>Ga0181574_10000180_pt1 | contig 58058 bp, 62 predicted proteins | sample 101ome_24_FD_145600 | JGI IMG/M metagenome (GOLD analysis project Ga0181574, IMG submission 145600) | Coastal salt marsh microbial communities from the Groves Creek Marsh, Skidaway Island, Georgia - 101410AT metaG (spades assembly) | ecosystem: Environmental > Aquatic > Marine > Intertidal zone... | reverse complement strand
TGGATGGACCTACTGCTGTTCTTATTGCATCATAAAGACCTGTTTTTTTATGGGCATCTTTGAGTCTATCTATGTATTTTTTTGAATCCTCAAACTTTAAAAAGTCCTTGGATTTTAGCTTTTCGTTGAGCTCTTCATATTGGTTGTTATCAAAAAGAATTTCGAAGTATTCTTTGCTGCCAATGTGAACGTGATAATCGTCTTCAGGGCTGACGTAATTATTTTCGGCAAGCTCTTTGGTTTCAATGATTTTTCCAGTTGGGGTTTGGTACCACAAACCTCTAGGAGTGTCTTTTTTTTCCTCTGTTTTTGTTTGAATCCCCTTCTCACTCCGTTTAAACCAACTCATATGATAGTTTTAATTAAAGATAAAAATAATAAGAAACTAGAGTGTATTTACATTGTTAAGGTCTTCAAATGCTTTTTTTAGGCGTTTTTTGAAGGTATCTTCTCCTAGACGCAGCCATTTTCTAGGGTCATAATGTTTTTTATTCGGCTGGTCTGCTCCTTCAGGATTACCAATTTGGTTTCTTAGATATTCTACTTGATCATTCATATAGTCCCTAATCCCTTCTGTAAAGGCAAATTGTAAGTCTGTATCTATGTTCATTTTGATTACTCCATATCCGATGGACTCTTCAATTTCTGCTTGAGTAGATCCAGAGCCACCGTGAAACACAAAATCAACAGTATTTTCTGGAAGATTGTGTTTTTGAGAGATATACTCTTGAGAGTTTTTTAAGATTTTAGGTGTCAACTTTACATTGCCAGGCTTGTAAACTCCATGGACATTTCCAAAGGCAGCTGCTACCGTGAATTGAGAGCTCACTTTGCTCAATTCTTCAAAGGCATAGTTTACTTCTTCGGGTTGAGTGTAGAGTTTAGATGCATCTACATCGCTGTTGTCAACTCCGTCTTCCTCACCTCCAGTGATACCTAGTTCTATTTCTAGTGTCATATCCATTTTTGACATGCGTTCTAGATAGGTTTTGCAAAGACTGATGTTTTCTTCTAATGGTTCTTCAGATAGGTCAATCATGTGCGAGCTAAACAGAGACTTGCCGTGTTGTTTATAATATGCTTCGCTTGCATCCAAAAGACCATCTATCCAGGGCAATAAATTCTTAGCACAGTGATCTGTATGTAAAATTACTGTAGCTCCATAGGCTTCGGCTAGTTCGTGAACGTGCTTAGCTCCAGCAATTGCACCAGCAATTGCAGCCTTTTGATTTTCATTAGAAAGTCCTTTTCCAGCGTTGAACTGCGCACCACCATTAGAAAACTGGATGATTACTGGACTATTGAGTTCTGCTGCAGTTTCAAGTACTGCATTGATGCTATTGCTCCCTATAACGTTTACAGCGGGGAGAGCAAATGCTTTTTCTTTTGCTAATTTAAATACTTCTTGAACTTGTTTGCCGGTAAGAACTCCGGCGGGTATAGAATGACTCATCAATTTTGGTTTGGTGCAAAAATAAAAACTTATTTGATTTAAAAAGGATAATTAATTCCGATATTAAAAACAGCGTTTTTAAAATTGTATTCGGACCACCAGCGCTGGCCAATGTCCAAAGCGGGATTATAGGTTTTAAAACCCGTATCAAAACGAAAAACAAAAAAATCGAAGTCATAGCGCAAACCAAAACCAGATCCTACGGCAATTTCAGATAGGTCCTTTAAGCTGTCAAAACGCATTTTAGGATCCTCAACATCATCCCAAAGGTTCCACACATTACCTAAATCTACAAATAGCCCACCCTTCAGTGGCCCTGTTAAAGCAAATCGGTATTCAATATTGAATGCCAGTTTGAAGTTAGCTTCATTAAACTCATTGATATTACTGCTACTTCCAGGGCCTAGTTTATAGGCTTTCCATGCTCTATTGTCATTGGCTCCACCAGAAAAATAGGAACGTGCAAAGGGGATATTAGTTGAATTGCCGAAGGGAAGTGCAACTCCTGTAAAAGCATGAAAAGCAATCACTCGTTCTCGTCCCAAAGACCAGTGTTTAATGTAGTCGATTTCTGTTTTTAGATATTGTGAAGGCTGAACACCGCCCAAAATATTTTGACCTAAATCATTTTGCTTGGCATTTACACTACTTAAAAAGTAGTTAAACAAATTACCTACCCAGTCAATTTTCCACCTTAATTGATAAAATGTATTGTCGAAAATACTTTCTTGACTGTTTAAATTTACACTAAAAGAGGAACCTAAAATCAGATTGTTTGCTGTAAGACGGTCGTAACGTTCCTTTACTGTATTAACCGTTCTAAATTCCTCATCCTCTACAGTTAGTACAGTTTCATTTCCTAAAACAGCATTGATGAAATCAGTAGCACCCTCAGGAATGAGAAGGTTTCCAGATGAATCAACACGGTCTGTTTGTAAATTGTATTGTTGTGCAATTTGATTTAGCCGATCATAGGAGTTTTTGTATACATTAAAGTAATTGGAGCGTTTTCTGTTGTTGACAAACTCAAGATCGATCCACTTAAGCTGAATCTTTTTTTTGCTGTTGGGTTGCCAATCAAATTGATAGGTTCCTTTAAAAAATTGTTTGTCTAAACCAATGTTTTCTTGCAGGCTAGTTCCTAAGATAACTTCTGTTTTTGGAGCTTTGTCTGAAGCTACCCAATCTTTATTTGAAAAGGGAATTAAAAGCCTTGGTACACTTAGTTTTATGTCTGCTCCTAATTCGAATAGGTTAAAAAACTGATCTCCTGCTTGAGCAATATCTCGAGAAGCTCCAAGTGTATTTTTTAAATTTAACTCCAATAATTCTGAACCTCTAAAAACATTGCGTATGCCCAAACCTCCACCTAGTCCAATTCCAAAATCTTGAATATTGGAGTGGGAGAGATCAAGATCAAAGCCCAATGAAAAACGTTCTCTAGGGCTTAAATAAATTGCAGTATTTAATGCTTCTTTCTCTGGATCTAGAGTGTAGGTTATACTGGGGTATTTAAAGTTTTTGAGATTGGTAAAATAGCGATACGTAGCATTGCGGTCATCATCACTGTAAAAAGCACCTTCCTTAATCACAATTCCAGAAGTTATGGCTTTAGGGCGGTATTTGAGTTTCCCTTTACTGTATATGGTTAACTTATTAAAACTTAGTGAATCTGTAAACTGTGAAAAGCTATTTTCAGAATTTAAATTATCGATAAAAACACGAACTGAATTAATTTTGAATTGGGTGTATGGTGTTTTAACAAGACTGTCATTTACTCGTTGTTGTAGGTCCTCTACTCTTACGGTGACTGGGATAGTCATGTCTTTTCCAGTACTGTCTATAGCTGCTGTAAATTGAATGCTATTTTGCTGGAAATTGTAAACCCCATTATTGCGAAAAAGGAGAAACAAACGCTCACGCTCCTCTTCAAACTTATTGATTTCAAAAGGAGTTCCCTTTTTTATACGTTGATTTTTGAGGGCTTCGTTGTATAAAACTTCTAACTGAGGAGATTCAATTTTAGCGGTAATAGAATCTACCAAATATTTATTTTTTGGACTTATGAGATATTTTAATACTATTTTTTGAGCATCTATTTTTTGAATCTGTTCTTGAACTTGTACATCGTAAAAGCCTAGGTTTTTATAATACTGTGCGATTCTTCTTTTTGAATTTTCAACTTCTGTACTGTCTAAAATAGCAGGAGGTTCCCCCGTTTTTTTTAGCCATTTATTGAATTTATCAGCATAGTTACTCAGGGCAGTGATCTGTTTTTTTGATATCCAACGCTCCAAGTGCGCCACTCGCTTTTCTTTTTTTTGAAGCCAGCGATTAAACTGTTCTCTTGGATCAGGGTGTGATGTTTCGTAAAGTAACTTTCCAAGTGGAATACCCAGCACCTTTTTATTTGTGGGAGTGGTGATAATGAAATTGACAGGATGGTTTTTCAGTGCATTATTTTCTTCGAAAATTTCAACCCGATCAACTAGTGGTCTTTTCTCTTTGAAAACCTTTGTGCCAGAACACCCCACCAAAATAAGGGTAGTCATTAGTATAATGATTAAATTTGTGAGCAGGCGATACACTTCATCTGGTTTAGAACCTCAAAAATAAGTCATTTTTATGGTCAGTAAGAATCAACGCAAACAAATCCTCCAACTCAAGCAAAAAAAATACAGATACAAATGGGGTCTTTTTGTTGCTGAAGGAGAAAAGGTTGTGGAGGAATTGCTCAAGGCAGGGTGGAAATACCACTTTTTATTCACCACAAAAGAGCCTTTTCATCCTGATGCGATTAAGATCAATTCTACAGAAATGAAACAAATAACTCATTTTAAAACCCCTAGTCCTGCTCTGGGAGTTTTCGAAATGGCCCAGCCCAAGCCTTTTCAAAATGCTGAGGTTACAATCGCTTTAGATGGGATCACAGATCCGGGGAATTTGGGAACGCTCATTCGATTGTGTGACTGGTTTGGAATTGATGAGCTGGTTTGTAGTTCTACTACTGTAGATTGGTACAATTCAAAAGTGGTACAGGCCACTATGGGATCCCTTACACGAGTAAACTGCCTTTATGAAGAAGATCTTGCGGGTTTTTTGAAAAGCTTAGGTAAAACGATAATAGCAGCTGATGCTGAAGGAGCTTCTCTTTACAAAGCAACACATCCTACAGCAGCGTGCTACGTCTTTGGTAGCGAATCACATGGTCTTTCTGAAGAAATTAAAAAAGTTACCAATACAACTCTTGCAATACCTAACCAACGTGCTTTAGAAGGAGCAGAAAGTTTAAATGTAGCTTCCGCAACAGCTGTTTTTTTAAGCGAACTCTTCAGAGACTCTTGATCACTCAAAGGTAACGATTAAAGAAACCCCTCTGCTAAACATATTGTTTATATATCCGGTCCAGGGACTACCTTCGGCGGAGTCGTTTATTAGTTCATTTTCAAGTGAAAATATACCGCGAAGAGAAGGGGAAAATTTAAAGTAATACAAGTAAAATTCAAACCCCAATCCCAGTTCATAGTTGAATTGTTGTGAAACAGTACGAAAGACATTACTCGCATTGTCGTTCGTATTTTTTTGATTACTTGATAGGTTAAAATCTGTAGAGATTCCACCTAAAATAAAGGGTCTGAAGTTATTGATTCTTTTGGTATTGATTTTTAAGTACAAGGGTAGGTGTATGTAGGTAGATTTGACTTCTCTAAAGCGATCCGACTCGCGCTCAAATTCTGGAAATTCAGGATAAACCAGTTCCCTTTTATTGTAATAAAGACCAGGTTCAAACCGAAGATTAAAAAAATCATTTATGCGCAAATCACCAATCAAACCGACATTAAATCCCTTTTTCTGATTTACTGCAATGTCTTTATACATCAGTTCTTTATAATAAGAATCGATGTACTCGAATTTAAAGTCGTATTGGTTTGTGCCTAAAAAGTATCCGTAATGAACGGGTTTTTTATCAAAGTTGGGTAAATTGATTAAGCGTTCTCTAACTGTAGGGTACTGAGCTAGGAGTCCTTGAAAACCAAAACTAATAAGTAGGCAACAGAAAAGGTGATATGATTTAAGATTTCTTTGCAAAATAAATGGAAGATACCCCTAAAGTTTGTGGAAAGTCTTCTACTTCTATAAACCCAATTTTTTCTAAAATATTGTTGAAGTCTTTTCCACAGGGGAAGGCAGCAGCAGAGTCTGATAAATACTGGTAAGCAGAACGGTCTTTTGAAAAAAGTTTTCCAATGAAAGGCATTATTTGTTGGGTATAAAAAAGATAGAAAAACTTGAAAATCTTGTTTTTTGGAACCGCAGTTTCTAAAATCACCAAAGTTCCTTTAGGTTTAAGTACGCGAAGTATTTCCTCTAGTCCTTTTTCTAGGTGCTCAAAATTACGCACTCCAAAAGCAATAGTCACCACATCAAAAGAAGCGGATTGATAAGGGAGGGCTTCAGAATCACCAAGCTGCATATCAATGCGGTTTTCTAGGCCCTTGGCTTTTACTTTCTGTTTTCCAATTTCCAGCATCCCAGGAGAAAGGTCCAAACCAATGATTTTTTCTGTATCTAATTTTGCTAAAGCCAAAACCAAATCTCCAGTTCCAGTGGCAATGTCTAAAACCAGCTCATGTCGTTCTTTTTTCACAAGTTCGATAAGACGCTTTCTCCATAGGGTGTCTATTCCCAGAGTAATGATTCTATTTAGAAGATCATAACTTTTGGAGATGCCATTAAACATATGGGTTACCTGAGTTTTTTTAGCTTCAGGGTTGTTTTGGTCTGGTTTTACAGCTTGTTTCATAGCGGCAGCAAAGATACTAATTTGATAAGCATGTTCAAGTTGTTTTTAGAGAACGAGTGTGAATATTCGTATATTTGACCCGTATTTCGATTTCGATATATGAAAATAATTATAGCAGGAGGGGGTGAAGTAGGATTTCATCTGGCTAAGCTCCTTTCCTATGAGTCGCTGGACATTACCCTAATTGATACAGACAAAGATCGTCTCAATTATGCAGAATCCCACTTAGATATTCGTGCTATTCGAGGAGATGCTGTTTCATTGACTGTAATGGAAGAAGCTCAGGTGGCAAATTCTGATCTTTTTATCGCAGTTACTTCAGAGGAATCAGTTAATATTACCATTTGTGCAATAGCAAAACAATTGGGAAGTAAAAGAACAATTGCACGTATTTCTAATTTTGAACTTATCAATGCTCAGGACTCCATTAGTTTTCAAAATATTGGAGTAGATGAACTCATCTCACCAGAAGAGTTGGCAGCAGAAGAAATTCAACAACTTTTGGATCAATCTGCCTTTTCAAACAGTTATGAATTTGAAGGAGGTGCGTTAACCCTTATTGGAACACGCTTGGAAAAAGAGGTACCTTTTGTGGGAAAAACGGTGAAAGAAGCAGCCTCTATCTTTCCAGACGTGCACTTTATGCCTATAGCCATCCAAAGAAAAGGAACTCAAATGACTTTGATTCCACGAGGAGACACATGTTTTGAAGAAGGAGATACCGTTTTCTTTATCACTCTTAAAGAAGGAGTAGAGGAACTCTACAAACTAACGGGAAAAACTAAGGCTTCCGTAAAAAATGTAATGATTTTAGGGGGAGGAAGAATAGGATTCAATACAGCCCGTGAGTTGTGCAAAAAAAAGTTTCACGTTACTCTTGTTGAAAAAGACAAGAAAAAAGCATTTGAAATTGCAGATCAATTGCCCAATGCACTTGTAATTCACGGTGATGGAAGAAATGCAGAATTACTGGACGAGGAGAACCTCTCCTCTATGGATGCCTTTATCTCTGTTACTGAAAACTCAGAAACCAATATCATGAGTTGCTTGATGGCACATACCAAGAAAGTGAATAAAACCATCGCCTTAGTTGAGAATATGGATTATTTCCAGCTCTCTCATTCTATTGGTATCGACTCATTGATTAATAAAAAACTCCTTACAGCAAACACTATTTTTAGATATGTGCGTAGGGGAGAAGTGGTAGACATGACTACACTCAATACCCTAAATGTAGAAATCTTAGAATTTGTAGTAAACGCAAATTCTGAAGTGGCAAATTACAAGATAAAAGACATCGATTTTCCACGAACAGCCATTATCGGAGGAGTGATTAAAGAAGGTGAGGGAATCATAGCTTTAGGAGATTACACCATACTTCCTGGAGATCGTATAGTGGTGGGTTGTTTACCAAGGTCCATCAAACGAATTGAGCGATTATTTTTGTAAAATGAACATACATTCATTCAATTACAAAATCGTTGTTTTTTTAATGGGTGTCTTGTTGCTTTTCAATGGAGGCTTTATGTTGCTCGCTTCATTGATCAGCTTTATTTACAAAGACGGAATAACTTTTGAACTCACGCTATCTTCTTTTGTTGTATTGTCCTTTGGTGCATTGCTGATGCTATCCGGAAGACAATACAATAAACAAATTCAAAAGCGAGAAGGATATTTAATCGTCAGTTTGGGTTGGATACTAATGGCACTATCGGGTACAGCGCCTTATCTCTTTTCTGGAACCATAACCGACTTTTCTTCCAGTTTTTTTGAAACCATGTCTGGTTATACAACTACAGGAGCAACTATACTGCAAGATCTTGAAGTAGTTCCAAAAGGGATTCTTTTCTGGAGAAGTACTACACACTGGATAGGTGGGATGGGTATCATTGTTCTGGCAATAGCGATTCTGCCTTTTTTAGGTATAGGAGGTATTCAGTTGTTTTCCGCTGAAGCGCCTGGCCCTGCTGGAGACAAACTACATCCTAGAATTACAGATACTGCTAAACGCTTATGGTTGATTTATGTTGCCTATACAGTAGTAGAAACTTTGATGCTTTATTTTGCGGGTATGTCTTTTTTTGACGCTTTAAACCACGCGATGAGTACCATGTCTACCGGTGGGTTTTCCACAAAAAATGAAAGTGTAGCTTTTTGGAATGACCAGCCCTTAATTCAATACATTATTTTGCTGTTTATGTTTTTGGCGGGGACCAATTTTGTTTTGAGTTATTTTGCTTTTACCAGAAAATTTCAAAAAATATTTAAAGACGACGAGTTTAACTTGTATGTTAAGTTCCTTCTTTTTTTCACGGTTTTGGTTGTAGGGATGCTTTTCTTTAGTGAGCAGTCAGCCAGAGCAGCTTCATTGAAAGAGTTTGAATTTTCTCTAAGAGCAGTCTTATTTCAAGTTGTTTCTGTTGTTACTACTACGGGTTTTGTTACCACAGATTTTACACAATGGACCCCTTTCATAACTGTTGTGTTTTTTGGTCTGATGTTTCTAGGGGGCTCTTCTGGTTCTACAGCTGGTGGGGTAAAGGTTGTAAGACATATGCTGATGATCAAAAGTGGATTTTTAGAGTTTAAACGCGCCTTACATCCAAATGCTATCATCCAAGCTCGATACAACGAAAAGACAGTGAGTGATGCTATTTCTTATAACATACTTGGTTTTTTTATTCTTTATATGTTAAGCTTTATTGTTGGGGCATTGGGATTCAGTAGTTTTGGAATGAGTTTTGAATCCTCAGTAGGCTTGGCGGCTTCTACTTTGGGCAACGTGGGACCAGCGCTAGGGGCTTATGGTCCAAGTCACACCTATGCTGCACTGCCTGATATGGCTCAACTTTGGGCAAGTTTTTTAATGCTTTTGGGTAGATTGGAATTGTTTACGGTTCTGATTTTGTTTACTCCTTTCTTTTGGAAAAAACATTAATTAATAATTGTATTTGTCTTTCCAACGGGATTTTAGAAAGGATCTGATCTGTTCTTCTTTTGAATTTGAACCGGGCTCGTAAAAAACAAATTCTTTGAGTTCATTTGGCAAGAATTCTTGATTAGCAAAATGATTCTCATAATTATGCGCGTATTGATATCCCTCTCCATAGCCCAATTCTTTCATCAATTTTGTAGGGGCATTTCTCAAGGGAAGGGGTACCTGTAGGTTTCCCGTATTTTTAACTTTTTCTTGTGCTAGGTTTATGGCTTTATAGGCACTGTTGCTTTTGGGTGAGGTAGCTAAATACAAGGTGCATTCACTGAGTAAGATTCTCCCTTCTGGATATCCTACTGTTGCTACGGCTTGAAAGGTACTGTTTGCAAGTACAAGGGCTGTTGGATTTGCTATTCCTATATCTTCCGCAGCGAGTATTAAAAGACGTCGTGCAATAAACTTGATGTCCTCTCCTGCTTCAATCATTCGTGCTAACCAATAAACTGCTGCATTGGGATCGCTACCCCGTATTGATTTTATAAAGGCAGATACTATATCGTAGTGGAACTCCCCTTTTTTATCAAAATGGACAGTAGTATTTTGTATGGTTTCAAAAACCAATGCGTTGGTCAACTTAAAGGAGTTCTCGTTTTGAGATTGTACTACAAGCTCTAGTAACGATAGTAATTTTCTAGCATCACCTCCTGCCATTTCAACCAAGGCCTCCGTTTCATTGACTATAATGTTGCGTTTTTTTAAAACACTATCTTCTTGTAAGGCTTGAGTAAGAATTTTATTTAACTCTTCTTTTGTTAGTGGATTTAAAATATAAACTTGGCACCTAGAGAGTAGGGCATTAATGACTTCAAAACTTGGGTTTTCCGTTGTGGCACCAATAAGGGTGATGATTCCTTTTTCTACTGCATTGAGTAAGGAATCCTGTTGTGACTTACTGAAACGGTGAATTTCATCAATAAAAAGTATTGGGTTTTTGTTACTAAACAACCCTCCTGTTTGTTCTGCTTTTTGAATGATATCACGGATTTCTTTTACACCCGCATTAATAGCAGAGAGATGATAAAAGCTACGTTCTTTTTCGAGTGCAAGAAGTTGTGCCAGTGTTGTTTTTCCTGTTCCAGGAGGTCCCCAAAAAATCAGGGAGGGAAACACACCATTTTTAATCATTTGGGTTAAACTTCCTTTTGGCCCAACAAGATGCTCTTGACCGAAATAATCGGCAAGTCTTTTGGGTCGCATGCGTTCAGCTAAAGGAGTGTTCATAGACTAAATATACTCCTTTTTTAGTCTACGACCGTTGTCTTATAATTTCGTAAAAAAGTACACCACAAGCTACAGAAACGTTGAGAGAATCCATTTCGTTTTGCATGGGTAGTTTAGCACTGTCATCTAAAATTTTCAAAAGTCCATTTGAAATACCAGTATCTTCAGCTCCAAAAACTACTGCTAAAGGACCTTTTAGGTCTTTACTATAAAGGGTTTCCTCCGCTTTTTCAGATAGTGCTAGGGTAGGAATGTCATGCGCTTTTAATAAGTACACCACATCTTTGAGATGTTGTGTTTTAGCGATAGGAACTTTAAATGCTCCTCCTGCAGAGGTTTTGACTACGTCACCGTTTAATGGGGCACTACCACTGCTAGATATAAATACTGCATCTACACCTACAGCCGCTGCAGAGCGCAGTATAGCACCGAAGTTTCTTGTATCAGTGATACCGTCTAAAAGCACAAATAATGGATTTTTTTTATGCTCCAACACTTCTTCAATAAGAGGTTCCATTTCACGTGTTTGTAAAGCAGCTATTCGAGCTACAGCCCCCTGGTGGTTTTTTGAAGAGAATCGTTCCAGTCGTTCTTGAGGAACAAAGCTAAATGAGATGTTCTCAGATCGTAGCTTGTGAAGTAATTGATCGTAGAGTTTACTTTGTACACCTTTTAACAACCAAACTTTATCAATAGGCTTTTCTGCTTGCAATGCTTCCAGTATGGCCCGAATTCCAAATATGGTAACTGTTTCCATTTTTTAAAAGTAATCCAAATTGTTTTTCTTCTCTTGAATTTCTAAAAGTATTATCAAAAAAAAAGGGGGCAACAGCCCCCTTTTTAAAATTAAATATGAGTCTTATTGACAAATACTCAACACTTTTGTTCCTGGGGAAACACTACCTTCACTAAAGGCTGTTTGTTCTCCAGTACCATCTAATTTAGTGTAAGTAATTGTATAACTACACTCTGATGGCCAGTCACCACTATTCCATGCAAAGCTCATGCTTGACGCCCCTTCTGGGATGATAAGTTGAGCAGTTCCTCCTGATTCATTTCCAGTAAATGGCTCTAAAAGCGCATTTCTGTCAACGTCACTCCCGTAAGGGCTAGGAATACCGTAATATGTAGTAGTTCCATCTACAGTAACTTTGATATGACTTCCTTGCCATCCGTCACCATAAGAATCAGACATGGTAAATGTATAAATACCAGGTACTGCACTTAAAGGAATACATTTGATTACCATATTATATGCAAAGGGTGAAGCAAAGTAAGAACCTGTCATCGATCCAGTAATATCACCAGAGCTAAAGCTACGACCGTCCGTTAGATTTAATTGTAAACGGATATTGATCGCATCGCCTCCTGTATAATCTGTTGATGCCAGTCCAAGAGCATTTGCAGATTCTGCAAGAGAAACTGAAAGATCAGTTCTTGGAAGTCCCTTTGGACCAGTCGTAAAATCTCCAGGCTGAAGCGTTTTCAATAAAGCTTCAGAGCCTCCATTTAGAGACACATACACTTCTACATTTTGCATTAGACCACCATTTTCTGCATCGTGTTCTTCGATAGTAGCAGAAAATATGGAGTTTGCAGGATCGTAAAAGTTGTATTCCCCACTTGAACTTATGGTTCTAATTACAGCACCTTTTTGAATATTTTCATATACAAAATCGATTGTATTATCACTTTCTGTACAAGCAAGAAATACTGTAACGAAACTTAATAGATATATAATTTTCTTCATTTTTTCTATTATTTAAGGTTAGAGGGTCCGTTTGCATTCCAGAAAACACGCTCTGACTTAGAAGATCTTTGAGATGCATTCTTGTTCGTGTTTACGTAGTTAGCAGGATAAAACTGCGACAATGGGAATTGTCCTGGATCAGGTTCAACATTAGGTTGAAGTGTTCTAGGATATCCATTTCTTCTGTAGGAGTTGTAAGCATCGATACCGTTTCCAGCCATTGAGATAAAATACTCAGTAGCCCACATATCTAGCTTATCCGCTAATGAACCTGCAGCATTCCAGTCTGATGTAAAAGCTGCAACATAAGCTGCTACATCATCACTGCTTAGGGCAGGACCACCTAGATCATCTACTTTATTCATTGCTTGCTCTAAAGCTTTAAGTGTTTCACTAGTTGGATCTCCTCCAGTGTTTACAGCAACTTCAGCATTCATATAGTGCATCCAAGAGGAAAGCATCACAGGTGTGATACCTGCACCACCTTCTCCTGCACCAGCTACTTGTCCGCTAAAGCTTCTGTCGTCGTATACACCTCCAGCTGGATATACACCTCTTAGCGTACGTGTAAACCCATCCGGTGGAATACCGTTATCATTTCCATGGTCTCTACCCCAGTATCCACCAGCAGGCTTGCTAGCAGCATTGGTAGGAGCACAGAAAGGCGTATCGTCTCCACGTAGTTGTGGTGGTACGTAGTATCCTGGTAATCCACATTCCAATACTTCTTCGTTTGCAGGACCATCGAAACCAGGAGTTTCAGATACCTGTCTGTAGAAGTAATAGTTGATTCTTGGATCTGTATTACCAGCGTGTCCATTGATCATGTTAAACATCAACCAGTTTGACATGTACTCTCCACCTCCAGTAGAAGTGTAGTTACCTCTGTAAAGAGGGTGACGTGTATCGGGTGTTGCAGGACTAGTTCCCCACTCAAATTGAAAGTCATCACCCGGCTCACTGATGTAGTTTGAAATAGCGTTGTACCCGCCAAAGTCACCTAAGTTAAGGAGTGCCTTTTTCTTGATACTGTTTGCTGCTTTAATCCACTTGTCTGCCTTACCACCATAGTAGAAATCGTTTGAAGGAATAGGACCCCCAGCGTTGAAATCTGCAATGGCACTGTCTAAAGTTGCTATGGCAGCACTATAAACACTTTGTCCACCATCTGCAATTGGATTTAATATTCCTTCAGAACCTTGAAGGGCTTCAGAAAAAGGTATATCACCAAAGTAATCTACTAAGGTAAGGTAGATGTAAGCTTGGAATACTTTACCCATACCTTTAGCATAAGAAAGACCAGCTTCTTCAGCAAGTTCATTCATCAAACGGATATCTTCTAGCATACCTCTGTAGGCAGAAGACCAAATTCCGTTCCAGCTGTCAGGAGAGTATACATTACTGTAATTTCTTCCGCTCATGTAGTTAATCCTTGTAAGCTCACCACCACGGTCTCCCATGCTGTTCACAAAAAAGGCAAAGTCTACTTGGATCGAGTTCAAAAAGAACGACGGATCCGCCTGACTTGGACTCAGTGCGTTAGGGTTGTCAGTAAGGTCTAGTTCTAGAGTCTCACAAGAAGTCAACACCAACATAGCACTTAAACAAAGTCCTAAGATGTATTTAGTATATTTCATGTTTTCTTAATTTAAATTTTAGAATGTAAGCTTGATACTTCCACCATATCTCTTAGCACTTGGTCCGTTAAGGAAGTCAAATCCTCTACCATTTCCAATACCTACCCCTGCAATGTTTGGATCAAAGTTTGTTCCATCAGGAGTATTCCAGGCATTGTATGCTAAGTTAAATCCAGAAGCTGTAAGTGAAATACTTCCAAAAGGTGTATTTTCAATTAAGCTTTTTGGCAAACTGTAAGAAAGAGAAACTTCTCCCAATCTCCAGTGGCTTGCATCATACACTAACATTTCGTCAGAACCGTAGAGTACGTTACTGAAGTAATATGTTGAGTTGTTGATCATTTTAGTGTTAGGTTGTCCGCTTGAATTTACACCTGGTAAAATGAAGCTCAACTCACGATCTAAAGTATCTGTTGATAACCCTCTTCCTAATAGCGTAGCTACTGTATAGGTAAAGATATCTCCACCTTGTTGGTAGTTGAAAAGGAAGTTAAAGCTCAATCCTTTATAGGAAATCGTATTACTAATGTTCGCAATCCAGTCTGGGTTTGCGTCACCAATAATTGAAGGGTCAAAAGTAACATCGTAGCTACCTTGGTTGTTTACCACAGGATCACCACCGCCTACCCAGCGTGAATTTTCGATGCTTCCTCCGTAACGTGTGTTTGAAGAACCTATGATTGAACCTAGAGATTCTCCTGGAATAGCAGCGTTACCTAAAGTACCAAATCCTGCATAAACAATGCGATCAGTATCTTCACCTAAGTCAATAACAATAGCGTCATTGGTAGACCAGTTTAAAGCGGTTGTCCAGTTAAATCCGTCCATGCTCTGGAACCAGTCCATAGAAAGATCAACTTCAACTCCTTTGTTTTCAATTAAACCAATGTTGGTTTGAGTTGAAGTATAACCCGTAGAGGGGTCAAGAGGTCTGTTGATGATCAAGTCATTCGTCTTTTTGTTATAAACAGAAAGATCTAAGCTTGCTCTATTATTGAAGAAACGACCTTCTACACCCACTTCAATCTCGTCGATACGCTCTGGTTTTAAGCTGGGGTTACCCAATACAGAACCAGAAGTATTTGAGATTACGTAGTTACCGTTCTTGATGAATGATTGCGTATCTAGGTTAAGTGTTGCTGCAATAGGATACCCAAATGGGAAGTTTGCAGAAGTACCGTAACCTGCTCTAACTTTCAATAAGCTTAAGAAATCACTTTTAATCTCAGGAAATGCTTGAGTAGGTATAAACGATGCACTTGCAGAAGGATAGATGATTGATCTGTTCTCAGGAGCTAAGTTAGATACCCAGTCTTTACGAGCAGCAAGTGTTAAATAAATCCAACGGTTGTAGTCGATTTCTGTTTGAGCAAAGGCTCCTACAATATTTCTTCTTTCAAAGAATTGGATTTCATTTTGCTGTTCGAAGTTGAAATGTCTCAATACGTTAAATACTTGTTGACCTGTACTTCTTGTACCGTTTTGGTCAAATGTATCGCTACGAGAATCTACCCCTACGTTGAAAGTTACTCCAAAGTCTGCAATATCATAATCACCACTTATGTTAAAGTTATGGTTCAAGATAGATTTTGTGTTGTTCCAAGTTTCATATAAACCATTTCTGTTAACAAGCGATCCGGTTTTACCACCCTTGTTAGCATAGTTAATGTTATTTTCAGAATATACATCTACTCCATAACGATAAGAAACGTTTAAATTGTCATTAATACCGTAAGAAACGTTCGCCCCACCAAAAACACGGTTAGTGTTCTGGATGTTAGCCGCGTTATTTACAGTCCACAAGGGGTGTTGAATGGAGTTGTTTTGTCTGTAGTATATTGACTCACCTGTTACAGGGTTTTGATAAGGTAATCCCATCAAATCCACACTACGAGGTGTGTAGAATACGTTTGCAAATACAGATGCTCCTTCACCACCTACGTTACTACCGTAACCAGCAGCTACAGGAGGCGTTTGGAATTTAGTCTGTGCAAAATTTAAAGTACCACCAACAACAAAATTGTTTGTAAGTTGAGCGTTACCACCAAAACTTATGGTATTTCTGTTTACAGAGTTACCTGGTGTAAATCCAACATCTTCCAAGTTACCGTAGTTGATGTTGTAGTTTACAGTCCCGTCTGAAGAGGCACCTCTAACGTTTACGTTATTACTGAATACATGTCCTGTTCTAAAGAACTCACCTACACTGTCATAAGGCTTCCACTCATATAATGCGTCTGGAGCAATTCCAAGAGCATCGAGGATTTGTGGAATTCCCGTTGCAGAACTTGCAGTTGTGTATGGGTGTCTTAAAAATCCTGGTGTACCAGAAAGAGTACCATTGATAGAAGATTGTCCACCCCATCCAGCAGGTCCTCCTTCGTCAAAACTAGGACCCCAGTTTGAGAAAAACCATCCAAAGGCTTGGTCAAATCCGTTACCGTATTGATTTTGGTAGTCTGGCATAGAAGCAAAATCAACGTTGAAGTAAGAAGAGTTGATTGTGATTTCATTCTTCTTCGCTTCTCCAGAGGCTGAGCTACCAGATTTCGTAGTGATAAGAATAACTCCGTTACGTCCTTGCGTTCCATAAAGCGTCGCTGCTGCTAAACCTTTTAAGACACTTACAGACTCGATGTTGTTTGGGTCTATGTCTAAGAAACGAGAAGAACCGTTGTTTCCATCAACGAAACTACCTTGAGAGTTGGTTTCACTACTGAAAGGAATACCATCTACAATAAACAAAGGCTGATTCCCTTGAGAAAAGGAGTTGAATCCGCGAATTACAATACTCGTACCTGATCCAGATAAACCACTTTGGTTGGTAATCTGAACCCCAGAAGCTTTACCAGTCAATACACGACCGATATCTCCTTCTGCACGTTGTTCGATAGATTCGTTAGAGACTTCGGAAACAGCATACCCTAAGGCTTGCTTTTCCCTTTTAATTCCTAATGAAGTTACGATTACCTCTTCCAACTGGTTTCCTTGTGCTAAGGAAAAGTTGATTTGATCTTGTCCGTTTACAACTATTGTTGAAGTTTCGTATCCAACAAAACTAGCGGATATAGAGGCACCGTCTTCGACTGTGATCGAATAGTTACCGTCAAAGTCAGTAGTTGTACCATTGCTGGTACCGACTTGCAGAACCGTTGCACCAGGGAGTGGTACACCTTGGTCATCGGTAACATTACCTGTTATGGTTCTCTGTGCTATCGCTACTTGAGCAATCAGCATGAGCGCCATCAAATAATACAAATGTTTCATAAAAATATAGTTTTAGGTGCGCTAAATTAGTAATTATAGTTAATAAATGTTAAGAAATTGTGAAAATTATCTGCTTAAAGTTTAAAAAAAAGCAAAAAAATCTTAACAAAAAATGTTTACTTATTGTTTTCTAAGGACTTAAGTTGTGCTAAACTTGGTCTAAAAAGGAGAAAAGCTGAATAACTTCTTCTAGTGATTTTAATTTGCTGTCCTGATTTTCCAAAAAGGTTTTAATCGAAGCACTGTAAGGCTTCAAAACGGAAATCAATTTCTTTTTGGAAAGCTTTACTTGCAATAAGGAGCCGTTGTTGATGGAATAATAATATTCTGTTTTATCAACAAAACGAGCAGGGAAGGAACGTTCTAGTGAGGTTCTAGCTTGAGTAGCTTCCATATACACTTTGGCTTTGCGTTCGTATAGAGCAAGAACATTCCCTTTGAATAATTCTTTGAGGTAACCAACAGCAGGAGGTTGATTGTCAGCAATATATCCAAGATACCGGTAGGTTTCACCTTCAATAGAACAAGAAACTTTATTGTTTTTAATCAAAATGTTTTCTGTGCTTTCAGCAAGTGGATTTGGAGACATTTCCATTTCGTCGCTAAAGGCATTGAAACGCAAAAAAATATTTTCTTTAAGTGTTTCTCCAAAATATTCTATTTCTCCTTGTTTGAAACTTTCATCAAAATAAGGACTACCCTTTATTTGGTTCATATTAACCGTTTTTGTAGTCACTCTATTTTTGATGTTTTCAAAAATATCCAATAAACGAGAATCCGATAACACCCCGTTAGAACCAACGTCGTAACCGCGATTCCTTTGGGCATTTGTAGTGAAAAAACTAAAGATCAGCAGTGCAGAAATAAAATAATTTTTCATCAAAAATTTTTTCCAAACTTATAAAATATAATTAAATGATTACAATATTATTTTTTGGATGCTTGCTCTTTTTATCTAAACCCAAAATAAGCTACTCAGTATTGCTGATTTTTTTAGTTAAATCTCAAATATTAATTAATTTTACCGTTCAAACTCCTAATCCTATTAGACATCAAAATGCACAATCTTTTTAAAGTTGTTTTAGAAAAATTTTTATTTCTTTTTGTTTTCCTTGTTTTTTTGAATTGTACTCCCGATTCTGAAGAAGTTGAAAGTCCTACTACCTTTGATTTGACAGTAGGGATTGAAGGTGAAGGGAGTGTCAGTCCACAATCAGGTTCATATTCCTCTAATGAGACACTTTTGTTTAAAGCAACACCCTCTACAGGTTATTATTTTGATCGCTGGTTGGGTTTGGATTCAGAGGTAGAAAGAGAGGAAGTGGAAGTCATTTTAAACCGTAATTTTCAAATTACAGCTGTATTTTTACCCTATCCAGAATTAAGTGATGAGGTCTTGGTCTACAATCCAAAAAAAGTGGATTCAAATCCTGTTTTTATGATTGAAAATGGAGGAAAGAACACCTCCTTGACTGCTAAAACTGGTGAAGACCTTCAGACGTGGAATTACACAGCTAATTTGGGGAATGATATCGAATTGTTTCCCGATGGTAGTGTTCTTGGTCTTTTTAAGCCTGAAACAATTTCTTTTTCTTTTGGAGGATATGGAGGTATTTTAAAAAAGTTCGATTCTAGTGGGCTTTTAGAATGGGAGTACGAAGTCAATTCCGAAAAGGAATTACTTCATCATGATTTTGATCTTCTTCCCAATGGGAATATTTTACTTATGGTATGGGAGGGATTTTCTGCAGAAGAGGCTGTAGCTCTGGGTTACAGTGGGGTAGGGCCTATTTATCTTGAAAAAATCATTGAATTCAATCCGCAAAGTCAAGAAGTTGTTTGGGAATGGCGAAGTGCAGATCATTTGGTTCAAGAGTTCAATGAGGAAGCCCTGAACTATGGTTCTGTTGCAAATCAACCAGAAAAAATTGATTTGAACTACAACAACATCGAAAACGGTGATCTAATGCATGCTAACGGGTTGTATTATGATCAAGCGCGTGATGTTATCTTTTTTAGTGTAAACTTTTACAGTGAAGTATGGGTTATCCCACACCAATACGATACTGAAACAACACGAGGGTCTTCTGGTGATTTGCTTTTTCGTTTCGGAAATCCAAGTGCATACAAAAGCGAGGATGAACGATTGTTTTACAACAACCATCATCCCACCTTGGTGGAACACCATCCAGATACCAAAGGAAATTTTTTAATTTATATGAATGGGTCCGAAGAGGAGCAGTCTGTAGTTTATGAGTTTTCACTACCCGATGTTTTTGAGTCTGACTCCCAAGGATGGACTACCCCAGAAGTGGTGTGGAGTTTTACAAACCCCGATTTATTTTTTGGAAAAATCTCTGGAGCCTATCGATTACCAAATGGCAATACTCTCATCTGTGAAGGTGATTTTGGATATTGGGAAGTTACTCCACAAGGCGAGGTTGTGTGGAAATATCAGGGACAATATAATTTTTGGAGGGGTTATGTATATCCGTAGTGGCGCTATATCTTCCAATTAAAACCACACTTATTTTAACCGCTCGTATCAGTAAAGATTACTAATTGCTTTAATCCCTCTTCATTTTTCAAAGCATTTTTATTTGATTTCAAATAAGTATCCATCTCTTTAGCGTTTAGATTAAAAAATGCTTTCACCTGTTTTTTAGAAGGTTTTAAATGTTCAAGACTACGATCTCCTTTTTGAAAATACCATTCGCTTTCTACTACAAATCTAGGAGGTAATGGTTCCTGTGATTGTTTTCTGTTGTGCAAAACCGAGTTGCACCGCTAAAATCCCCAAAAGGGACAAAAACAAATACTGTTTTTTCATATAGGTTAAGATTGATTTGGTTAAACTAAACTGCCGCTAAAGTCTAAAAATCTTACCTATGAAAATCGAATTATTCATTTAAAACCGTTCAATTTTGGACGGTTTTTGTTAAAAAAAGAATGTTTAATGTTAAAATTATTTACTCTATTAATAAGTAAAAAAATTAACCTGGAAAAAAATACTCTTTGACCCTGTGTTTTTATAAAAACCCTTCTTGAATTTTGGGTTACTTTTCTTTTTTTAATGAAAAGTTAAAATTTTACAATTGAAGGGTTTGAAACACAAAAAAAATATTCTACATTTGCACGCCCATAAAAATGGGTAATTAGATATTATATATGCCAACTATTGCACAATTAGTACGAAAAGGAAGAGTCAGCATTACCAAGAAGAGTAAATCGGCTGCTTTGGATTCGTGTCCACAACGAAGAGGAGTTTGTACTCGTGTTTACACGACAACTCCCAAAAAACCGAACTCAGCGATGCGTAAAGTAGCGCGTGTTCGATTGACTAACGGAAAGGAAGTCAATGCATACATACCCGGAGAAGGACACAACCTCCAAGAGCACTCGATAGTATTGGTACGAGGCGGACGAGTTAAAGATTTGCCGGGGGTCCGCTACCACATTGTTCGTGGAGCGTTGGATACTGCCGGAGTGGAAGGACGTTTACAAAGACGCTCAAAATACGGTGCCAAAAGACCCAAAAAATAAATGGTAATCTCTTTTACTACTGAATCATGAGAAAAAAACAAGCAAAAAAACGTCCCTTATTACCCGATCCAAAGTTTAACGACCAGCTCGTTACTCGCTTTGTGAATATGTTGATGTGGGATGGAAAAAAATCTGTAGCATTCAAAATCTTTTACGACGCAATAGCTATCGTAGAAGAACGCAAACAAGACGACGAAAAAACAGCACTTGAAGTATGGAAAGAAGCACTTTCCAACGTAATGCCTCATGTAGAAGTGCGCAGTCGTAGAGTAGGAGGGGCAACCTTCCAAATCCCCATGCAAATTCGTCCTGATAGAAAAGTCTCTTTGGCCATGAAGTGGCTGATTAGTTTTTCTAGAAAACGCAATGAAAAGTCAATGGCTTTGCGTCTGGCAAACGAAGTACTTTCTGCCTCAAAAGAAGAAGGTGCTGCAGTTAAAAAACGTCAGGATACACACAAAATGGCAGAAGCCAATAAAGCATTTTCACATTTTAGATTTTAATTAAGGAATTCTACTATAGCATGGCTAGAGATTTAAAATACACAAGAAATATTGGAATTGCGGCACATATTGATGCTGGAAAGACCACCACTACGGAACGAATCCTCTTTTATACAGGGGTTAGCCATAAAATTGGCGAAGTTCACGACGGTGCTGCAACCATGGACTGGATGGAGCAAGAACAAGAGCGCGGAATTACTATTACTTCTGCAGCGACAACTTGTACTTGGAACTTCCCTCAAGATCAGGGTAAGCCCACAGCAGATTCCAAGCCTTATCACTTCAACATAATAGACACTCCCGGTCACGTAGACTTTACAGTGGAAGTAAACCGATCACTTCGAGTACTCGATGGATTGGTTTTTTTATTTTCAGCAGTTGATGGTGTTGAGCCTCAATCTGAAACCAACTGGAGGTTAGCGGACAACTACCGAGTTCCCCGTATCGGATTTGTCAATAAAATGGATCGTCAAGGAGCCAATTTCTTAAATGTGAGTACACAAGTGCGCGAGATGTTAAAATCAAATGCCGTACCTATTGTACTCAATATCGGAGAAGAAGAGGACTTTAAAGGAATCGTAGATTTAGTAACAAACAAGGCAATTGTATGGCACGAAGATAATTTCGGATCTACATTCGATGAGGTGCCAATCCCTGACGATATGCTTGCAGATGTTGAAAAATATCGTGCAGAACTTATTGAGGCAGTGGCTGAATACGATGAAAATCTATTGGAAAAATTCTTTGAAGATCCAGATAGTATCAGTCCCGATGAAATTCATGCAGCCTTGCGTGCAGCAACACAAGACATGAGTATCATTCCAATGATTTGTGGTTCTTCCTTCAAAAACAAAGGAGTACAGTTTCTTTTGGATGCCGTATGTCGTTATCTACCCTCTCCTGAGGACAAAGAAGCAATTATAGGTACCAATCCAGACAACGGTCAAGAGATTGCTCGCAAGCCTTCAGTGAGCGAACCTTTTTCTGCACTTGCATTTAAAATTGCTACCGATCCGTTTGTAGGACGTTTAGCTTTCTTCCGTGCTTATTCTGGAAGACTAGACGCTGGTTCTTACATATTGAACAATCGCTCTGGAAACAAGGAACGTATCTCTCGTATTTACCAAATGCACTCTAACAAACAAAACTCTATCGACTTTATAGAAGCAGGAGATATTGGAGCGGCTGTTGGATTTAAGGACATCAAAACAGGAGATACCCTTTCTGCAGAAAAATCACCGATTATTTTGGAAAGTATGGACTTCCCAGATCCCGTAATCGGTATTGCAGTTGAACCTAAGACAAAAGCCGATGTGGACAAACTCGGTATGGCATTAGGAAAACTTGCAGAGGAAGATCCTACCTTTCAAGTGAAATCTGACGAGGTGTCCGGACAAACCATCATCTCAGGTATGGGTGAGTTACACTTAGATATTATCGTGGATCGTTTGAAACGCGAATTTAAGGTAGAAGTCAACCAAGGAAAACCACAAGTAGAATACAAAGAAGCACTCACTTCTCAAGCAAAACACCGTGAGGTTTACAAAAAACAAACAGGTGGTAGAGGTAAATTTGCGGATATTGTCTTTACTATGGAACCTGGAGAGGAAGGAAAAGTTGGACTGGAATTTGTCAACTTGATCAAAGGAGGAAATATTCCTAAAGAATACATCCCTTCTGTAGAGAAAGGATTTAAAGAAGCAATGAACAATGGTCCATTAGCAGGCTTTGAACTAGACTCAATGAAAATTACATTGGAAGATGGATCATTCCACCCTGTGGATTCCGATTCGCTTTCTTTTGAGTTAGCAGCTAAACTTGGTTTTAAAGAAGCTGCTAGAAGTTCTGGTCCTGTGATCATGGAACCCATCATGAAATTGGAAGTATTGACTCCAGAAGAAAACATGGGAGATATCGTTGGAGACCTCAACCGCAGACGTGGACAAGTGAACTCTATGGATGATCGCGCAGGTTCTAAAGTAGTCAAAGCAGAAGTACCTCTATCTGAAATGTTTGGATATGTTACTTCTTTACGAACACTCTCTTCAGGGCGTGCTACTTCCACTATGGAATTTTCTCACTATGCTGAAACTCCATCCAATATTTCAGAAGGAGTTATTGCGGAAGTAAATGGTAAAAAAGTATAAACAGCAATCGCATGAGCCAAAAAATTAGAATCAAATTAAAATCATACGACTTCAATTTAGTAGACAAGTCGGCTGATAAAATCGTAAAAACTGTAAAAAATACAGGTGCGGTAGTAACGGGACCTATCCCATTACCAACACACAAGAAAATCTTTACTGTTTTGCGTTCTCCTCACGTAAATAAAAAATCGCGTGAGCAGTTCAAATTGTCCTCATACAAAAGATTGTTGGACATTTACAGCTCTTCATCAAAAACCATTGATGCACTCATGAAACTCGAGTTGCCTAGTGGTGTTGAAGTAGAAATTAAAGTATAATCAATTAGTAATTAAATAAAAAAACAATGTCTGGGTTAATAGGAAAAAAAATCGGTATGACTAGCCTTTATGACGACAATGGGAAAAACATCCCTTGTACTGTACTAGAGGTTGGGCCATGCGTGGTTACCCAAGTCAGAACCCTTGCGGTTGACGGGTATGAAGCTGTTCAACTGGGTTTCGATGACAAGGCAGAAAAACAGGTCACTAAAGCAGAAGTGGGTCACTTCAAAAAAGCTAAAGTTGCACCTAAAAAGAAGCTCGTCGAATTCCAGAATTTTGAACAAGAATTAAATTTGGGTGACACAGTTACCGTGGATCATTTTGCAGAAGGAGATTTTGTAGATGTATCTGGAACTTCAAAAGGAAAAGGTTTCCAAGGTGTAGTAAAACGCCACGGATTTGGTGGAGTAGGACAAGCTACACACGGACAGCACAACAGACTACGTGCACCCGGTTCAATTGGTGCTGCCTCTTATCCTGCACGAGTATTCAAAGGAATGCGTATGGCGGGACAAACAGGTAACAGCAAGGTGAAGGTAATCAACCTAAGAGTGGTAAAAGTAGTACCTGAAAAGAACCTTCTTGTGGTTAAAGGATGTGTTCCAGGTCATAAAAACGCATACGTAATCGTTCGGAAATAATGGAATTAAACGTACTTAACATACAAGGAAAAGAAACCGGTAGAAAAGTAAAACTCAATACAGCCGTTTTCGGAATAGAGCCCAATGATCACGCAATATATCTAGACGTTAAGTCGCATTTGGCCAACAAACGCCAAGGGACTCACAAGGCGAAAGAAAGAGCAGAGATCACTGGTAGTACTCGTAAAATTAAAAAACAAAAAGGAACAGGTACTGCACGTGCGGGGAGTATCAAAAATCCATTGTTTAAAGGAGGGGGACGTGTTTTTGGTCCTACCCCTAGAGATTACAGCCAAAAAGTCAATAAAAAAGTAAAGCGTTTAGCACGTAAATCTGCTTTGAGTATTAAAGCCAAACAGAAGTCAATCGTGATTCTTGAAGACTTCCAAATGGACAAACCTCAAACAAAAGAATACATCAAAATGCTATCCGCTCTTGGCCTCGCTGAGAAAAAAAGCCTTCTAGTCTTGGGCGACTTGAATAAAAATGTATATTTGTCGTCTCGTAATTTAAAAAATTCTAAAGTTGTAACCAACTCAGAATTAAACACTTACAAAATATCAAATGCAAATAGTTTGATTATTTCAGAAGGTGCAATTGCGGAACTTGAATCACTTTTGAATCGTTAGTCATGAGTATATTAATAAAACCTATCATTACAGAGAAAGCTACTTTAGGTAGCGAACGCTTTAATAAGTATACTTTTTTGGTCGATACAAAAGCAAACAAAGTGGAGATTAAAAAAGCAGTAGAAGCTGCTTACGGTGTTACTGTGGACAGTGTTAAAACACAGAATTACGGTCCACAACGCAAAATGCGCTACACCAAAACAGGAATTCAAAAAGGTAAAACCAACGCAACAAAAAAAGCTATTGTGCAAGTTGCAGAAGGAGATGCCATAGATTTTTATAGTAATTTATAATCGCGTCAGATGTCAGTTAGAAAATTAAAACCAATAACTCCTGCGCAGCGTTTTAGAGTAGTAAATGGATTCGACGCAATTACTACTGATAAGCCGGAGAAGAGTTTATTGGAGCCCAAGAAAAGAACGGGCGGTAGAAACAATAAAGGTAAGATGACCTCTCGCCACATTGGTGGTGGTCACAAAAAGCGCTATCGTGTAATCGATTTTAAACGTAATAAATTTGATGTTGCTGCCGAAGTTAAATCCATCGAATACGATCCCAACAGAACCGCTTTTATCGCTTTAGTTGAATATACAGATGGAGAAAAAAGATACATCATTGCTCCTAATGGATTAGAGGTAGGTCAAACGGTTATGTCGGGTAAACAAGCAGGTCCAGAAATTGGAAATGCACTTTATCTATCAGATATTCCTTTAGGAACCATTATTTCTAGTATCGAACTTAGTCCAGGTAAAGGAGCTGCTATTGCACGAAGTGCTGGAGCTTTTGCTCAACTGATGGCTCGTGATGGCAAGTTTGCAACAGTAAAACTGCCTTCTGGAGAAACACGCTTGATTCTTGTTACTTGTATGGCGGTTATTGGTACAGTTTCCAATTCAGATCACCAATTGTTGGTTTCTGGTAAAGCAGGTCGTTCCAGATGGCTTGGTAGAAGACCACGTACTCGTCCTGTAGCGATGAACCCTGTAGATCACCCCATGGGAGGTGGAGAAGGTCGTGCATCTGGAGGACATCCAAGATCACGCAACGGTATACCTGCTAAAGGTTACCGCACTAGATCTAAAACGAAAGCTAGTAACAAGTTCATCATAGAACGCAGAAAAAAATAATAGAGTATGGCTCGTTCATTAAAAAAAGGACCTTTTGTACATCACAGTCTTGAAAAGAAAGTGATGAAAAACGTAGAAGAAAATAAAAAATCAGTAATCAAAACATGGTCTCGTGCCTCTTTGATTACCCCAGATTTTGTAGGACAAACCATTGGTGTACACAACGGTAAAACATTTGTGCCAGTTTACATAACTGAAAACATGGTAGGTCACAAATTAGGAGAATTTTCAATGACACGTAACTTCCGTGGACATGGAGGAAACAAAAACAAAGGCAATAAATAAAAGTACTCATGGGAAATCGTAAAAGACAAACCGCACAGGAACTTAAAGATGCAAAGAAAAATCTTGCTTTTGCTAAATTAAATAATTGTCCTACTTCTCCTCGTAAAATGCGTTTGGTCGCAGACCAAGTTCGTGGAGAGTCTATAGACAAGGCTTTAGCTATTTTAAAGTTCAGCCCGAAAGAGGCCTCACGCCGTTTAGAAAAATTGTTACTTTCAGCGATTGCCAACTGGCAATCAAAAAATGAGTCTGAAGATATTGAAAAGGCAAACCTTTATGTTTCTGAAATCCGTGTGGATGGAGGAAGTATGTTAAAAAGATTACGCCCCGCTCCACAAGGTAGAGCACATCGAATTCGCAAACGTTCCAACCATGTTACAGTGGTTTTGGGATCAAATACTATTGAAGCTTAATATGGGACAAAAAACAAACCCAATAGGAAATCGTTTAGGAATCATCAGAGGATGGGATTCTAACTGGTATGGTGGAAGAAACTACGGTGATAAAATCGCTGAGGATGACAAAATTCGTAAATACATACATGCACGTCTATCCAAGGCTAGTGTTTCTAATGTAATTATAGAAAGAACACTGAAAATCATCACCATTACCATCACAACAGCAAGACCTGGTATCATCATTGGTAAAGCAGGTCAGGAAGTAGATAAGCTTAAAGAAGAGCTTCGCAAAATAACAGCGAAAGAGGTTCAGATTAATATTTTTGAAATCAAGCGACCCGAATTGGATGCCCAGCTTGTGGGATCTAGCGTTGCGAGACAAATCGAAAGTAGAATCTCTTACCGTCGTGCTATCAAAATGGCAATTGCCGCTGCTATGCGAATGAATGCTGAAGGTATCAAGATCCAAATTTCAGGTCGATTGAACGGAGCCGAAATGGCGCGTTCAGAATCCTACAAAGAAGGTCGTATTCCACTATCTACCTTCCGTGCTGATATCGATTACGCTTTGGTTGAAGCGCACACTACTTATGGTAGATTAGGGATAAAAGTTTGGATTATGAAAGGAGAGGTGTATGGAAAAAGAGAACTCTCTCCATTAGTAGGAATGTCAAAGAAAACACAAAACAACTCCAACGCAACAGCAGGAGGTGGTGGACGCCAACGCAGACGTAAATAATACAATAGAAAACCATGTTACAACCAAAAAAGACAAAATTTCGAAAAACCCAGAAAGGGCGCATGAAAGGGCTCTCTGGAAGAGGACATCAACTTTCGAATGGAATGTTTGGGATCAAAGCATTAGATTCTGTATTCATTACCTCTCGTCAGATTGAAGCAGCCCGTATTGCCGCAACACGTTACATGAAAAGAGAAGGACAGCTTTGGATTAAAATTTTTCCAGACAAGCCCATTACTAAAAAGCCTCTTGAAGTACGAATGGGAAAAGGAAAAGGAGCACCAGAATATTTTGTTGCCGTTACCAAAGCAGGCCGTATCATGTTTGAAGTAGCAGGTGTGCCTTATGATATTGCTAAAGAAGCATTGCGATTGGCAGCACAAAAACTTCCAGTTAAAACAAAATTTGTAGTAGCTCGAGATTACGAAGCTTAAGAAACTAGTTATGAAACAATCAGAAATCAGCAAGCTTTCCAAGGAGGATCTTCAAGATAAATTGACAGAATATCAAAAACAATTGAGTGAGTTAAAAATGACACACGCCATTTCTCCTCTTGAAAATCCATTACAAATCAAAACAGCGCGCCGCGTAGTAGCTCGACTAAAAACCGCTTTAAGCAACCAAGAAGCATAAGCACATGGAAACAAGAAATTTAAGAAAAGAACGAATCGGTGTAGTTACCAGTAACAAAATGGAAAAATCCATAGTGGTTTCTGAAGTAAAAAAAGTAAAGCACCCCATGTATGGTAAATTCGTTTTAAAAACAAAAAAATACGTAGCTCACGATGAAAAAAACGATTGTAACATCGGGGATACTGTAAAAATAATGGAAACAAGACCAATGAGTAAATCAAAGTGCTGGAGAATGGTCGAAATAATAGAAAGAGCGAAGTAAGATGGTACAACAAGAATCTAGACTCAAGGTAGCCGATAATACCGGTGCAAAGGAAGTGCTCACCATCCGCGTTTTGGGGGGTACAAAAAGACGTTACGCTTCAATTGGGGATAAAATTGTAGTTACAGTAAAAGAAGCATCACCTTCTGGAACCGTAAAAAAGGGACAGGTTTCTACCGCAGTGGTAGTACGTACTCGTAAAGAAGTGCGTCGCCCAGATGGATCCTACATTCGTTTTGATGAAAACGCGTGTGTACTATTAAACCCAACGGGTGAAATGCGCGGTACACGTGTTTTTGGTCCAGTTGCAAGAGAGCTTCGTGATAAACAGTTTATGAAAATAGTATCATTAGCCCCTGAGGTGTTATAACAGCAAAGAACATGGCAACTAAGATTAAAATTAAAAAAGGAGACACTGTACGTGTTATTGCGGGATCCCAAAAGGGTTCAGAAGGGCAGGTATTAAGTATCCTTAAAGAAAAAAACAAAGCTTTGGTTGAAGGTGTGAATCTAGTAAAGAAGCACAACAAACCAAACGCACAAAATCCTCAAGGGGGAATCACTGAAAAAGAGGCACCTATTGATATCTCAAACCTATCGTTATTGACCTCTGATGGGAAAACGACACGTATAGGTTTCCGTATGGAAGAGGGAAATAAAGTGCGATATGCAAAAAAAACCGATGAAGTCATCTAATTATGAGCTATACACCAAGACTGAAACAGGAATATAACGATCGTATCGTTAAGAGCTTAAAAGAAACGTTTAGCTACAAAAGCATTATGCAGGTACCTAAACTAGAAAAAATTGTATTGAGCCGTGGAGTTGGTGCTGCCGTTGCAGACAAAAAACTCATCGAACACGCTGTAGATGAGCTCACTTTAATCACAGGTCAAAAAGCAGTTGCAACTCTTTCTAAAAAAGATGTCGCTTCATTCAAATTACGTAAAGGAATGCCCATCGGTGCAAAAGTAACTTTACGAGGAGAACGTATGTACGAGTTTTTAGATCGATTGGTCACTACTGCACTGCCACGTGTTCGTGACTTTCAAGGAGTAAAAGCAACTGGTTTTGACGGAAGAGGAAATTATACCTTGGGTATTACAGAGCAGATTATTTTTCCAGAAATCGATATCGACAAAGTAAACCGAATCAATGGTATGGACATCACCTTTGTGACCTCAGCACAAACGGACCAAGAAGCAAAAACATTATTAACAGAACTAGGAATCCCTTTTAAAAAGAACTAATATGGCTAAAGAATCCATGAAAGCACGCGAAAGAAAACGTGCCAAGACCGTTGCCAAGTACGCTGAAAAGCGAAAAGCTTTAAAAGAAGCGGGTGATTATGAAGCACTACAAAAACTTCCTAAAAACGCTTCACCGATTCGCATGCACAACCGTTGCAAACTCACCGGTCGTCCAAAAGGATATATGCGTCAGTTTGGAATCTCTCGTGTCACATTCAGAGAAATGGCAAACAAAGGATTGATTCCTGGAGTAACTAAAGCCAGCTGGTAACCAATATAAATAAAGATTATGTTTACAGATCCAATCGCAGACTTCCTAACACGTATCAGAAATGCCAACCGCGCAGGTCACCGTGTTGTAGATATTCCAGCTTCAAATATTAAAAGAGAAATCACAAAAATTCTTTTTGATCAAGGGTATATTCTAAGCTATAAGTTTGAAGATACTGCTAATCATCAAGGGAATATTAAAATCGCCCTTAAATACGACAAAAACACAAAAGAACCTGTAATTAAGAAATTACAGCGTATCAGTACGCCTGGATTGAGAAAATATTCAGGTTCTGATAGTTTTCCACGTATTCTAAATGGTCTAGGTATTTCCATTGTTTCTACTTCAAAAGGTGTGATGACTGGAAAGCAAGCCGCTAAAGAAAACGTGGGTGGGGAATTAATTTGTTACGTATACTAATATTATAAGTCATGTCTAGAATAGGAAACAACCCGATAAATGTACCCGAAGGAGTCACAGTAGATATACAACCTACTCAGATTACTGTTAAAGGTAAACTCGGTGAACTGACTCAAGATTACAGTGAAGTGGAAGTCGTTATGGAAGATAACGTGATCACTGTAAAACGTCCTTCTGAAAATAAATCAGTTAAATCAAAACACGGCTTGTATCGTTCTTTAATTGCCAATATGGTAGAAGGTGTAAGCCATGGTTTTACAAAAGAACTTGAACTTGTAGGGGTAGGATACCGCGCAAGTAACCAAGGACAGGTATTAGATTTGGCTCTTGGTTTTTCCCACAATATTTTATTTGAGATTGCACCAGAAGTTAAAGTAGAAACCATTTCTGAAAAAGGAAAAAATCCAATCGTTAAACTTACTTCACACGACAAACAGTTGGTGGGTTATGTAGCGTCAAAAATCCGATCTTTCAGAAAACCAGAACCATATAAAGGAAAAGGCGTCAAATATGTTGGCGAACAAATCCGAAGAAAAGCAGGTAAATCAGCATAATTTATAACCATGGGTTTAACAAAATTAGAACGTAGAATCAGAATTAAAAAACGCATCCGCAAGGTTGTAAGTGGAACTTCAGCAGCGCCGCGTTTGTCTGTGTACCGAAGTAACAAAGAAATCTATGTACAACTCATAGATGATCAAACAGGAAAAACAATAGTAGCTGCTTCCTCTAGAGATAAAGAAATAGTAGAGGAAAAGTCGGTAAACAAATCTGAGGTGGCTACCCTAGTGGGTAAAAAAATTGGAGCTTTAGCTACCAAAGCAGGAATCTCTGAGGTAAAATTTGACCGAGGAGGATACTTGTACCACGGAAGAGTAAAAGCATTAGCAGACGGCGCACGTGAAGGTGGGTTAAAATTTTAATAGCATATGTATCAAGATTATAAAAACGTAGAACTAGTTAAGCCTGCAGGCTTAGATTTAAAAGACCGTTTGGTAGGCGTTCAAAGGGTTACTAAAGTAACTAAAGGAGGACGCGCTTTCGGATTCTCTGCCATAGTTGTTGTAGGAGACGAAAACGGTGTTGTAGGTCAAGGCTTAGGAAAATCCAAAGAAGTTTCTGAGGCAATAGCCAAAGCCGTTGAAGATGCTAAGAAAAATTTGATTCGTATTCCTATTGATAAAGGAACGTTACCTCATGAGCAAAAAGGAAAATACGGAGGAGCACGAGTCTTTTTAAAGCCAGCGACTGAAGGTACTGGAGTTATAGCTGGAGGTGCTGTTCGTGCAGTCCTTGAAGCAGTAGGTGTGCACAACGTACTTTCTAAGTCACAAGGATCTTCTAACCCGCACAACGTGGTTAAAGCTACTTTTGATGCTCTTTTGCAGTTGAGAAATCCACAGCGTATCGCTGAGCAAAGAGGAATTTCTTTAGATAAAGTTTTTAACGGATAAGTACAAGAGAAATGGCACAGATAAAAGTGAAACAAGTAAGAAGTAGCATCAAGCGTTTGCAAACACAAAAACGCACTCTGGAGTCTCTAGGCTTAAGAGGAATAGGAAAAGAAGTGACCCATGAGGCTACCCCAAGTATTTTGGGTATGATAGAAAAAGTAAAACATTTGGTTTCTGTAACCGAAGTATAAGTATAAGGACATGAGTTTAGAAAATTTATCCCCAGCATCGGGTTCAACAAAAGCAGCTGGAAAACGTTTAGGAAGAGGACAAGCCTCTGGTAAAGGCGGTACTGCATCGCGTGGTCATAAAGGAGCAAAATCTCGTTCTGGATACTCTAAAAAGATTGGATTTGAAGGAGGTCAAATGCCACTTCAACGTCGTGTTCCTAAATTTGGATTCAAGAACATCAATCGTACTGAATATCGAGGAATTAACTTGGATACACTTCAAGAATTAATGGTCAATAAAAAAATCAACAAAGAAGTAACAGTAGACCAACTTGTGGAACTTCGATTAGCTCACAAAGAGGATTTGGTTAAAATTCTAGGTCGTGGCAAATTAGAAGGTCCATTAAAAGTAACTGCTCACAAATTTTCAGCTTCAGCAAAAGCAGCCATTGAGGCGGCAGGAGGAGAGGCTGTAACTGTATAATTTATCTCGATGAAGAAAGTCTTAGAAACCCTTTATAACATTTACAAAATAGAAGAACTACGCGAACGTGTACTTCTTACTTTGGGAATGTTATTGGTTTACCGTCTTGGCGCACAAATTGTACTGCCTGGTATTGATCCCATTCAACTTGCTGAACTCAGCAACCGTACCGATGGGGGAGGTCTTTTAGGAATTTTAAATGCTTTTACAGGTGGTGCCTTTGCTAATGCCTCTGTTTTTGCCTTGGGAATCATGCCTTATATCTCTGCATCAATTGTTGTTCAATTGATGGGAATCGCAGTTCCTTATCTTCAAAAACTTCAAAAAGAAGGTGAAAGTGGTAGAAAAACACTCAATCAAATTACCCGTTGGTTAACCATCGCTATTTGTATTGTTCAAGCTCCCGCTTATCTCTATGGATTGAGCGCTCTTGGAGTTCCAGAAAGTGCCTTTATCCTAGGAAAGGGGCCCTTGTTTATAGGGTCATCAGTGATCATATTGGTAACAGGAACCATCTTTGCTATGTGGTTGGGAGAGAAAATTACTGATAAAGGTATCGGTAACGGTATTTCACTACTCATTATGGTAGGTATCATTGCGAACTTACCGCTTTCCTTTACTCAAGAATTTGTTTCTAGAGTTTCAGAAAATAACGGAGGTTTGATGTTAATCTTGATCGAATTGGTCCTTTGGATTGTCATCATTTTACTTTCGATTTTACTGACCTTGGCTGTACGTCGCATACCGGTGCAATATGCAAGAAGACAAGCTGGAGGTGCAGCAGCTGATCGTTCTGTATATGGATCAAGACAATACATTCCTTTAAAATTAAATGCCTCTGGTGTGATGCCCATCATCTTTGCACAGGCCATTATGTTTGCTCCTGCCTACATTGGCGGTGCTTTGGGAGACTCGGATGCAGGACAATGGATGCAAGCTAACTTTTCCGATATTTTTGGGTTGTGGTATAATGTATTATTTGCCCTACTCATCATTATTTTCACCTATTTCTACACTGCTATTACCGTCCCTACAAATAAAATGTCGGACGACCTAAAGCGTAGTGGAGGTTTTGTGCCTGGAATTCGTCCAGGAAATGAGACTTCTGATTATTTGGATACAGTAATGTCTCACATCACTTTCCCAGGATCGTTATTCCTTGCTGGTATAGCTATATTTCCTGCTTTGGTAGTAAAACTAATTGGTATTCAACAAGGATGGGCTCTGTTTTATGGAGGAACCTCTTTGTTAATTATGGTAGGTGTAGCAATAGACACTATCCAGCAAGTAAATTCGTATTTATTAAACAGACATTACGACGGTTTGATGAAAACGGGTAAAACCAGAAGAAGTACAAATTAAAATATGGCAAAACAAGCAGCAATAGAGCAAGAGGGTACCATTATTGAAGCATTATCCAATGCGATGTTCCGTGTAGAATTAGAAAACGGACACGTGGTGACTGCACATATTTCTGGTAAAATGCGCTTGCATTATATCAAACTATTGCCAGGCGATAAAGTCAAATTAGAAATGAGCCCTTACGATTTGTCCAAGGCGCGGATTACATTTCGATTTTAAGAATAAGAAAAATTATGAAAGTAAGAGCATCAATTAAAAAACGCAGTGCAGACTGCAAAATCGTACGACGAAAAGGACGTTTGTACGTGATTAACAAAAAGAATCCTCGATTCAAACAAAGACAAGGTTAATTATGGCTAGAATATCAGGAGTAGACATTCCCAAGCAAAAAAGAGGGGTTATATCCCTAACATACATCTTCGGTATTGGAAGAAGTCGTGCCCAATCAATTTTGGAAACAGCTAAAGTGGACGAAAGCAAGAAAGTTCAAGATTGGACAGATGATGAAACCGCACGTATCCGTGAAGCAGTAGGGGCTTTCAAAATTGAAGGAGAGCTTCGTTCCGAAGTTCAATTGAACATCAAGCGATTGATGGATATTGGATGCTATCGAGGCATACGCCACAGAGCAGGTCTTCCATTACGTGGACAGCGCACGAAAAACAACTCGCGAACCCGTAAAGGAAAACGCAAGACTGTAGCAAACAAAAAGAAAGCAACTAAATAATAGTTTGTAATTATGGCTAAAACAGCAAGCAAAAAAAGAAAAGTAATCGTTGAATCTATTGGAGAAGCACATATCAATGCTTCTTTCAATAACATCATCATTTCACTGACCAATTCAAAGGGAGAAGTAATCTCCTGGTCCTCCGCAGGAAAGATGGGTTTTAGAGGTTCCAAGAAAAACACACCTTACGCAGCACAAACAGCTGCTGAAGACTGTGCCAAGGTAGCTCAAGAAGCTGGATTACGAAAAGTAAAAGTATTTGTTAAAGGTCCTGGTAATGGACGTGAGTCAGCAATTCGTTCGTTGCACAACAGCGGTATTGAAGTGCTTGAAATCGTAGATGTTACCCCACTTCCACACAACGGATGTAGACCTCCCAAAAGAAGAAGAGTATAATTATAAATTGATCAGAAGTTGATCGTAAGCTGTCGAAGGAAGTGACCTTAATTCACAGCGATCAAGTTCACTAAAACCAACACAATGGCAAGATATATTGGTCCAAAAACAAAAATCGCTCGCAAATTTGGTGAGCCCATTTTCGGAGATGACAAATCTTTCGAAAAAAGAAACTACCCCCCGGGACAACACGGTAATGCAAAACGCAGAGGGAAAAAGTCAGAGTATGCCATCCAGTTAATGGAAAAGCAAAAGGCAAAATTCACCTATGGCATACTAGAACGTCAGTTCCGCAATATCTTTGAAAAAGCAAATAGAAGTAAAGGGGTTACAGGTGAAGTATTACTCCAATTATGTGAGTCCAGATTAGATAACGTGGTTTATCGTTTCGGTTTATCCCCTTCTAGAAGTGGAGCCAGACAATTGGTTTCTCACAGACACATAACAGTAAATGGATCTATAGTAAATATTCCTTCTTATCAAGTTAAGGTGGGAGATGTTGTAGGGGTAAGAGAAAAGTCTAAGTCCCTCAATATTATCGTAGAAGCCAAAGGAAAAGATGCCTCAGCATATGAATGGTTGAGTTGGAACAAGGAACAGCTTCAAGGTACATTTGTAAGTGTACCCGAACGCATTCAGATTCCTGAAAACATCAAGGAACAACTCATCGTCGAACTTTATTCTAAATAAGCAAACGCAAGCACAACATTATGGCAATATTGAATTTTCAAAAACCCGATAAAGTAATTATGATCGATTCCTCGGAATTCGAAGGTAAATTTGAATTTCGACCACTCGAACCTGGATATGGATTGACTGTTGGAAATGCGTTGAGACGTGTCCTGCTTTCATCATTAGAGGGGTTTGCAATCACATCTGTTAAACTGGAAAACGTAGAACACGAATTTTCTACTATTCCGGGAGTAGTCGAAGATGTTACAGAGATCATTCTCAATTTGAAACAAGTGCGTTTTAAAAGACAGATAGATGAGACCGAGGAAGAGAAAGTCTCTATCTCCATTGGAGGACAAGAACAATTGAAAGCGGCAGATTTTCAAAAATTTATCTCAGGTTTTCAAGTATTGAATCCTGATCTTGTCATCTGTAACCTTGAAAAAAGCGTCCAGCTAAATATGGAAATCACTATCGAAAAAGGTAGAGGTTATGTTCCTGCTGAAGAAAACAAAAAGACAAATGCAGAACTAGGAGTTATAGCGATAGATTCTATTTTCACACCCATTAAGAATGTGAAGTATAGTATTGAAAACTACCGTGTAGAGCAAAAAACAGATTACGAAAAACTCGTATTTGAAATCATTTCAGACGGTTCTATTCATCCTAAAGACGCACTTACCGAAGCAGCAAAGACATTAATACACCACTTCATGTTGTTCTCTGACGAGCGCATCACTTTAGAAGCTGATGAAATTGCACAAACAGAAACTTATGATGAAGAATCACTTCACATGCGTCAATTGTTGAAAACCAAACTCATCGACATGGATCTTTCTGTACGAGCTTTGAATTGTTTAAAAGCCGCAGAAGTTGACACACTAGGAGATTTAGTTTCCTACAACAAAAACGATCTTATGAAGTTTAGAAACTTTGGTAAGAAATCTCTGACTGAGTTGGAAGAGCTCGTAGTGCTCAAAGGTCTTTCTTTTGGAATGGATCTTTCAAAATACAAGTTAGATAAAGATTAATTCACATTTTTAAAGTAGAAAAATGAGACACGGAAAAAAAGTAATGCATTTGGGTCGTAAAACAGCTCACAGAAAATCAATGTTGGCTAATATGGCTTGTTCTCTTATTGAGCACAAGCGAATCAACACCACTGTGACTAAAGCCAAAGCACTTAAGCAATTTATAGAGCCCATCATCACAAAATCAAAATCAGATACTACTCACAACAGACGATTGGCATTTTCTTCTTTAAGAGATAAAAATGCTGTAACCGAGTTGTTTAGAACGGTAGCTGCAAAAGTTGGGGACCGTCCAGGAGGATATACTAGGGTGATTAAACTAGGTAACCGTCTTGGAGATAATGCTGCAATGGCATTGATCGAGCTTGTTGACTTCAATGAAGTTTACAACACAGAGGCGAAAGCTAAGAAAAAAACAAGAAGACGCGGTGGAGCAAAGGCCAATACACAAGAAGGACCTAAAGCTGAAGCAGCGACAGAAGCAGTTGCTGAAGCCCCTGTGGTAGAAGAGGCAAAGGAAGAGACTCCAAAGGCCGAAAAAGCAAATGAAAACAAGAAACCAGAGGAAGGTGAAAAAGAATAAAAATAGAATTTATTAACACCGAAAACATTAAAGGATAAACGTTTTAGTTTATCCTTTTTTTTGGTTTATTTTGTAATCAAAACAATGGAATACAGATCTAGAAAAGAAGCTTTCGTTCTCTTAGCAGATGGCACCCAGTTCTTTGGTAAGTCAATTGGGATTGATGGTACAGCATTTGGAGAAATTTGTTTTAATACTGGAATGACAGGTTATCAGGAAATTTTTACTGATCCTTCTTACTTCGGTCAAATCATGGTGACTACAAACACCCATATCGGTAATTACGGTGTTCAAAAAGAAGAAGCTCAATCCAAAGAGATTACAATTGCAGGCTTAATTTGTAAAGATTTTAGTTTTAACTATTCCCGTCCTGCCGCTGATGAATCGCTTTATGACTACTTAGAACGTCACAAATTGGTAACAATTTCAGATGTTGATACTAGAGCGCTTGTCAATTATATCCGTAAAAATGGTGCCATGAATGCCGTGATTTCTACTGAAGTAGGGGAAGAAGAACGTTTGCTAAAAGAGCTCTCAAAGGCGCCAAGTATGGAAGGATTAGAGTTGGCTTCTAAAGTGTCTACAAAAGAAGCCTATACAGTAGGAACTCCAAATGCAACTTATAAAATTGCAGCTTTAGATCTGGGAATAAAACAAAATATCTTGCACCATATGGTGGAAAGAGATATGTACGTGAAAGTCTTTCCTTACGATACCCCACTAGAAGAGCTAGAAAAATTTCAGCCCGATGGATATTTTATTTCTAATGGTCCTGGTGACCCTGAACCACTAAAAGGAGTTCAAGAAGTAGCTAAAAAAATCATTGAAAAAAACCATCCCCTATTTGGTATTTGTTTAGGTCATCAGATCATAGCCCTTGCTAATGATATTCCTACATTTAAAATGTTTAACGGACATCGAGGAATCAATCATCCCGTAAAAAACTTAATTACAGGTAAAGGAGAGATTACTTCACAAAATCATGGTTTTGCAGTAGATATGGAAGCTGCAAAAGCAAACGATGCTATTGAAATTACCCATGTGCATCTCAATGACCAAACCCTGGCAGGAATGCGTATGAAAAGCAAAAAATGTTTTTCTGTACAATACCACCCAGAGGCAGGTCCAGGACCCAATGATGCCACTTATCTATTTGACACTTTTAAGGACTACATAAAAAATTAAAACCAATATAGAATTTAAACCAAAATGAGTATAATACTAAGTATACATGCAAGACAGATCTTCGATTCTAGAGGAAACCCTACAGTGGAAGTTGATGTAATCACAGAAAATGGAATTTTAGGAAGAGCTGCCGTTCCTTCAGGAGCCTCAACAGGAGAACACGAAGCAGTGGAGCTCAGAGATGGCGGTCCTGCTTATATGGGTAAAGCTGTTGGAAAAGCCATAGATAACGTAAATCAAATTATAGCACAAGAGATTGTAGGAACCTCTGTTTTTGAACAAGAACAGATCGATGCTGCCATGATCAAATTAGACGGTACTCCAAACAAATCCAAATTAGGCGCCAATGCCATATTAGGTGTTTCACTAGCCGTAGCCAAAGCAGCAGCAAATGAACTTGGTTTACCATTATATCGTTATATTGGAGGGGTAAGTGCTAAAACACTGCCTGTCCCCATGATGAATATCATCAATGGTGGATCTCATTCGGATGCTCCCATCGCTTTTCAAGAATTTATGGTAATGCCTGTAGGTGCAGCTACTTTTACAAAAGCTATGCAAATGGGTTCTGAGATTTTTCACCATTTAAAGAAAGTGCTTCACGACCGTAACTTAAGTACTGCCGTGGGAGATGAAGGAGGTTTTGCTCCAGAGTTAGATGGGACAGAAGATGCACTAGAGACCATCATAAAAGCGATTGGTAATGCCGGCTATAAAGCAGGTACTGAAGTCATGATCGCTTTAGACTGTGCATCTGCTGAATTTTATAAAGATGGAGTATATGATTATACACTCTTCGAAGGAGCTAGCGGAGTGAAACGTACCTCTGAAGAACAAGCCTCTTATCTAGCAGATTTAGTGAATAAATATCCTATTATTTCCATTGAAGATGGAATGGATGAAAACGATTGGGAAGGCTGGAAGCTGCTTACTGAAAAAGCAGGAGACAAAGTTCAGCTGGTCGGTGATGATTTATTTGTAACCAATGTCGAAAGATTGAGCAAAGGGATTGAAAAAGGAATTGCTAACTCTATTTTGATTAAAGTCAATCAAATTGGAACACTTTCAGAAACCATTGCCGCTGTGGATATGGCCCACAGAGCTGGTTATACTTCTGTCATGTCACACAGATCTGGAGAAACGGAAGACAATACTATTGCAGACTTGGCCGTGGCATTGAATACGGGACAAATAAAAACGGGTTCTGCTTCTAGAAGTGACCGTATGGCAAAGTACAACCAATTACTTCGAATTGAAGAAGAATTGGGTTCATTGGCCTATTTCCCAAAAGAAAAAGCTTTTAAGCACTAATTGGTGTTTAAAAGCCCCTATTTTTGAGGTAACAAGAATTAAAATTTTAATGGATTATAAATGAGCGAGAAGGTAAAATTAACATACAACGATAAGGAATATGAATTTCCTCTTTTAGAAGGAACTGAACAGGAAAAAGGAATTGATATTAAGACCCTTAGAGCTCAGACTGGTTTGATTACTTTCGATCCAGGGTATAAAAATACAGGGTCGTGTCAAAGTGAAATCACTTTTCTAAATGGAGAAGAGGGGATTTTGCGTTACCGAGGGTATTCTATTGAGGACTTGTGTGATAAAGCCAGTTTTATCGAAGTGGCTTATCTGTTGATTTTTGGTAACCTTCCTTCTTCTAAAGAGTTGAAATCCTTCAACAAATCGATTAAAAATGAGTCTTTGGTAGATGAAGATATAAAAATCATTTTAAAAAGTTTTCCCAAGTCTGCACACCCTATGGGTGTCTTATCTTCGTTGACCTCAGCTCTTATTGCTTTCAACCCCAGGTCTGTAGACATCCATTCAGAGGAGGATATGAAAGAAGCCATCATTATGCTTATGGCAAAATTCCCAATTTTGGCTTCTTGGGCTCATAGAAAATTGAAAGGACTTCCTTTAAATTATGCCAATACTTCCTTGAATTATGCGGACAATTTAGCGCATATGATGTTCAAACTTCCTCATCAAGACTACAAGCCTAGTCCTGTAGTGGTCAATGCGATTAATAAACTTCTAATTCTTCATGCAGATCACGAACAAAATTGTTCTACTTCTACAGTTCGAATTGTGGGCTCTTCTCACGCTGGATTATTTGCATCTGTATCCGCAGGGATATCTGCACTTTGGGGTCCTCTTCACGGGGGAGCCAATCAAGCCGTGATTGAAATGTTAGAAGCAATCAAAGCAGATGGAGGTGATACCAAAAAATACATGCAAAAAGCTAAAGATAAAAACGATCCATTTCGTTTAATGGGCTTCGGACACCGTGTGTATAAAAACTTTGATCCTAGAGCACGAATTATAAAATCTGCTGCAGACGAGGTGTTGAATGAATTGGGTATCAATGATCCTGTGCTAGAAATTGCTAAAGGTTTAGAACACGAAGCGCTAAATGACCCGTATTTTATAGATCGAAAATTGTATCCCAACGTAGATTTTTATTCGGGAATCATTTACAGAGCTTTAGGTATTCCAACAGAAATGTTTACTGTTATGTTTGCCTTGGGAAGGCTACCTGGATGGATCGCTCAATGGTCTGAAATGAGAAAAAATAATGAACCCATTGGTAGACCACGTCAAATTTATACTGGAAATACCCACAGAAAGCTTTAGTAACTATAGATCTTCAACAGAAGGGGGTAGTTGTGCTCTTTTTTGAGCACTCATTTTTGCAAAAAAATAATGTACTCCTTTTCTGTCCGCAACTACCTTAATAAACTGGTTGTCTCTGTATATAGAATACTCTTTTGATTTGCCTTTATAGAGCTTCAGTTTATAATACGGTATAATTAGTCCATAGGTTTCCAAGAGGCTTCTAAATCGGACAATGATTCCTTTAGGCCGAAGTTCAATATTACAAGTATTGGTGTTGTGGTCTAGAACTAAGAGGTTGTAAATGTCCACAGAAGTGGCACTTATTATTAGTTTTTCTGAGCCTATACCTCTCATTTTCCAACGCATTTGTAAAGAAAAGGGTTTGCCTACTGCAGCTTCTATCTCTTTTTTTTGCTTGGGGTCGTTATAGGAAATATTGTATAGCATTTTAGTAAAGATAAGCCATTAAACTTTGGAGGCATAATCAACCGAATATAATTATATTTGTCGCCAAATAATCCAATGAGTCTAGAGTACACAAACCCTTTTAAGGAAACATTAAAGCTTTTTTTAAAGCAAGAGTTTCAGGTTGAAATCAACGATTTTGAATTTCAGGCAACACGAAAGGATTTTGAGGGAGATGTAACGCTTTTGGTCTTTCCATTATTGCGATTTATTAAAATGAATCCGGAAAAACTCGCTTCAGAAATCGGAGCGTTTTTAGTAAAAAAGCACAGTGAAGTAATAGGGTTTAACGTAGTAAAAGGTTTTTTAAATTTAATCTTGGGAGACGCTTTTTACCTAGAGCAGTTTCAATCTATATATGTTACCCCTAATTATGGACATCAAACTCCTAAAGACGATGCTCCTACTCTTATGGTTGAATTTTCTTCTCCCAACACCAATAAACCCCTTCATTTGGGGCACATTAGAAATAATGTATTGGGTTATGCTGTATCAAAAATTCTAGAAGCCAATGGTAATCGGGTTATAAAAACACAAATAATCAATGACCGTGGAATCCACATTTGTAAGTCTATGGTTGCTTGGAAAAAATTTGGAGAGGGAGAAACTCCTAATACAGCTGGAATAAAAGGAGATCAATTAGTAGGGAAATATTACATCCTTTTTGAGACAGCATACAAAAAGGAAATTGCTGCACTATGTTCACAGGGCATGACAGAGGATGAGGCAAAGCAAAGAGCTCCATTGATGTTAGAAGCACAGGAAATGCTTCGGCTATGGGAAGCAAATGACAAGGAAGTCAGGGCTTTGTGGGAACAAATGAATGCATGGGTATACAAAGGTTTTGAAGTTACCTATCAAAATTTAGGAGTTTCTTTTGATTCTTATTATTACGAAAGCGACACCTATCTTCTTGGAAAAAAGATCATAGAAAAAGGCCTTTCCAAAGGTGTTTTTTATAAAAAAGAAGATGGCTCTGTTTGGATTGACTTGACTGAGGAGGGTCTGGATGAAAAACTTTTGCTTCGCGCAGATGGAACATCTGTATACATGACTCAAGACCTGGGAACTGCTTTAAATCGACTAGAGGACGTACCTCAGTTAAAAGGGATGGTTTATACAGTAGGTAATGAACAAGACTATCATTTTAAGGTACTCTTTCTGATTTTGAAAAGACTTGGATTTTACTGGTCTGATGCACTATACCATCTCAGCTATGGAATGGTAGACTTGCCTCATGGTAAAATGAAAAGTAGAGAGGGTACAGTGGTAGATGCAGATGACTTGATTTCCAATATGACAGATCAAGCGAGAGTCATTTCAGAATCGATTGGAAAGCTGGAACTTCTCACTCAAATGGAAAAAGAATCTCTTTACCATACCATTGCTCTGGGTGCATTAAAATATTTTATTCTCAAGGTAGATCCAAAAAAGAGAATTCTTTTTGATCCGGAGGCATCGATAGATTTTAATGGAAATACAGGTCCTTTCATTCAATATACCCACGCACGTATCAAGACACTTATTAAGCGTGCTGAAGCAAACGTAGTAAATATCTCAACAGATCTTGTGCTAGAAGCAAAAGAACGCGATTTATTAAAGCAATTGGGTCGTTATCCCGAAGTTGTGGTCTCGGCAGCAGAACAGTACAGTCCGGCAATTATTGCAAATTATCTGTATGATCTAGTAAAGAGTTACAATACTTTCTATCAAAATATTTCAGTATTGGGAAGTTTAGATGCAGATCTAAAGGATTTTAGAATAGCACTCTCTCAGAAAGTGGCTGAGGTTATTTCCAACGCATCGGGGCTATTGGGGATAACGGTGCCAGAAACAATGTAAAAAAAAATCGCTCCGAAGAGCGATTTTAATCTTTTTCATAGCATTTTTTCCTTTCGAGGAAATTATTTTGATTTAACAGCCAAGTTATATACTACAAGACCGAAACCAATTTTGTTGATGGCGTCACCAATGTTATAAATAACATCCATAGGTAGACCTCCAAAAATTCCGCTGTACCATCCTTCAGTACCAGCCATATATCCAATTGGATAAATTGCCCAACCTACAAGAACGAACCAACAAAGTGTTTTGTGAGCTTCTTGAACAGCACCTCCAGCAGAAGCAGCAAGTTTTGCAGCTCCACCCATCCAGATTTCATAAACAATCCAGAAATAAGCAAGTCCAGAAACAAGTCCCCAAACTGCAGGACCAGACCCTGTAGTGTAGACAGCCTCTCCGAAATAACCAGTTACTAACATTACAACAGATGCAAAAATCATTTTCCACATCAATTGTTTAGTAGCTCCTGCTGCTCTCAAGATTAAATAGAACTCAACACACATTAATGGAACAGTAAGTACCCAGTCAACATATCTAAAGAATGTTGGTGATGTAGCATTAGTTGCCCAATAATCACGCATGTACCAGTAGTGTACTGCTGCAATGAACGTAATCAAACCAGACACCAAAATAGAAGTTTTCCATTTGTTGTCAAATGAGTTCATTGAAAGAAAGAAGAACGCTGATGCTGCCATCATCGCCATACATCCTACGAAGAATGTGAACCCTACGTAGTCATCTGTGGCCATCGCTGGCGCTACAGTCATTAAGCTTAGAATTTTTTCCATGATTAAATCAATTATTTATTTTTGTTTAGGTAAATTTAGAAAAAATTAAACTTATTTACTTTAATTTTCTAAAAATATTTTAATTGAAAATCTTAACTTCTTCATTTACAACCCCTAATAAGTTGTTTTTTTCCCAAATTATCACCCTTTTTTGTGTCATTTTCTCTTTTTTTGGTTCAGATTATTCACAAAATCTAATTTCAGCTTTTGGGATATTAACTTTTGGTATTCTTCACGGGGCAAATGACTTAAAGATATTAGCGAAGAAGAGTCCAAAGAATGGTTTTGGCTCAAAAGCCCTTTTTTTTATTGCCTATATAGGTATTGTTCTATTGGGAATCTTCATTTTTTATTTTATACCCGCTTTGGCCCTTTTTAGTTTTGTTGTGGTGAGTTGTTATCATTTTGGTGAGCAACACTGGCAACAACGCCTGGGTTTTAAAAAACAGTCTTCATTATTTTATTTTAATTATGGGGCTTTACTTTTTTTAAGTCTGTTTTACTTTCATCAAGGGGAAGTAAGTGAGGTGGTCTTTCAAATTACCTCTTTTCAGCTTCCAGCTCATATATTCTTTTGGGGACTGATTTTATTTGCAAGTTTGACTTTATTCACAATGCTCAGAACCTTTTCGGATTTAAAATGTTTACTGCAAGAAATTTTTCTTTTAGCAGTACTGGTCCTATTATTCTATAAAGGCTCCCTTTTATTTGGTTTTGGAATCTACTTTGTCTTATGGCACAGTTTACCCTCTTTAAACTCTCAAGTCAAATTTTTATATGCTGGTGAGCAATCAAATCCTTATAAAAAATACATCCAATCTGCTTTTTTATACTGGGTGTTGGCATTGATAGGATTAGGAGGTTTTTATTTTTTTACTTCGTTGCCAGAGCAACAGTTTCTGGCTGTATTCTTTTCTTTTTTGGCAGCGATTACATTTCCTCATGTTGTAGTTATGGGTTGGATGTTTCATTCCTCTGAGAGCCATAGCCCGTAATTGGTAGGCATTCCTTATTTTTGTCTTGTTCCAAAAATTAATTTGCAATTATGTTTGACAATCTCAGTACTAAATTAGATAAAGCGTTTCAGGTGTTAAAGGGTCACGGCAAAATTACCGAGATCAATGTCGCTGAAACACTGAAAGAAGTCCGCAGGGCTCTTTTAGACGCCGATGTCAATTTTAAAATAGCTAAGGAGTTTACCACCACAGTAAAAGAAAAGGCTTTAGGTCAAGAGGTACTTACCAGTTTGCAGCCAGGACAACTGATGGTTAAAATCGTCAAGGATGAATTGACAGCTTTAATGGGTTCTGAAGCGGTAGGAGTGAATTTGGATCGACAGCCCTCTGTGATCTTAATGTCAGGTTTACAAGGATCAGGTAAAACGACTTTTAGTGGAAAACTTGCTCTTCATCTGCAAAAGAAGCACAAGAAAAAACCCTTGTTAGTAGCCTGTGATGTGTATCGTCCCGCAGCAATTGATCAGTTGGGTGTAGTTGCTCAACAAGTGGGAGCTGATCTGTATGAAGATCGAGAGGAAAAGAACCCTGTCAAAATTGCACAAGCTGCTTTAGAAAAAGCAAAACAAGACAAAAACGATGTTGTGATTATTGATACCGCAGGTCGTTTAGCCATTGATGCAGTTTTAATGGATGAAATCAAAGCCATTCACGCGGCTGTGGATCCGGATGAAACCCTTTTTGTGGTCGATTCAATGACGGGTCAAGATGCAGTAAATACCGCAAAAGCTTTTAATGACTTACTCGATTTTGACGGAGTAATCCTCACCAAACTAGATGGTGATACCCGAGGAGGAGCTGCACTTTCTATCAAATCTGTAGTTAACAAACCGATTAAGTTTATCGGAACAGGAGAAAAAATGGAGGCTATAGATGTCTTTTATCCCGAGCGTATGGCAGACCGTATTTTGGGCATGGGAGATGTCGTTTCTTTAGTAGAGCGTGCACAAGAACAATTTGACGAAGAACAAGCTCGTAGAATCAATAAAAAAATTGCCAAAAACCAATTTGGTTATGATGATTTCCTCTCTCAGATACAACAGGTTAAAAAAATGGGGAACATGAAAGATCTCATGGGAATGATTCCAGGAGTGGGAAAAATGACCCAAGGTATGGATATTGACGATTCGGCTTTTAAAGGGGTGGAGGTCATTATAGGGTCTATGACCCCCAAAGAACGAGCACAACCGCAATTGATGAATCACAGCAGGAAGCTTCGTATAGCGAAAGGGTCAGGGACTTCTGTGCAAGAGGTCAACCAACTCATCAAACAGTTTGAACAAATGAGTAAAATGATGAAAATGATGCAGGGTGGAAAGGGACGTCAGCTCATGCAAATGATGCAAAACATGCGTTAAAAAAAAGAGTATGATACTTTTAGATGGAAAACACACCTCAAATCAAATAAAAGAAGAAATTAAGGATACGGTAAGTGGGATGAAATCACGCGGAGAACGTGTGCCTCATCTAGCGGCAGTCCTTGTAGGTAATGATGGAGCTAGCCTGACCTATGTGGGTAGTAAAGTTCGCTCTTGTGAATATGTAGGTTTCGATTCTACCTTAATTCATTTAGAAGAAAATATCACTGAAGCAGTTCTTTTGAAACAAATTGAAAAGCTGAACCAAGACAAAACTTTAGATGGGTACATTGTGCAATTGCCACTACCCAAGCACATAGACGAAGAAAAAATACTTCTCGCCATAGATCCCAAAAAAGATGTTGATGGTTTTCATCCGGCAAATTTTGGCCGTATGGCACTTGAGCTCGACGCTTTCATTCCTGCTACACCCTTTGGAATTATGCAATTATTAGAGCGTTATAAAGTACCTACCAATGGAAAACATTGTGTTGTTGTAGGTCGTAGTCATATTGTGGGTAGACCTATTAGTATTTTAATGAGCCAAAAAGGACCTGCAGGAAATGCTACGGTGACTGTAGCTCACAGTAGAACGGAACAGCTAGCAGAGCTTACCCGTCAGGCAGATATTATAGTTATGGCATTGGGAATACCTGAATACCTCACTGCAGATATGGTAAAAGAAGGTGCCACTATTATTGATGTAGGCATTACTCGTGTAGCTGATGCCTCCCATCCGAAGGGGTATGTTATCAAAGGTGATGTGAAATTTGATGAAGTGGCACAAAAAGCCCACTTTATTACTCCCGTACCTGGGGGTATAGGTCCTATGACCATTGCAATGCTCCTGAAAAATACACTTCTTGCTAGGCAATGGAACGCGTCCTAGGATGTTCCATGGCATTGTAGATTTTTAGAATCATTAAGGCAAAACTTACACCCGTAAGGATTAATACCATAGTGAGATAGCCTTCAGCAGAAAAAGAGAGTCGAATCAGAATAGTAGCTATTACAAAACCGGTATTTCTGATGAGTTTACTGTACTCCTCTGTGTAACTAAAGGAAATCAAAAGAATGACTACATCTGCAATGATCAATAGGGTAAAAAATTGATTGAAAAACAAACTGTCTAGATCAGGAGCTTTAGACTGACTAAACAGGTCGTTTGTCCACTGACCAAAAGTAGTAATCAGCATTACGCCCAGAACTACAAAAAGGACAATACTAACCGTTTTTTTAGCTTGAATAAATTGAATCAAACTGGGCTCTTCAACCTTCTTTTTTGGTAGTCTTTGTTTACTTCTGTTAAACAAAAAAATAAGAAAGAAAAGAATTAAAAACCCAAACAGATCCAGCATCAATTCTAAATTGTGCTCACTGGTAATCCAGTAGCTGTCTAAGTCCATTTGGGGAATGTCTTTGAATATTTTTCTAATCACGATCAAAGAGATAATTTCAAACTGTTTTGAAACACAGGAGGTAAAAGAGCGGGGTAGATAAAACAACAAAAGATAGGCTTCATACACTAAGATCAAGGAAAAGGGTGTGTAAATAGCCGAGATAGGATCATTGAGAAGTTCAGGGTAAATTGGAGTTAAAAACGTAATTCCTTGGGATTTTAAAAAAATCAAACTGAGGTGTATAATAAATCCAGCAGCAGCTAGAAGTAAGATCCCTTTTTCTACTCCTTTTTGCACTTTGGGTGCAAAAGCAATACCGAAGAGATTATTGAAAAAGACGAGAAAAGAGTTCATGAATTAGGTAGCAAACAATTGATCGATATTTTTAAAACTTTTGAATTCTAACGCGTTCCCAGAGGGGTCGTAGAAGAACATCGTTAACTGTTCTCCTGGGAGGCCTTCAAAACGAAGGTAGGGGGCGATTTGAAATTCAATGTTTTGGTCAATCAGTTGCTGGCTAAATTTTTGGAATACTTCCCATTCCAAAACAACCCCAAAATGTGGGATAGGAACCGACTTTCCATCTACTTCGTTAAAGTGCTTATGACCTTTATGGTTTTTGTCTTCGTGGAGGACCAATTGATGTCCAAACAAAGAATAGTCTGCCCACTCATCAGTAAAGCGTCCCGGTGCACAGCCTAAAATCTTTTCATAAAAAGGTTTTGCTGCAGCTAAGTCACTTACAGGTATAGCTAAATGGAAAGGTGCGATTTTTGCCATATGTAAAGGTACATATTTTTAAGCTATCGCCACTAGAAAGTATTACTTTTGCAACTATGAATCAATTACTACAAGAGCAAGTTAATACAGGTGCTGCTTTGCCTTTGATGGAAGCGTTTTATACCCTTCAAGGGGAAGGTTACCACAAAGGGAGTGCCGCTTTTTTTATTCGCATAGGCGGCTGTGATGTAGGTTGTCACTGGTGTGACGTAAAAGAAAGTTGGGATTCCAAAAATCACCCACCTACCTCTATTGAGGCTATTGTAGAGCAGGCAGTACAACATTCTAAAACCATAGTTATTACCGGGGGAGAACCTCTAATGTGGAACATGGAACCTCTCACTTCCGCTTTGTTGCAAAAAGGGATGCAAATTCATATAGAAACTTCTGGAGCGTATGAGATTACAGGGCATTGGGATTGGTTTTGTTTGTCACCAAAGAAAAACAAACCACCTACACCAGCAGCTTATGAGCGAGCAGATGAACTTAAAATCATTGTTTACAATAAGGACGATTTTCGCTTTGCTGAGGAGCAAGCCTCTAAAGTGGCTCAAAAGTGTATTTTGTATTTACAACCGGAGTGGAGTCGCAGAGAACAGGTTATGCCCTTGATGGTAGATTATGTATTGAAAAATCCCAAATGGAAAATTTCCCTTCAAACCCATAAGTATTTGAATATCCCTTAGGGATAGATCAAGTAGTTTTTACGAATTTTTTTAAAGGCTTTCAGTTTGGTTTCCCAGCTTGCTCGAATTGTTTTTTCATCGAGTCCCGCTTCAAGCTGTTCTTTTAATACTGAATTGCCCGCAATACGGTCAAAACCCTTTAGAAAAAAAGATGCTGATTTAGGAAACTCATTGTAGGCACTCATCAACCACTTCAATTCAATTTTTTGTGGTTTTGGAGTTTGAGACAAATCCTCACCAAAGCACACTACTCCTTTATGTTTTGGGTTTTTAGATCCAAAGTTGGGCTGAGGGGTAAATGAAAATGTTTTTTTTGGGAGTAGTGGATGACCGTATATTTGAAATTGAAGATCGGTCCCTCTTCCCACACTTACCACTGTGGGTTCCAATAAACACAAGCTAGGGTAGAGTGCTACAGATTGAGCATTGGGTAAATTTGGAGAGGGTCTCACAGGAAGAGAATAAGTGGATGTTCTGTTGTAGTTCTCAAGGGGAATAACAGTCAAGTCGCATTGGAGTTTGCCTTCAAGCCATTTTTCACCGTTAATCATTTTAGCATACTCCCCAATAGTCATTCCATAGACTATAGGAACGGGGTGCATTCCTACAAAACTTCTATGTTCTTCTTCAAGGACTGGACCATCTACATAATGAATATTGGGATTGGGACGGTCTAAAACGAGTAATGGAATAGCCATTTCTGCACAAGCTTCCATGATGTAGTGTAAGGTCGAAAGATAGGTGTAAAAGCGTACTCCTACATCTTGTAAATCAAAGACCATAACTTCTATTCCCTCTAATTGTTCTGGTTGCGGCTTTCGGTTTTGACCGTATAGAGAAAAAATGGGTAAACCGGTTTTGGGGTCCGTCTGATTTTTAACTTTTTCTCCTGCATCTGCTGTACCTCTAAAACCGTGTTCTGGAGCAAAAACACTTTGAATATCGACTTGGTTTTCCAATAAATAATCAACCAAATGAAGTTTTTTTGATTCGGAAAAAAGTATGCTCGCTTGGTGTGCCACAACACCTACTTTTTTATTTTTTAGACTATTTAAGTAGCGTGCGCCCTGAGCGGCTCCGGGAAGTATTTCATTTTGACAGTAGCCGAAGGTATAGCTACAAACTAGAAGCCAAAATAAAACTGTATTTTTGAGGAACGAACGGATTAATTTATTTTTCATTGAATCTTGCCTTGTTTTTTGCGCAAAAAATGCGGGGGTACCGACAGCATAAAAATACGGTTTCTGCACGAATAATCAACATAGCTACTCTTGCAGTAACTCTTGGAATTGCAACAATTTTAATTGCTCTAGTTAGTAGTAAAGGCTTACAGCAAGAAATTCAAAATAAGACCAGTGTTTTTAACGGACCTATACTGGTCACTCTTTTTGAAAATAATGAGTCTCAAGTGTCAGTAACCCCTTTGAAAGACAGCGAAGAACTCAGATCACATTTTAAGAATGAAGAAAACGTTCTTCGCTTTCATCCCATAGCATTAAAAGCGGGAATGTTAAAAACAGCTGCAGATTTTGAAGGGGTATTGCTTAAGGGTGTGTCTTCTGAGTTTGATTGGAGCGGTATTGCTCCCTTTCTCACAAGGGGACGTTTTCCTGATTTGTCTGGGGAAATGAGTAATGAAATTTTACTTTCTGAAACCTTATCACGACAATTGAATTTGAGCATAGGGGATCAAACGGAGGCTTTTTTTCAGAAAGACCAAGGGGGAGGTTTGCCTTCCAGGAGACGCTTTACCGTGGTAGGGGTTTTTTCATCTGGTTTCCCAGATATCGATCAAACCTTAGTGTACGGAGATTTGAGGCAAGTGCAACGTCTCAATGGTTGGACAAATGATGCTATTGGGGCCTTTGAAATTTACGTAAAAAAATACGATGAGCTTTCTCAAACAGCAGAACGATTATATGCTGTTTTACCTGCTGATTTAAATAGTATCCCGATTAGTGAAAGATTCTCTAGTGTTTATCAGTGGATTGCCCTTTTTGATTTTAATGTTTTGATCATTTTAGTGGTTATGCTCTTGGTGGGTGTCATCAATATGGCTACAGCATTATTGGTTTTGATTTTAGAACGTTCGCGTATGGTAGGACTATTAAAAGCTTTAGGAGCTGGCAATAAGCTGATACAACAAATTTTTTTATTTAACGGAGTGGTAATTATGTCTAAGGGATTGCTCTTTGGAAATCTCATAGGATTGGGTTTTTATTTTTCTCAGAAATATTTGAAGTGGATACGGTTAGATCCCACCACTTATTTTGTGGACGCTGCTCCTGTAGTGCTTTCTGTTTCTAATCTTTTGATTTTAAATTTATTCTTTTTGTTGGTATCCTCAATTTTGTTGTGGATACCCTCAAAGATTGTGTTAAAAATCAGTCCTTCTAAAGTATTGCGATTCCGATAAGGTACCCCAGAGATTGGTATATTTGCATTGAAAAATCCCTATGAAATACGCAAAAAACATTCTTGAAACCATTGGTAACACACCTCTAGTAAGACTAAATACAATTACCGAAGAAGTAGATGCTTTGGTTTTAGCTAAAATTGAAAGTTTTAACCCTGGAAATTCTGTAAAAGACCGTATGGCGCTTAAAATGATTGAAGATGCTGAACATCAAGGTCTTATAAAACCTGGCGGAACTATTGTGGAAGGGACCTCGGGAAATACGGGGATGGGGCTGGCTTTAGCGGCTATTGTTAAAGGCTATCAACTAATTTGTGTGTCTACAGACAAACAGTCCAAAGAAAAATTTGATGTACTACGTGCTGTGGGAGCAGAGGTGGTTATTTGTCCTACTAATGTAGCTCCAGACGACCCCAGATCTTACTACAGTACCTCCAAGCGGATTGCAGCTGAAACACCAAACAGTTGGTACGTCAATCAATACGATAATCCTTCCAATACTCAGGCTCATTATGAAACCACAGGTCCTGAGATTTGGGAACAAACCCAAGGTAAGATCACCCACTTTGTAGTGGGGGTAGGAACGGGGGGTACCATCTCTGGCGTAGGAAAATTCTTAAAAGAAAAAAACCCAAAAATTAAGATTTGGGGTATTGATACCTACGGTTCTGTATTTAAAAAATACCACGAAACAGGGGTCTTTGATCCGGCAGAAGTTTACCCATACACGACGGAAGGAATTGGAGAAGACATCCTGCCAGAAAACGTTGATTTTTCTGTTATTGATCAGTTTGAAAAAGTGACCGATAAAGATGCTGCCCTTTACACTCGAAGGCTTGCCAGGACTGAGGGAATCTTTGCCGGAAATTCTTGCGGTGCAGCAATAAAAGGGCTACTTCAACTCAAAGAAAATTTTACTAAAGAAGATGTCGTTGTAGTTTTACTTCACGACTCAGGAAGCCGCTATATTGGTAAAATTTATAATGATGAGTGGATGAAAAGTAAAGGATTTTTAAAATAATTCTCTTTCGAATTACAATAAATCTTTTCTGAACCCTTTAGAAGACAATTTAATTTAGTTAAATTCGTTAAGTACTTACTATAATATCTTTTGATTGTTTTAAAGTTTAAGAATCTTCTAAAACCGTTACTGTTATTTTTCCTTTTTACAGGAGCAATTTACAGTCAGGTCTCACCTACAATAACTTTACCAACAGATAAAACAGTATGCTCTAGTTCCGGATTTACTTTTACAGTAACTGATGTGCAATCTGCAACCACTACCTATACTTTGAATTTTGGTACGGCTTCTCTTGTTGAAGTTAGCGATACAGGTCAAGCTACATTTACTATAGTTGGAGGTATTGTTTCTAGTACATTATTTACTGTAGTAGCCGAAAATACAATAGGTTCAAATACAGCTACTGCGACTATCTTAGTGCCCATATTAGGTTCTACAGGAACTATTTCAACTACGGCTTCATTAGCTATTTGTAATGGAGAGGCTTTAGATTCAGCAATTTATGGTGATGGTACTTTGGGCACCGCTTCCGCTACTTTGGATGCAGATAGTTCTTCTGCTTCGATTACCTATCAATGGCAATACAAAACAGGAGGGGACCCATGGCAAAATTTTCCAGGAGCCAGTACCAGTAGTACTTTATCGACAAACACACTGGCTACTTTCCCTATTTTTGAAAATATAACAATACGCCGTGTTTCTTATGCAACCTTAAACGGGGTATCCTGTGCTGATGGTTTATTATCTCCAGAGCTTTCTGTAACGGTAACGAGTATTGTAGATCCAGTAATCAACTTACCTGTGTCAGGCACTAGTATTTGTGTAGATCAAGATTATACATTTACTACGCCACCTATTGGCGGTGTAACTCATACTTGGTATTTGGCAGGTGCATTAGTTGAAACAGGAGATAGTTTTACACTTACAGCAGGAACTATAGCAGTGGACACCACTTTAGGTTTAGTAGCCTTTAATGGGACTTGTAGTTCAACATTGGTGTCTACAACACTAGAAGTAACTCCTCTGCCGAGTTTAACATTAAGTACAGGTCGAGTGAGTAATACTTTTTGTTCAGGAGATAACTTTACTCTGACTGTTCAAGATGTTCAAGCTTCAACGACAACCTATACTTTATTTGATGGGACCAATACCTTTACAGAGGTAAGCAATACAGGCCAAGTCACTTTTTTAATTAATAATATAACAAAAGAAACGGTTTACACTGTTAGCGCAGAATCTGCAGCAGGTTGTTCATCGACTTCTACACTTACTGTTTTTGTGCCGAAAATGGACGATGGAGGTGCTATAGCGACAACCGACCTTACTGTTTGTGCAGGAGATAACTTATCAGTTGATTTAATTAATGATACTTTGGCAACACTTACTGCTGATAGTTCATTGGCCTCAATTACTTATCAATGGCAAAGATTTACAGGGGCGGTTTGGGAAAATATACCTGGACTAGGAACAACATCAAGTAGCTTACTCAGTTCTACTCTTTTAACCTTTACAGCTACAGATACACAACTTAGAAGGGTAGCGTCAGCAGAATTGAATGGAGTGACTTGCGATGCGGAATATGCCTATGTTAACCTTAATGTATCTCAAGTGGGCACTCCTGTTATTCTATCACCTACTCCAGGAGTATTTAATTTTTGCGAGGGAGAGGCAATCACTTTTACAGCAGATGGAGATTTAAATCCTGGTTCGGACACATTTTACTGGAGAATTGGAACTACAACTTCAACCGGAAATACTTTTGACCTCACGATGACTCCAGATTTGAACGGAAGAGATTTAGAACTTTATTTGGTGACTACAGCAGGCTGTACCTCTACATTAGCGAAAGAGACTATTTCTGTTACAGAATCCCTTACCTTTTCTATAGCCACAGATCAGCCAGGAGATACTGTTTGCTCAGGAGAGAATATTCAAATAAATATTACTCTAGGTCCTGGTGCTGTAGGAACAACAACTTTTACATTTGATCTAGGAGGTCTTGGTGTTATCACCCAAACCTCTAGTAGTCTTACTACTAGTTTTACCCAAGATACTGACATTGCTGTCTATGTTGAAAATGGGAGTTGTAATTCTTTAACACAGACCATAACTGTTTTTGTTCCAAAGATTGATTCAGCAGGAGCATTAGTGCTTTCTGATCCTAATGATAATCTAATTTGTAGTGGAGATGATCCCTCTGAAATCACAGGTGATGGAACAGGACTAAGTCTTGTGGCTTCTTCAACTTCAGCAGCAGTTACAGTCACTTACCAATGGTTTTTTAAAACAGATTCGATGCCTGCTTATGTTGAGACGGGTGCTGATCCAGTTTTAGATAAATCTGAAAATTATAATCCGGGACCTTTACTTGAAACGACTAACTACATCAGGAAAGCCTATGCTAATCTTAATGGAGTGAGTTGTGATGTAACTCAAACAGCACCCATAACTATTTCTGTTGATAATGAAAGAACACCAGAAATTTTGCTTGGAGGTCTTACTATAACCGATTTAGAGCTCTGTAATTCTGAAGAAATTACTTTATCCGCTGGTGGGGCATTAGCTGGTACAGACACTTATACGTGGTATATCAGTAATGTAGCCCAAGTCAGTGGAACAATAAATTATACAATTCCTGCAGGAACCCTTATTGATGGAGATCAAATTAAATTAGAAATTGAAACTAGTGAAGGGTGTTTATATGAAACTATTATTCCTGTAACTGTAACTCTTGATCCAGTAATTAATTTAACTTCAAATGCAAAAGTTCCCCATGTTGTTTGTGAGACAGATCAAATAAAATTTACAGTAACTGAGGTAGCCTCAGCAACCTATTATTGGTCAAAGTACAGCACTACTACTCCTACTGCTGTAGCACTTGGCGGTTCACCAACACAAACTAATTCTCTGACTGTAAATGCGCTAACTTTAACAGATGGCGATATTATTTCGGTTACAGTATCTTATACAAACGCTTGTAGTGTAACAGATAGTATTACTGTAAATATTATTGATCAAGATCCCGGTACGATTGATGTTGTACCTCCCATACTCGAAGTATGTAGCAGTGATATACCAGCGAATATAACAAGCACAGCAGAAGCTTCTTCAACGAATGGAAGTGTTTCTATCACCTATGACTGGGAATACAGTACTAATAACAGGGCCTCATGGAATTCAACTGGGGTAAATTCCCCCTCATTAGAATTTGGAGGCACACTTCCCGAAACGAGAATATACAGAAGAGTTGCTATTTTCTCTTGGGCTGGTGTCGAATTATGTAGAACACCTACCTTATTAGATCTTGAAATTAGAGTCAGAGATCCTGAAGGGGGTACTTTTGCAGTAGATAACGCTACGGTTTGTTATTCAGTAGGCGCTCTAGGACCAGAACTTACTGTTACTGGAGCAGCAACGGGCACCTATCAGTGGCAAGATTCTTCTGATGGGGTAACTTTTACAAATATTCCAGGGGCTCAAAATCCTAAATTTACCCCTACAATTACATCTACTGCGACTGTATTTTATAGAAGGTTAACTTTTTCTACTGCAACATGTAGTGATACTACTGATAACATATTTACTTTGAACGTTAGTGATTTAGATGGGGGATCATTAAGTACTTCTCCCACTGCAGTTTATTGTTATGGTTCCCAACCTCCTATGTTGGGTATAGGTACTAGTGTTGATGGTTCTTCTAGCTTAGGTCCCGTAACCTATATTTGGAAATCTAAAATTTTAGGGCAGCCTGGTGGTTTTGCTGTGATTCCGGGAGAAAATAATAGAAACTATCAACCCCCACCGCTTTTTGCAGACCCCACCAATACAACTACTTCGTATTTGTATCAACGTATTGCAGTAGACGGAAGTGGTTGTGAATCTGCTCCAACCAACACAGTGACCATTACCATTGCACCGTTAATAGAACCTGGTGACCTAGGGTTTAAAAATGTAGCACCTTTAAATTATTATATTTGCGAAGGACAAGAAAATCCGGATGATTTAGTCTTACGAAATGCTACAGCAATAAGTGCCGGGGTAGTTACTTATACCTGGCAAAGCTCTACAGACCAATTTAACTGGTCTACAGTCCCATCTTCAACAAGTAATAGTCAATTGACTTTTGGTGATTCTAATACACCTACTCAAACAACATATTATCGGGTGATGATTACTTCAGGAAATCCAGTCCCTACAGCGGTTTCTCCAACTCTAGTTATTAATCTTAGACCAACAGGAGATGCTATTTCTTTTGGAGAAACCTATGATTTATATATTGATGGGAATAATATTCGAGTAACAACATCAGCCGCTGTAAGTACCACAGACACCATTGGTCAGTCACTTGCCACAGAAATTACAAATAATATCCCTGGTTATAATGCAACCTATTATGCAGACTATGACCAGATAGTAGTAAATGAATTTTCTAATAATGTTTCTTTAGTAAGAGCAACAAATGGGGTGAGCACTACCTTATTTTTAGAAGGAATCGTCACGCAGCGGGCTACAGCAGATGACTATTGCACTTCTTATTCCAATGTCCTCACAGTGAATTTGTATGAAGCTCCTACTATTACCCAAATACTTCCAGGACCTTTTGATTCTCAAATAATTTGTGTTGGAGAGGCCATGGACCCTGTAACTTTTGAATACGGAGGCTCTGTAGATTATGTTGAAATTTCAGGAATTTCTTCACCTGCTTTTGAAGTAACTGTAGTGGCTCCAGGAACAGCAACCTACTCTAGTACAACGCAAAGCTGGTTTGTCAGTAATACTACAAAATTTACAATTTCAGGTACCCCTACATTAGCAGAAAATGAAAGTTTAGTTGTTAGAATGGAAACTCAGGGTGCATGTAGAGATGAAGTAGAGGCTACCTATAGAATAGAAACGGTAAATGGTCCTGATACTCCTGATTTAATTTATAGAAATGTTGCGCAAGCAGGACGAGCCCTTGAACAAAAATTTCAAATATTTCAACATGCTGATGGTACTTGGGTAAATAATACAATTTGTCAAGATGAACTAGGTGTTCCACCTACAGATCCATCTCTAACATATGAATTTGCTGCATGTTATTCCAATGGTTCTAGTTTAAGAGATGTTAATTTTGATTGGGAAGTGATTCCTCCAGCAGCTATTTCGTCCTTGACATTTAAAAATGATGGAAATACCAGAATGATTGCTGATGTAAACGTAAACAATATTACTAGCACTTCAACATTTACAGCAGGTGAAATATTTACAATTACTATCACTGGTCCTGATGGAAATACAGACACCTTAGATTATACAACAACTGCTA
>Ga0181574_10000179_pt1 | contig 58066 bp, 67 predicted proteins | sample 101ome_24_FD_145600 | JGI IMG/M metagenome (GOLD analysis project Ga0181574, IMG submission 145600) | Coastal salt marsh microbial communities from the Groves Creek Marsh, Skidaway Island, Georgia - 101410AT metaG (spades assembly) | ecosystem: Environmental > Aquatic > Marine > Intertidal zone... | reverse complement strand
GCCCCCGGGTGGGTTGGACATGGCCCGTGGCAACGGGCCCGGCAATTGTCGTGGCGACTCCGGACGCGCCGCGCGCGGAACCACCCCGAAAACGACTCCGGGGGGCCGTGAGGCCCCCCGGAGGTGAAGCAAGGAATGTCCTGGACCTCGCGGTCTAGGCCTCCTTGGGCTTCGGGGTGAGGAGGGCGGCCAGCTTGCCCGAGACGATGCCGAGAATGACACCGACGATCAGGGTCACCAGCGTGTCGAACCACACCCAGGCCCACGGGGTCGAGATGAGACCACCGAAGGCACCGAGGCCCGTGGCACCGGCACCGTTGTCGGCCTCAGAACCGACCGGGGCCCAGCCGTCCATACCGGTGGCAACCCACCAGAGGAAGACGGCCGCGAAGGCCGGGAACGTACCGGCCACGTAGTACCAGTCACCGGCGATGAGGATCATCACCAGGATGAAGGCGAAGATGCCGACCCACAGGGCGATGCCCCAGAAGTCGGGGAAGGCGGCCGTCTGGTACGACAGCGGAATCGTCACCAGCGCGGCGACGGTACCGAAGACGGATGCCAGGAAGATCTTGCCGAAGGCGGCGTTGTCACCACCGGCGGCGAAGAAGAGGCCCCACGAGATGAACGCCGTGGGAAGAATGAAGTGGAAGTTCTGCGGCACACCGACGGCGCCCGGCACATCAGTACCGGCGACGGTGACCCAGTGGAACGTGAAGTTCAGCGAAAACTCGGTCCACAGGTAGGACAGAACTCCGATGACAAGCGCGAGCGGAAAAATCGCCTTGGCGCGAGCACCCATTTGAGCTCCTTTGGATAGGACAGGGATCCCCGCTAACCCGAGAAATGAGATGAGGTGGGCTTCGCGGTTGCACGCAGCGTATGCCGTCGTGCAGACGGCACTCTACGGGCGCCCGGCTATTCGTTACAAGTGCTACGAATCCTTCGCCTGTAAGGAAAATCCACGGATTTCCTCGCTACGAGCGGGCGGTTTACGCACCCGTAATGATCATGCCGGGTATGCGGATGATACTGCGGCGCGCTTGGCCGTCCCCTCCCGGGCGAGCGGCTCCAGCACATCGGCGAGCGCCTCCGGTGAGTGACGCACCACCCTGTCGGCCTCGGCGATGTCGGCGGCCACAACACGCACGCCGCGCTCCGTGAGGGCATCCGCATCCACGCGGACCGGCTCCTGCCCCTGGGCCGCGTAGTGCGCCAGCGCGGCCGCGTCGAGCGGCCCCTCGTGCACCACCACCACGTCCACGCCCCCCGGTGCCATCTCCAGCACCCGGTCCAGGTGGGTCGCGGCGTCCATGCCGTCGGTCTCCCCCGGCTGCGTCATCACGTTGCACACGTACACGCGGAGCCCCGGTGCGGTGCGCACCGCCCCGGCGATCTCCGTTATCGCCAGATGCGGCAGCACGCTGGTGAACAGCGACCCGGGCCCCAGCAGCACCAGATCCGCGTCGGCGACGGCCGCGATGGCCTCGGGGTGCGCCGCCGGCTCCGGGTCCAGCCACACGCGCCGGCAGGCCCCGGTGCCGGACGCGATACGCGTCTCGCCGCAGGCCTCGCTGCCGTCCTCGCGCTCCGCCCATAGGCGCACGTGCTCGAGGGCGCCGGGGATCACCCTGCCCTTCACGCTGAGCACGCGCGACGCCTCGCGCACGGCTTCGTCGAATGACCCGGTCACCTGCGACAGCGCGGCCAGGATGAGGTTGCCGAATGGGTGCCCCGACAGGTCACCGTCGGCGAACCGATACTGGAACAGGCGCCCCATCAGCGACTCATCCTCGGCCAGTGCCACCAACACGTTCCGGATGTCGCCCGGCGGGAGGATCCCGAGTTCGCGGCGCAGGCGACCGGAGGAGCCCCCATCGTCGGCTACTCCCACGATGGCCGAGATGTCCAGGTCACGCGCCTTCAGCCCGCGCAGCAGCGACGACAGCCCAGTGCCCCCGCCCAGGGCAGCCACATGCGGGCGGCTCACGACGGCCCGCCTGCGCCGGCCGGGCGCCCGGCATCCCTATGCGCCACGGTCACGTCCAGGTCGTCCGAATACCGCGCGGCCAGGGCCTCGGCCACGGTCACGCTGCGGTGACGCCCGCCGGTGCATCCGATGGCCACCACCAGGTGCCGCTTGCCCTCGGCCTCGTACAGCGGCAGCACGTGGTCCAGCAGCGCGGACAGCCGCGCCATGAACTCGTCGTAGGCCGGATCGGCCGCCACGTAGTCCGCCACCGCGGCGTCCTCGCCCGTGAGGGCCGTGAGCTCGGGCACGTAGTGCGGGTTGCGCAGGAACCGGACGTCGAACATCAGGTCGGCCTCGCGCGGCACCCCGTGCTTGAAGCCGAACGACGAGAAGGTCACGCGCATCCTGGGGCGGTCACCCGGCTTCATCACCTGCGCAACGGCCTCGCGCAGCTGCCAGGTGTTCATGTCGCTGGTGTCGATCACCACATCCGCGCGTGCGCGGACATCGGCCAGCAGTTGCCGCTCCTTCTCGATGCCGCGTAGCACCTCGCCCCCGTCGGCCAGCGGGTGGCGCCGGCGCGTCTCGCGGAACCTGGCCAGGAGGACGTCGTCCGATGCCTCGAGGAACAGCACGCGGGTGGTCATGCCGGGCATCCCGGCCAGCCGGTCCAACTCGCGCACGAGGTCCTCGAACCACACGCCACCGCGGACGTCGAACACCAGGGCCGCCCGCTCCACCTTGCTGCCCTCCAGGGCGAACAGGTCCACCAGCGACGGCAGCAGGCGCGGCGGCAGGTTGTCCACGCAGAAGTACTCGGCGTCCTCGAACGCCCCCATGGCCCCGGACTTCCCGGCCCCCGAGAGGCCGGTGATGATCGTCAGCTCCACCCGTTCCCCGATCCCGCCGGGGTGCCGGCCTGCTCGGGGCCCCCGGTCTTGTTGAGGTGCTCGTACAGGTCACGGGCCACCTTGGGCGGCAGCCCCGGCACCGCCTCCATCTCCTCGCGGGACGCCGACAGGAACCGCTCGGGCGACCCGAAGTGACGCAGTATGGCGCGCCGGCGCGCGGGACCGACGCCCGGCAGGGAGTCCATGGCGCTCGCGGTCATGCCCCGGCCCCGGCGCGACCGGTGATGGCGCACCGCGAACCGGTGAGCCTCGTCGCGCACCTGCTGCAGCAGCCGCAGGCCCGCCGAGTCCTCCGGCAGCAGGATGGGGTCGGACCGCCCGGGCACGAATACCTCCTCCTGCTGCTTGGCGAGGCCGATCATGGGCACGTCCACCCCGGCGGCCAGCATCGCGCGCCGCGCAGCCGAGAGTTGCCCCTTGCCGCCATCGATCACCACCAGCGACGGCGTGGCGCCCAGGCTGGCATCGTCGTCGCCACCGGCCAGCCGCGCCATGCGGCGTCCGATGGCCTCCTCCATGCGGGCGAAGTCGTCGGGGCCGCCCTCGTGCCGCATGGTGAACGACCGGTAGTGCGCCCGCGCCGGTGCCCCGCCATTCATCACGGTCATCGAGGCCACCGCGTAGGTGGCGCCCAGGTTCGAGATGTCGAAGCACTCGATGCGCATCGGCGGGGCGTCCAGCCCCAGCGCCCGCTGCAGGTCGCCCAGGGCGGCGGTGCGCCGCTCCCGCGTGCGGGCTGCGCGCGCACGGTCCTGGTCCAGCGCCAGCCGTGCATTGCGCTCCGCCATCTCCTGCAGTCGGCGCTTCTCGCCACGCTCGGAGGCGCGCACCTCCACCCCGGCCTGGCGTCGCTCGGCGAGCAGGGCCTCCAGCGGCCGCGTCTCGATGCCGCGCGGCACCACCACCAGCGGCGGGATGGCCATGCCCATCGCGTAGTACTCCATCGCGAACTGCTCAATGACCGTGTCGGGGCTCCGCGCGCCGGCGGCATCCATGAAGAATGACTGCCGATCGCCCAGCACGCCATCGCGCACCTGCAGAACCTGCACGTTCGCGGCCTCGCCCTCGTCATCCACGGCAACGCCCAGCACGTCCAGTGAGCCCATGGACTCACTGCTGACCAACTGGTTCTCCATCAGATGCCGCACGGCCGACAGCCTGTTGCGGTACAGCGCGGCGTCCTCGAACCGCTGCGCGGCGGCGGCATCGCGCATCTGCTGCTCCAGTTCCTGCTCCAGCCCCCGGTAGCGCCCGGACAGGAAGGCGATGGTCTGGTCGATCAGGCGGCGGTACTCATCGCGACTGATGTAGTCGACGCACGGCGCCAGGCACCGCTTGATGTGGTAGTCGAGGCAGGGGATTCCGGATGGCCGCCCGGGCTCGGTGCCCTCGCACGGGCGCGAGGGGAAGATCTTGCCGATCAGCGAGAGCGTCTCGCGCACCTTCGAGGCACTGGAGAACGGGCCGAAGTACACCCGATCGCGCCGGTGGCGCTCGCGGGTGAAGTACACGCGCGGATAGGCCTCGTCCAGGCTGATGCCGATGTACGGGTAGCTCTTGTCATCGCGCAGCTTCACGTTGAAGGGCGGGTGATGGGTGGTGATCAGGTTGCCCTCGAGGATCAGCGCCTCCTGCTCGCTGTTCACCACCAGGGCCTCCAGGCGAGCCGCGCGCGACACCATCTCGGCCGTGCGCGGATGCAGGCCCCGCTTTGGGCCGGGGCGCGACCCGGCGGCTCCCGCCGGGCCCCGGACCGGGGCCTCGAAGTACGAGAACACGCGCTTGCGCAACGACTTCGCCTTGCCCACGTACATCACGCGATCGTCGGCGTCGCGGAACAGGTACGCGCCCGGCGCGTCGGGAAGGGCAGCCAGCTGCTCGCGGAGGGGCTCCGTGCCCATGGCGCCGAGTATAGGAGCGGCACGCCCGTGTGCATCAGGCCAGCAGGTTCCCGGCGCGCATCAGCACCACGTCCGCACCCCCGCCGTGCAGCGCCGCACCCTGGCCGGCCAGCGCCAGCACGCGCGCCACATAGGCCTGGGTCTCGGCGTACGGCGGTATCCCGCCGTACCGGCGCACCGCACCGCCGCCGGCGTTGTACGAGGCCAGCGCCAGCGGCACCGAGCCGAATTCCCGGATGCCCGCCGCCAGCAGCCGGGCGGCCCCGGGTATCGCCTGGACGGGGTCGAAGGGGTCGTGCACACCCATTCCGCGCGCCGTGGCCGGCATGAACTGGGCGATCCCCTGCGCGCCCGCACTGCTCACCACGTCGAGGCGGAAGTCCGACTCAGCCTTGAGCACCGCCGCCAGCAACCCCGGTGCGATTCCCGCGCGCCGGGCCGACTCCATCACGAGGGGGCGATACCGGGCCGGAACCCAGGCGGGGAGATCCGCCGGCGCGCCCGTGCCCGGCCGGTCGCCCCCGCACCCGGGCTGGAAGCCCCAGTGCCACGGCTCCCATGAATACCTCTGCACGAACCCGAACGGACCGGCATTGCGGGTGAGCCAGGCATGCACGCCACCCGACACCACCAGGTCGAGTTCCGTGCTGTCGCGGTGCCTGCTCCGCCCCGGCGGCGCCACCCACTTCGGGTCGGGATGCCGCGCAAACAGAACGGCCTGCTCGGCGTCGGACCGGAAGGCACTCACCACCACCAGGTCCAGTCCGGACGCATGGGCGGCACGATCCATCTGGTCGAGCGCCGCTGCCACCGCCGGGCACATGGGCTTGCCGTCGCGGTACACCAACGGCCCGGAGTAGCCACCGCCGGTCGCCCAACCGACCGGCCCATCGGCCACGGACCCGGCCGGGACGGCCACGCCCGCGCGGGACGTGGCGGATGCCTGTACCCCGAGCGGCCCGGGCCGCCGCACGCTCACCTGCACCTGCATGGGGATGCGACCGCCGCCCACCAGCACGACCCCGGTGACGCGTGCGCCCGACCCCCGGGCGGCCTCCGCGGCAGCCCCGGATGCCGCGCGCCGCAATCGGCTGCGGATGTCCCACGGGTCCACTACAGCATCCGGGATGGCATCCAGCAGCGCCCTTCCCGCCGACAGGGCCGCCAGGTCGGCCGCCAGCCGCGCGCCATTCGAGGCCACCCGCAGACCGCCCAGCGCCCCCAGGCCCATCACCGCCGCCGCGCACACGGCCGCCACCGCCATGGCGATGGGCAGCGCCTGGCCCCGCTGGTCGCATGCCCGCATGCGCGCGCGCCTCACGGCGCCCGCACCGCCGCGCGCTGCTGCACGGTCGCACCCGGGATGCCCGGCAGCGCGGGGGCCACGGCGCTGCCGGTCACCGTCACGACGCGGCCCGATCGCCCGTGCGCCGCCATCGCGCGGTCGCGAGCCCGATCCTGCGCCGATCCCGCGGCCCCGAGCAGGCCGGCCAGGTACACCGCCATCAGGGCGACGGCAGCCAGCAGCGGCACCACGGCCAGCACCTCCAGCGACGCCTGGCCGCGGTGGCCCCTCATGTCACGGGCGCGGCGCGTGCGCATCGGCGCCCACCCTCGGTGCCGGCACCCAGGGGAGGATCATGGGCACGGACACCTCCACCCGCACGATCCGAGCACCCCCGCTATCCCCGGCACCCGCGCCGACCGTCACGCGCGCGCCGCGGGCCAGCCCCTCACCCAGCACGCGCGCAGCCGCCGGGCGCGCGGGCGCGTCCACCAGGGTGGCCCGTGCACCCGCGCGCGCCGCCTCACGTGCCGCACCCCACGCGTGTGCGGCCAGCCCCACCTGTACCGATACCGCGCCCGCCAGCACCACCAGCGGCACCACCGCCACCGCCTCCACCGAGGCCTGCCCACTGCTGCGCCGTGCATGCGACATGGGGCCACCGTATGGCCCCGGCCCGCACCCGGGGCACGCGCCCTGCAACGGATGAGCGCCGGGTCGGCGCCCCCTGCACTACAGCCTGCGGCTATCCCGGATGATCCACCAGATGAGCAGCCCCAGCGCCACGATGAGCGCGAAGTAGCCGAGGGGCGTGATGCGGTCGGCCAGCAGCGGATACCCGGCAACCAGCAGGAACGCGATTCCCAGGGCGGCGGCCACCATCACCACGCGCTTCCACGGGCGGATGACCAGCCAGGCAAGTTGGTTGCGGCGGAAGTAGGCGGCCCCCGCGGCCAGGATGGCCACCACGAACAGCACCGAGATGACCTGGGTGATGGTGGCGAACGCGATGGAGAACGCCCGCTCCCACACCACCATGAGTGCGGCCAGGCCGAAGATAATGATGGCGTTGCGGACGGCGACGGGCACGGACCGAGGATACCTCCGGGCCCGGCCCTACCATGCCGTCGTGCCCCACCCGCCATCTCCCGACCGGCTCACCGTGCTGACGTCCGCCGACTCCCCGGGCTACCTGGAGGTGCGCGCGGGCGACGCCCACGGCCCCCAGATGGCGACGGCCTTCCGCACGGGCGGGCCCGGCGCCGCGGTCATCGGCACAGGTGAGATGGTGATCTCCGCCCCCCATCCCGCGCCCGCCGGCAGCCGACGGCACATCATCGGCCCCGACGGCACCATTCGCGGCTACGTGGAGTACCGGTGGCAGATCTCCCCGCTGCGGTGCGTGACGGCGCTGGTGGACGACCAGGGTGTGCGCGCATGGACCCGCGAGCGGTCCGCGCTGGGCGCCGGCCTGCGACGCCTCGGCCGGTGGGCTCCCATGCCCCAGACGGCCGTGATGATGGGTCAGGAGGAGGTTGGCGAGGTACGCGCCGTGCCCGGCGGGCACTGCCTCACATGGCATGGCGACCGGCGGCTCAGCCGGACGCGGGCGGCACTGCTGGTGGTGGCGCTGGCGCTTCCCCGCTAGGGCGGGGCACGAACGCCGGGCAGCGCATCACCGGGACGGCCGGGTACCGGGGCATGCGCGGCTCCTCGCACATGGTGAACACCGACCGCCGCGTGGGCACCAGCCTCTGGAACCGGCAGCGGTCGCACAGCCCTGCGGGCATGCGGCGCCGGTCGCCCGTCACGGCGTGGGCACCCCCGCGCGCAGCGCGTCGGCGAGGCCGGTGAGCGGGAGGTCGCCCTCCAGATCGCCATGTCGGGCGCGCACCGATGCCGTGCGGGTCTCCACCTCGCGGTCACCCACCACCAGCAGGAAGGGAACCTTGCCCAGCTCCCCATCACGGATTCGGCGGCCCATCGACTCCGACCGGGAATCCACCTCCACCCGGATGCCCCCGCCCCGGAGCATGCCGCACACCTCGTCCGCGTAGGGCACGTGGCGGTCCGATACCGGGATGACGCGCGCCTGCTCCGGGGCCAGCCAGAACGGCAGGTCGCCGCCCGTGTCCTCCAGCAGGATGCCCAGGAACCGCTCGAGCGAGCCGGTGATGGCGCGGTGGATGATGACCGGGCGGGCCTCGGTGTCGTCGGCCGTCGTGTAGTTCAGGCCGAACCGCTCGGGCATGTAGAAGTCCAGCTGGCAGGTGCCCAGCTGCCATGAGCGCCCCATGCTGTCGGTCACCTGGATGTCGATCTTGGGCCCGTAGAAGGCGCCGTCGCCCTCCTTGATCCCGTACTCGCGATCGCCCAGGGCCAGGCGCAGGGCCTCCTCGGCCTGATCCCACATCTCGGGGGTGCCCGTGGCCTTCTCGGGGCGCGTGGACAGGAACATGGCGACATCCGTGAAGCCGAACCGCGCGTAGAACCGCTCGGTGAGGTCGAGGATCGACCGCACCTCGGACTGGATCTGGTCCATGCGGCAGAACACATGGGCGTCGTCCTGCGTGAAGGCGCGCACGCGGAACAGCCCGTGCAGCACGCCGGACAGCTCATGGCGGTGCACGTGCCCGAACTCGGCCAGGCGCAGCGGCAGCTCGCGGTACGACCGGCGCGTGGAACGGAACACCAGGCAGGCCCCGGGGCAGTTCATCGGCTTCACGGCGAACCCCTGGTCGTCCACCTCCGTGAAGTACATGTTGTCCTTGTAGTGCTCATAGTGACCGCTCTGCTTCCAGAGCTCGTCGCTGAGCATGGTGGGGGTGCGGATCTCCTGGTAGCCCATGGCGTCGAGCTCGGTGCGGAGCGCCGCCTGGATCTCGTTCACCACGACCATCCCCTTTGGCAGGAAGAAGGGGAAGCCCGGGCCGGCCTCGTCGAAGTAGAAGATCCCCAGATCGCGCCCCACCCGGCGGTGGTCCCGGGCGCGCGCCGCCTCCAGGCGCTCGAGGTACTCATCCAGCTCGGCCTTCGTGGGGAAGGCCGTGGCGTACACGCGGGTGAGCATGGGGTTCTTCTCACTGCCGCGCCAGTAGGCGCCGGCCACCGAGAGCAGCTTGACGTGCCCGATGCGGCCGGTGTCGTGCACGTGCGGCCCACGGCACAGGTCGATGAACTCGCGCTCCCGGTACAGCGACACATCCGCCTCGCCCTGGCGCGCGAGCTCCTCCACCTGGTCAACCTTGTACGGCTGCGCGCGCTCCTCGAAGAACGCCTTCGCGTCGGGGATGCTCATGACGCTGCGCTCGAACGGCGCCCGGCTCTTCGCGATGCGGTTGATCTCGGCCTCGATGGCCGGGAAGTCGTCCTCGGTGATCGGCCGGTCCAGCTCGAAGTCGTAGTAGAAGCCGTCCGCGATGGGCGGGCCGAATCCGAACCGCGTGCCCGGGAACAGGCCCATCACGGCCTCGGCCATCACGTGCGCCGCCGAGTGCCGCATGACGTAGAGGTGGTCGTCGCCGCTCTTGCCCGTGACGATGCTGATCTCCTCGCCATCGGCCAGCGGTCGGGCGAGGTCGCGGATCTCATCGCCCACGCGCACGGCGAGTGCGGCCTTCGCCAGGCCGGGGCCGATGGCCGTGGCGGCGTCATGGCCGGTGGCGCCCTCGGGCAGGTCCAGTCTGTTCCCATCGGGGAGGACGACGTGCATGTGGTTGGCGTGCTCCTCGCAGGGGCGGTCGTGGCGGCGGCCGATGGTAGCAACGGCCCCCGGCCCTCCCGCATCCCCCTTGCGGCGTCCGGTCAATGGGCGGAAGATGGGCGAACCATGCGGTGGCTCCTCTGCGGATCGTCCCCCACGCCGGTCGCCCGACGGGTGGTGCCGGCCATCCTCGTATCGCTGCTGCTCGCCCTCTTCGGCACGGCCTTCCTGGTGCTGGCGCCCAGCATCCCCGGGCCCGGGTGGCTGCGCGCCACCTACGTGATGTTCGTGGTGGTCATCCTCAAGCTGCCCCTCATCGCCATCCTGTGGTGGCTGATCGCCCGCAACCACGAGTGGCCGGGCACGAAGCCCACGTGGCTCCCACCGGAGCAGGCCGAGATCCTCGCCTACCTGGAGAAGGAGGCCGACCGGGCCGCGGGGCTGCAGGATGTCGTGGAGCGCCTGGAGTACCTGTCGCAGGAGGCCTGGCACGTGGCCGACCGCCTGGACGGTGACGCCAAGGTGGACGCCCTCACCGTGGCCCTGCGCATCGACCTGGTGCGCGAGCGGGCGCGCCGCGAGCGCAGTGGGCACTGACCCCCTGATCCGGGACACCCCCGGCATCGGCGACGGCCCCGACGTGCGGCTGCTGCTGGCTGCGCTCACGGCGGAGCGCGAGGGGCAGCGCCTGCTGCTCGAGGGCCGGGGCGACCGGGCACGGCCGTACCTGGCGGCCGCCTCCGAGGCCTACCTGGCGTCATACCCGCTGGCCCAGCCGCGCTCGTGGGGCCGCCTGATCGGCGCCGTGAAGGCCGGCGTGCTGGCCGGCGAGGGAGCGCCGCAAGCGCGCCGGGCACACGGAGAACTGGCAGGTGTGGCCGACACCCCGGCGTCGTGCTACCTAGGTGCCCTGTCCGCGGTGATCCTGGGCGACCGCGAGGCGGCGCTCGTCCTCGCTCCGGGCATGCGTGCGGGGGGTGATGCATTCGCCCGCGCCGCCGATGGCATCGAGGCCATCGCACGCGGCGATGCCCCCGCGCTGGACGCGGCCATCCAGGCGATCGAGGCCGACTTCGCCGCGCGCGAGGCGCATCTCACCGGCGTGCCCATCGCCGACACCGCCCTGATGCTGCAGACGATCGGCGCAATTGCGAACGTCCGGTAAAGAAAATTGCGGCCCCGGCGCGCACGGGTTGCGTCGCCCGGGGGAACAGGTATAAACCGACTATGTGTTCGGATCTTCGATCCGGGCACATGGCGGTCGCGAGCGGCGGACGCTCCGAGGTCGGGGGGCCTCGGTTGCGCGGGAAATCGGGGGGTTCCCCGCGCCGTCCGCCGCCGGCCGCTTACCTGCGATGCTGTCGGCCGTGAACGGCGTCACCTCACGCGTCCGTACCGGCGCGCAAGCCCTGCTTGCCGCCAACTGGCGCGAGGGCATGGGCCGGGACGGCGCCCGCTTCGGCTACACGTGCCCGGACGGTGCCAAGTACCCGTACCAGTGGTTCTGGGACTCCCTCCTGCACGCGCTGGCATGGAACGAAGTCGACCCCGCGCGGGCCGCCACCGAGCTCCGGTCGCTGGCCGGCGCCCAGCGGGCCGATGGGCTCATCGGCCACACGGTGTTCTGGGAGCAGCCCGTGCGCGCCTCGCGCCTGCTCTTCTACAACGTCCACCGCCGGTCCGACATGGCCACCGCCACGATCCAGCCGCCCTTCCTGGGCTGGGCGTGGGCCGAGGTGGCGGAGCGCCTGGACGACCCCGCGTTCACCCGGCAGGGGCGCGACGTGGTAGCGGCGTACCACCGCTGGATGGAGCGCGAGCGCATCGACCGCACCGGCCTGGCGTGGGTGATCCTGCCCGATGAGACCGGCTGCGATGCATCCCCCGTGTTCGACCCGCTCCTGCGGTGGCGCCGGCACGGCACGCCCGCGTTCGCCCTGCTGGTGGCCGCGGCGCGCCGCCACGGTTTCTCATTCCACCGCATCCGGGCCGCGGGCGGCTTCACGGCGGCGTGCCCACTGGTCAACACGGCCCTGGCCCTGGGCTACCTGGGACTCGCCGCCATGGGTGACACGTCCGCCCGCACGCGCGCCCGCGAGGTGACCCGGGCCATCGTGGATCACCTGTGGGACGACCGGGCCGGGATCTTCCGCCTCGCGGGACCCGATGGCCGGCACGTGCCGGTGAGCGCGTGGCAGGGCCTCGCCCCGGCGGCCCTGCCCGACCTGCCGGACGAGCTGCGCACGCGGATCGTGGACCAGTGGCTCACCCGCCGCACGCGCTTCTGGCCACCGCACCCCGTGCCATCAGTGAGCATGGATGACCCCCGCTTCGCCCGGGGCGACGGGCGCATCATCCCCCAGTACTGGCGTGGGCCGTCGTGGCCCTTCACGCCGCCCTTCGCCCTCCCCGCGCTGCTGCGCGCAGGACGGCACGAGGAGGCCGCCGTTCTCGTGGCCCGCATCGAGGAGCGCCTGGATGGCCAGGGGTTCCGCGAGTACACCGACCCCATCGACGGCACGGGGATGGGTGCGCGGGCGTTCAGTTGCCAGACGGTGGCCCTGGCACTCCGGGCGTGGCTGGACCGGCCACCGATCCCCGTGCGGGCCTAGCCGAGCTCCCGCCGCATCGACAGCACGCGGTCGAGTGATTCGCGGGCCTCGGCCGACGACACGCGCCCCGAGCGCATTGCACGTGCCACCCCCGCCGCCGCGCGGCGTCCCTCGGCCTCGGTGCTGGCCACGATCACCAGGTCCATGCCCGCGACGGCGGCCGATGCCGACGCCGCGCGCGTGCCACCCCAGGGCCGGAGCGCCGGGGTGTCGATGGCATCGGTAATGGTGACGCCCTCGAATCCCAGGTCGTCACGCAGCAGGTCCTCCACCACGATGGGCGAGAGCAGTGCCGGGCGCACCGACAGCTGAGGGAACACGATGGACGACACCATCACCATGGGAACTCCGCTGTCGACCGCCACCCGGAAGGGCTTCATCTCGCGGACGAGGGTGGAGCGGGAAGCCGTCACACGAACCACGGCGTCGTCGGTATTCACCTTGGCCCGGCCGAAGCCCGGGAAGTGCTTGGCGGACGCCGCCACGCGCGCGTCGGCGAGGCCCTTCGCGAATGCGGTGCACTCGGCGCCCACGCCCGCGAGCGATGCCCCGAAAGCGCGTCCGTCGCGGGCCAGGTCGCGGCCCGGCATGGACAGGTCGCACACCGGGGCGAGGTCGGCATTCACGCCGGCCGCGCGCAGCGCACGCCCTGTTGAGCGCCCCTGGGCGCGGATCCCCGCGGGACCCAGGCGCGCACCCATGCGGGACGCGCTCATCGTCGGCGGCGCCCAGGGCAGCCGCTTCACCAGGCCGCCCTCCTGGTCCACGGCGATCAGCAGCGGGGCATCCACGTCAGAGGGACGGGGGATGGCCTGCAGTTTGCGCGTGAGCTTCCTGAGGGTTGCGCGATTCGGGGCATTGCGGGCGAACAGGATGACGCTGCCCACCTCGCCGCGCCGGATGGCTGCCTTCATCCAGGGGCTCACCGAGGTACCGTTCACCGGCCACATCACCCGCTGACCGGCCATCTGCGCGGTGGTGGGTGCGGCCGCGGCCACGCCTGCGGCCGCGAGGGCCATCACGCACGCCGCAGCGGCGATGAGCGGCGTGCGCCTCACGACACCACCGCCCATCCCACGCCGATGCCGAAGGCGTTCTTCTGCGCGTACTCGGGGTTGGTGGCGCTCTCCGCCTGAGTGGGGTCGCCCGGAATGCGGCGCACCACCAGCAGTTCCACGTTCGACTGTGCGGGCATGGACGACGTCCGCTTCAGGTAGGACACCAGCACCAGGCGCGCATCGTCGCGATTCAGCCCCGTCGGGTCGGCCCCGGCGTACTTGAATTCCCGGTTGGTGGGCCACGAAATGACCGGCGCCGAGAAGTCCCTGCCCACGAGCCTCCGGTAGCCCAGCGTGGAGCCCGGCAGCTGCGTGAGGCGCGCGCCCGTCCGCTTGTCGCGGAAGATGAACGTGAGGTTGGTGCGGCACTCGCCGGGGGCGTCCTCGTACACGCGGATGCGTGACAGCACGCGCACCGCACTGGTGCCATTGGGCGCGGCCTGCGTGCGCCATGTGCGCTTGGCCTGCTGGTAGAAGGTCTGGCTGCACGGGGCGGGCAGCGCCGTGGCGACTGACGACGTCGGCGCGGGCGCCGGTGCCGGGGCGGCTGCTGGCGTCGACACCACGGTGGTGGCGGCAGGCGGCGCCGCGCCGGTGGCCGATACCACGCGCGCCGACAGCGTGTACCTGGTGCCCGCGGCCAGGCCCCCCACGGTGGCCGCGCCCGCCGACACCGGCGCCGTTGCCGTCGCACCGCCCGGGCTGGCGGTCACCTGCACGGTGGCGTCCTGCCACGGGCACGTGGCGTCGGGGCTCCACTGCGCGGTCGCGGTGCTGCTGCCCACCACGGCGCTGATGGCAGTGGGCGAGGTGACGGTGTCGCAGATCCAGTCGCGCGCGGCGCTCACCTTGGCGTACACGCCCGGGTACCGCGGGTCGCCGCAGGAATACCCCCAACTGGTGACGCCCACGACCACGCGGCGGCCGCTGAGGTCCACGGCCAGCGGGCCGCCCGAGTCGCCCTGGCAGGTGTCGTTGGCATCATCGGGAGCCGGGGGGCCCAACGGGTCCGGGTACCCGCCCGCGCACACCATTGTGGCCGGCTGGAACGCCGATCCGTACGACCCGCCACCGGCGCACACCGCGTCGTCGAGCAGGGGCACGCCCCCGGCAGCGTGCTGGAGGATCGTGCTGGTGGAACCGCCATTGGTTGTGAGCCCCCATCCGGCGATGCGGCCGTTGCGCGGCCCTGTGGCCGGAACGGCGGTGCGCAGGGCATCCACCGCGGAATCCTCCGACGGGGCGGGCAGAGCAACTGGCGTGGCGGATGTGGGCGCGGGCATGCGCAGCAGGGCGAAGTCCCACGGATTGCCGGCGGGCGAGTACGACGGGTGCGCCAGCGCGGCATCCGCCAGTTGGCCCGCGGGCAGCGCGTTGCGGTTGTATGCCCCCGGGGACGCCGGGAACGCCGACAGCGGATTGCCCGATCCGTCGTACAGGCAGTGCCCGGCCGTCAGCACCCAGCGCGACGAGATGACGGATCCGCCGCACAGGTAGGCGTAGCCGGGGTTGAGAAACGTGGCGAAGGGCCACTCGGCGGCGATCGCGTCGGCGCGGTCGGGGCCCACCACCCTCGGCGACACATCACCGCCCGCCGTGGACCCCGAGGCAGCGCCCACCGCGCAGAGGGCGGCGACAGGTACGGAGAGGAGGGCGAGCAGGCGGCGCACGACTGCGAACGTACCACCGGCCCCGCCGCGCACCCGCTCGCAGGTTCGCCCGGCCCACCCCCGCCGCGGTGACCGCCTAGCCTTCCGGCCGTGTCGGTGAACGTCCTCGGGTCCCCTCTTGCCGAATGCGGCCGCGAACCCCTCACGGGGTTCACCCGCAACGGATGCTGTGACTCCACGGCCGACGACCCCGGCGTGCACGTGGTGTGCGCGGTGATGACCGCGGAGTTCCTGGCGTTCACCTCCGCCCGGGGGAACGACCTGTCCTCCCCCACGCCGTGGTTCCCCGGCCTGTGCCCGGGCGATCGGTGGTGCCTGTGCGCATCCCGGTGGGCGGAGGCGCTCGCGGCGGGCACTGCACCGCCGGTCATTCTCGAGGCCACCCACGCGCGGGCCCTCGACTGGGTGTCACTCGACGACCTGCGCAACCACGAATGGAGACCTGCATGAGCGAATCCCGCGACATGGTGGCCGACGGCTTCACCGAGACCGCATCCGACTACGAGGACGCCGTGCGGTTCAACATCGAGGGCGGCCAGCGGCTGGTGATGTCGATTCCACCAAGCCACTACGAGGACGTGCTGGATGTCGGCTGCGGCACCGGCTGGACCACGCAGGCCGTGATCGACCGGTTCCACCCGGCGCGCATCACGGGGGTGGACCCCTCCGAGGGAATGCTGGAGCAGTTCCAGCAGAAGCTGGGGGGCATCGAGGGCGTGGAGATCTCCCTGGCCCAGGGCGATGTGGAGAACATGCCGGTGCCGGACGAGGCGTTCGACCTGGTGATCTGCGCCATGGCCTACCACTGGTTCCCGCGCAAGTGGCAGGCCGCGAAGGCCATGGCCGCCAAGCTGCGGCCCGGCGGCGTGATGGCCATCCTGTGCTCGGGGCGCGGCGGGGAGCAGGCGTACCGCGACATCCTCGCCAACATGGAGCCGCCCAACTACGTGTGGCTGGGGGCGTTCGACGCCGTGCAGCGGGACATCCCCGAGATGGAGGACTACCTGGTGCAGGCCGGCCTGGACGTCGAGGACATCTGGATGGAGCGGCGCGTGCGCCGTACCACGGTGGAGGCCTACACCCAGCGCATGCGTGTGGTGGCAAGCCACCTGATCGGCGACATGCCGGAGGACGAGGCCGAGGCCTACCTGGCCGAGGTGGAGCGCCGCATGCGCGAGGCCTCCGGCCCGCGGGGCTGGACCTACGACTTCACCAAGCTGTACGCCATCGCCCGCAAGCCCGGGTAGGCACCGCTCACTCCGCCAGGAAGCCGTCCGCCAGGTTCGCCACGATCCGCGCCCCCGCGGTGTCGAGGTGCACGCCGTCGGGCGACAGCAGGTACCCGGCGCGCTGGGCAATGTCGTCGTAGGAGCGCCCCAGGGTGAAGTGCTCCACCAGCGACTCCAGGCCCGGGCGCCATGATCCGGTGTACGCGGGCCCCTGTTCGCGCCCCGTGGCCACGATCACCTCGGCCATGCGCTCGTGCACGGGCAGGTACGTCACGCCCGCCTGATCCACCACATCGCGGATGACCGCATTGAACTCGCGCACGGCATCGTTGGCCGCGGAGTCCAGGTCCTGCCCCAGCGGGGGCAGCGAGCACACCGCCACCTGGGTGCCGGCGTCGCGCAGGGCCTCGACGGCCTGCCCGAGGCATTCGCCGAACCATGCGGGCGAGGGATCCTGCGGCAGCCCCCTGCTGCGCCGCGTCATCTCGCGCGCCTGCTCCGACAGCGTGGCCTGTACGTCGTTGGTGCCCACGAGGATGATTGCGTAGGCCGGGTCGCAGGCCAGCACGCGGGGCAGGTCCTGCAGCATCTCCCATGCCACCCGGCCGTTGACACCGCCGTTCACGAAGGCCAGGTCGAGGTGCTGGCGGCGCAGCATGCGCACGAAGTCCACGCTTGCGCGCCCGCGCACGATGCTGGCCCCGAGTACCGCGACCACCGGGCGCGACGTGCGCTCGTCCTCCGGCAGCGCGAGGAATGCGTCGACGTCGCCCACTGCCCTGCCCTGCACGTCGCGCACGGTCTTGGCCAGCACCGCGGCGCCCACCAGGCCCACGGCCGTTGCGCCCAGTGCAAGGGAGCGTGCGATCCGCATGCCCGCACGCTAGCGCCCACGCGTGGATGGAACAGCACAGGGGTGTGCCGACCACGCGCCGCGGGCGGCGCTACGCTCGGCACATGAGCGAGGACGACGAGGGGCCGCGTGCCGCGGCGCCACATGCCCGGCATCATCATCGGGACATGGGCGCCGGAATTCGCAGCGCCCGTCGCCATGACGGTGGCCGGGTGAGCGCGCGCCGCGCCGCGCTGCTGGCAGCAGCCGCAGCCGTGATGGCCCTTCCCGCGGCCGGTGCCACGGCACTCGGGCCGTCGACGCCACGCCCACCGGCCGACGCCGGGCAGTTCCGGCTGCTCGCGCCCGCCGACCGCTCGGCGTCGCTATGGGGCAACAGGTGGCTGGGGTTCGCCGACGTCTTCACCAGCTGGCTGGAGGAGGCGTTCCGCCCGCACCCCGAGAAGCTCACGGCGCCCGCACAGTCCGCGCGCCTGGAGCGCCGCTGGACCTCCGGCCCGGGGGCCGACAGCTAGGAGTCCGGCACTCCGCGGCCCGGCAGGTGGCGCAGCCCGCGCATCGCATCGCGGGCGGTTCGCGCGAGTTCCAATGCCTCGTCGTACGAGGCGGCGACCTCATCCGGCGACATCCCCCGCCCGAGCAGGGCCTCGACGGACAGCACCATGGGCAGCACCGCGTCGGCGTAGCCGCCGATGGCATCCGCGGGAGGAGTGGCGCCGTCGGTGGCACGCACCGTCGTGCGGAGGCCCCAGGGCAGCGGGTCGTCCTGCCCGCGCACTGCCGGCTGCACCAGGGCACCGCCGTGATCGTCCAGGGTCCACACCACCAGCATCACCGGGCGCAGCGCGCCGTCATCGTCGCCCAGCGGCATCAGGCCGAAGCCGATGCACTCCGGCGCCTCGGTGACGGGCTGCCATCCCAGGGGGTCGGCGGCGCCGCCGGTGGTGCTCACCGGCCCCCCTACCGCCGGGCCATGAGCCAGCCCACGGCCCGGTCCAGGCCGTCCACCGACAGCTCGAACATGGGCATGATCTGCCGCACGATCCCCAGCGTGTACGCGCCGTGGATGGTCTCCCACCACCGCTGGGGATGCGGGTTCAGCCACGCGGCGCGCTCGAAGTGCTGCTCCAGGCGCTCCAGCCACTGCGCCCCGGGCTCCTCGTTCATGTACTGGTAGTCGATGGCCCCGCCCGGCACCAGCAATTCGGTGGGCGCCATGCAGGCATCACCCACCATCACCAGCTTGTAGTCGGGATCGAGCTGTGCCAGGAGGTGGAGGGTCGATTCCGAGCGCTTCGGGTGCATGTCGGGCCCGGCGTACACGCGGTCGTACACGCAGTTGTGAAAGAACCTCACCTGCAGGTCGCGGAAGTGGCTGGCCTGGTGCATGGCGGTGAACAGGCGGTCGAGCAGCATGATGTGCTCGTCCATCGAACCGCCGATGTCCAGCATGAGCAGCACCCGCACGGTGTTGCGTCGCGGGCGGCGGAACGACAGCCGCAACTGGCCGGCATGGTCGGCCGTCTCACGGATGGTGTCCTCCACGTCCAGTTCGGTGGCGGGGCCATCCAGGCGCGTGGAGAGGCTGCGGAGCTTGCGCAGCGCCACTCCGAAGTCACGTGCGCCGATCTCGTGGTCGGTGCGCAGCTCGCGCCAGCGGCGCTCGCCGGCGGTCTGCACGGCGCTCTTCCACCGGCCCTCACCCCCGACGCGGATGCCGCCGGGGTGGTAGCCGGAGTGCCCGAATGGCGACGTGCCACCGGTGCCGATGTGCTCGGAGCCGCCATGGTGCTCCTCCTCCTGGGTCTCCAGCTTCTCCTTCAGCTTCTCGAGCAGTTCATCGAAGTCCATCTGCTCGCGCATGGCATCCAGCCGCGCGCGCTGGTCCTCTGAGATATGCAGGAAGCGCGGGTTCTCGTGCAGCCATTTCCACACGCGGTCATCCACGGCGTCGTCCGCCGGCTCGATGCCGCTGAAGTAGCGGGCGAAGGCGACGTCGAAGCCGTCGTAGTGCGATTCGTCCTTCACCAGAACCGCCCGCGACATGAGGTAGAAGCCTGACAGCGTGCTGTGGTGCAGGTCGCGCTCCAGGGCGTCGTGCAGCATAAGCCACTCGTCCAGGGCGACCGGCACCCCCTCGTCGCGCAACGCGGTGAAGAGGCCTTCGAACACCGTCCGGCCTAGCGCTCCCGTTGCATGGCCGCCCGACGCGCGCGCACGGCCATGTGCCGACGGGCGATGTCCAGGTCGGCCTGCTTCTTCAGCACCACGCCCATGAACGGCAGTTCATCCACGATCGTGCCGGGGTCCACCCCGCCCACCGCCAGCGCCTGCACCCAGTCCACCAGCTCCGAGGTGCTGGGGCGCTTCTGCAGCCCGTCGAGCTCGCGCAGCAGGTAGAAGCCCTCCATGGCGGCCTCGAGCAGGCGCTCCTCCACATCGGGGTGATGCACCCGCACGATCTGCTCCATCTGCCCGGGGTCCGGGAACGCGATGTAGTGGAACACGCACCGCCGCAGGAAGGCATCGGGCAGTTCCTTCTCGGCGTTGGACGTGATGATGACCACCGGGCGGTGGTTCGCCGCCACGGTCTCGCCGGTCTCGGGGATGTGGAAGCTCATGCGGTCGAGTTCCCACAGCAGGTCGTTGGGGAACTCCAGATCCGCCTTGTCGACCTCGTCGATCACCAGCACCACCCGCTCCCCTGCCGCGAACGACTCCCCCAGCTGCCCCAGGCGGATGTACTTGGCCACATCCGCCGGGTCGCCCTCGCCGAACTGGCTGTCGTACAGCCGCTGCACGGTGTCGTACACGTACAGGCCGTCCTGGGCGCGCGTGGTGCTCTTCACCGGCCAGGCGATGAGGCGCATGCCCAGTGCCTGGGCCACCGCCTCGGCCAGCAGGGTCTTGCCGGTGCCGGGCTCGCCGCGCACCAGCAGGGGGCGCTCCAGCGACACTGCAACGTTCACTGCGGCCTGCAGGTCGGCTGATGCGATGTAGTCGGAGGTTCCGCGAAACGATGGCGTGCTCACGTGGTGCAGGCTAGCGGTGCCGGGCGCAGGGCCGCGGGCGTGCCGCATCAGGGCGAGAAGCCCACCAGCACGGCCGTGAGGATCACCGCCACCGTGAGCAACGCCACCTCCACCACCGCCGTCGTGCGCAGGTGGGCCAGGTCGCCGGGGTCGCGGGCGCCGCGCAGCCGCGGTATCAGCACCAGATGATTCCAGGCACCGAGCATGGCCACCACGGCCACCACCGCGACCTTGGCGATGAGCAGCACGCCCCATGTGGTGGTCCAGAGCGCCGATGCGCTGGGCAGCACCAGCACGGCCATCAGCACTCCCGTGATACCGGCGAGGACGAACGCCACGCTCGCAAGCGTGGAGAACCCGATGGCAGTGACGGCGCAGTCGTCGGGGTCGCGGCGCCGGTCGATCACCATGCGGGCCAGCAGCACGAGCCCGCCGGCCCAGGTGGCCGCGGCGACCACGTGCACGATGTCCGAGGGCCACATGAGCCACGCCGGCCCCACGGCCTCGGAGTGCCCCGCCAGCAGTGCGGCCACCACGGCCAATGCCGCGCCCACGGCGCCGGGCACTGACCGGCGCAGCGAGCCGCGCACGCGCCCGGGCCGCGCGGGGTCGGGCCTGCGGGCGATGCGTGTTCCGAATGCGATCAGCGCGCCCCCGGCGAGGGCCAGCAGCAGGCCCGCGCCCGACGCGCCCGACAGGGCGTCGCGCAGCGCGCCCGCGACGTCGTCGGACCCCGCCCCGAGCAGCCATGCACGTCCGGCGTAACCGGCCAGCGCGCCCGCCATCAGCAGCGCGCCGCCGGCGCGCACCGCGCCGAACTGCCACGACAGCACGGCGGGCGCCGCGCTGGTGGCGAACGCGATGAACAGCAGCGCGCCGAGGGCAAGCAGCGTGCCGGCGTACATCAGCACCCGCGCCCCGCTGCGAAGCGCGCGGGGGCCGTCCGTGGACGGTGCCGCGAGGGCCTGGTCCAACCGGTCCCCGTCATCGGTGGATGCCGGCGCGGCGGGCGTGGGTGCGGCATCGGCACCCGCGGTGGAGCGCACCTCGAAGGTGAACGAACCCGCCTTCGGATGCGCATCAGGCGCCGCGATGCGCCACGCCACCCCGTACCGGCCGGGACCAAGTAGCGATGCCGGGGTGACGGTGAACGATGTGCCCGTGGACGCCGGTGTCACCTCCGCGGCGATGGGCGTGCCGCCGGAATCGAGCAGCCGGATTCCCGGCGCCACCAGGCGCCCCTCCTTCGTGAACGTGAGGGTGACGCGCTCGACAGGGGAATCCGCTACCGAACCCCCGGTGGGTGACGAGGACGCGAAGTCCAGATGGGCCGATGCCCCGGCGGGAAGGCAGGCGAGGATCGCGATGAGGGCGGCAAGCATGCCCATGGCCCGACCCAGAATGGCACCGTGGGCGCCGCGCGATGTCGGGCGATCAATCGGCATGGGTCTCGTCACCATTGCCCGTTCTCCGGGGGACTTCCTGCCGGGCGGGAATTGTTTATCCAACCGGGCACCCACGGACCTCACCCACAGGCGGCACTGACCCCCAATTGTCCGGGGAAGGAGCCCGGGGCACACTCCCCCGGCTACCGTAGGGCCATGAGCGACGAGGGATTCTGGATCGACCACGTGATCTACGGCGTGGTGGACGCCGACGCGGCGTGCGACCGCCTGCGCGAGGAGTTCGGCCTGGGCTCGGTGCCGGGGTCGGAGCACCTGGGCGGTACCACCAACCGCATCGTGCCCCTCGGCCCGCAGTGCTTCCTGGAGATCCTCGGCATCGGCGACACCTCGAAGGACGACGGGGCGTGGCTGGACGCCACCCTGCAGGGGCAGGACCGCGTGCTGTGGTGGTGCCTGGGCGTCGCGGACCTCGACGACACCGCCGAGCGCCGCGGGCTACCCATCCGGTCGGGCATGGCGCGCACCGATGATGCTGACGAGCTGGTGTTCCGCAGCGCGGGGATGCCGCAGTACCCCCTTCCCTTCTTCCTTACCCTGAAGGGCGACCCCGCGGTGCGCGCACGGGTGAACGCCGCCCGCTACGAGGCCGCAGGCCACACCTGCGCGCCCACCGGCTACACGTTCGTGGAGGTGGGCGACTTCGCCCCGGTGCTCGAGGGCTGGCTGGGTGACGGCCATGGGCTGCCCGTGCGCTACGAGCCCGGCACCGGCCCGGGAATCCACGCATGCGGAATCGCCACGGCCGATGGGGAGATCGTGCTGCGGTAGGTACCGGGCTAGGCCCACCGCGCCGCCCTGCCCAGGATCACGCCCACTGCGATCATCGCGGCGGCGGCCACCAGGATCGTCACGGGTGCCGAGACCAGGTCGATCATCGGCCCCCAGACCAGGTATCCCACGGGCGAGGCGACGGCGCCGATGAGCACGAGCGCCGTGACACCCAGCATGTCCATCCCCGGGCCCATGCTCGACGACGCGGCGCCGGTCATGATGGCGCGAGTGGTGAACCTGCTGGCGCCAATGCCGATTCCGATGACCGTCCAGATCACGAGGTCGGCGTCCGTGAACGACGGCACGGCGCTGATGGCGAAGAGGATCATGAACGCCGCTGTTGCCACGGCAGCGCGGACCGCGGCGGTGAACTCCCGGTAGCGGGGCCGAAGCCACCGCACGATCCGGGGCACGAACAGCCGGCCGGCCGCGATGCCTCCGAGCATGAGCCCTGCCCCTGACGGCAGCGGCGAGTGGTCGAGGTCATCGAGGATGGGCACGAGCATCCCGACCATCGGAACCACGAAGACCATGAACGCCGCGACCAGCAACGCGAGCTGACGGAGATTCCTGTCAGATCGGAGAGCCGCGACGACAGAGCGCGCCGCGTGGGTGGTGACGCGTGGGGCAGTGACCGCGCCCCCGGGGCGGACGAAAAGGATAAACACGGCGAGCGGGATGGTCAGCAGGCCGTTGGCAAGGACCCCGATGCCCGGAACAGTCAGGTGGATGACGTAGCCGCCCACCACCGACCCGACGATCGCCGCGACCCCGGACACGGCACTCCTCTTTGCGACGGAGTCCGTGAGGGACCCGGCGTTGATGTACGCACGGCACGCGAACGGCGTGAGCACTGCCGTGACCCCCGAAAACACCCCGAAGGCCGGCGCGGCGAGGAAGAGCACGATGAGGCTGGAATCGGTGGCCCCCTCGAGGACCCCCGCGATTGTCCAGGCCGCGGCAACACCCACCTGCGCCCAACCGAATGTTTTCAGCGTGCCCCACCGCGCCGCCAGCCGGTTGGTGGCCGCGCTCGCGACCGCGGCCGTCAGCAGCATGAGGGTCAGGAAGATCGCGGTCGCGGTACCCGCGGCTGTGCCCGCCGCATACGTGGTGGCCGACGTCGCACCGAGCTGACCCGCCATGGTGCCAGCCACGGCCAGGCCGCCGGCGGCGAGGAAGCCGACGGTGCGGGGATCGAGGGTCATTCCGCGCATCCGGAAAGTGTGCCCTGCCGGCGGTCACGACGCAGCACATACGTGCGGCGGCGGTCAGGAGTTCCCCCGAATCCGGGGCTCAGAACGCCGAAAGGCCCGCAAATGCGGACCTTTCACCGAGAGTGGGCGTTACTGGGCTCGAACCAGTGACCCCCAGCTTGTCGAGCTGGTGCTCTCCCAACTGAGCTAAACGCCCTCGGAGGCGAAAGGTTAGCAGGGGGTTCGAGTGGGGGCGGAGCGCTACATGCGCACCCAGATGGCGCCCAGCGCGGCGCCCACGAACCATCCGGCCACGAGGCCCACCAGCGCCCACAACCAGCCGCCCAGCACAAAGCCCAGGATCACCCCGATGACGGCCACCACCACCATGGCGATCTGGATCTGCTTGGTCTTGTCCACCTGCCACCTCGTGTCGCGATTGCGCGGTATCCCTACCGGAGCGCCCGGACGGCCGCTGGTACGTTCCATGGCGTGAGCACGCCCGCACCCCCGTTCGACGTCGGCATCGCTGGCGCCGGGCAACTCGCGCAGATGACGGTGCTGGCGGCGTGGCCGCTGGGTATTCGCGTGGCCGTTCTGGGGCAGCACGGCGAGCCCGCGGCGCCGATGGCCGCGGGCGTGGTGGAGGGTGACTGGAAGGACCCCGCTGCGCTGATGCGCATCGGCCGCGAGGTGGGCGTGCTCACGCTGGAGAACGAATTCGTGGACGCTGCCTTCCTCATGGCCGTTGAGGACGCCGGCACGCCCGTGCGTCCCCACCCTGCCCGGATGCGCGTGGTGCAGGATAAGGCACTGCAGAAGCAGCGCCTGGCAGACGAGGGACTTCCCGTGCCGCGGTTCGCGGTTCCCGATTCGGCGGATGAGCTGGAGGCCATCGGCCGCGACCTTGGGTGGCCGCTGATGCTGAAGTCGCGCCACTTGGGCTACGACGGCTACGGCAACGCCCTGTGCGCGAACCTGGAGGAAGCGCTGACCGCATACCCCGGGCTGGCCGAGCGCGGGGGCGGCGTGCTGGTGGAGGAGTTCGTGCACTTCCAGCGCGAGCTGGCGGTGATGGTGGCGCGCCGGCACGGCGGAGGCGATGCGGTGTACCCCGTGGTGGAGACGCGCCAGCACGACCATGTGCTGCGCGAGCTGCTGTGCCCCGCCCCGGTGGATCCGGGCGTGGCGCACGAGGCCAAACGGGTGGCACGGGCTGCCGCCGAGGCCGCCGGCGGCGCCGGCGTAACGGGGGTGGAGATGTTCCACACCGAGGATGGGCGCATCCTCATCAATGAGCTGGCGCCGCGGCCGCACAACTCCGGCCATCACACCATCGAGGCCTGCGTCACCTCACAGTTCGAGAACCACCTGCGCGGCGTCCTCGGCCTGACGCTCGGCCCGACCGAGCTCATCGCTCCGGGGGCCGCGCTGGTGAACCTGCTGGGCGAGCGCGATGGGCCGAGCACCCCGGACATCACCGACGCGGCGTCGGTGGGCAATGCCCACGTGCACCTCTACGGCAAGGCCGATGTGCGCGTGCGCCGTAAGATGGGTCACGTGACCGCGCTCGGCGCCAGCCCGGAGGACGCCTTGGAGACCGCCCGCCTCGCCGCATCTATGGTGCGGCTGTGAGCGACTCAGCCGTGGTGGGCGTCGTGATGGGCAGCGACAGCGACCTGCCGGTGATGCAGTCGGCGGTCGATGTGCTGGGCGACCTGGGGATTGCCCTCGAGGTGCGCGTGACAAGCGCCCACCGAACGCCCGAGGAGATGATCCAGTACGGCAAGGACGCCGCCGACCGCGGAATCAAGGTGATCATCGCGGGTGCCGGCGGGGCGGCCCACCTGCCGGGAATGCTGGCGTCGGTGACCGACCTTCCGGTGATCGGCGTGCCGGTGCGCACCAAGGCGCTCTCGGGCATGGATAGCCTGCTGTCGATCGTGCAGATGCCGCGTGGCGTGCCGGTGGCCACCGTGGCCGTGGACAACGCCACCAACGCCGCCCTGCTGGCCGCACGCGTCCTCGCGCTCGGCGACCCCGAACTGGCGGGCCGGGTGGCGCAGCGCACAGCGGAGATGAAGCAGATGGCACTCGATGCCGATGAGCGCGTGCGCGGGGAGTCCCCGGGGCCGTGAGGTCGAACGCCTCGTCCAGCAAGGCCGAGGCGTACGGAAACGACCCGGGCCCGCTCACGCGGGCCCGGGGGTGAATCAGGTGGTGATGGCCGGCGCCTAGGCCGGCTTGCCGATGGCCGCGCCCTTGCGGGCGTTGAAGCCGTCGAGCATCACGTTTACGTCGCTGGGCTTGGCCTTCTCCAGGATGGCCGCGTAGCGCTCCGTCTGCGTGGTCCGCTGCTGGCGGTACAGGATGCCCAGGGAGAACCCACCGCGAAGCGCCAGGTCGAATGCCTTCACGCGGTCGGCCGGGTCGTGATCGGGCGCGACCTCCGTGACCAGTTCCTTCCACGACTCCTGCGTGTTGTTGAAGGTGGTGCACGGCGACATGGCGTCGATGTAGGAGAAGCCCTTGTGCTCCACCGCCTGGGTGATGAGCTCGGTGAGGGCCTTCGTGTTGAACGACGCGCCGCGGGCCACGAATGAGGCGCCGGCTGCGATGGCGAGGGCCAGCGGGTTGAGCGGGTCCTCGGGGTTGCCGAACGGCGTGGACGGCGCCTTCTGCTCAAAGAGCGACGTGGGCGACGCCTGCCCCTTGGTGAGCCCGTAGATCTCGTTGTCCATCACCAGGTAGGTGACATCGATGTTGCGCCGGGCGGCGTGCGGGAAGTGCCCGGCGCCGATGGCGAAGCCGTCGCCGTCGCCGCCCACGGCGATCACCGTCAGCTCGGGGTTGGCCAGCTTGACGCCCATGGCAACGGGCAGCGGACGGCCGTGCAGGGTGTGCACGCCGTAGGTGCTGGCGAAGTGCGGCAGGCGGCTGGAGCAGCCGATGCCCGACACGATCACGGTCTTACTGGGGTCGAGATCCATGTCGGCCATGGAGCGGTACAGCGATGCCAGCACGCCGAAGTCGCCGCAGCCCGGGCACCAGATGGGCTTGAGCTCCGACTTGAAGTCGTTGGGCTTGCGGGTGCTCACGCTGCCACCTCCTGGGCGACGAGGTCAATGATGGCCTCTGCGGTGAACGGGAGGCCGTCGCACTTGGCGACGCTCTCCAGCTCGTTGATATTGGTCTCGGCCTTGACCAGCCGGGCCAGCTGGCCGGTGTAGTTCACCTCGGGCACGATGACGCGCTTGGCGTTGGCGACGAACTCCTCTACGCGGCTGGCCGGGAATGGGCCGAGCACGCGCGGGTAGAACGCGCCGACGGACAGCCCCTGCTCGGCCAGGCGGTCAACGGCTTCGCGCACGGGGCCGAAGGTGGACCCGAAGCCGATGAACGCAACGTCCTCCGGCTGGGCCTCGCCGTGGGTGGCCACCCGCGAGGTCTCGCGGATGGGCTCCAGCTTGCCGAGGCGCTTGGTCTGCATGCCCAGGTGGATCTCCGGCGTGTAGCCGGGGTGGCCGTACTCATCGTGCTCGATGCCGGTGGCCACGTACATGCCGTCGGGCTCGCCGGGAAGTCCCATCGGCGACACGCCGCTGTCGGTGTACTCGTACCGCTTGTAGTCCTCACGGGCGATGCCGGCCGAGGTGGTGCGCCGCTTGATGTCCAGCGTGTCCACGTCGGGACGATGGATCACCTCGAGGCGGGTGGCCAGGCCCTGATCGGTCAGAAGCAGCACCGGGACCTGGAACTCCTCGGCGTAGTTGAAGGCATCCACGATCGAGTAGAAGCAGTCCTCGACCGACACCGGCGCGATTACCACGCGCGGTGCCTCGCCATGGCTTCCGTAGAGCGCCTGGTTCAGGTCACTCTGCTCGGTCTTGGTGGGCAGGCCCGTGGACGGGCCGCCGCGCTGGGCGTCCACGATCACCACGGGAATCTCCGCCGTGCCGGCGTAGCCGATCAGCTCGTTCATGAGCGAGATGCCGGGGCCGGAGGTGGCGGTCATCGCCTTGGCACCGGTGTACGAGGCACCGACGACCGAAGCCAGCGATGCGATCTCGTCCTCGCACTGGATGGTGAGGCCACCCACCTGCGGGAGCCGCACCGACAGCCACTCCAGGATGGCGGAGGCCGGGGTGATGGGGTAGCCGGCGAAGTAGTTGACGCCCGCGGCCACGGCACCCACGGCGATGGCCTGGTTGCCCGAGATGAGCATGCGGTCGGCCTCCACCTCCACCGGGGGCGCCAGCGGGTAGCGGCCCTTTAGGTCGGCCGACTCATCAGCGCCCGCGTGCAGCGCGGCGATGTTCGCGTCGGCCACGCCCTCCTTGTGGGCGTAGCGGCGCAGCACCAGCTCCTCGATGGGCGTGGTGTCGAAGTCGATCACGGCCGAGATGGCACCGGCGGCCACCATGTTCTTTGCGCGGGTGGAGCCGCCGATCTCCTTGGCCAGCTCATCCATGCGCACCGGGCGGGCCCGGGGCAGGTACTCCTCGGGAAGGGTGACCTCCACCGAGTCGTAGAGGATGACGCCATCGGGGCCCAGGGAATCCCAGTTCAGGTCCCAGGCCTCCTGGTTGAAGCACACGAGCAGGTCCACGTCCTTGCCGTGGCTCCAGATGGGCTCGTCGCTCAGGCGGAACTGGTACATGCACGGCCCGCCCTTGATCTCGGCGGGGAACGTGCGGAAGGTCTGGGTGTAGTACCCGCCGCGTGCGGCGGCCTGCGTCAGGATGTCCCCGCAGGAGATGACGCCCTCGCCGGACTCACCGGCAAGGCGGACTACGACGGAGTGTCGTGCGGACAACGTGCCTCCAAGGTGGATGTCGCCCGGGACGCGCGTGTCCGGGCGGCGTACCGGCGGGCCCTGGAGGATTCGGGACACCTGGGAGACGCCGGTTCGATTGCCGGCGGGATGCTAGCCACGCCCCCCCGCGCGGGCAATGCGCCCGCCCGCCGGGGGTGACGAACGCCCCCGGCACCGGGTTCACGCGGCCAGGCCCGCCATCAGCACGGGGACGAGCAGGATGCCCGCGATCAGGGCCAGTGTGGTGCCCCCGGCGACCAGCAGCGCGGGGAGGGGCGCGCGGGTGAGCGTGGCGGCCGCCACGGCCCCGGCGATGATCGCGACGGTGCCGATGGCGCCCATCGCGGCCAGCACGCCGGCGATCACATGCCACCCGGCGCCGTGGGAGCTGGTGACGATGGCGCCGAAGCCCATCACGGGGACCATCGCGGCCGGAATCAGCACGAACGCCGCGGCGACGATGACCGGCAGCCGGTAGTCGGCCGGATCGCCGTCTCCGGCCCCCAGCCAGCGGATCATCCCGCGAGCGCCGAGGCGAAGATCTGCCAGGCCAGCAGCGACTTCGCCACCAGCGACAGCACCAGGTACGTCTTCTCGTACGGGACGATGCCCGCCCACCGGCCCTTGCGCGCATAGTGCAGCCACATGTTCAGGGCGAAGGTGAAGAACAGGACGAACAGCGAGATGTAGATGGCCCAGATGGCGGCGGGCACACCGGCGTCGAACTGTGCGCGCACCAGCACGATGCCGATGGCAATCCACGGGAATGCCCCGGTGATGCACCCGTAGATGAATGGGCGCCAGTCCACCCGCTCCGTGCCCGCCGGGTTCCGGTGCTCCATCGCGAGGCCGAAGAGGATCATCCCCACGTTGGCGCCCGCGATGGCGATGAGCGCTGTGACCTCCTGCACGCTGCTGACCAGCGCGATGAGCACGATCATCAGCGATGCGCTGACCGAGTACTCCCACCAGCGGAGCGGATTGGTGCCCCGGCCGAGGTTCGCGATGTACCAGCGGTCGATGCCGGGCAGTGCGCACAGCAGGTGGTCGAGTGCCGCGAGGAACAGGAATATCGCCACGAAGGTGGCGATGGGCACCTGCCACACGGGCTCGGTGCCGAGGATGGGGCTACCCGGCGGGCCCACCATGTACGGGATGGTCACGCCGAGCGTGAACCCGTTGGACAGCAGCAGGATGGCCACGCCCTGCGCCGCATGGAGGAACGCAAGGGAGATATTCCAGCGGCGGAGGTTCGGCGCGGCCTGCTCGGGCGTCATGCGGGCACCCTATCGTCCGGCACGTGGACGACAAGGCCCTTCGCCACATGTTCGCCGGCCTGCGCGGCGAGGAGCGCCGGGTGCGCCGCCCTCCCCCCGACGGCCGGGGCGGACTGCTGCTGGCCGAGGGCGCGCGGGTGGTAGAGCGCTGCCTGCAGGCGGGCCACCACCTGCAGGCGCTGCTGGTGAGCACCGCCTACTCCGGCCCCCTCCCCTCTCCCGCCGTGCCAGCGCTGGTGCTGCATCCGGAGGAGATCCAGCGGCTCACCGGGTTCGGCGCCATGCGGGAGATGCTGGGCGCCTTCGACAGGCCCCCGGACCCCGTGGCCGCCGACGTGCTGCCCGGCGCGCGGCGCGTGCTGGTGCTGGAGGGCGTGATGAACCCCTCGAACGTGGGCACGATCATCCGCAGTGCCACGGCATTGGGCGTGGATGCCACGCTCATCGGGCCGGGCTCGGCCGACCCGTTCGGCCGCCGGGCGCTGCGCACCGGAATGGGCGCCGCCCTGGTGCACCCGTGGGCCATCACGGCCGATCCCGTGGCCGATCTCCGAGTCGCGGGGTTCGCCGTGCTCGCGCTCACGCCGGACGCGGATGCCACCCCCCTGCCCCGGGCACTCGCCGCACGAGCGGGGGAACGCGTGGCACTGGCGCTCGGCTCGGAGGGACCGGGCCTCAGCCCGGGAATGCTGGATGCCGCCGATGCGCGCGTGACCATCCCCATGGCGACGGGCGTGGACTCACTGAACGTGGCTGCGGCGGCGGCGGTCGCATGCTGGCTGCTGGCCCAGCCCGTGCCCGCGGAGTAGAGGCGACCACCGGAATCGAACCGGTTCATGGCGGTTTTGCAGACCGCTGCGTTCCCACTTCGCCAGGTCGCCGTGCGGGAGGAAGGCTAAACGACGAACGCCCCCGGTGGGGGCGTTCCAGGGAGAGCGGATGAAGGGACTCGAACCCTCGACCTTCTGCATGGCAAGCAGACGCTCTAGCCAACTGAGCTACATCCGCGAAGCGGCCGGGAGCCTAGCAGGCATCCCGCCAGGGGTCGGTGTCGCCGCGCGCGAATGCCACCTCCACGCCGAGCGGCGCAAGGGCCCCCGCGAGCGCCGGGGTCCACATCTGCATGGCGTGCTGCTCCACGGCGCCATGGGCGACGTTGACGAGCCCCATGCCCTCTGCCGCATCGGCGTCGTGGTACTTCAGATCCCCGGTCACGTAGGCCTCGGCCCCCGACTCCCGTGCCGCCCCGATCAGCGATCCACCCGATCCGGTGCACACCGCCAGGCGCGACACGATCCGCGCGGGGTCGCCCGCCACCCCCAGGTTGGCGCGGCGGGTGCAGAACACCCCCACGCACCGCGCGGCCAGTTCATCAAGTGGCGTCGGATCGATGATGCCGACCCGGCCCAGGCCCGCGGCCGGGTCGTCGGCATCCGGCGCCAGCGGTGCGCGTTCGCGCATGCCGAGCGCCTCGGCCATCTTGTCGTTCAGGCCACCGGCTGCGGAGTCGAGGTTGGTGTGTGCGGCCACGACTGCGATCCGCTCCTCGGCGGCGCGCAGCACCAGCGCCCCGGCCGTGCGCTGGTCGCTCACCGCCGACAGCGCGGGAAAGATGGGCGGGTGGTGCAGAAGCAGCACGTCGGCACCGGCGTCGCGGGCCTCGTCCAGAACGTGCTCGCGCAGGTCCAGCGCCACCAGCACGCGGGTGGCCGGGCGGTCACGACGCCCCACCATCAGGCCCACGTTGTCCCACTCCTCGGCCAGGCGCATCGGCGCCAAGCGGTCGAGCACCGCGAGCAGATCACCAAGCGTCACGCGCGGCCGTCCTTCGCGGTGAAGAACCGCATCATCACCAGCGCGTCGATGGCGGCGATCACGCCGAGCACCGTCAGCACGATGAGCGACCCCGGCGTGAGGCTGCCCTGCTGGTCGAGGATCAGCCCGATCGCCAGCGCGCCGACGAACCAGATGAGAGCGCGACCGAAGCGTCCGATGTACACGTGCCCGAGACCCGGGATGATGAGGCTGAGGATGATGGCGATGGCCACCGACCGCCCGCGTGGCCGGCGGGCCGGGCCACGTTGCGGATCGGGACTCACGCGGCGTAGGCCTGCCGCTCGCGCGCCCACTCGACGGGGCCGCCGAACGCCTCCGCGGCGATCTCCACCGACCGCGCGCGGTCCACGTCGGGCTGGCCGTGCACCAGCAGCAAGCGCCCCGCGCCGGCCTGGCGCGCCATCTCGCCTGCCGCGCGCGCGTTCAGGTGCATCGCTCCGTCGGGGATGTCCTGGTCCCCGAACGTCGACTCCAGCACCAGCAGATCGGTGCCGCGGGCGAGCACCGGCAGGTCGTCGTTGGGGCGGCAGTCGGCTCCGTAGGTGATGGACCGGCCCCCGTGCTCCACCCGCACCGCGTGCGTGGGAGGCAGGTGCGGTACCTCGGCATGGCGCACCACGACATCCCCGATGCGCATCTCCCCCGCCCCCGCGGACAGGTCGTGGGCCGTGATGCCGGCCCAGGATTCCCCGCCCGCGATTCCCTCCAGGCGGTCCATCAGGCCGGGGGGCGCATGCACATGGAGGGTGTGGCCGATGCCCGGGCCATGGGCCATGAACACGCGCGCGGCCAGCAGGTCGGCCAGGTGATCGGGGTGCAGGTGGCTGATGAACACCGCGTCCAGATCACGGGGGTCGACCTCGGCGGACAGGCGGTTGAAGGTGCCGGCGCCCATGTCCAACGCGACGGCCGTATCCCCCGCCCGGACCAGGTAACCACTCTGCGCCTGATCGGGCAGGCCATAGGCCGCACCGGTTCCCAGTGGGGTGAGCTCGAGGGTCGCGGGCACGCGCCGCATGGTATACCGGCCCCATGGTCCGGCCCCTCATCACGCTCGCTGCCCTCGCCGCACTCGCCATCGGCCTCGCAGGCTGCGGCGGCGGCACGGATCTCACGGCAGGGATGAGCGCCCAGCAGGTACTGGACGAGGCGTCTGCGAAGACCGACGCCATCACCTCCTACCGCTTCGGCGTGGACGTGAAGGCCACGGCCACCATCCCGGGCACCGGCGTGCTGGCCGATGCCCTGCGCAACCCCGTGGAGCTCTCCGGCGAGGGAGCGGCGAAGGACCCGGGCGACTTCACCCTCGACCTCACGGCCAACCTCGGGCCGGGGGACATCCAGGCCAACATCACCAAGGTGGGTGGCGCGCTCTACGCGTCGGTGCTGGGGCAGGACATCAAGCTGGATGTGCCGGCCGCCACCGTCCGGTCGCTCGACCCCACGCGGCTTGCCCCGGCCATCTCGTCGTGGATGACCGATCCGGAGGTGGTGGGGACCGAGGACATCGACGGCATGCCGATGGTCCACCTGCGGGGCGGAGTGGATGAGAAGGCGCTGGCCGAGGACCTGTCGGGCCTGGCCGATGGCCTGGGGGCGGGCGACGCCATCGACCCCGGTGCCGCCGGGGCGTCGGGCGATCTGGAGACCGGCACCGTGGACGTGTGGGTGGGGCAGGAGGACCTGCTCATCCACCGGGCGGCCGCCGAGGTGACCTCCAACGACCGCCTGCGCGTGGCGCCGCAGGTGGCAGCCCTCGACCTGGACCTGAGCGCGAGCCTCTCCGACTTCGGCGCCCCGGTCGAGGTGACCGCGCCCACGGGGGCTCAAACCGTGGATCTCAGCTCCATCACGGCGCTGCTCGGGGGCTAGCGATGCGCTTCGGGGCGTTCCTGGCGCCGTTCCACGACCCGCGCGAGAACCCCACGCTCGCGCTCGAGCGCGACCTCGACCTCATCTGCCACATGGACCGCCTGGGCTTCGACGAGGTCTGGGTGGGCGAGCACCATTCCACGGGCTGGGAGTACATCTCGTCACCCGAGATCTTCCTCGCCGTGGCCGCCGAGCGCACCCGTCGCATCCGCCTGGGCACTGGCGCGGTGAGCCTGACGTACCACCACCCCCTGATGTTGGCCGACCGCATCGTGCTGCTGGATCACCTCACGCGCGGGCGCGTGAACTTCGGCGTGGGGCCCGGAGGGCACCTGTCGGATGCCGCGATGCTGGGCATCCCCCCCGCCGAGATCCGTGACCGCATGGAGCACGCCCTCGACGTGATCCTGCGGCTGCTCACCACGACCGGGCCCGTCACGGCATCCGGTCCGGGCTGGGAACTGCACGACGCCGTGCTGCAGCTCCGCCCCTATCAGCGCCCGTACCCGCCGCTGGGCATCCCCAGCCTGGAATCTCCCTTCGGCATGGCGCTGGCGGGCCGGGTGGGCGCCGCCCCGCTGTCGCTCTTCTTCGGTGCCGCCGACCTGGCCGCGCAGTGGGGCATCACCGAGGAGGCCGCCGCGCGCGCCGGCCGCACCGCGTCGCGCGGGGACTGGCGGGTGGTGGTGCCGGTGCATCTGGCCGAGACCCGCGAGCAGGCCGTGGAGGAGGTCCGGGCCGGCGGCGGGGAGTGGATGTTCGAGTACGTCCAGGCGCTCACCGGCAGGCCCGCACCCGTGCCGGGACCGAAGGACATCGCGGTGGACCAGATGGTGGAGACCGGATCGTGGGTGGTGGGCACGCCGGATGACCTCATCGCGTTCATCCGCGGCCTGCAGGAGCGCACCGGCGGCTTCGGCACCTTCCTGTGCTGGGGTCACGAGTGGGCGGGACCCGAGGCCACCCTGCGCTCGTACGACCTGCTGGCCCGATTCGTCATGCCGGAGATGCAGGGGTCGCTCGAGGGGCTGAGGGCGTCGGGGGATGTCGCCCGCGCCAGGGCCACGGCGCTGCACCAGCAGCGCGTGGCCGGCGTGGAGGCCGCGCGCGAGAGGAACGTGCGCGACCGCGGCGACCGGTAACCCGTCGCGCATGGGCGGAGCCGACGACAGGCCGCTGCTGGTGGTGCGGCACGTGCCGTGGGAGGGGGCGCACCGGATCCTGGATGCCTTCGCGGGCGTCCCGGTTCGCACGGTGGACGTGCTGGACGATGCCGCCGGACTGCCGGCGCACGACGACGTCCGCGGGGCGGTGATCATGGGCGGCCCCATGAGCGTGAACGATGCCGCCGCGCATCCGGGGCTTGCCACCGAAGTGGAATGGGTGCGGCAGGCCCTTGCACGGGACCTGCCCATACTGGGCGTGTGCCTGGGCGCGCAGGTGATCGCCCGCGCCGCGGGCGCGCCCGTCGCGCCCGGACCGCAGCCGGAGATCGGCTGGCTGCCCGTGGAGATCGGGGACGCCGACGACCCGGTGCTCGGCCCGCTCGCGCCCATGACCATGGCCCTGCACTGGCACGGCGAGGCGTTCCCACTGCCCGCCGGTGCCACCGCGCTGGCCCGCTCGACGCTGACCGAGGTGCAGGCATTCCGCATCGGGCGCGCATGGGGCGTGCTGTTCCACCCGGAGGCCGACGCCGCCCTGACCGGGCAGTGGCTGGCGGAGCCGGGCATGCGCGATGAGGCGCGTCGGGCCCTTGGCCCCGACGCCCCCGCGGCCCTCGAGCGGGGCGCCGCCCGGCACGGCGACGTGCTGGCAGCGCGCAGCGCCACGGGCTTCGCGGCCTTCGCCGGGATGTGCACGTAGCCCCGCGGTTCCCCCAGGGCGGTCCACCGGGCCGGTGATACGTTCGACCCGTGTCCTACGCGCGCGCCCGATTGATGGTCGGAATCACCGGAGTGGGCATGTGGGTGGTGGTGGCGATCGCGTTCCTCGCCGCCGGTGGACCGGATGCGCTTCCGGGTGCGGACGCCACTGCCAGCGCACAGATTGCGGCGGCCGCCACCGTCATCGGCGCATACATCCTAGTGAGCCTCCCGTTCGACCTCCTGGGCGGCCTCATCCTCCCGCGACGGCACGGGCGTGCCTGCCCGGAGACCGATGCGTTCGTGGTGGCATGGGCCCGGGGCGTGCTGGTGCAGGCAATCGCCATGGGCGGCGCGGTACTGGCGGTGGTGGCCGCAGGCCGCGACGGCGGCACCGGTGCCGCCGTCGGCGTGATCGCGGCGCTGGCGCTCGCGATCGGCGTCGCACGCGTGCCGCTGGCACGGATGGTGGCCGACCTGCCCGTCGAGGCCCCGGCGCCGGGAACGGGCGTCCTCACCGTCGATGCACAGGACCCCGGATTCACGGGCGGCATCTCGGGCACCGGTACGCGCATGCTGCTGCCCCGTGCATGGGGCGGTGCCCTCGGGCCCGGGCTGGCGGTGGAGAGCGCGCGCCGGCAGTGGGCCATCGGCGCGCCGTACGTGCTGGGCCTCGTCCTCGCCGCGGCATGGACCACGGCCGGCGCGGCGCTGGCGTTCGCGCTTCCGGGCGCGGGCGTGCAGTCGGCCGGGCAGGTGATCGCGGCGGGCGCGTGGTTCACGCTGTGGTCGTTCGCGGGCCTGCTCGTGCTGCCCTCGGTGAGCCGGCCGGCCGTCTACGCCGCGGATTCGGCAGCGCTGCGGGACCACCCCGCGGAGGAGGTCGCACGGGCCATCCGTGCGCTGGACGCACTGCAGGATGACGAGCCCGAGCGGCCGGACGGCATCGAGGTGATCTTCCACCCCATCCCCTCTGCGGGCCGCCGCATCCGTCGGCTGGGACAGGCCGCACCGGGCATCAGGCCCTGGCACGTGGCGCGGCTGGCGCTGCCGATGTCGTGGTGCCTGCTGGGGCTGATGGGACGCGCGGTGCACTGCAACGCCGGGCGCCCCGAACTCTGGGTGCTGCTGCCCTCCGACTGACGTCGCCGGGGGGACGCGGCCTACGCGAGCCCGTCCACCACCCGCACGTTGCGGATGTCGAAGTCGTCCTCGCCCCAAGGCGCGGCCAGGAACGCCCCGGTGGTCTCCACCGCCACGGCGGGGGATGTGGCGCGCATGCTCATCACCAGCAGGTTCGCGTGGTTGTACTTGCGCGCCAGACGGGCCGTCTCGGCATCGGCGCACAGCGCAGCGCGCGCGCCCTGCACCTTGTTGGCGGCGATGCAGGCCCCCGTGCCGCTCCAGCAGAAGAGGACGCCGACGTCCGCATCGCCTGAGGTGACGGCGCGCGCGGTGGCGGCGGACGCCTCGGCCCACTCGGTGTCGTCACCGTCCACGAGGGGCCCGATCAGCGTCAGCTGATGCCCCTGATCGCGCAGCCACTGCACCACGGCATCGGTGACGGGCTGGCGCATGTCGGATCCCACGGCGATGCGCATAGCGCAAATGTACCGGCGCCCGGGCGCTACCGTGCTGCGCATGATCGTTCGTGGAGATACCTTCGGACCCGTGGCCACCAACACCTACGTGGTGGCCGACCGGGAGGGCGGCAGCGCCCTCATCGTGGACCCGGCGGCCGGCAGCAGCCGCTGGGTGGCTGAGACGCTGTCGGCGCTGGCGGTGGAGCCCGTGGCAGTTCTGGACACCCATGGCCACTGGGACCACGTGGTGGAGAACCACGTGTGGGATGCCCAGGGCATCCCCGTGTGGGTGGGACGCGGCGATGAGGGCTGGCTGGAGGCACCGGCGCCGTTCAACCCTGCGCTGTTCGGCAACCCCCCGCCCACGCCGGGCGTGACACCCGCCGCCATCCTCGAGGATGGCGACACCATCACCTGCGGCGACCTGGTGTTCCAGATGCTGGCCACCCCCGGGCACTCGCCCGGCCTGCAGGTGGCCTACAACGCGGAGGCCGGGCAGGCGCTGGTGGGCGACCTGATCTTCGCGATGGGCATCGGCCGGACCGACTTCCCCGGCAGCGACCATGGCGACATGGTGCGCTCGCTCACCCGCCTGTTCGACGAGATCCCGGGCGACACGGTGATCTACCCCGGCCACGACCGGTGGGGAATGACGCTGGCCGAGGCCGAGCCCTACGCACGGATGTTCATGTGAGCGTCACGCGTGACGATGTGATCGCGGCGCTGGACCGCGTGCTCGACCCGGAACTGCACCGCAGCATCGTGGCGCTCGGCATGGTGGGCGCGGTGGAGGTGGACGGTCCGCGGGTGGCAATCACCATCAAGCTCACGGTGGCGGGATGCCCGCTGAAGGCCGAGATCCAGCGGCGCGTGAGCGAGGCCGTGGCCGTCCTCCCCGGCGTGGAGGGCGTGCAGGTGGGCCTCGACACCATGACCGACGAGGAGCGCGCCGGGGTGCGCGAATCCATCATCGGCGGGCCGCGCCGCGACAGCCCCTTCACGCCCGACGCGCGCACCCGGGTGATCCTGGTGTCATCGGGCAAGGGCGGCGTGGGCAAGTCGAGCGTCACGTGCAACCTGGCGGTGGCGCTGGCGGCGCAGGGTCATTCGGTGGGACTGCTCGATGCCGACGTGTACGGGTACTCGATCCCACGGATGATGGGCGCCACGCAGCAGCCGGTGATGCTCGACGACCTCATCATCCCGGTCGAGAGCCACGGGGTGCGGCTGATGAGCATCGGCTTCATGACGGCAGACGACAACCCCGTCATCTGGCGGGGCCCCATGCTGCACAAGGCGCTCACCTCATTCGTGACCGAGGTCTTCTGGGACGACCCCGACGTGCTGCTGGTGGACCTGCCGCCGGGAACGGGCGATGTGGCGCTGTCGCTGGCGCAGTTGCTGCCCGCGGCACAGGTGCTGGTGGTCACCACGCCGCAACTCACCGCGCAGCGGGTGGCCCGACGGGCGGCCGCGATGGCGAGCCGGGTGGAGCTGCCCGTACTGGGCGTGATCGAGAACATGTCGTGGTTCGTCGCCCCGGACACGGGCGCCCGCTACGAGGTGTTCTCAGGGGGCGGTGGGCAGGCACTTGCCGATGACCTGGGCGTTCCCCTGCTGGGGCAGGTGCCGCTCGAGTCGGATGTGGCCCGGGCCGGTGACGAGGGAATGCCCGTGGTGGCCGCGCGGCCCGACAGCCCGGCAGCGCGGGCCCTCGCAGGCATCTCTGCCCAGGTGGCGGGTGCGGCGGGCATCCCGACGGCATCGGGCATCCCCCTCACGGCCGGGTAGACTTCCCCCCGTTCGGCGGACCCGGTTGGGGGTCTGCGAAGCGATCGCCTGAGGAGACTCCGTTGGCCTACGTCATCACCGAGCCCTGCATCGGCACCAAGGACACCTCCTGCGCGGATGTGTGCCCCGTCGACTGCATCCACCCCGCACCGGGCGAGGACAACGCCGACACGGCCACGATGCTCTACATCGACCCGTCCGAATGCATCGACTGCGACGCCTGCGTCGAGGCCTGCCCGGTTGACGCCACGATGGCCGAGGACGACGTCCCGGCCCAGTGGGAGGTCTTCAAGGAGATCAATCGCGCCTACTACGAGCAGGGCCACGAGGCCGGCGAGACGATGGTGCAGGAGTTCCTGGCCGCCCGCGGGTAGCGACACCCCTAAATGCAGTACCCGCGAAGGGCGCCCACCGGGCGCCCTTCGTCGTTCCGGGCCACCTCAGCCGGGCGCCTAGTTGAGGCGGGCGGCACGGATGTCGTCCAGGGTCGATTCCGCCACCCGCACCGCAAGGGATGGCGGGGTGGTGGTGAGCAGGGAGCCCAACAGGGCCTCGGCCTCGTCGGAGTCCCCCATCGCCACCAGCACCTCGGCCAGCCGCACACGGGGCGCCGGGTCATCCGGGTTCACGAGGGCCTGCAGCCCAAGGCACCAGCGCACGTCGGACAACCGGTCCCGACGCCGGTAGGAGCCCTCGAGGTTGAGCAGCATCCGGGTGACGGTGACCTCGGCCGGTGCGGGCGAGAGGTGCCCGGGCTCGAGGTCCGTGCCGGCGGTGTCACGCGCGATCCCGGCGAGTTCCTCCACGGTCCGCGGCGCCCAGCCATGGAACGGATCCACGTAACGGACGCGCCCATCGGACACATCGGCCACGATGTAGTGACCGGGCATCGCGACGCCCTCGATGCGCGCGCCGGTGCGACGCCCCACCGCCACGGCCAGCGCCGACAGCGCGATGGGCAGGCCCCGGCGCCTCCGCAGCACATGGTCGAGGAACGAGTTGCGCGGGTCGTCGTAGGCGTCGGCATCCCCCGCATAGCCTTCGTCGCGCAGCAGGTCGAACACCGCGGTGGCGTCGGTGCCCCCCGCCATCACGGCAAGGCGGTCCACTTCATCCAGCCAGCGCTCGCAGTCGAGCCCCGGCCGCCCCTCCGCTGCGATGCGCAGGTTGGCCTCGGCCAGGTCGGGGTCGGGCTTCCGCATCAGGTCGACCAGACGGGCCCGGTTCTCCATCGTCACGGCGCACCGCCGAGCAGGTCGGCCTGCGCCTCCTGCAGGCCCATCCGGCACAGCGACAGGGCGGCCTGCCGCACGGCCTCGCGCTCGGGTGCCGCGCGCAGCAGCCGGGCGGCCTCTGCCAGCACATGGCCTGCCGGCATCCCGTCCGCCGCGCGCGCCGCCTGGGCCAGCAGCGGGCCGGCCACGGCGTCCCTGCGAACCAGTGCCATCTCGGCCTGGGCCGCCAGCGCGATCACGCGCAGGACGTCGGGGGCGCTCACGGCGCGACGCCTCCGAGCAGGCGGCGGGCATTGCCGCCCAGCACGGCCCGAAGCGCGGCCGCATCCCACCCGGCGACGCGCGCGGCCGCACCCACCAGGTGCAACGCCTGCGCATGGTCTCCGTAGGGCCGGTCCGACCCGAAGACCAGGCGCTCGGGGGGAAGCATCACCAGATCCGGCAGCGCCGCGATCGAGGTGTCGAACAGCACGTCCGGGTACGCCGCGGTGGCGGCCGCGAGCGCACGGTGGTCACCGCGGCCCCCATGGGCCAGGATCAGGCGCGCACTCGGCACGCGCTCGAGAAGCGCGGCGAAAGCAGGGCCCAGGGGTCGGGCGCCGAACCCGGCGTGGAACACCACCGGCCACCCCATGTCGGTCGCCAGCCGCACCGCCGCCACGCAGGGGTCCGACTCCGGCCGAAAGCGCTGCGCCACCGGATGCAACTTGAGACCACGGGCGCCGCCACGGTGCGCCTCCTCCATTACGGCCCCGAACGGTCCGGCGGGGTCCACCCGGCAGAAGGGGATGATGCGCGCCGGGTGCGCGGTTGCGGCGTCGCACACCCGGAGGTTGGCCTCGCGGAAGTCGCCCGATGGGCCGGGCTCATCCGCCGGAAACGCCGCCGCGGCGGCGATGCCGTTGGCGTCGAGGTCGCGGACAAGGTCATCCGCACCCAGCGCATGCCCATCGCGGTCGATGCCGAGGTGCACGTGCATGTCCACGATGCCGGTGCCATCGGGAACCACCACGCTGCGCCGCGCCCACTGCTCGATGCCCGCCAGCGCGTCCACATCCGCCCCGGCCGCGCCGAGTACCGCTGCGTCCTGGCCGAGAAGGCGCCCGCTCAATGCGTGCGCGCCTCGAAGTCCTCGATCATGCGGCGGAAGCCATCGGGCATCGGCGTGGCATCGCCACCCTCCCACGACTCCACGCCCACGATCACCGCGCGGGCGTCGGCCACGTGCAGCGCCCCGTCGGCGTCGATGCGCTCGAGGCGGGCCTCCATCGAGTGACTGCTCGTGCCGATCCGGGCGCACCGGACGAATACCTCGACGTCGTCGTCGAACCGCAGTGGCGCATGGAAGTCCACCCCCATCGACCGCACCATGAACACGTGGCCGGGCTCGCCCACCAGGGGCAGCCCCGCGGCGCGCCGGTATTCGATGATGGCGCGCTCCAGGTACCGCCCGTAGCGCCCGAAGTAGACGACGCCGCCGGCATCGGTATCGGCGAAGTCCACGCGCATCCGGGTGCTGAAGCCGAACGGTGGATGGTCATGGTCGCTAGCCGACGACACGGCTCTCCCCTCCGTCGATGAGTATCGATGCGCCCGTGATGAAGGCCGCGCGCTCGGACGAGAGGAACGCCACCAGGTCGCCCACCTCCGCCGGATCCCCCACGCGCCCGGTGGGGTTACGCGCGCCACGCTCAGCGATCGCCGCCTCCAGGTCCGGCGCCGCGGACAGCAGCTCGCGCATGCGATCGGTGAGGATGGGCCCGGGCAGGACGTTGTTCACCGTGATGCCATCCCCTGCCACCTCCCGGGCCACCGTGCGCACCGCACCGGCCACACCCGCGCGCGTGGCATTCGACAGGGCGAGCCCGTCGATCACCTCGCGCACCGATGTGCTGGTGATCGTGACGATCCTCCCCCATCCCCGGTCACGCATCGCGGGCAGGGCGGCGCGCATCAACCGCACGGTGCCGAGCAGGTTCTGCTGCACGGCGAGGTCCCACCCGGCGTCATCCGATCCCATGAACGGTCCCGGCGGCGGACCCCCGGCATTCGCCACCACGATGTCCACGGCCCCGAGGGCCTCCTGCGCCGCGGCCAGCGCGCGGGCCGGTCCTGCCGGGTCGCCCATGTCGGCCACCACGCCGTGGGCGTCGGCCCCGGCGGCGCGGAGCGCTGCCACCGTGGAATCCACTCCAGCGGCGCCCCGGGCGGCCACCACCACGCGCACTCCCTCACGCGCCAGCGACTCCGCCGCGGCCCGGCCCATGCCCCGGGTGCCGCCGGTCACCAGCGCAGACCGCCCTCTGATTCCGAGGTCCATCGCCCCCCTTGCCCATACGCGGCCATGTCGCCGCGTGGTCCGTCACGATACGCCCATGAGCAGTACGCAGATCCTCGCGCAGCTGGTCGGTGCCGTCGGCATCGCCCTGCTGCTGTCGTCCACCCTCATGCGCCGACGGGTGATGCTGCTCGCGCTGGACGCCGGCGGTTCCGCCGTGATGGGCATCCACTGGGCGCTGCTCGGCGGCACCGCCGGGATCGCCATCAGCGCGGTGGTGGTGGTGATGGACCTGGCGGGCACCGACCCACGGGATCCGCGCGGGCGACTGGTCCTGATCGCGAGCCTTCCGGTCACGGCCGTGCTGCTGGCGGTGTTCTGGACCGGCCCGGTGGACATCCTCGCCGGGCTCGGTCTGCTGGGCATCGCGCTGTCACGGCTCTCGGCGGGCCAGATCCGGCTGCGTGCGCTCTCGATGGCCGCATGCGTGCCGTGGATCAGCTATGGGGTACTGATGGTGTCGATCCCGCAGATCGCGTTCAGCGCCGCGTACTTCGTGTTCATGGGCGTCAGCATCCTGCGCATCCGTAGCGGCCGGTGGCCCATGCCGGCGGCCACCACCGCCGCCGATGCCGCTATCCTGCCCGCCGATGGCCCCTAAGAAGAACAAGCCCAAGCGCGCCGGCGGACGCCGTGCCAACTACGCACCGCTGGCGCACACCGTGGGCGCGCGGCGCTTCTTCCCCTTCGGCTGGATCATGTGGGTGGGCTGGCTCATGTTCGGCCTGCTCGCCGTGGCCATGTTCGTGGAGATCTTCATCGCGGCCGCCGCGGCAACCCAGGACGGGTACTGGGGCGATGTGTTCGGGGCGGTCCTCATGACCGTCCTGTTCGGCTGGATCTTCTGGCTGTTCGGGACCAGCCGCCTGAAGGAGCTCTAGGGCCCCTCGTCCTCCACCACCAGGGCCGCGCACGCCGCATCGCCCTCGGCCGTGGAACTCGCCCCCGACAGCGTGGCGTCGGGATTGAACGCCGACAGCACACCGCGCCAGATCGCGCGGTCCAGCCCGCACACCCGCTGCGGGTCCACCTTGGCCATCTCCTCGAACGGGCACGCGCGCAGCGTGATGCGCCCGTCGTCGTTCGCCGTCGCACCGAACCCGAAGCGCGTGAGCACCCCCACCACTCCGGCCACGGCGTCGGTGGTGGATGAATACGACGGGCTGCGGCCGGCATCGCGCTCCGCCTGCCCCAGTTCGCGGCCGAACTCGAACCCCACCCGCTCCAGCACCTCCTGCGGGTCCTCGCCCGAGCGATCACTCATGGCCTTCAGCAGGAGCTCGGCGAGCAGGTCGTAGTGCTTCACCTGCAGGCGCGAGTCCGCCTCGGCCCCGTCGAGCGCGTACAGCTTCGCGGGGCGCCCCGCGCCGGGGCCACTGCGCCCCGTGCGGCGCTGGAACTCCGCCCGCAGGAACCCCTGCTCCACCAGCTTGTCCAGGTGGAACCCCGCCAGCCGGCGGGTGATGCCCACGGCCTCGGCCACCTCGTCCTTGCCCATCAGCACCCCGGCCTCGCGCACCGTGAAGAACACCCGGCGACGCGTGGGGTCGCCGAGCGCGGAGACCATCCGCTGGATCTCCTGCTCGTCGTCGGGAAGGGTTGCCGGGTCGGTCGTCACGCGAGTCCTCTCGGGTGCCTGCCTCGCGCAAGGATACGACGACTGGGCGATGGTGCCGAACCGGTCGGCTCACCCGTCCGTACCGCTTGATTGTTCGGGAAATGCACGTAGCCTTTAGAGTCGTCTTACGTCCACCGCGAAGGAGCGTCCGCATTGTCGACGGCGAAGCCCGAACTCGACATCGACACCACCTACAAGTTCGGCTGGCACGACCCGGCCAACTACGTCTTCGAGCCCAAGAAGGGCCTGAATGCCGACATCGTCCGCGAGATCTCCATGCTCAAGGGCGAGCCCGAGTGGATGACCAAGTTCCGGCTGCGCTCGCTGGAGATCTTCGAGGGCCGCGAGATCCCCGATTGGGGCGGCGACCTCTCCGAACTCGACTACCAGGACATCTACTACTACATCAAGGCGGCCGAGGAGCAGGGCCGCTCGTGGGACGACGTGCCGGATGACATCCGGAAGACCTTCGACCGCCTGGGCATTCCCGAGGCCGAGCAGAAGTTCCTGGCCGGGGTCTCGGCGCAGTACGAGTCGGAGGTCGTCTACCACTCCATCCGCGAGGACCTGGAGCAGAAGGGCGTCATCTTCTGCGACACCGACACCGCGCTGCGCGAGCACGAGGACCTCTTCCGCGAGCACTGGGCCACAGTCATCCCGCCCGGTGACAACACATTCGCCGCGCTCAACTCGGCCGTGTGGTCGGGGGGCTCGTTCATCTGGGTGCCCGAGGGCGTGGAGGTGGAGATCCCCCTGCAGGCCTACTTCCGCATCAACGCCGAGAGCATGGGGCAGTTTGAGCGCACGCTCATCATCTGCGAGCCGAACTCCTACGTGCACTACGTGGAGGGCTGCACCGCCCCCACCTACTCGGCCGACTCGCTGCACTCCGCGGTGGTCGAGATCATCGTGAAGAAGGGCGCCCGCTGCCGGTACTCGACCATCCAGAACTGGTCGAACAACGTCTACAACCTGGTCACCAAGCGCGCGGTGGCGCACGAGGACGCCGTCATGGAGTGGATCGACGGTAACCTGGGCAGCAAGCTCACCATGAAGTACCCGGCGGTGTGGATGGTGGGTCCGCGCGCCCGCGGCGAGGTCCTCTCGGTGGCCATGGCCGGCGAGGGAATGCACCAGGACGCCGGCGCCAAGATGGTGCACGTTGCGCCCGACACCTCCTCCACGATCGTCAGCAAGTCCATCTCGCAGGGCGGTGGCCGCACCAGCTACCGCGGCCTGGTGAAGGTGGAGCCCGGTGCCCGTCGCGTGAAGGCGTCGGTGGTGTGCGACGCCCTGCTCCTCGACGAGGACAGCCGCTCGGACACCTACCCCTACATGGACATCCAGGAGGAGGACACCTCCATCGGCCACGAGGCGACGGTCAGCAAGGTTGCCGACGACCAGATCTTCTACCTCATGAGCCGTGGGCTCAGCGAGGAGGAGGCCATGGCCATGATCGTGCGTGGGTTCATCGAGCCCATCGCGAAAGAGCTGCCCATGGAGTACGCGGTGGAGCTGAACCGCCTGATCGAGCTGCAGATGGAGGGCTCCATTGGCTGAGGCACCCGCCTGGGCCGCCGAGGCCCGCAGCGCCGCCACCGCGGCGCTCGACGCGCTGCCCACCCTCACCGGCACCGAGGAGGAGTGGCGCTTCACGCCCCCCACCGACCTCGGCATGAACGGCGATGCCGCCACGGGCGGCGCGGCCACGGGCACCGTGGAGATGCCCACCACCGCAGGGCGTTCCGCGCGACTGGCGTTTATCGACGGCGCACCCGCACCGGCCGCGGTGGCCGACCTGCCCGATGGCGTCATCGTCTCGGAGCTGGGCGACGCCCTCGCTGTGCACGAGGACCTGGTGCGCGACCGCCTGTACTCGCTGGCCGGTTTCGACGACCGCCCGGGGGCGCTGAACGCCGCCGGGTGGGATGCCGGCACGTTCGTGTACGTGCCGCGCGGCGTCGAGGTGGAGCTTCCGATCGAGGCCATCCTCACCGCGACCGGCGACCGCGGCCACGTATTCGGCCGCACGCTCATCGTGGTGGAGGAGGGCGCTCGTGCCACGGTGGTTGACCGCTATCTGTCGCCCGACCTCGACGGCGCCGTGAATGCCTCCACCGTGGTGGAGATGTTCGTGGCCGACGGCGGCGAACTGGAGCACGTGTCGTACATCGGCTGGGGCAGCGGCGTACGCCACCAGGCCACCATCCGCGCGGCCGCCGGCAAGGACGCCCGCGCGCGGTCGGTGAACGTCACGCTGGGCGGCGACGTCGTGCGCGTGGAGCCCACCATGTACTGCCGCGGATCGGGCTCGGATGCCCGCGCGCTCGGCCTGTACTTCGCCACGGGCACGCAGCACTTCGAGCACCGCGTGGTGTCACGGCACGAGGCGCCCCAGGCGTACTCGAACCTGCTGTACAAGGGGGCCATCCAGGACACCGCCCACACGGTGTTCTTCGGCAACCTCGTGGTGCCCCCGGGTGCCCCGGGCACCGACGCCTACCAGACCAATCGCAACCTCATCCTCAACGAGGGCGCCCGCGCCGACACGATCCCCTTCCTCGAGATCGAGACCGCGGAGGTCAAGTGCTCGCACGCGGGCGCCGTGGGCCGGGTGGACGACGAGCAGCTCTTCTACCTGATGAGCCGGGGCGTGCCCGAGCTGGAGGCCAAGCACCAGATCGTCTATGGGTTCTTCCAGGAGGTCCTGGATGAGATCTCGTTCGACGAGCTCCGCGAGGAGCTCGAGGCCGCGGCCCGCGCCAAGGTGCGATGAGCCAAGTGGACGTCGCGGCGGCCGACGAGGTGCCGCCGGGAACCATGGTGCGGGTGGAGGTGGTTGGCCAGCCGGTGTGCCTGGCCAACGTGGACGGCACGTTCCATGCCGTGCACGACACCTGCACCCACGGCATGGCATCGCTCAGCGCCGGCTGGCTGGACCCCGACATGGGCCGGGTGGAGTGCCCGCGCCATGGCGCGTACTTCCGCTTGGACGACGGCGCCGCCATCACGCCGCCCGCCACGGCACCCCTGCCGGTATTCCCGGTGGAGGTGCGCGACGGCCGCGTGCTCGTCGGCACCACCCCCAGCACCCCGCATCCGTTCGACACCCCGTAACGCACAAGGAGAACCGCTTCCGTGGCTGACCCCATCCTGAAGATCGAGGGCCTCGAGGTGGCCGTTGATGACAAGCCCATCCTGAAGGGCGTCGACCTCGAGGTGCCGCAGGGCGAGGTGCACGCGCTGATGGGACCGAACGGCTCGGGCAAGAGCACGCTGGCGTACGCACTCGCCGGCCACCCCCGCTACGACATCACGGGGGGCTCGGTGTTCTTCGACGGCAAGGACCTGGCCGAGATGGAGGCCGACGAGCGTGCCCAGGCGGGCCTCTTCCTCGCCATGCAGTACCCGGTCGAGGTGCCGGGAGTATCGGTGATGAACTTCCTGCGCAGCGCCGTCAACGCCACGCGGGGCGAGGAGCTGCCCGTCCGCGAGTTCGCAAAGCTCTTCAAGGAGAAGAGTGCGCTGCTGCAGTTCGACCCGTCGTTCGCCGACCGCTACCTGAACGAGGGCTTCTCGGGCGGCGAGAAGAAGCGGCACGAGATCCTCCAGATGGCCCTCCTCGAGCCGAGGTTCGCGATCCTCGACGAGACCGACTCGGGCCTGGACGTCGACGCCCTGCGCATCGTGTCGGAGGGCGTCAACGCCCAGCGCGGGCCCGACCTCGGCGTCCTCATCATCACCCACTACACGCGCATCCTGAACTACATCCAGCCGGATGTCGTGCACGTGATGTTCGAGGGCCGCATCGCCCAGACCGGTGGCCCCGAGTTGGCGCAGCACCTCGAGGAGAAGGGCTACGTGGAGTTCGGCTCGGCCGAGGCCGCCACCTCGCCCCGCTAGCGCGCAGATGGGGAACCCCGCGCAGATCGCACTCGACTCCGCGAGACTCCGCGCGGAGTTCCCCATTCTCGCTGCGCCGCGTCCCGATGGCGGCGCGCTGCACTACCTGGACTCCGCCGCCACCTCGCAGAAGCCGCAGCGGGTGCTCGATGCGATGGACGCCTACTACCGCGAGGCGAACGCGAACGTGCACCGCGGCGTGTACCACCTGGCGGCCGAGGCCACCGACCGGTTCGAGGCCGGCCGCGATGCCGCGGCACGGCTGGTGAACCATCCACGCGAGGGCACGGTGTTCACGAAGAACGCCACCGAGGCCATCAACCTGGTGGCGTGGGCGTGGGGCGCGCGGGAGCTCACGGCGGGCGACGAGGTCGTGGTGACCATGATGGAGCATCACTCCAACACCGTCCCCTGGCAACTGGTGGCCGCCATGACGGGCGCCGTGGTGCGCTTCTGCCCGGTCACGCCCGAGGGCGACATCGACATGGACGCCCTCCGGGGCATGATCGGCCCGCGCACGCGCATGGTGGCGGTGGTGCACGTGTCGAACACCCTCGGCACCATCAACCCGGTCGGTGAGATCGTGGCGATGGCACATGCCGAGGGATCGCTCACGCTGGTGGACGCCACGCAGAGCGTGCCCCACATGCCGGTGGACGCCGCGTCCATCGGCAGCGACTTCATCGTGTTCACCGGCCACAAGATGTGCGGCCCGACCGGCATCGGGGTACTCGCCGCGGCGCCCGGTCACCTGCGCGCCATGGAGCCGTTCCTCGGCGGCGGCGAGATGATCTCCGACGTCACCACCGACGGCTCGACGTGGAACGACATCCCCTGGAAGTTCGAGGCCGGCACGCCACCGATCGCCGAGGCGGTCGGCCTCGGCGAGGCCGCGCGCTTCCTGGAGGACGTCGGCCCGGACCGCATCCGCGCGCATGAGCAGGAGATCGCGCGCGTGATGCTCGACGCCCTCGACGAGGTGCCGGGGCTCACCCTGTACGGCCCGCGCGACCCACAGCGCCGCGGGGCGTCGTTCAGCTTCGCGCTGGACGGCGTGCACCCCCACGACATCGGGCAGTTCCTCGACAGCCGCGGGGTGTGCGTGCGCGCCGGCCACCATTGCACCAAGCCGCTCATGCGGGCGCTGGGCGTGCAGAGCACCGCGCGCGCCAGCGCCTACCTCTACACCACCGCCGACGACGTCATCGCCCTCCGCGATGCCCTGGTGGAATGCCGCCAGTGGTTCGGGGCCGCCTGATGGGAGGCCTCGACGACCTCTACCAGCAGCTGATCCTCGACCACTATCGCAACCGGCGTGGCCGTGGCCGCATCGAGGGCGCCTCGGCGTCGGTGCACGAGAACAACCCGGTCTGCGGTGACGAGTGCTTCCTGGACATCCTCGTGGAGGACGGCCGCATCGCCGACATCCGCGCCGATGGGGACGGCTGCTCCATCTCGCAGGCCGCGGCATCGATGCTCACCGAGGCCGCGCGGGGACGGGACCTGGACGATGCACTCGCCCTGGTGGAGCACTTCCGCCTGGTCATGCACGGCGACGCCGAGCCGGAAGAGGACCTGCTGGGCGATGCCGTCGCGCTCGAGGGCGTGGCCCGCTACCCGGTCCGGGTGAAGTGCGCGCTGCTGTCATGGCTGGCGCTGCGTGATTGCATAGCCGAATACCGCGAGACGACCGCGATGGGAGGGTGACGATGGTGGACCAGGACGACATCCGCGAGGCCATGAAGCAGGTGGATGACCCCGAACTCGGCATCAACGTCGTGGACCTCGGGCTGCTGTACGGCGTGTCGATGGACGAAGGCGGGGCGGTCACCCTCGACATGACCCTTACCTCCATGGGCTGCCCCCTCACCGACCAGATCATCGCCGACGTGCGCAAGTACGTGGAGCCGCTCGACGGGGTCACCTCGGTGGACGTCAACTGGGTGTGGGATCCGCCGTGGGGCCCCGACAAGATGACCGACGACGGCAAGCTCATGATGAAGGTGATGGGCTATGGCTGAGCCCACGGCCCCGGACCGCCCCCTCACGCTGGAGGAGAAGAAGGCGGCAGCGCGCGCCCGCGCGCGCGCGGCGCGCGAGGCCCAGCAGGAGGGCGCGGGCGCAGGCCTCACGGTCACCGACGACGCCGCGGCCTACATCCGGGAGTGCGCCGACCGCGACGGGCTGCCGCATGCGGTGCGGCTGCGCATCCATGCCGGCGGGTGCTCGGGGCTCGAATACTCCATTGACCTGGCCGGCGGCGACGTCGCCCCCGGGCCTGCCGAGCGCTCCATCGAGAGCAACGGCGTGACCGTGCTGCTCGACCTGAAGAGCGCCATCTACGTGAGCGGATCGGTCATCGACTACACCTCGTCGCTCATGCGGCGTGGCTTCGTCATCCGGAATCCCAACGCCACCACCACCTGCTCGTGCGGCGACTCCTTCGGGGTGTAATGGCGCACGTGCGCCGGTGATCTAGCGCACGGGGATGGCGTCGCCCTCCGATGCCCCCGGACCGGGGACATCGTCCACGGGCTCGGCGTCCAGCAGCAGCGCGCCGGCCGCGGGCACGTGGCCCGTCGCCTGCGTGGCGGCGGTAAAGGCCTGCGGCACGGCGGCGTTGCGCTCCCAGGCCATCAGGTAGGGATACGGATTGACGCTGTCACCACCGCCGGGGTGGATCTCGAAGTGCAGGTGCGGAGGAGTGGTGATGGCCTGCCCCGTGTTGCCGAGGAAGGCGATGACCTGTCCGGCGCGCACCCGCGCGCCATCGGCCGTGGCAGGCGCGTAGGCCGAGAGGTGCGCGTAGTAGTACTCGGTGCCGGCATCGTCGGTGAGCCACAGGCGGTTGCCGCCGAGCGTGTTGACGCCCACCTTCGACAGCGTTCCGTCAGCCACCGCCACCACCGGGGTGCCCATGGCCGCGAACAGGTCGGCCCCGTGATGCCATCCGGTGCCCGCCCGCGGCGCACCGTAGTCGTCGCTGTAGCCCACGCCATTCCCAAGCACCGGGAACACGTAGCCCTGCGGCGAGGGCGTTCCCGCTGCGGCACCCGGGTCGCGCCGGGGAAGCCCCAGCGAGGGAGAGGCATCCGGTGCCGAGACGGGAGGCGGCACATCGCCCCCCGCGGCAGGGCCGGAGGACACGGGGGGCGCTGTCGGCAGGGGCGCCCCTGCCTGCGCCCCATCCGCCGAGGGCGTGGCCGCCCCGGGTGCGGATGGCGCGCTGCCGGGGTCCGGCGACGGCGGCTCCGGGAGCACCTCGCCGGTCTCGGCCTCCACGCGGCCGATCACCAGCTGCGTGCCGGGCGCGAACCCCGTGGCCGGGTCGCTCACCTCGATGCGCAGGGCGTTGGCGGTCACCTCGCCGCCCGTCACCAGGCGCTCGACGAGCACCATGGTCCCGAGGCCGGGAATCTCCACCGGCGCCCCAGGCTGCTCCTCGATGGCCCGACCATCCACCACGATGTCCGCGGCCCACTCGGTGACGCCCGCCGTGGTGCCCTCTGCGCCGGTGTCCGACCGCACGCCCACCCGGAGGGAGTTGACCACCACGCGACCGCCCATAAGGCTCACGCCCGAGGCCTCGGCAATGGTGGCCGCAAGATGCCCGCCACCACGTGGCCCGGCCGCAGCGCGCACCGACACGCGGCCGCCCGACGCCACGGACCCGCGCGGCTCCGCCGCGGCTGTGCGCACCGGGTTGCGCGGCGATGCGGCGGCCGAGGCCACGTTGCCATCCGGGAGGATCGCCCCGATGCCACGGGCTGAGGGATCCGCCATCCCCGGGGCCACGGCGAGCGAGGCCGCGCACAGCAGGCCGGTGCCGCAGGCACCCAGCGCCAGAAGTCGACGTGTGCCGATCACGCCACGATTGTGACCGCGTCGCCGGACGGGGTCAACGCGCAGTGCACGCGGGTGTCACGTGCAACCGTGATTTCCCTGCTCAGGATCAATTCATGAGAAGGTCGTCGACCGTGCGGCACGCAAACGCCACAACGCCCCTGCGCGGCTTCGCGGCCGCGCTGGCCGGATGCGCCATGATCGGCGCAGCGGCCCTGCCCTCCACTGCGATGGCCGACCCGGCCTCCGTGGCCGCGAAGAAGCGCGAGGTGCGCGAGCTGAAGGCCAAGCTCGACAGCATCGGCGCGCGCGTGGGGGTCGTGGCCGAGCGCTACAACGGCGCGCGGTGGCGGTTGTCGGTGATCCAGGGCCGTCTGGACAAGAACCAGAAGGTGCTGGCCAAGGCGATCGAGGACCTCAAGGCATCCCAGCGCATCCTGGGTGACCGCCTCGACGCCCTCTACCGCCGCCCCGAGCCCAACCTGGTCGAGGTGCTGGTATCCAGCGGCAGCCTCACCGATGCCATGAGCGAGATGGAGGGGATCGAGCGGGCCGGGACGGAGGATGCGCGCGTCGTGGGCAAGGTGCGCCGGTTCCGCGACCGCACACGCACGGTGCGCGTGGAGCTCGCCAAGGACCGCGAATCCGCGAAGGTCCAGGTGCGCAAGGCGGCCGCGGCCAAGCGACGCGCCGAGGCCATCCTCGCCGAGCGCAAGCGCCTGCTGGAGAACGCGCGCGCCGACCTGCGCCAGGCCATCGCCGACGAGCGCCGGCGCCGCGCAGCGCAGGCACGGTCCCTCGCCTCATCCGGCTATTCGGCCTTCCGCGGCCCGCTGCCCGACGGCGCCGGCAATGCCGAGGCCGCGCGTGTCGCGCTCTCGTTCCAAGGCGTGCCCTACGTGTGGGGCGGCGCCTCGCCCTCGGGCTTCGATTGCTCGGGGCTGGCGTCGTACGCATACGCGCAGATCGGCAAGAGCGTCCCCCATTACACCTACGCCATCTGGGGGCAGTTCCCGCAGGTGCCGTCCGACCAGCTGCAGGCGGGCGATCTGGTGTTCTTCAGCGGCCTTGGCCACATGGGCATCTACATCGGCGGCGGGAACTTCGTGCATGCGCCCCAGACCGGTGACGTGGTGCGCGTGCAGTCGCTCGCCAGCCGCTCGGGCAACTACGTGGGGGCCGTTCGCCCGTAACCGCGACGTGGCGCCCGGCGCCACGGGGAGGGGGTGCAGGCCTACAATGGCCGCATCCGCCCCGGAGGAACCCATGTGCGTCGTCTGCCAGAACGTCCCGGCCATCATGACCGCCCTGTCCGGGGCGGGACTCATGACCCGGTCCGTCGTGCGCAGGGTGCAGGCGGGTCGCACGGACGCTGACGAGCCCGCCGGGCAGCCGCCCACGCCGATAAGTGCCGCGCCCGTGCAGTGCACGCCCCCCCGGGTGCTGACACCCACCACGCGCGCCTAGCCGGTGCTCCCCGAATTCGGGTCCGTCGGGCCCTTCACCTTCTACTCGTTCGGCCTGATGGTGGCGCTCGCCATCGTCGTCGCCGCGGTATTCCTGGCCACGGACATGAGGCAACGCGGACTGGACGGCTCATGGGCCATGGAGGTCGCATTCGCCGCAGGGCTCGGGGGCTTCATCGGCGCACGGCTGTACTACCTCATCGAGAACTGGGGCGAGCCCGGGATGGGCCTGTTCTCCACCACCGGGATCGTCTGGTACGGCGGGGTGGCCGGCGGGTTCCTCGGGGTGGTGCTGTGGAGCGTCTGGCGTCAGATTCCACTGGGCCTCGTGGCCAACATGACCGCCGCTCCGCTGGCAATCGGCTACGCGATCGGGCGCATCGGGTGCCAGTTGGCGGGCGATGGCGACTACGGCGACCTCACCACGCTGCCATGGGGCATGGCCTACCCCGAGGGCACGGTGCCCACCACGGACATCGTCCACCCCACGCCCGTGTACGAGACCCTCGCAAGCCTCGTGATCTTCTGGATCCTCTGGCGCATGCGCGGCCGCCTCACCGCGCCCTGGGCGCTGTTCGGCCTGTACCTGGTGCTCGCGGGGGCCGAGAGGTTCCTCGTGGAGTTCGTGCGCGCCACGCCCATCGTCGCCGGTGGACTCACGGCGGCGCAGTTCATCTCTCTGGGAATCATCGCCGTCGGCGCGATCCTCGTGTGGCGGGGCTGGAACCGCCGCGACCCGGCGTGGGTCGGTGAGCCCGCAGGGAGCCCGGCCGGCTAGGAGCCGCCCCCCGGAACCCAGAGCACATCCGGGCGGCCCGCGGACGCATTGGCACCACGGGCGAGGATGAAGAAGAGGTCGGAGAGCCGGTTGAGGTAGGCGATCACGGTCTCGCCCACCGCGCCGGTGGGCTCGTGGTCGGCCAGCATCACCACCGCGCGCTCGGCACGGCGGCACACCGTGCGCGCCACGTGCAGGTGCGCCGCGGCGGGACTGCCGCCGGGCAGGACGAAGCTGGTCAGGGCCTCGAGCCCGGAGTTCACCTCGTCACACCACTGCTCCAGCCACGCCACCCGCTGCGGGGCGATGCGCAGGCGCCCCTCCTCCGACTCGGGATCAACGGGGACGGCGAGGTCGGCACCCACGTCGAACAGGTCGTTCTGCACCTGCCCCAGACGGGAATCCCACCCCTCCGGCAGGTCACACAGGCGCACCACGCCGACCATGGCGTTCAGCTCGTCCACCTCGCCATATGCGTTCACCCTCAGGTGGTCCTTGCGCACCAGCGTCATGTCACCCAGGCGGGTGTCGCCCTGATCGCCCTGGCGCGTGTAGATCTTGGTCAGGTGGATGCCCATGGCGGCACCATAGACCGCGCGCCGGTCGGACGCGCATCGCTACGGAGCCGCGGAGTGGCGGGCATCCCACGTACGGGCGAACACCTCGGCGGTGCGGGCGTCGTGCACGCGCCCCATCAGCTGCTCCTCGCGCGTCGCCGCCAGCAGGTCGGTGAGCCACGGGCCGGGAGGGCGTTCGAGCAGCCCTGCGAGTTCACGGCCATCCAGCGGCGGGCGGATCGGCTCGAGCGCCGCGATGCGCGCGTGCGCCGCCAGCATGTCGCGCGCCAGGGACAGGTGCCGGGTGATCTGGATGGGCGTGGTGCGCGGCCCATCCGTGGCCAGGCGGTCCGCCACCGAGAGCACCATGGCCTCGACGGGGTCGGGAGCCACCCGTCGCAGGTAGCGGTCGTACTGGGCCAGCGTGAGCGGCTGGCGATGCACCATGAACCCCAGGGCCAGGTGGTGGCGCACGCCGCGCACCACGAACTCGCGCAGGTCGTTTGACGTCCGCATGTGCCGGCACCATGCATCCGCCATGTCGGCCCCCACCCGGTCGTGGTGGGGGAAGATGACGCGCCCGCTGTTCAGCACCCCCCGCGTCGCGGCCTTCGCCATGTCGTGGAGGAGGGCCGTGATGCGCAGCGCCTGGCCACGGGTGAGTCCGTCCGCGAGGGGCACCGCGAGCGACGCGGGGACCAGGTGCGCGTCGGAGCGAAAGACCTCCCCGGGGTCGCGTTCGATCGCGACCACGTTGTCCAGCACCTCCAGCGTATGGCCGAGGACGTCGAGATGGTGGTACGCGCTCTGGTCCACCCCTCGGCAGTCCTCCAACTGGGGCACGAGGCCACCAAGGCCACCGACGGAATCGAGGACACGGACGGCCCGCCCCGGGTCCGGGGCGGTGACGATGCGCGCGAACTCCTCCATCACGCGCTCGCCGGGGGCATCGGCGATCCCCGCGGACGCCACGCGCGCCGCGTCCACGGCGGCGGCATCCATCGAGAAGCCGAGGGCGTCGGCGATGCGCGCGAGGCGCAGCACTCGTACCGGATCGTCGCGAAGGGCGGTCGGCCCCACCAGCGCCATGCGCTTGGCGCGCAGGTCGTCCACGCCGCCATGGCGATCGATGATGTCCCCGGCGCCATCGGCCCGCAGGGCCAGGGCGTTGACGGTGAAGTCCCGGCGCGAGAGGTCATCCTCGAGTCCCTCGCCCAGCACCGGCATGATGTCCACCTGGCACGGGAGGTCGCCGCCCGTCACGCGCCACGCACCGAAGTCCCGCGACAGGCGGAACCGGGACGCCCCGTGCGCGCGCCCGAGCGCCCGGGCCTCGGCCTCCGGATCCCCTGCGGTGACCACGTCGAGGTTGGCCACCGGCCGGCCCAGCAGGGCGTCGCGCAACCCGCCGCCCACCACCCATGCGGGCGCGGTGAGCGGCGCGAGCGGCGCGGTGAGGCCACGGGCGTCGAGGTCGGCCGTCACCCCCGGTGGTCCCGCGCGACGCGCGGGCTCACCCCGCACGTCACCTCATAGGCGATGGAGCCACGCCACGCCGCGACCTCCTCGGCCGTGAGGCGCTCGGTGCCCTGGCGGCCGATGATCACCACCTCCTCCCCACCCCGCTCATCCGCCTCGGGCCCCAGGTCCACGGCAAGGAGATCCATCGAGACCGTGCCCACCACGGGCACGCGACGGCCACCCACCAGCACCTGCGCCCGGTTGGAGAGGTCGCGGGCGAAGCCATCCGCATAGCCCACGGGGACGATGCCCACCCAGGTGCCGCGCGCCGCCCGCCAGGTGCGCCCGTACCCCGCGCTCATCCGGGACGTGAACGGCTTCACCACCGCCAGGCGCGAGCGCCATGTCATCACCGGCACCAGGTCATCATCCGAGGGGTCACCACCGAAGGGCGAGCACCCGTACAGCGCGATGCCGCATCGCACCATGTCGAACGCGGCGGACGGATCGCGCAGGGTGGCGGCGCTGTTGGAGGCATGCACGACGACCCCGGGGAACCGCTCGCGCACGCCGGGCACGACCTGGCGGAACCGGATGAGCTGCTCGCGCATGAAACCCGCCTCGGGCCCATCGCGCTCATCCGCGGTGGCGAAGTGCGTCATGAGGCCCGCCACCTCGCAGCCGGCTGCTGCCGCGTGGTCGGCAAGGGCGCGTACATCCGCGGGCGCGACGCCCAGGCGGCCCATCCCCGTATCCACCTCCACGTGCACGCGCGCACGGCGACCCGCATGCGCGGCGGCGTCGGCGATGGCGCGCACGCAGGCGGCGCTCCCCACCACCACCTCGCAGTCCGCGGCGACGGCCCGGGCCGGGGCGGCCCCGGCGAGCGGACTCATGATGAGGATGCGCGCGGAGATGCCACCGAGGCGCAGCTCCTCGGCCTCCTCCACGCTCGCCACGGCCAGGCTGCCCGCCCCGCCATCCAGGGCGGCGCGCGCGCAGGCGACGGCGCCGTGGCCGTAGCCGTTGGCCTTCACCACCGCCATCAGCTCCGCGTCACCGGCGGCACGCGTGAGGCGGGCCGCGTTGTGGCGCAGGGCGTCCAGGTCGATGACGGCCGTTGAGCGCGCGTCGGATGTCATGCGGCGGCCTCCATGCGCGCCCGGGGCAGGGCCTCGATGATGTCGCCGGCCATCGTGCCATCGCCCAGACCGGCCATCGTGCCGGCCCGGGCATGCAGCGCCGCGCCGCACACGGCGGCATCGGCCGGCGGCATGCCGCGCGCGAGCAGGGCCGCGATGACCCCGGACAGGACATCGCCGGAGCCGGCCGTGGCCAGCACGGCCGAGCCCTCATCGATCACCACCGGCAGGGCGCCGGGTGCGCACACGAGCGTGCCGGGCCCCTTCAGCAGCGCCACCGCATCCGATCGCCCGCACAGGTCACGTGCCGACTGCAGCCGGGACGCGGTCACCTCTTCCCGCGTGCGCCCGAGCAGGCGCGCCGCCTCGCCCGCATGCGGTGTGATGACGGTGGGCCCCGGTCGTTCACGCAGTGCGCCGAGGTCGTCGCCCAGGTGCCACAGGCCGTCGGCGTCGAGAACCACGGGGAGCTCCAGCGCGGCCAGCAGGGCGCGCACGAGCGGCGCGGAACCGGCATCCCGGCCGATCCCCGGGCCGATGACCACCGCGCCCGCGCGCGCGGCCTGGTGCATCACCGCATCGAGCGACCGTGGCGATACCCCGGAGTCACCCGGTACCCCCACCACCATCACCTCGGGCGTGCCCATCGCCACCTCCGACCGGACGGCCTCGGGCACGCATGCCACCACCAGGCCGGCACCGGCGCGCAGCGCCGCGCGGGTGCACAGGCGCGCGGCGCCGCTCATCCCCGGGGCACCCGCCACGGCGAGCACGGCCCCTGCGCGGTACTTATCCGCAGCAGGATCGCGCGGAGGGATGGCACCGATCACCCCGCGGGTGGCGCGCCACGCACAGGGCTCCGGCCGCAGCTCGCGCGGGATGCCGATGTCGGCCACCACGATCTCGCCCGACAACTCGCGCCCGGGCGCGATGCGAAGCCCGGCCTTCTCCTCCGCGAAGGTGACCGTGAGGCAGGCGAGCACCGCGGGGCCCGGGGCCTCGCCGGTGTCGGCGTCCACGCCGGTC
>Ga0181574_10000177_pt1 | contig 58130 bp, 44 predicted proteins | sample 101ome_24_FD_145600 | JGI IMG/M metagenome (GOLD analysis project Ga0181574, IMG submission 145600) | Coastal salt marsh microbial communities from the Groves Creek Marsh, Skidaway Island, Georgia - 101410AT metaG (spades assembly) | ecosystem: Environmental > Aquatic > Marine > Intertidal zone... | reverse complement strand
CGGTTGAGTTTGGTGACCAAATGTCCAAGTTGATGTGCTCCATGCCGCTTGCGTCAATCAAGTTGGCTGTACCTGGCTCGATTCCAACGAAATTAAGGTCAGAGTATTTCTTTACATCGTTACCGTCCACTTTAACGTCTGTTAAAGTTCCCTCAGACCAAGTAGTTCTCCAAGTTTCAACTGTTACATCAGTATAAACACCGCTGAACATAGAGATTACGTCCTCTTCTTTGTAAGTAGGGTCCGCAGCTGCCATTGTTGGCTCTGCCAATTTTGCCTCTTTACTGAAGAACACATTGTCTACGTAGATTACGCTTGTTCCGGTAGGAGCTGATACAAAAATCATTTGAGCGATATGCTCTCTTGAAGTCATTCCTGTGAAATCGCTCAATGGAATGTGGTAGTTCACCCACTCTTCTGTTTTAGGAGCAGAGAAAACCAATTCGTGCTCAGTGTCGTCGCCACCTTGGAAAGCGCCATCAGCACCGAAGTCTACCAATTTGATTTTGAATTCGGTTGAGTTTGGTGACCAAATGTCCAAGTTGATGTGCTCCATGCCGCTTGCGTCAATCAAGTTGGCTGTACCTGGCTCGATTCCAACGAAATTAAGGTCAGAGTATTTCTTTACATCGTTACCGTCAACTTTTACATCTGTTAAAGTTCCCATTGACCAAGTAGTTCTCCAAGTTTCAACTGTTACATCAGTATAAACACCGCTGAACATAGAGATTACGTCCTCTTCTTTGTAAGTTGGATCTGCAGCAGCCATTGTTGGCTCAGCCAAAGCAGTACCGTTACCGAATGTAATGTTGTCAAAGTAGATTACGTTGTCCGCTGTTCGATCTTTTCCGGTTACATATGGCTCAACGAAATCAGGAATAATCACTAGGCGACTGTAAGTGTTTCCGATAGACGAGCTAAAGTCAAACTCAAGCTCTTCCCACTCATTCACTTTTGTGTTCTTTACTTTGATTTCTTTGTTGATCCCACCTGGCACCTCAAACTTCACAGCTACATCACTCATTACGGTTTTGTGCACCATAATCTTCACGATGCTGTTATCTGCTGTAAACGTGAATGATCCAATACTGTCTGTAAAACATAGAGCCCAGTTCTGACCGTCTTTTAGTGCGGTGAACTTTGCTACCATGTCTGAAGTGTTTGGAGCCGTTTTATTAGGATTTGATACAACCCCTAATGCAGGGTTAGAACCATTGTCTGATACCTCCCAAGTAAAATTACTACCACCATTACCGCCTGTCTCAAAGTCGATTGGGGCTTTTTGTGCGAAGCTCAGTGCCGCAACACACATCATAGAAACAAAAAATATAAACGTCTTTTTCATTGTTATAAAATTGCTAACTGCGGTTCGAAATAAATAAAAAAACTTAAAGTAAAAAATACTATAAGTAAATTTTTGATTTAAATTTGGGAGCAACGAATTTCAAAATGCGTTTAGACGAGAAGTTTTATCTATCAGAAAATAATGTTCCGTTTAAGGAGTTTTTCAATTTTGGCATGTCGGTCGACTGTGTCCTTTTCGGATACAAAAACGGAGAAGTTCGCGTATTGCTTATCGAACGTGGTGCCGATCCATTTAAGCACTTCTGGGCACTACCGGGTGATTTGGTAACAGCCGATTTGACCCTCGAAGACGCAGCGAGCAACGTACTCTATAGACTAACTGGACTCGAAAATATTTTTATGGAACAGTTCCAAGCGTTTAGTGAGGTGCAACGGCACCCTGTTGGCCGTGTAATTACTGTTGGATACTATGCTCTCGTTCGAAGCGAAAATCATAAACCTGTTGCATCAGCTTGGGCAACCGAGTCCAAATGGTTTAATATTAATAAACTCCCTGAGTTGGCATTTGACCACAAATCGATTTTGGACCTCGCCATTAGTACGTTAAAACGAAAGGTTCGAAACGAACCTATTGGTTTTGAGTTATTACCGCCCAAATTCACACTTCTGGAGCTACAGAAATTGTATGAAGCGCTTCTAGGGTATAAATTTGATAAGCCAAACTTCAGAAAAAAATTATTGAGTATGAATCTTCTGATTCCACTCGATGAAGTTCAAACCAATGTATCGCACAGGCCTGCGAAACTTTTTAAGTTTGATCCGGCTCGGTACAAAACCTTAAAGGAGGAAGGGTTCCATTTTGACCTACAATAGATATATAACATTACTTTTAGTTCTGATCTCATCTTTAACCTATGGCCAAGTAGTCAAGGTTGAAGTAGTGAATCAGGGTGGCGGTTGGACATTTCTGAGAGATGGCAACCCATACTATGTAAAAGGAGCAGGGGGCCATGTGCACCTCGACAAACTAGTTGAAATAGGCGGAAACAGCATTCGAACCTGGAGTTTGGACAACGCAAAGGAATATTTGGATGAAGCGCATGAGCGCGGACTAACTGTGATGATGGGGCTGTGGATGGGTCACGAACGTCATGGTTTTGACTACAACAATGAAAAGGCGGTAAGACAACAACTTGAATATTTTAAGACTAAGGTTAAAGAATTAAAAAACCATCCGGCACTTCTAATGTGGGGTATTGGGAATGAAGTTGATTTGTTTTACTCCAACACTAAAGTTTGGGATGCAGTGCAGGATGTTGCTGCTATGATTCATCGGGAAGACCCGAACCATCCCACCTCTACTGTTACTGCAGGCCTCGATTCAATAGAGGTTCAACTCATCAAACAAAAAGCACCGGACATCGATGTGTATTGTGTGAATACCTATGGAGATTTAGCATCAGCCCTAAAAAATATACAATCGTTTGGTTGGAATGGGCCATACATGATTACAGAGTGGGGACCAAACGGTCACTGGGAAGTATCAAAAACCCCCTGGAATGTGCCACTAGAGCAAACCAGTAGTGAAAAAGCTCAGAGCTATTACGAGCGTTACCAACTGATTGAAAATCGTAAATCTCATTGTCTCGGTTCGTATTTGTTCTTATGGGGTCAAAAACAAGAGACAACAACAACTTGGTATGGCGTTTTCGACAAAAAAGGCAACGCTACTGAAGCCTTGAATATCATGCACCGTTATTGGACAAATGGTGAGCCCGATAATCGAGCCCCAATTTTTGGGGACGTGGGGGCGGTGGTTGACGGTACACTAAAACGGTACTATCAGTTAGAGGAAACGGATCAAAGCGTTCTTTTTAGAATCCAACTTGAAGACCCTGATAATGACAACCTCAAAGTTGTTTGGAAACTAATTCCTGAAAGCACAGACATAAAAGCAGGTGGTGACCAAGAAAAAGAGCCCACTGAGATATTTGGGGCGATAACAAAAACCAGTTTAATGGAAGCAAAACTTAAACTTCCGGATAGACCCGGTGCTTACCGTGTTTATGTATTTGTATACGACCGAAACGGCCATGTTGCCTACGGGAATGTTCCGATTTATGTTCCTAAGGTACCTGAGAAAAAGAGCTGGATTAAGCTTAAGTCCCAATCACTAAAATTCGAATACTAGTATGTTCAAAAATCTACAAAGCATTGATTTGGGCATCATTGTGATGTACTTCGTACTGATCTTTGGTGTGGCCTTATATGTATACTTACGGCGAAAAAGGCAGACCAAAGGTTCCGCCACCGAGGGTTACTTTCTCGGAGGCAAAGATTTATCTTGGATAGTAGTTGGAGCTTCACTATTCGCCTCTAACATAGGTTCTGAGCACCTGATAGGACTTGCGGGTCAGGGCGCTTCCGGTGATTTCGTTGCCGGTCAGTTTGAACTACTTGCTTCCCTAATTTTACTATTGCTTGGATGGTTTTTTGTCCCCTTCTATCTGCGAAGTGGTGTTTTCACGATGCCCGGTTTTCTTGCCCGACGCTACGATCAATGGGCAAAAAGCTACTTGTCCTGGGTTTCAATTGTAGCTTATGTAATCACTAAAATCTCCGTAACAATTATCGCAGGAGGAATTGTTGTCACTGCGTTGCTCGGGATAAATTTCTGGGTTGGAGCGGTAATCATAGTCTTGTTTACAGGAATATATACCATAATTGGTGGCCTTAAAGTAGTTGTTCTCACCGATGCGGTGCAAATGGTAATATTACTAGCTGGTTCAATTGGTCTAACATACTTTGGTCTCCAAGAACTTGGAGGATGGGACGCGTTGGTATCCGTAACTACACCGGAACATTTGAGTCTTTGGCGTGGTATTGACGATCCGGATTTCCCATGGACCGGAATCTTGTTTGGAGCTCCAATTTTAGGTGTATGGTATTGGTGTACGGATCAATTTATCGTACAACGTGTAATATCTGCCAAGAACTTAGACCACGCGAGAAAAGGAACAATTTTCGGTGGATTCTTAAAGCTCCTTCCATTGTTCTTGTTCGTCCTACCGGGAGTGATTGCTTTCGCGCTGTCTCAGTCACCAGATGCATCATTTGAGTTTCCGGTGGTCAATGGAAAAGTTCAATATGATCAAGCTCTTCCACTGCTTACGCTAAACATCCTACCTGCTGGCATGAAAGGACTAGTTATCGCAGGAATCTTGGCAGCGTTAATGAGTTCATTGTCTTCTGTATTTAACTCGTGTTCTACGCTTTTCACTATGGACATTTACAGAAAGTACAAACCAGATGCGACGCCAAAACGCTTGGTTTATGTGGGTCAGATTGCGACGGTTGTCCTAGTAGGATTAGGGTTGGCCTGGATACCTTTAATGGAACTAATTGAAGGAGGTTTATTCCAGAAACTACAAAGTATTCAAGCGTATATCTCTCCGCCTATTGCCGCAGTATTCCTTATCGGAATTTTCAGTAGAAAAATTACATCCAAAGCGGCTAAGTATTCGTTGCTAACCGGTGCGGTGCTTGGAACATCACGTCTTGTGCTCGAGCTAGTACAACAAAGTTTAAAAGCTAAAGGAAGCAGTCTACCAAGCATTTTGGCTAGTATCACGGAGATTAACTTCCTTCATTTTGCCGTAGTGCTGTTTGTGATTTGTACGGTTGTCTTGTTGGTAACTTCGAAAGAAAAAGACGCCAAACCACTACGCGAAATCGAGTCAATCACCTACTCCAAAAAAGTTAATGTTGGCACGTCTGAGCCGCTAAACCTGGCCCTCTCAATAATATTGGTGATATGCGTAGTAGCACTTTGGGTAATATTCCGATAATCATGAAAGGAATACACTCACATCAAGCCATGCGCGTACTGCCAATATTGTTTTGCATGATTGTCTCACCATTGGTCGGGGCAGCACAAAATACGGACTCAACTACGATACGCGTTGATCAACCGGTTGGAGTATTCCCCAAGAAACCAGAATCGACCCTATATCGTTTCAAGGTTGGTGGTTTTTATCGGTTCTTCAGTACATATACTAATCACCAGTTACCATATATTTTAGACCAAAACTCCGGTACTACCGTAACCAAGAGGAATCTTTTCATTGGAGACGACAGTCAACTTCCTAATGTGACCTTAAACTTTTCCGGAAGACCAACAACCAAAACTTCGTGGGGATTTGATCTCTATGTTTTCCAATTTCTTGAAGGAACTATCCAGCCAAGTTATGGATTAGGTCAAGTTGCGATAAACAACCGTCCCTCCATCTTTGATCCGCTCAGTGGCACTCGATTAGGTGGGAACTTAGGTCTATTATTAGGCGTAAACATGTACGCAGATTACAAAACCGATAGGGGAAGTATCGGGGTGAAAACCGGCGGAATTCATTGGGTCTCTTTATCGGATCTAACCTTAGCTGCATTTACTGGGTACAATCGCTTTACACTTTTTGAAAGAAATCCTTGGGATCCAATTGGAAGCAGGGTAGTAGATCGCTACGAAAGTTTTTACGCTCAGGGGAATATCAACCAAGATACTCGCTGGGGTGAACGTGCTTTTGTAGGAACCATTGTCGAAGCGAATGACATATGGAAAGGTATTAACCTAACTGCACTGTATGGTAAGACAGAACTGAATGGTGGGTTTCTAACCATTCCAAATCTTTCGTTTGGAGGCCGACTGCACAAAGCAATTGGTGCGGGTCATATCGCCCTGAATAACTTTAACTCTCAAACGTTTACCGATTCACTTACAGAAGCAGCAATTGGTTTCAACGTTGTTACCACTGAATTCAAGACAAAAATTGCTCGTGGTATTGACTTAAGCGGAGAGGTTGGTATGGGACGGTATTACAGTCCTTCACACGATCTTCCGTGGGGTGAAGCACTAAGCTTTAAATTGAACTTGACTGACGAACTAGTTAAATGGCCAACAGAGGTTCACTTTTTTCGAGTTAGTCCGGATGTAATAAATAACAACGCGATTTATTGGAATTCATCAATCATTGAGGAGCAGAATAATACGATTCCTGCTGGGAGTGTTGGGAGTACCGCTTTACTGGCTCCATTTGCGAGCTCGCTTACCGCTATTGGGCAGTTCACGAACAACCGACAAGGTTTAAATATCAATACCGAGTTGAAAATTAAAGATTTGAAACTGTCGGTTGCGAACGGAATCTCCTCAGAGCTTGAAGGTTTGAGTAACCACATCAGTTTTAATCATCCGGTTAATCAGCTTACACGATCACGAATGTGGCGTTGGAATTTCCCTCAGAATGTAGGACCCTACAATCGATACAATGTCATTTTTAGGGATGCATACGAACGTATGGAGGTAAAAGATACAATGGTTGCGAAGAAATTCAACACCATGGAAATACAAGCCAAATACAGAACTCGTCTACGCGGTAGAAAGCTTTACCTATTCATGCTAAACCGATACTCATCGGTACAAGATTACTACTCGCTCATCACCGTGTTTAATGAAAAAGCATACCTGAGACACTATAGCACAGAGCTCGAGACCTATTTCGAGGCAGGTAAGAAAACATTCTTCACCGGCTACCTGGGTTATGAACGGATTTTAGGCAATTACCGAACAGAAACAGACGTAGATTCCAGAAGACCCCGAAACCAAGAAGGTTGGGGAATCGGAATCGGGATAGATCACGATATCGCGCGAAATACCGCACTGTATGTGCGACATAGATGGTTTGCCTTCAAGGACCATAGTTTTATTCAAGATCAGTTCGAAGGAACTGAGACCATTGTTGAACTTAAGTTTAGCTTCTAATGCAAAGAAGAACATTAATAAAGATTAAGAAACAGGTTGTTGCAGTGAGTTTGAGCTTGCTATCAATAACCGCAAGTGCTCAGGACCGGAAGGTATGGGCTTCTGGTGCTGCCCGAAGTATATTCCAACAGAATAGCATTCAAACCGCTAATGATACGGTTACTCCACGTCAAGTAGTTAGCGGTCATGCTTTGGTTGATCTTGCAGTTAATGCAAAACCAAATGACCAAACGTTTTTACATGGAATGATTCGTATTCGAAATGATTTCGGCGGATTCTGGGGCGGAGGTGTAACCTTCGACTTACGTCAATTGTACGTAAAAGGTCTGATCAAAAATGGAATTCGATATCAACTCGGTGACATTAACTACAAACTCACAGAATACACCTTCTTCAGTAACGATGAGGAGTTGTCTGGGCACCAAGTGGAGGCATTGAACATCTATCGAGACATTACCCGGTATGATTTGTTCTTCAACAACGACAACACGTGGCGGCAACAAGGTGCTGCGGTTGATTTTGGATTTCAATTTGATTCAAAAATCCTGGATGAACTCACGTTTGATCTGTTTTCAAGTCGGGTAGCTGCCAATTTTGGTGCAGCAAACGACCGCGTTTTCTTAGGAGGTAGCGGTGCTTTGAAATCAAAAAAAGGTATTTGGGTTGGGGCAAACTATATAGACCTGATGGACTTGAACGGTACATCGCAGTCGAATGTTCGTTTCCATAACCCTGTCGTAACTGGAAGCATGGGCTTTTTAGATACCACTCGAACAATTCACGTAGGAATAAACTGGGAGTCCGGTGTAAGTCGAATGTATATCATTAACGACCCGAACGCATCTGAGATGTCAGACTTTTTTGTCGATGGTAAAATCCAACTATATCACCCTAAAAGTAAAATTCGTGGTCATTTCGATTATCGAAATGTAGGGCCACAATTCCGCACTGTTGGTGCTCAAAGTAAGCGTATCAACTACCAAGGAATTAACCAACTTTTTGGTCGATATCAGAGTGCTCAAATTGCCCGACCAATTACCCAGATGGATTTGCTGCAAGACGTCTCACTCTTCCAAATTGACTTGACACCACAACTGGATGATTACAATCCGAGATACGACAATATCAGTCCTTACGGGAAGGCCACTCCAAATCGAAAAGGTTGGACCGTTGGTGTGGAAGGAACCGCCGCGAAACAGCTCATTGAGTACTCACTAAACCTTGATGCATTGAGTGAGGTTGTTGGTCAGGGAACAGAAGACTTACGACAATTTAGACGACTTGATGCGGGTGTGCTCGTAAATCTTGACACAGTCCTGCCTAAATTCAACAAACCACTTGAGGTGAGTATCGGTTATCAAAATGCGAGCACCACAAGAACTACTGAAGTTTCGGAAGGTAACATCGACTTGACCACAGGTATTTTGGACTTGGGTTTAAAAGTGGGTGTGGCTCGCGACGTGAATTTGATGGTAAACCTGCGGAGTATAAATGCAAACGGAAACGAGCTATATAATGTGAGAGATAATTATTCTGAGGTTTTTGACTATACCCCATTGGTGACCAATTTGAAAGAACAATTGGTACTTCTTGCTTTCCAATATAAAGTGAATGAAAAGAACAGTTTGAGCGCAATATGGCAACAGCTTGCGTGGAGTGATAACAAAACTACCAATCAAGATTTCGACATGAAGCAGTTTGCCGTGGTTTACAAATCAATTTTTTAAGATGAAGACAAGAGCATTTTTCATACTTTTTGTTAGCACCATATTCATGATGTCGTGCGAGCGAAATACCGAAACTGAAGGCCCTAAACTTTCAGACATTTATGGAGACTTCAACGTATTAGAAGATTTTGCCGCAAGTACGTCGACGGTCGACTTTTCAAAAGGGGAAAACGTTGTTTTTACTGCCCGATTCAATCGTCCAACCGAATGGGAAATTCGTATTAGTCACCCTTCCGGTTCCGAAAAGGTCCTGAGCGGACGTTCACGAGAAATAGACGCTACCACTGGAGTGTGGGATGGCACAACAACTGTATTTCCTTCTTTCTCGAATGGCCAATGTACTGCTGAGCTTTTTATCGCCGTAGATAGCAGCAGGTCGTCGTTAAATGTTGAAATTACTGGAACTCGTCAACCAGATGGAACGGTAGTAGCGGACTTTGACAACGGTGTAGACCCCGATTGGAATATGTTTGTTCAGTCCGGAGCAAACATGTCGTTCGTGACTCGTGATACCGGAATCATTCCTCAAGGAAGTGCGTATTTCGACTTGGGAGGAGAAGTTAATTGGGACTGGTTAATCGGTTTGATTGATTTCGAGGCTGATACCTATGGACCAGACGGGTTTGGGTTGGGGCAGAACCCAGACGATCTATACTTTAACCTCGTTGTGAACCGACCTGTTGATTACAACAACGGTATCATCTTATTCCAATTCAAGGAAGATGAAAATGGTGATGGAACCTTCACAGAAGCAAGTGAAGACCTTTATGCCGTAGAAATTAGAGACCTTGATCCGGGATGGCGCGTATGGTCAATCAAATACAGTGATTTAGTTAATTTGGTTAACGGTACTCCAGCAGACCCGAATGGGAATAAGCAACACAACCCAGACAAAATTCATACAATCTCGTGTTTGTTTTTGGCAAACCCATCATCTGGTTATAGCCAAGTATTCGTTGATTACGTGGCTTTCACAAAAGGTGAACCATTGAAACTGTAAGTCATGATCACTTCGATAATTCAAAATAGCTATCGTTGGTCGACCCTGTTGTTCATTGCACTGGTTTACACATCTTGTGTCTCTGTTAAGACAACAAGCCTCTGGGATGAAAAGAGCGACACACCGGAACCTCAGCATATCGGGAGGTTTTATGGCTTATCCGTTTTACCTGAAGGTATTAGTTCGGAGGTATGGTTTACAGAAAATGCAAAGTGTTTAATGGTAACCAATAGTGATGACGTTGTACACAGTGGTGAGAAAGGCCTGCATTTAAAGTGGGATAAGCGCGCAGGCGGTTGTGATTGGGTTGGCATGGGTATCGGTTGGGATAGCTGGACTGGCAAAGATCTTACGTCAATACTCGACTCAGCTGTTATTCAAATAATGGTTAAAGGGGCCGACGGACCTTTAGCTTCGCTTCCACTAGCGGCATCGTTAGAAGACTACTCCGGCAACCAAGCTTGGATAGGATTTCACAAGAAATACTTCGGCAATGTGACCGAAGCAGGTTGGACCACTGTTCAACTACCCTTAAGTGACTTTTCGTGGAATGAGTTCAATGCCGACTATTCCAACGTAAAGCAGGTTATAATTCAATTCGAGGCAAGCGGAGAAGCTTATTTCGATGATATTCAAATTGTTCGTAAACATGATTCTAAAACATCAGAATAGACATAAACTATGGGGATTTATATTGATACTCCCATTCTTCTTCTCATGCAATTCCGAAAATCCAGTTTCAGAAAAAGATTCTGAACTTACAGACCTCATCAATCAGATGACGGTTCAGGAGAAAATTGGCCAAATGACCCAACTAAACATCGATGTTCTTAGCGTTGGAGAAGTATACAATCTAAAAGAACCTCACGAATTAGACCCTCAAAAGCTAAAAAAAGCACTTGTAGAGTATGGTGTTGGATCGGTCTTAAATGTGGGAGGTCACGCATATGACTTAGAGCATTGGCGAGAAATAACCGGACAAATACAAAAAGTTGCGACAGAAGATTCAAGATTAAAAATCCCCGTGCTTTATGGTATTGATGCAATCCATGGCGCTAACTATTTGTTGGGCGGTACGCTGTTCCCACAACCATTGGCACAAGCTGCGACCTTCAATCCGGAATTAGTTCGACAAGGTGCGCAAATCACAGCTTACGAGACCCGTGCAAGTGGAATCCCATGGAATTTCTCTCCGGTTTTAGATGTGGCGCGTCAGCCACTCTGGAGCCGTGTTTTTGAAACCTACGGGGAAGATGTGTATGTTACACGCACAATGGGAGTAGCTGCGGTAGAAGGCTATCAAGGAGAAGATCCAAGCAGTCCATACACTGTATCCGCCTGCATGAAGCATTTTCTGGGTTATAGTACCCCATTCACCGGTAAAGATCGAACAACATGTTATATACCTGAACGTCAACTTAGAGAGTATTTTCTCCCGAGTTTCGAAGATGCTATTGAAGCAGGAGCTCTGAGCGTAATGATTAATTCAGGAGACATTAATGGCATACCGGTGCACGCCGACAAAGCCATTCTTACCGACCTCCTTCGCGGTGAGTTAGGATTCGATGGTGTAGCGGTTACCGACTGGGAAGACATAATGAAACTTGAATATCCTCACAAGGTTGCCAAAGACTTGAAAGAAGCTGTCAAGATTGCAATCAATGCCGGGATTGATATGAGCATGGTACCCAATGATTATCGGTTTTCGGATCTTCTAGTCGAATTAGTTAATGAGGGCGAAGTGAGCATGGATCGTATTGATGAAGCCGTTTACAGAATTCTTCTCATGAAGAAACGACTCGGACTATTTGAAAACCCAACAACATTCAGTTCCGATTATAGTCTTGTTTCTTCGGATAGCTTCTCACGTGTGAGTAACGCCGTAGCAGAGGAATCTATAACACTTCTGAAAAACACAGGTATACTGCCTTTAAACCCTAGTTTGAAGGTTCTAGTAACTGGTCCAACTGCAAACTCGCTAACGGCGGTTAATGGCGCTTGGTCTAGAACATGGCAAGGTGTTGATGCAATATGGGACGATACTACAAAACACACCATTTTAGATGAGCTGAAGCTTCAAAGCGATAATATCACTTTCGTTCAAGGATGTGAGTTCGATTCTCTTCACGACCTACGTGTAATAAAAAGTTTAGCAAAACCTGTGGATGTAATCGTAGCCTGTTTTGGTGAACAGCCGTCGACAGAAAAACCTGGAGATATCCATTCGTTAAATATCAGCGAAACACAAATCGAATACTTTAAGTATTTAAAATCGTTCAATGTCCCAATCGTTCTGGCTCTTATTGAAAATCGTCCTCGAGTAGTGCGCGAGTTGGAGCCATATTGTGACGCAATAGTTCTCGCTTATCAACCTTCCGAAAACGGAACAAAAGCATTTGCAGACATTTTATATGGTCAGGTAAATCCAAGTGGTAAGCTACCTTTAACGTATCCAAGGTACACCAATACATTGGTACCATACGATCATAATCACACGGATAAATTGCATACTGATTTCTCGTACAATGCATTCAACCCTCAATGGGAGTTTGGTCATGGATTGTCCTATACAAACTATACTTACTCAAATTTGAGCGTTGACACGACTCAGTTAGCAGCAGGCAAAATTGGCATCTCTATTGACGTGAGTAATACAGGTGACTACAATGGAAAAGAGACTGTTTTAGTTTATGTCACAGATGAAGTTGCTTCTATTGCGCCACCGGTAAAACGACTTCGTGCGTTCGACAAGAGATTGATTGAGGTTGGTAAAACCGAAACCTATCAATTTGAGATTGATTTAGATGACTTAGCATTTGTTGGGTTGGACAACACATGGCAAACAGAGTCTGGCACGTATACAATTCACATAGGAAACGAAAAAGTGAGTTTTAATTTGAATTAATGAAGATGAATAAAATACTAGCTGGTGTTTTGTTGGGGATTTCATTGTTCGGTTGTTATCAATCGGATCCCCCCATGTTGAATACCAACACAGATGACTTTGGCCGCGTAGGGGACAGTGTGCGATTTGCCGGTCGAGACTGGAAGGTGAAGATATACGAAAATCAGAAATGGGGGCCTGGTCCTAACTATTTTAGTGGTAACCCGAATGACATCTATCTTGATGAGAATGGTTACTTACACATGAAAATTGTACAACGCAATGGAGAGTGGTATTCAACCGAAATTGTATCTGACGAAGCAATGGGATACGGACGTTACACTTTCACTGTTGAGGGCGATATGGAGGACCTAGCTAGCAATACAGTACTTGGTTTGTTTACCTGGGATGATGAAACGTTTAAGACTGACGCGAACTCAGAGGTCGATGTCGAAATCAGTCGTTGGGGGAATGCATCAGACCCATATGTACTTCAGTTTGGCGTGCAACCGATATTTTTTGGACAGTTGAATGAGGAGAGAATGGAAAGACCTGAGTACTCCATTGGCAAAATGAATGGGGTAACAAATCACACGTTTATTTGGACTGATAGTCTAATTACGTGGGAATCATATGTAGGCGACACGTATGGCCAAGGTGAAATATTAGGCACTTGGCGTTTCGACTTAACCAACCCAGCTAGAGTCAAAGAAGAAGGAGGAAACTCCTCAGATCCTGTAATTATACCTGCACCGGGTGATGTAACTAATGCTCGTATCAACCTGTGGTTGCACCAGCAACCAAGTTCAGCTCCGGCCAATGGCTTGCCTCAAGAGGTAATAATTCGAGATTTTGAATACGAGCCTTTTGGCTAGAAATTCATCTTCTGCGGAACGCGAGGTTTTATCTTAGGGTCTTTCGGAACATACTTAATATCCTCATAAGATAGCTTTCCAGATGGTGAGATTCTGATCATCACACTCTGGTATGGTTCAAACTTCACTTCCTCTTTTATTGTCTTTCCACTAACATGGAAGCTCAAATCATAGGTCTCCGTACTGTCCATATACGACATCCCAGAGTATATTGGGTACTTCAAGTCTTTTGCTAAGGACTGTGCTAAAAAAATATAATGGGTTCCATCGCTTCCCTTTCGACACCAATACGCAGGTATTCTATCACCAGAAATAAGTGGTTTTTCCTTCATGACGGATGCAAAATCGGCGTTAACATGAGGCATCGCGTTAAGTTCTGCTAGAAGTGTTTCAAACTCATCCGACTTAACTTTCCCTGGTTGTCGTGGATCTCGTTTTAAGCAAACAGGCAGTCCTTCTCGAGCTAAATCCACTATGCGACTCAGACCGCTAATGTCGATGTAGTTAACATCAACGTAAAGTGAGGAAAACTGAGCATCACCAACTGTTAGTTTTCCATCAGTGAATCGTGCCTCATTGAGATAGTGTTTATTAATCCAGAGTGGGTTATAACCTTCTACCTCGTCGGGTGTTTCAATGTATCTCATTTCATATTCACCCCAAACCCATACTCTTCTGCGTTCTGGTGGATATGCTCCTTTCATGACACCATCTTCATAGGGCAGATAGACCGCAACACGGCTTTGTGTCTTACCGCGTTGCATCTTCCCACTAACAGTTTCCATGTACTTGTTGAATTCTGGCAATTCTGGTTCCAAGCTTCCTCCGGGACCGAAGTACGTTGTTGCAAAAAACTCGATTGAATCAGAACCTTTTGGGTTATAAGGCATACCATGGTAGAAATGATGGTTTACTCCTTGCGCGAATAAAGCATCTGCCACCAGTTTTAAATCAGCTGTTTGTTCATCTCGAATGTTCGTGCTTGGGAAGCCATACATACATGTGAATGTCTCGGAAGACACTAAATATTTGGAAGCTAGACATGCTGAGGAGCTTACAATTCGTGAAAAGTTTGGGTTGTTAAGCATAGCCTCAGTTTCAGGAATATCCACCATGCCGTAAAGCGTCATAATGTCCGCAGGAGCAGCTAAGCATTGCACACGAGACCAAGCCCCCATTTCATTACATTTCCGCACATAGGGTTTGTAGAAACCATCGGTAACGTATTGTTCAATGTGCAACATGTAGTCGTACCTCACATCCGGGAATGAATCCAGTCCTTTTTCCATATAAGGGACGATGTCGTATCCAAAAGTTTCTTGGAACGACTTCTCAAAACCGGGAGTCCAAATTTTGTTGGTAAAGTTCATTTTAATCTCCCAAGAATCCGTGAATAATGCAGATTTAGACCCTTTTAAAGCCTCCTTCAACGCCGGTGCAATGGGTTCAGCAAAGAGGTTAAAAGCATTGCTGTCTAAGTGATTAATTACAAGTTGATTTTCTGGCCAAGTCCATGCAAAAGTTAACCATTGTCGAAATGCTGTGTCGCCATATATCATGGTCCCATATTTGGGGTCGATATTACTTCCTGCAACCGGCCATGCACTTCCAAACGTAAAGTCGCACGCCAACCCAATTGAGTCGCAATATCTTTTGGTATATGTCACTACATCGGACCATTCGGGACTCAACCATTCTTGGGCAGAGCTATCGGGCGGATAAATATGGTTGTGTGGTGGATGTTTGTAGATCATGTCAGCATATCGGTATAACGGGTATACCCATGCAATCTCAACTCCGCCAAAGTTGTTTTTCTTAGCCCAGTCTAACTGATATTTTATGTCTGGGTTTTTTATTTCTGTTGCAAACCACCACCAACGAGTACAAGGTTTAGTTGTTGGATAGAATTCAGTTCGCTGTTCCGTTTCGGTCTCATGTGTTGAATTACAGGCAATAAAACCGCTTGAAATCACCGCAATGGCGATTAAAATCCGTCGTAATTTCATTCGATAAAAATAGTGAAATGTTGCTTTTGCTATCTTTACGACGTGATAAGAAAAATTAGTCGTGTGTTCTTGGTGGTGCTTTTGGCAGCTCTGGGGTGGTTTCTGGGTTATTTGAAAGCTCCGCACTTTGAAGACACCAAGATGTTTTGGATTGGTTTTGCCGCCTGCATGTTTCTTGTTGCATGTGTTTTAATCCTTGATTTTCTTTACAATTCGAAGGCTTTTAATACTTCACGAAAAAGTAGGTTCCTGTTAGGTCTATTGTCTGTTTTGGTTTTACTAGCAGCTAGTTTGCCGGGTATAATGACATCACGAATCGACTCCAAACTTCGAAGTCAGCTTGAGACCGAGCAGGAACGGCGAAAAATGGAAGAGGCAAAACACATTAGCTCTCTAATGACTGGGTATATGGAGGGTCTTGGTACATTGTTAGCACGAGTAGATCGTGACCTATCAGCTTCCAATATTCGTTCTTTGTCAGACACAACCATCGACCTTGTGGTTGCGTTTAATGACCAACTTAGCCCTTATCACATTGTAACGAAAGATAGTATAACAAAAGCGAGGTATAGTCCTGAAAAAGGACAATTACTGCTTCAGTTGGCTCATCGCAGAATGGACTCGTTATCGTTTGCCAAAATTAAATCTAGGACATCCTTTTCCAGTACATATCTACCCAATGCCAACCTGGACTCAACTGACTTGAGCGGTATTGATTTGTCTAAGTCTTTTATGCCGTATTGTTCCTTCATATCATCTGTTTTAGATTTTGCAAATCTTTCTGACGTCTATTTAAAAGGCGGAGACCTCATTTCTGTCACGATGCATGAGAGTTATGCCATCCGGTGTGATATAAGCCACTCGGATTTCACTAACAGCACTATTCATCAAGCTAGACTAAACGGATGTAACCTTTCGTACTCGCAATTTTATGGTTCGAACATGACCCAATGTGTTGTCAATCACTCCCTATTAGTTGGGGCAATACTCAAAAACTGTATTCTGGTTGGAACTGACTTTGCTGTTTCCGATTTGTCTCGAGTAAACTTGTCTCACAGCAATCTTGAATCAGGTAGGATTGTCGAGACCTCGTTGAATGGTGCAACATTGCTAAAACTGAGATTAGACAGTGTTGAAGTAAGTACAAACTGGGGCGATATTGTTCAAACCATTGACGCTTGTGGAATCGATGATATCAAAGTCAACTATCAGATACTAAAGGACAATCGCACAGGCAGGAGTTACCTTTCGCCATATTGAGGGTTATTCAATGCCAAATGGCACCCCTTCCCGCATTTTATTGATCTTACGGGCCATCATTTCAAGCGTTGGGTGGTCTTGTGGAAATGGTTTGTGACCAACCCCAAAAGAATAAGAGTAATATGATTGTATTTCATTGAGATAATTTGCCAATAAATTACTTGTCCATACAGTAGATTGTGTAATTTTATGTTTGTCACGAAGAGCCAAGCCTAGTTCTTGACCTATTTTATTGTTTATCAGGTCAACATAATTATCAACTGCATTCTTATTGGGGTTTGTTAGTTCGTCAACAGAAAACTTTCCCGTAAGTAAGTGTGGCATCGCATACCGCTCGTGGAGGTCTGCGATATAATCAGCAATTCTCACCCCATACAATGTGGTAATTAACGCTTGTGCAGTAATGTGGTTATACGTATTGACATAACCTTTTTCACTACTATCCTCCTCACTCTTGTACGATTCATTATGGTGTCTAATGTTAGAAACAGATGCCAAAGCTAAATCATAAAAAGCGACATCTCCTACCCCAAACAATCTCGGTCTTCTTCTTGCGAGCTTGTATATTTCGTTTAACTCAACTCGATTAGCGACCGAATATGGTTCGAAAATCGCGAACTTCGCCCGGTTTGAATATGAGCCATCTCGCACTTTAATCATATCTCCTTGGGTGACTCCGAAATCTAATATGTTGTTTATAGTGTCTGCTCGATCAACATAGGTGAGAACCACTGATTGTCCTTTGACCGGCATACTATCTGAATTCATATTAGTGTTTATATAAGTAATACCAACGACTTCCCTAAATTCATCTAATGTTTTAAATCGACTTGCCATCAGAGCTCTTACCTTTGGAACAGTGCTATTGTCGCTTGAATAGCACCAACTATAATTACTTGACCCTTCTTGTTGACAAGATACCAGTTGAGTTAAAACGAGAAAACTTAAAACTCCATGTTTCCAAAATTTTATAAGAGACCTCATTACATGCAAGTTAACACGATTGAATGATAATCAGATTTATATAAATTGCATATCATGTGGCCACAGGCTTTTTTGACTATATCATTATTTATTCTATTCACTGGTGTCCAGGCAGAGAGCTCAAAATCAATTCTCGATTTTGGAGCTAAAGGAGATGGGAAAAACCTCTGCACTGAAGCAATACAAGCCGCAATAAACGCTGTTCATAATGATGGTGGCGGTACTGTGGTTGTTCCGTCTGGTTACTTCCTAACCGGAACAATTCAACTAAAAAGTAATGTCAATCTGCACTTGAAAAAAAATGCTTGGTTGGTTGGCAGCACCAACATCGAAGATTACTATTCGCTTTCAAAAACTACAGCCACATACCAATGGCCATCTCTTATAGTCGCCAATAATGCGAGCCATGTTTCCATAACTGGGAAGGGAAATATTGATGGACAAGGAAAAGAACTAGCTCTCAACATCGACGACAAGTTTTACGCTGGACAATTAGATAGTTCCTTGTATCAGCTGAAGGAGAAAAGACCCGTTGCACACGTGCGCCCAATGCTGTTACAATTTGTTAACTGCCTGTACGTAGGTATCAAAGATGTTAACTTGTACAATGCCTCAAGCTGGGTTCAGACTTACGACCTGTGCAAATTCGTCTCAATTGACGGCATCAAAGTTATGAGTACGAGTTACTGGAACAACGATGGTATCGATATTGTCGATTGTCATAACGTGAGAATTTCTAACTGCTTTGTCAACTCTTCTGATGACGGCATCTGTTTAAAATCATACAAACGTCGGAATAATGAAGTCGCAATTAATGATAGCATAACCATAACAAACTGTATTGTGCGCTCAAGTGCTAGCGCTGTAAAACTAGGTACTTCCTCATACGGTGGTTTCAAAAACATCGACATATCCGACATCAAAGTATACGACACCTACCGGTCTGCAATTGCGATAGAATCTTGGGAGAACGGCATTGTTGAAAATGTTAAGGTTAAGAACGTCCGCTCTTGGAACACAGGTAATGCAATTTTCATTAGACTTGGAAGTCGTCACGGTTTTGATCAAACAAGTCCGGGAAGCATTAAAAATGTGCAAATAAGCAACGTAAAAGCAACCGTACCATACCGACAACCGGATTGGGCGTATGAATTGCGTGGACCCGCATTGCCGTTCTTTCACAATATTTTTCCAGCTTCAATTGTTGGACTTGAAGACCTTCCCGTCGAAGAAATAATGCTTGAAGACATAAAGATAACCTATCCGGGCGGTGGGAATGCGGCATATGCAAATGCCCCAATCGATAGGCTCAACGAAATACCTGAAAACGCCTCTGACTATCCAGAGTTCTCGATGTTTGGAGAATTACCCGCCTGGGGACTTTATGTCAGACATGCTTCGGGGATTACCATGCGTAATATTCGGTTGAAAGCCAAGAACCCCGACTATCGCTACCCTGTTGTTTTCGATGATGTGAAAAACAGCAAAATTGAAGCACTCGTAGTGAAGGGTGAACGCAAGAAGAAAGACATCATACTAAACAATTCTGACGTACCGAAGCAGAACTAACGTTTTAGTTTAGTGGTAACTTTTTGAAAATGTAAGTCGCTTTTGCCAAGGTCTAGTGATGTAGAAACCGCAAGTCCGCGTTGCTCTAATTCATTAACCGCACAGTAAAAGTGATACACCACGCCATTCCATTTAATCACGCAAGGTTTATGTGCATACTTTATGTCATAAGGCTGACTGGGTTTTATCAAGTCATCCCCTTCCCAAGGAGTCCAATGAATTAAGTCTTTAGAAACAGCAAATCGATTAAATGCATCTTCTCTTCCCTCAGGCCAAAACGCACCGTAATAAAACATTATATAAAGGCTATCTCTCCATCTTTGAACAACTGCATCACCGCTCAAACCTGTGCCGTGATCAATTATGGGATTACCGGGATATCTATACCAGTTGATCATGTCGTCACTCACCGCAATCCCTATTCTTTCAACCCATGACTTCTTTGAGCTCGTATCCCCTACACCATTATAAAACATCACGAAAGGTTTCCCAGTTTGAAGTGTCGTATCCCAAATAATGCTACTCTTATACAACTTTTTGGTCTCCCAATATCCAATATCCGGATCATTGGTAGTCATTACTGGGTTCTTTGCTCGCAACCATGGATGGGGCGTAGTTACGTCTTTTTCAGTAAATGCCATACCTATGGATAAGGTTCCTCTCTCATAACCATCCGTGTTTCCCCCGAAATACGACATCCAATAATGATTGAGATATTTCTGAATCTCATAAGACCCACCCCACTTTGTGTCTATCAAAGCTGGATATCCAGCCGCTTGGTTCCCGTCCCATCTATTCTTGCTGGTAAACGGTAAAACCTTACCTAGTTTATCCCATTTTAGCAAGTCGCTGCTTTTTGCAAGCCAAGTTTCATATCCCTTTCCATTAAAAACCAAATAGGTCATGTACCAAGTACTATCTTTTCTGAAGACAGTTGGACAGTCAATCATATTTGAAGTATCCTCATGAATCATGATTAATCCATATGGATGAGGTGTTTTAACCTCATCGTAGACTTCTTGCATGGTCTCATGATGAATTACATGCGTTGGGTCTAACTCCTCAAAGGTTTGTGAGACTGCAACTTCCGCGATAGGAAAAGTGATCAAAACAATCAACCATCTATAAAAGTATTCCATTTGTTTCTCGTTTATCCAGCCAATTCAAAAATTGTAAATGTAAGACTATCTACAATCTTAACAGGATGTTTTGACTTTTCATTATCCCGAGAGAATGATGTTAAGGCGCTGTATTCCAAGCGCCTTAATTCTAAGATTTACGACCGACCATCAATAGCTCATTAACAACTACTTCAGTTGCGTAGTGCTTCTTCCCTTCCTCATCCTCCCAGGTTCTGTTTTGCAACTTACCATCGATGCAAATTTCTTGACCTTTCTGAAGGTACTTTTCTACAATCTCAGCAGTCTTCCCCCATGCTACTAAATTGTGCCACTGGGTTTCTGTCACTGATTCTCCATTGTTTCGCTTGAAGGTCTCATTGGTCGCTAAACTGAGACGTGCGAGCTTCCTGCCCGTTGAAATTTCTTTCACCTCTGGGTTTGACCCCAAGTGTCCGACGAGTCGAACATTGTTTCGAATTGAATTCATGATATAAAATTTGGTTGAGGGAATATTCCCATTACAAAGGACGAAATCAACATGTACTTAAACAAGCAATGAAAGGTCTGTACAGTGGGTGAAAAGAAGCGCTGGGAGAATAGACTATATCTCTCCTACCACAGACTCCGTTACATTAATAACATGATCACCAACTCGCTCTAAAAAAGAGAACAATGTATTGTAAATCATTGCTGCTTCCACGTTGTAATCATCCTTACCTAATCGGTCTAAGTTTTCATTTCTTAGCTTATCCCGGAAATCATTGATTTTATGCTCAACTTGTTTAGCTGCATCGAGGCTAACACCGTCATAGTCGGGTGCCTCTAAATTCGCTCGCATGATTGCAAAAGCTTCATCAACCAACTCTAGCATCTGCACTAGGTTCTCTCTTTGCTCAGGCAAGAAGTAAATTTTTCTTTCGTTCTTACTTTCGATGTTCTTGGAAACCTGATAATAGATATCTCCAATCCGCTCAAGATCGTTGGCTATATTCATGTAAGATCGCAACCTAACGGACGTTTTAGGTGTAATTTCTTGATCAGATAACCTTGTTATGTATTCTGTTATTTCTATCTCCATTTTATCGGAGATTTCTTCATAACGCTTCAGTTTATCGACCCACTTTCTGCGCTCTTTGTCATTCTTTGCACCTATTAGGTTTTTGGTCTGTTTATTCATTCTACCCATTAACTTTCCAAAATGAGCGATTTCCTTGTGAAGCTCTGTTGTTGCAAGTTCAGGGGTAACCACTTGAGTTGATATAAACTGAAGTTTGCCTTTTGCGTCGTCATCCTCATCTTTATCCTTGACAGTTGAAGTCGCAACTTTTACTAACCACGGAACGAACCACACCATGATTAACACATTGATTAGGTTAAATGATGTGTGGAACGCAGACAAACCAATTGCCATTCCATCGGCGGTCTGTGGATCCTGAAAGTTTAGTGCTGTAAGAAGTTTTGTTAGTTGTGGCAGGAAGAATGGGAGAATAATCACCATCCAGGTAACCCCAATTACATTAAATAGTGAATGTATTCGCGCCGACCTCTTTGACGCTGTATTCCCAACAATAGATGCTAATTCCGCCGTAATTGTGGTTCCGATGTTCTCCCCTAAAATCATTGCAGCTGCTATATCAAATGGCAACCACCCTTGCGAACACATAGTAAGTGTAATGGCCATAGCCGCACTTGAAGATTGAACGATGATTGTTAATAGTGTTCCAACAAAAACAAATAGTAATCTTGACCAAATGCCGCTTTCTGAGAACTGTTGCAGAAAGGCAAGGACTTCTGGGTTCTGCTTTATGTTAGGAACAGCGCCCTTTAATTCACTTAAACCTAGGAACAATATTGCAAATCCGATAATAAACTCTCCCCAGTATTTAATCCGACTTTTTCGTGAAAAAAGCATTGGCACCCCAACCGCAAACATTGGGATTGAGTAAGCAGCGAGTTTTACTTTGAAACCAAGTATTGAAACTAACCAACCTGTAATCGTTGTACCGATGTTTGCTCCCATCATCACTCCAGCAGATTCTAGTAGAGACAATAAGCCTGCGTTTACAAAACTTACTGTCATTACGGTAGTGGCGGAACTCGACTGAACTAGAGCAGTTATTAAAAAACCGGTAAGAACTCCCAAAAAGCGATTCTTCGTCATGCTTCTGAGGATCTCTCTCAATTGTTTACCTGCAGCTCTTTGTATTCCCTCACTCATCATTTTCATCCCGAAAATGAAGAAAGCTAACGAGCCTAAGATTTGAATTACATTCCCAATTCCAAAATCCATATTCAGTTTCTATTAAGTTACACTACCTAGTGATTGTCTTGAATCGCTGCAAAAATGCGAATTATTGGAAGCTAGTTCAAGGTATAATTATTATTTTAATGTTACCCTCACATAGAGCCGTTTACACCGTTTTAATCGGGCTCCACTTAACTCCAACCACAGGTGTTACATTCTGTTAATTAGTAGATTACATTGATTCCGAGTTAAATATGCGTCTTGCGCTTCATTGCAAATTACGAAGTGTGACGGACCTAAGAGCTCTTCCAATGTTACGAAATTGTTAACTCAGTGTTTTGTAATGATTAAATATTAACATGGGGTAAGGTTAATTTCATATTCAATGCTGAGTTTTGCCTAATTGTTATTATTTCATTATGAAATCTTTATTTAATTGTTACCTTTTTTTAAGCGCAGCGCTAGTAATTGTCTTCCAATCATCCCAAGCTCAGTCGGAAAAGAATACCGCATTTGGGAAAGGGATTAATTATAAGAACAGCGACACATCTCTTACAGTTAAGTTTCATTTTAGGATGCAGCATCTGTTTGTAGGCGAGTACGACGTACAAGAAAACACATACGAATCGAATGCTCTTGTCCGCAGGTCCCGTCTTAAGTTCGATGGAAAAGCATACAGTGATAAGCTCTCATATAAGGTTGAGTTAGGTCTGTCATCGCGTGACATCAGCACTAATAAAGAATTCAATCAAGGACGTGGAGCTTCGAGAATCATCCTTGATGCGGTGTTAAAATACAAGGTCCAAAAAAATTGGACACTATGGGTAGGCCAGACTAAGTTGCCGGGTAATAGAGAGCGAGTTGTTTCATCTGCTAACCTGCAATTTGTGGATCGATCTAACGTAAACAGCCGATTCAACATTGATCGTGATATGGGTTTACAGCTTCATGGTAAATACAGCATTGGCTCGATAATTATTAAACCAAAACTATCAATTTCAAACGGTGAAGGACGAAACATAACCGAGGGTAATCATGGAGGTTTCTGTTATACCGGTAGACTAGATTTACTGCCGTTTGGAGAGTTTGAAGGTAAAAAACAAGATTATATTTTGTCAGACATCAACAGACAATCTAAACCTAAGCTTGCTTTGGGTCTTACGGTAAATGAAAATCAAAATACCGTCAGACAGCAAGGTCAATTGGGATCTTTTGTTACCGACTCAATGGGCAATTTTGTTTCTAACACCTTATCTCAACTCGAAGCTGATGTACATTTTAAATACAAAGGGTGGTCGATGTTAGCAGAATGGGCTAAAACGACCGGGTCTAACATGCAACTTGATGTATCATCAAAATTTATCACAGGCTCAGGAATCAATGCGCAAGTTGGTTACTTGTTCAGAAATAATTGGGAGTTGGCTGCACGATATACAGACGTTACTCCTGATAACTCAAACTCAGGATTAAGAGACAGAACAGAGTATACTTTTGGTGTTTCGAAGTATATTGTTGGCCACAGTCTAAAAGTACAGTCTGATTTCTCAGCATTTCAGATTACTTCGAGTGATGCGTTCGACTCATATAGATTCCGGATGCAGGTAGAAATGCAATTCTAAAGGACTCTATTTTAGTTCGTTTACTACCGATCTAAGTTGTTTAAACATGTCTACACCGTGTTTTGCAAACTTGAACAATTTCACGGAAGGCTCTCCACCAAATCGGTCATCAAAGTGAATGTTTACCCAATGTATACCAAAATGTTTCTGCTGATATGTACTAATGAGCACATTGGCCAAATGAAAGTCTTTTGGTACGCGATCGACAATTCCTTTTAAAGTATCCGCATGCATAAATCGGTATGGGATATTTGCATCTCTAACCCATACTCCTGTAGCAGCCCAAATGAATGTGCTCACGATTCTTGAAATAAAGAACCGTTTCCACCCATCATCACGTGTTTTTCGGAAACCGTAGACCAGTTTTCTCCCTTCAGTCGCGTCAACGACCGACTTGAAGTACTTTGGGTTACATTGACCATCAGAGTCCATTTGGAATACCCAATCTGCCCCATTTTCAAGAGCTAATTGATACCCATAAATGCATGACTGACCATGTCCCGTGTTGTCTTTATCAATTACCCGTATTCCCGGATGTTTCGAGGCATAGTCATTCATTATATCAATGCTCGAATCCTTGGACCCGTCATTGATTATGCAAAACACAAAGTTTGGCAGAACCTCCTTGAATACGGGCAACCACGAGTCTACAACGTGAGACAACGAGGCCTCTTCGTTGTATACAGGCATAATTATCCAAACATGGTCATCCTTCTTCATTTATTTGTTCTTAAAATTTGTGAATGATTAAAGTGGGATATTCCCATGTTTCTTTTTAGGCAGTGTATCTACCTTGTTTTCTAGCATCTTGAAGGCCTTGATCAACTTTGTTCTGGTTTCTTCAGGTAAAATAACCTCATCTACAAAGCCTCGTTCTGCGGCACGGTAAGGGTTGGCGAATATGTCTGCGTATTCCTTTTCTTTCTCTTTCCAAGCTTCTTCAGGGTTATCTGCCGAGGCAATCTCGCGCTTAAAAATAATTTCAGCTGCACCCTTTGCACCCATAACGGCAATCTCAGCACTTGGCCACGCGAAATTCATGTCTGCTCCAATGTGTTTGGAGTTCATCACGTCGTATGCCCCTCCATAAGCCTTGCGAGTGATTACTGTTACTCTAGGTACCGTTGCCTCACTAAACGCATACAACAATTTTGCTCCGTTGGTAATAATTGCATTCCATTCTTGGTCTGTGCCCGGAAGGAATCCAGGTACGTCTTCAAATACTAATAACGGTATGTTAAACGCATCACAGAAACGCACGAATCGAGCGCCTTTCTGACTCGATTTAACATCAAGTACACCGGCCAAATAAGCCGGCTGGTTTGCAATCACCCCAATACTTCTTCCAGCTAATCTCGCAAAGCCCACAACAATGTTCTCTGCAAAATCTTTGTGCACCTCGAAGAAACTTTCATCGTCAATTACCCCGTCGATTACATCTCGAATGTCGTAAGGAAGATTCGGATTATCAGGGACTACATCGGTGAGCTGTTCCCTATTCTCATTGCTCAGAGTGTAATCCAACATAGGTGCTTGCTCCTCGCAATTCTGAGGAATGTAGCTAAGCATCTGCCGCAATTGGTCTAACAAGGCTACCTCATTTGGCGATGTGACATGTGCCACCCCGGATTTACTCCCATGAACAGATGCTCCCCCTAATTCTTCGGATGACACTTCTTCGTTAGTAACCGTTTTCACCACATTTGGACCGGTAACAAACATGTACGATGTATCTTGAACCATCATGATAAAATCAGTGATGGCTGGACTATACACCGCCCCACCGGCACATGGCCCCATTATGGCTGATATTTGAGGTACGACCCCGCTTGCTAATGTGTTTCTATAGAAAATATCTGCATAGCCACCCAGCGAAACAACTCCCTCTTGAATCCTGGCTCCACCACTGTCGTTAAGCCCAATAACAGGAGCTCCATTCTTCATGGCCATGTCCATAATCTTGCAAATTTTCTCAGCATGTGTTTCGGATAAGGATCCTCCAAAAACTGTGAAATCCTGTGAAAACACATACACCAATCTGCCTTCAATTGTACCGTACCCTGTAACTACTCCATCACCGAGAAAGTGTTTTTTATCTAAGCCAAAGTCGGTACTACGGTGCTTTACAAACGCACCAATTTCTTCAAAGGAACCTTTGTCGAGCAAATACTCTAGTCGCTCACGTGCGGTTAGCTTGCCCTTTGAGTGCTGGGATTCAATCCTTTTCTCACCTCCGCCAAGCGAAGCTTCGTTTCTCTTGGATTGTAATTTATCGCGTCGTGATTGCCTATCCATCCTTATTTAACTCGGTTAATAATTCATCCGTTAATTCCAAGTTGTGATAAACGCTGTTTACATCATCGTCTTCCTCGAATTTCTCAACTGTGCTAAGAACCTTTTGAGCCGATTCAACATCAAGAGCTGTGGTGTTATTTGGAATCCGTTGTAGTTCTTGACTACTTGCTTCCAGTCCAACCTCTTCAAGCTTCTTTTGCATGTTTCCAAAGTCTTCAAAAGATGTGGTTACAATTACTGACTCATCGGTTTTCTCGATGTCTTCTGCACCACCTTCAATTAAATGCATCTCAATTTCGTCTTCATCTTTACCATCTAGCTGATTTAGGGCAATCGTAAAAATCCCCTTCTGGTCAAAAATGAAACTAAGTGAGCCATTGGTCCCTAAACTTCCACCAGACTTCGTAAAAATTGATCGGACATTCGCAACTGTTCGGTTGATATTGTCCGTCATCGCCTCGACAAAGATTGCAATACCACCGGGGCCATAGCCCTCATATGTCGCGGGTTGAAGATTTGCACCTTCCCCACCAAGACCTTTCTTGATGGCACGCTCCATAGTGTCTTTTGGCATGTTCGCACCTTTCGCGTTTTGAATTGCTAAACGCAAAGCCGGGTTGGTGTCCGGATCTCCTCCACCATCGCGTGCCGCGATTGTTATCTCCTTTATAATACGTGTCCAAACCTTTGCCCGCTTAGCATCTTGTGCTGCTTTGCGGTGTTTAATGTTTGCCCATTTACTATGACCTGCCATACTAATTGAATCGTTGGTGCAAAATAAGTCGGATTGTCCTAAAACAAAAAGCCCCGACAACCGCAGTTATCGGGACTTTTTGATTGATGTATTTCGCTTACTGTGCGATCTGTAATTTCTTAGTTGATTTAACCTCACCAGCGGTAACTTCAACAACGTATAAGCCTGCTTCAAGTGATGAAACGTCCATTGTGGTTGTAAAGCTTCCAGCTTCTAGAGTCTCTTCCGCCACCAGACGACCATTCAAATCATGTACGCGTACAATTGTGTTTGCACTCGCATCTGATAAGTTCACGGCAACTTTAACTTGGTCAGCCGCTGGGTTAGGAGATATGGTAATATCGTTTGCCTCTGTTACATCAGACACACTTACACCCCACCCTTGTGGGTTGTACCACACTACATTTTTCTGGGCGATGTTGTTTGCGGTCCCAGGAGAAACCTCTGCAGTAATTGCATCCGAACCATTATTTCTGATGTACGAAACAAAGGCTAACGTGATGTTAACTGAAGACCGAACATATGAAGTCGTGCTTAAATTTATATTTAAATGCATGGTGTCTCCGCTATTGATTCCACGGTTCATGACTCTGAATGCAAACTGTTGAGCAGATGGGTAAGCAAAAACAAGTTGCTGACCAGCCAATGCGGCTAGTTGATACAACAAAGTGTCGCCAGATTTAACATCATCCGTCCCATTATTCTTTAAAACTACTTTCATGGCGATGGCAGTACCGGTTGACGCGTCACTGTTAAGTTGAGTTGGCTCAACAATTTCCTCCACAGACCAATCAATCGTACGCTGACCGAAGGCATTACCAACGGCTACGAACGCTAACAAACATAATACGTATACTTTTCTCATCGTTTATAAATTGAGGCAGCAAGTTCCGCAAATTTTTGTCAGAATACAAACTCGATTATTGAAATATTGCCTCCAAATCTTCAACGGAAACCTGTTTCAGATACGATTCCTCCGTTTGTATAAGTTGATTGCTTAATTCCTGCTTACGTTTTTGTAACCTGAGAATTTTATCCTCCACAGTATTCTGACTTATAAATTTATAGCTGAATACGCGCTGTGTCTGACCAATTCTATGGGTCCTGTCTATCGCTTGGTTTTCTGCCGCCGGATTCCACCATGGGTCTAATAAAAACACATAGTCTGCAGCAGTCAAATTCAAACCAAAACCGCCGGCTTTAAGTGAAATCAAGAACACTCGCTTTTGACCATCTTGAAACAACTCCACCTGCTTTATCCGTTCTTTCGAATTTACCGATCCATCGAGATAGCAATATTCAATACCCATCAATTCGAGGTATGTCTTCACCAATCGCAAATGACCAACAAATTGAGAAAATATGAGCAAGGTGTGATTATCCTCCAACGCCCCGGTAATCATTTCTTTGATGTATTCAAACTTGCCTGAACTATGCTGATAGTTCTCATCGTCTAGCACCGGATGGTTGGCAATCTGTCTCAACTTCGTAAGACCTGTAAGAATCTGAATCTGAGATTTTGAAACTCCCCGCTCCAAGACAGAATCCAAAATAATGTTTCTGTAGGTCGACTTGATTTTCTCGTAAATGTCCTGTTGTTCATCCGTCATAACACAGCGAACAATCTGCTCTGATTTGGGCGGCAAATCACCGGCTACCTGCATCTTGGTTCGCCGCATTACAAAAGGTTTGATAATACTTCGCAGTTGCTCTATTCGAACTTCATCACTATCTTTTTGGATAGGCTTAACAAATTCTTGTTGAAAGAACCGATGATTACCCAAAAGACCCGGGTTAACAAAATTCATCTGACTCCATAAATCAACCACAGTGTTTTCAACAGGAGTCCCGGTCAGTGTTAACCTCACCTTGGCGTTGATTTCATTCACCTTTTTGGCAAGCTTAGATGTTGGATTTTTGATGAATTGTGATTCATCCAATAATGCCACATCAAACTCAATATCACGCAACATCTCAATGTCATTGCGCAATGTTCCATATGTAGTAATCACCAAATCGGCTTGCTTTAGCCGTTTTGCCTCTTTATCTCTATTGATACCAATGTGAGTTAGAACGCTCAGGTGAGGAACAAATTTTTTGCATTCAGCCGACCAATTATAAACCAGCGACGTAGGTACAACGAGCAAACTCGGTCTTGTTCTAATTTCACCATCGAACAGACTTGCTTGCTCGGAATTATTAGGCTTAATCTCCTCCTGATTCTCTTTTACATATGTCAAGAAAGCTAGTGATTGTACGGTTTTACCCAATCCCATATCATCAGCTAAACATCCACCCAAACCAATATCCCACAAAAAACACAACCAATCGTAACCAGCCTTCTGATAGGGACGCAGAGATCCAACAAACCGTTCAGAGACTGGATAGTCCTGAACTCCATCGAAATTCTCCAGAATACTCCCTGATTCTTGATCTTTTTGAAGGAAGGGCTGAACAACACCGATGTGGTGCTTTTTAAGTCGAATACCGTTTTTATCGGTAGACAAAAGTGCCAAACCTGTGAGCTGTTCGACCCACTTTGCAGGAATTACCGCATATGTTCCATCTGGAAGTTGAACTTCAGTCTTGCCATCTAAGATTGCGTTACGCACAACAGCAATGGGAAGTTCGAAACCTCCCAATGATAATCTTGCTTTTACATCAAACCAATCTCCCTCGAGCTTGGCTTCCAAGGTAAGTTCAGGTTTAACAAGGCTGTATACTCGACTCAGGTTTTGTTCAATCTCGAAACCGGCCTTTTGCAAGTCCAACCTATTATCTGCAACCCACTCGAGCACCTGATTGGTCCCGGCGTCCATGCTGGGTGCAAAAACAGACGACCCAACATGCATTAGTCCCTTTACCTCGAGAACCTTTCGTTTAACATCCTCCCACTGCTTTGACCTTTTGATTCTATGAAAAACATAACGCCCATCGGTCTCTGAAAGTCGGACACTTACATTTTTAGACGAATGATAGGCAAAGATGTAATCGCCATATTTGAAATGAAGTCCAAGCCGACATTGACCATCCAATTGTTCTACAATTCTGAGTAATGGTGACGCAACATGCTTTTCACTGCGGATATCTATCCCCTTGGCATGAACAGGATATTTCTCAAGCAATGGTGCAATAACCTTGGTGAAATATGTCTTCTCGTTCCGCTCTGGAATTTCAATAAAGCGCTTATGCATGAATGGTGCAATCTTCTTGCCATCAAAGCCCGTTTCAAACTGCAGAATCTTTCCTGTTGCGATTAAGTAACATGGTGTTGCGGACAAAAGAATAGAGTGGTTTTGAGCGAATGGCACACGTGCGTTATCATGTTTGATAGTCGCGAAGTAGTGCGTGTTTGTTGGGTTCTTTCTAAGGTGGAATAGAACTGATGCCGGTTCGTCACACCACTCAACCTCAGTATGGGTCACATTCTTGAGTTTTTTAATAAATACTCGTCTTCCTCTGATGAGTTGCATGACATCAACAATTCTCCGCTCTATATGAGGACGTATCTGTTGTTTAAAGATTGTTTCGTTGAAGTGTTTTTCGAAAAACTCCCGAGGCCTAATTTTCTTAACCGTGCTAAACCGTTTTACAATGTATTCAGGAGAAATCTCGTCCAGAAGATGTAAAGCCTTTACGTCGGATTCGTGTAGTTTCTTCCCATAATAGTCGGCATTTACCCCAAGCACTCGTTGAGATACCATAGACAAGTTTCCTGCACTGGTTAGCTGAACAACATACGCCTCCAGCACCGCCCCAAGTTGAGCGTGAATACTAACACTATATACGAGTTCAAAAGAAGCCTCTGCAGGTATTTTCATTCGAAAAACAAACTACAAAAGCCGTAAAAATAGGACCGTTAATCCGGATGTAAAAATGAAATTTTGATCTAGAACTTGAAGGTCTCCATGAACTTCGTTGTGAAGTTTCCGGCCTTAAAGTCTTCGTCTTCCATTAGCTTTATCTGCAACGGAATGGTTGTCTTTACGCCGTCGATGATAAATTCATTCAAAGCTCGATGCATTTTAGTGATTGCTTCCTCTCGAGTGTTTGCTTTTACAATCAGCTTCGCCACCATAGAATCGTAGTTTGGTGGAATACGATAGCCTGCATATATGTGACTATCCACACGTACACCATGACCTCCAGGTTTATGCAAAACTTCAATCACACCAGGGCTTGGTCGGAAGTTGTTATAAGGGTCTTCAGCGTTTATTCGACATTCGATACTATGCCCTTGAGGTAGATAATTCTTTCCTGTGATTGGGATTCCTGCAGCTAATTTGATCTGCTCCATGATTAGGTCATGGTTAATTACCTCTTCGGTAACCGGATGCTCTACTTGGATTCGGGTATTCATTTCCATGAAGTAGAAGTTCTTGTTCTTATCCACCAAAAACTCTACCGTACCAACACCTTCATATTTAATAGCAGCAGCAGCTTTGATTGCCGCTTCGCCCATCTTTTCACGCAATTCGTCATCCACAAACGGAGAAGGAGCTTCCTCAATCAGTTTTTGGTGTCTACGCTGTATTGAGCAATCTCGCTCAGAGAGGTGACATACTTTTCCGTATTGATCTCCTGCAATCTGGATTTCGATGTGTCTCGGTTCCTCAACAAACTTTTCAAGGTACATTCCATCATTTCCAAATGCTGCAGCAGCTTCTTTCCGTGCACTATCCCATGCCTCGCGGAACTCGTCGTCGTTCCATACGATTCTCATCCCACGACCACCACCACCGGCAGTAGCTTTCATAATTACCGGATAACCAATCTCTTCGTTGGCTAACTTTATACCTTCTTCACAAGACTCAAGCAAGCCCTCGGATCCCGGAACACATGGAACTCCGGCAGCTCTCATGGTTTTCTTTGCATTGGATTTATCACCCATTCCATTAATCATTTCAGGAGAGGCACCAATAAACTTAACTCCGTTTTCTTGGCACAACTCTGAGAACTTGGCATTCTCGCTCAAGAAACCATATCCTGGATGTATGGCATCTGCGTTTGTTATTTCCGCAGCAGCCATAATATTTGGCATATTCAAGTATGAGTCTGTACTTGGTGCAGGACCAATGCATACAGCTTCATCCGCAAACTTTAGGTGAATACTGTCTTTGTCGGCAGTAGAATAAACCGCTACCGTTTTTATACCCATTTCCTTGCATGTACGAATTACACGCAATGCAATTTCACCTCTGTTGGCAATCAGAATCTTATTAAACATAAAAAAGAGTCTTGGTTAGAAATCGAGCTTAGCTCGGATCAATGATAAACAATGGTTGATCGTACTCAACCGGAGACGCGTCGTCAACACAAATCTTCACAACCTTTCCGGCTACTTCCGACTCGATTTCGTTGAACAACTTCATCGCTTCCACGATACAAATTGTCTGACCAACGCGAATCTCATCACCAACTTCTACGAATGCTGGTTTATCTGGTGATGAACTTCTGTAGAATGTTCCAATCATTGGAGATTTAATCTCAACGCCTGATACCGAATCATTCGATTTGCTCTCAGTTTGGACTGCCTGTTCAGCTGCAGGTACAGCAGGTGCCGCTGGCTGAGCAACCGGAGCCGCTACCTGTGCCGGAGCAGAAGCAACTGAAACAAGTTCAGTTTTCGGCGCATTCTTCTTTATCTTTAAGCTAAAGTCTTTCTTGTCAACTTCAAGGTGGTCCACTTTGGAGTTGGAAACAAGCTTAACAAGTGTTTGAATCTCTTTTAAATCCATAGTTCAAATAAAGGAAATTAATTCGAAAATCAGTGATATTAGTTCGAGCCGTCGTAGGCCCATTTAAGGTATATCGCACCCCAAGTGAATCCTCCGCCGAACGCGGCTAAGATGAGGTTGTCACCTTTCTTCAATTGGTTTTCATAATCCCACAAGCACAGAGGCAACGTTCCTGATGTTGTATTACCATAGCGTTGGATGTTCAACATCACGCGCTCGGGTGGTAATCCCATTCGGTTTGCTGTCGCGTCAATGATTCTTTTATTCGCCTGATGTGGTACAAGCCAATCTACGTCGTCACCTGTTAATTTGTTACGTTCCATAATGTCGTAACTTACTTGTGCCATATTGGTAACGGCAAATTTGAAAACAGTCTTTCCTTCTTGATAGACATAGTGCAAGCGCTGATCTACCGTTTCATGTGATGGAGGCATTACCGAACCACCAGCTTTTTGCTGTAGAAACTCTCTCCCGGACCCATCTACTTTTAAGATGCTGTCCATAATTCCAACTGGCTCTTCTGTTGGTTCGAGCAATACCGCACCTCCTCCGTCACCAAAGATTATGCACGTATTGCGGTCTTCATAATCAAGGATTGCAGACATCTTATCCACCCCAATTACAACGACTTTCTTGTACTGACCTGACTCAATAAAACGACGACCGGTTTCCAACCCAAACAAGAATCCAGAACAAGCCGCTGCCAAATCATAACCCCATGCATTTGTTGCACCAATTGCATCACAAACAACATTAGCGGTTGCAGGGAAAACGTAGTCTGGTGTAACAGACGCACAGATAACTAAATCTAATTCTTCTGCAGAAATCCCACGTTTCTTGAGCAGTCCTTCTACAGCCGGAATAGCCATTGCGCTAGCTCCTTTACCTTCCCCTGTCAGCTTTCTTCTCTCTATGATACCCGTTCGAGTGCGAATCCACTCGTCGGTTGTATCAACGATTTTTTCAAGGTCGAAGTTCGTTACAACGTGGTCGGGCACATATCCGTTAACTGCTGTTATTGCTGCTTTGATTTGACTCATTAAAAGAAATTAAGCGGTAAAAATAATTAAATTAGAGACTTGCCTTAATCTTTTGGATTAGGTTGGACATAACCACCTGCTTGGTTAATCGTATCATATTCTCAAAAGTATTGGCGCGAGAGATACCGTGACCAATGACTACAGGTTTGTTTACACCAAGGATTGCTGTTCCTCCGTACGATTCAAAGTTGAATCGATTTAAGAAATCATCTTCAATGCCTCGCTTTTTGAGTTTATAGTAGAAACCTTCACACGTTTTCAATACAATGTTTCCGGTAAAACCATCGCAAACGATAACATCTGCCTTGTCTCCAAACAGGTCTCTCCCCTCTACGTTGCCAACGAAGTTAATGTTGCGTAAGTCTTCGAGAAGCGGATAAACAGCTTGATTTAACAAGTTACCTTTCTCTTTCTCCTCGCCAATGCTTAGCAACCCAACACGAGGATTCTCAATGTTTAAGACATGCTGAGCATAGAGACTACCCAGAATAGCAAACTGGGCAAGAACGTCAGGTTTCACATCTGCATTCGCTCCAACATCTAGCATAAGACCGTTGGAACCATCGACCTTAGGAACGAGCGTTGTAAGCGAGGGGCGCTGAACACCATCAATTGCCTTCACGGTGTACAATGCACCAACCATCATTGCCCCGGTGTTGCCAGCTCCGGCAAAACCATCAATAGCACCCTCGGCTAGTAGTTTCAAGCCAACATTGATACTAGAGTTTCGTTTTTGTGAAATTGCTCGGGTTGGGTGTTCTCCCATCCCAATTACCTCCTCCGCATAGACAATACTTAGACGATTCGGTTTGTCGCGATCGGCGTAATAATCGTCTATAACTTGTTGCTGACCAATGAGCGTAATTTGGACTTCGCTCAGGTCCGGTGAGGATAGCGCTTTTTCAACCCCCTTAAGTGTTTCAATGGGTGCGAAATCGCCACCCATCACATCTATCCCAATCTTCATTTTATCCGTTAGCCGATGTTAAGCTTCCTCATTAACATCAATCACTTTCATACCTCGATACATTCCAGTTTCAAGGTTCAAGCGGTGATATTGAGAAACTTCACCCGTCTTAGGATCTTTGATCAGTTGTTTAAACGCAAGCTTGTCGTGAGTTCTGCGCTTGTCTCTCCTGGTCTTCGAAATTTTTCGCTTTGGATGAGCCATACTATCAGTTTTTAAATATTCCTTTTAGTTTCTGCCATTCTGGATGACCCTCGTTTGCTGGTTTATCATCTTCCTCTGGCTGATTTAACTTACTTAACAATTCCGCATCGCACTCTTTCCTGTTTACGGAGTCTTTGCATTCAATTCGCATGGGCAATTGCAACAGGGTATAATCGAACAGATGTTGGCAAAGATCTAATTCAATCTCAGCCGTTGGTACTTGTATTAAATCGGGTTCATCCTCAATTTCCTTGTCGGAAATCTTCACGTGAAGACTAGCTTCACCTTTTATTGGATAATCCAATTCACTCAAGCAAACATCACATTCTTTACCTAGTGTGCCTTCAATTTTAAAATCGAGTTGCAAATAATTTTCACTCCGGTAAACATTTAAAAGAACGTTAACGTGCCCACTACGGACTAGGTCTTGTTCGAACGAATCAAAGAAGTCGTTATCTAATTGATAATCGAAGTGGTGTAAACCTTCCTTCAACGACCCATATTGTAACAACCAATCCTTGCGCTCCATTACCTCCTCCAAAAAGGGTCGGCAAAATTACCACAAATTGTGGAAAAAAGGAACTTTAACTTAGATTGGGTACACCAATACTAAATTTCTCGCGTCGGTGGCTTTTGAATTCCAGTGGGTTTTGGTTTAGTTCATTGTACTCAATGCGGTTCTTGTAAATGCTTTTTACAGCGAATACGGCATTCACCAATGAATTAACCGAAGCTTCACCTTTTCCTACCAAGCCATTTGCCGTTCCGTGATCCGGTGAAGTTCTTACAATTGGTAAGCCCGCGGTGTAATTGACCCCATCGTGAAAAGCCAGGTGTTTGAACGGAATTAACCCTTGGTCGTGATACATAGCCAATACAGCATCGAACTGCAGGTAAGCCTTGTTGCCAAAAAAACCATCGGCGGGATATGGACCGTATACCAGTTCACCCTTGTCGACAAATTCTTTGATCGCCGGTTGGATGAGTTCAATTTCTTCTTTACCAATAAGTCCTTGATCACCGCTATGCGGATTTAAACCAAGAACAGCGATTTTGGGTTTGCGAACTGCAAAATCAAACTTTAGAGATTGAATGAGTGTCTCAATCTTGCTTTTGATTAAATCGTGGCTGAGCGCTTTGCTTACTTCTGTGATTGGGATATGCCCAGTGACAACACCAACCCTCAACTCGTCAGATGCCAGAATCATCATGTAACGATCTACATCGAACTCTTCTGCCAGGTAGTCGGTATGCCCGGCAAAGGCAAATTCTTCGGAATGTATAACGTGCTTGTCAATAGGTAGAGTCACAACATTGTGAACCTCGCCATTTTTAATCGCTTCGACACCTCTTTTGAGCGACTCAAATGCCATCTTACCAGATTCTTTATTGGGTTTACCCATGTCAACAGAGAAGTCTCCAAAATCCAAATTGAAAACATTTATCTCTCCGGATTTAAACTCTGAAGCTTTCTTCACATAGTTAATTGATAACTCAATCCCCAAGTGGTCGAGATAAAACTCGACAATGGACTTTGAGCTGTAAAGAACAGGGGAACAGTGTTTTAAAAGCGTCTCATGCTCAAAAGCGCGGACAAAAAGTTCCACCCCAATACCATTTGGGTCTCCCTGAGTAAAACCAAGAAATGTGTCGTTGTATTCCATGCGCTTAAATATCAAGCGCAAAGATAAACGGTATATGCAAAGTGCTAGCTGATAAGTTTCTGGCGCAACATGAACTCCAATTTTTCATTGGTTTCCATAAGTTGTACCATATCCGTTTTGCTCTTTTTCTCAGACAGGAACTTCTCATAAGCCTCATTAACCGTCTTGTGAACAAGATCAACATTCATTGGCTTGTAGAGGTACTTGTAAATCTGACCGCGATTTACGCCATCAACAACTACATTCAGCTCCGAACAACCTGTTAGAAGTACTCGAGTGATGGAAGGATGTGTTTTGCATAATGTCTCAAAAAACTCGATACCCGTGATGTGAGGCATCTTGTGATCAGACAAAACAACGTGGATTTCTTCAGATTCAATTACTTCATAAGCCTCGTCAATGCTGTTGGCAAGATGTACTTTGAATTCACGTCTGAAGTTTGCGTTAAAGGAGTTGAGATTTTCTACCTCATCATCGAGGTACAGAACCGAAATTTTCTTCGTGCTCATGATTAACAATTTTCTGTAAGTAGTAGTAATGCGAGTATACTTTTTGGGCATACTCAATGGCAAAAATAGAAATAATATTTATAGAAACCTGAAAATCATTTGTTTTTGTATTTCAGAAGCCCAAATTGCTTTGTCAAAATTCCGTCTATTATTTTAATCACAGGGCGTTAGCTGGCCTCTAGTAACTCTCAGGTAATCAGGTAATCTAGTAGTATCTTACCAGTTAAACAGACAAAAAATATCAAGGTCCGTGTATACTCCTGAAATCCTTTCGGCAAATCCTTCTTCAAGCGACTCTGCGCGCCTTCTAGAGCTAAAATCAATTTCAGGAATTACAATATACGATGCCATCGAAGATCAAATCAAAGAATTAATCAAGTGTCGAAATCCGAAAGTTAAAATCAAGGATAATCCTGAAATATATCAACAACTTCATGGGGATTACTTAGCTGGTCGAGATATTTCAACCATTGGAAATTGGGTTTACTACCCGTGGGACAATAATCTAGTCCACTTATTGGACTCCGCAGAATTCTTTGAAGTAAGAACAAATCGCAATCACTATAAAATAACTCCAGAGCAACAAGATGCGCTTTCTTCCAAAAAAATTGGTGTAATCGGTCTGAGTGTCGGTAAGGCCGTAGCACTTACATTGGCCATGGAGCGTTTGTTTGGTGAGATAAGGCTTGCCGATTTTGACGAAATCGAGCTAAGCAACTTAAACAGAATACAAACTCCGGTAACCAGCTTAGGTATGAACAAGGCCGTTCTGGTTGCACGCGAAATATTAGAAATCGACCCGTATCTCGACGTAAAGGTGTACGAGGATGGAATCACCGAATCAAATATTGATTCGTTCTTCACTGAAAATGGCAAACTCGATGCCCTCGTAGAGGAATGTGATGGTTTAGACATAAAGATAATTGCGCGTCAAAAAGCGAAACCACTGGGTATTCCTGTGGTTATGGAAACGAATGACCGGGCAATGTTAGATATTGAACGGTTTGACCTAGAACCGGACAGACCCATCCTACATGGCCTCGTGGAAGACCTAGATGTTGCAACGCTGAAAACACTAAAAACAAACGAGGATAAGGTACCATACATGCTCAAAATGATTGGCATTGAGGATACCTCTGTGGACTTGAGAGCCTCCATGTTGGAAATAGAACAAACCATAACAACCTGGCCACAATTGGCGAGTTCCGTGGTATTTGGGGGAGGATTGGTGTGTGAAACAATACGCAGAATTCTAATTGGGGAGCCGGTTAAATCAGGAAGATTTTATTTTGATATCGACCAACAGATTTTAGGTGAAATTAGTATCCCTGAGCAAAAACTTGGTAGTTTAAAAGAAGGACTTAGCCTTGAAGCAGCCATAAAGCTAGCTAAAGACTCTGGCTTAACCTCATCGACTCGCGTTGACCCTGATTCAATGAGAAAAATTGCAGAAGCTGCTCATTGGGCTCCTTCTGGCGGAAACATGCAGCCGTGGAGGTTGATATTTTACAACAATGTTTTACATGTTTACCTCGACAGTAAACTGGCGGATTCATTTCTGGATTACGACTATCGTGGAACCATGCTTGGTTTCGGTGCAATGGCTATGAACATTCATGTTGCAGCACTGAAGTTTGGGTATAAAAGTACATGTCACTTTACCTTTAACGAGAATTTCCCGTTGGTAGCATACTACACCTTTGATACGAGTAATGAGGGCATTGACGACAGTGTGTATAAAGCGATGTTGGAACGTGGTTCTAATCGAACATTGGGTAATCACGAGCCTGTTACTGCAGAACAAAAGGAGTCCATCCAAAAATGGACAGAGTCAATCGAAGGGGCGTCATTACAATGGTTGGAGCCGCCTTTCGATGATTTAGCTGAGGTACTCGGTGGTATTGAGCGAATTAGGTTAATGACCGATCGTGGTCACCATGATTTCATCGAGGAGATTCGATGGACAGAAGAAGAAGCCATTGAGACGAAAGATGGCATTGACTTAAGAACAATTGAACTAACTGAAACGGAAAAAGCAGGTCTCTCCATTTCTAAAGACTTTGATATCGTCCGAAAATTAAGAGACCTTAAACTCGGTGGTGGATTTGAAAAAATGATGCGGAATGCACTGGAACAGACCGGTGCTGTAGGGTTTTTACAAATGCCCCAGAATTCACGTGAATCATATTTCGAAGGTGGGAAGGCCTCTGCTCTTGCGTGGGTCGAGGCCACAAGGTTAAACTTAGGTTTTCACCCTGTAAGTCCATCCACATTCATTTTTAACAGATATATACATGAAAGTACCGAGGTGCAGTTCGAGCCTTTCAAAGAAGAACTAGCCGAATTGCGTAAAAAGTTCAAATCGATATTGAATCTTAAATCGGACTCCGGGGAAATCTTCTTATTCAGACTATTTAACGGAAGCCCGATAACGACAAAGTCACTTCGAAGAGATTTAGACCTCCATTATAAATACTTGAATTAGCTCAACATTTATTGAAAACGAAGTATAAAAATACCGTAAGCATTCAAGCTACTACATTCACAATTGTAGGGTTTCGAGCAATTGATCACCCAGAACTTTGTGATGAGTACATCGTAGGACACTATAATGTCTTACGTGATTATGGTGTTACTTCGGTAAAAAGTAGTAACCCGAGCTGGAAAACTAACCCCAATGCATATTGCATCGTTGCAACTCGAGATGGTGAAATGCTTGGTGGTATTCGAATCCATAAAGCCCATCCTGACTACCTACTCCCAATGGAAGAAGGTGTTTCCAAAATGGACCCAAAAGTATCGGAGGAGATAGATGCTCACACTGAGGAAGGTTGTGGTGAACAGTGTGGTTTATGGAACTCCAAACGAATTCGCGGATACGGTATAAGCTGGATTCTCGTTAATGCGTCAATAGCGATACTGCCACAACTTGGCGTTAAAAAGCTTTACGGTTTAGCCTCTGATTACAGCGTGTATCTGTTTTCTCCCGCTGGATTCGTGATACAAAAACAGTTCGGAAACAATGGGGATTTTGAATATCCAACCGACAAATACATCGCTCGTGTGGTGATGATTCCAGACTGTGAAAACTTGACTACAACCGCTGATCGTGAAAAAGAGTTCATGGAACTTTTACGAAAACAAAATACTTTTAAACGATCGATTGTAGTAAATCAACTGAAACTCAATCTTTCCTTTAAACTCAACTTTGATGAATAGACTGTTACTTGTATTCTCGGTAATTCTATGCGCGATTTCTGCTTCTGGGCAGTTCCTGAAGCTAGATAACCCGGACTCTTACGAGCTGCGGTCCAAGTACTTCACTTTTTTCGAAGATGCATCAGGTGAAATGAAATTCGCTGATATTGAGAAATTACCCAACGACTCTTTTCAAGCGTACGACAAGGCTGTATTTAACTTTGGATTCACCACTAGTCGCTTCTGGTTGAAAACGACCATTCAGAATGAATCAGAACTCGACGAACTGTTTTTTGAAATTGGGCAGACAAGTACAGACGAGGTTCACCTATACATAAACGGGAAACAGTACATAAGTTCAGACAAAGAACCGTTTCATGAAAGGTCCATAAAAGACCCTAAACCCATTTTTAGGGTTCCCTTCAGGCCCGGCGATACAAAAACTGTTTTTGTCATGCTATCGGGTGCCGATGAACTTGTGGTTCCAATTCATGTTGGTTCAGCAGATATCATAATTGGGCGCAGCCAAGCAAGGGAAACACTGTTTGGGCTGTTTGCTGGAATCATGTCCGTTATGATTCTATACAACCTTTTCTTATTCATTTCATTGAGAAGTAGCATATACCTGTATTATGTTATAAATATCCTGTCTCTGTTCATTGGTCAATCTTCTCTTGTTGGTTACGCTAGCAAGTATTTTTGGCCCGCGAGTAGATACTTGGCAGACAAATCGGTAATAATATTCCCACTACTCTCCATTGTATTCGGCCTCATATTTGCCTCCAAGTTTATAAACCTTGGTAGGCATATATCATGGGCGGTAAAGCTGCTGTATGTCTTCATAGGTATAAGTGTTATTGGGATAATCCTCAGCCTAACCGGTAAACATACCATAGCCTCCATTGTGCTGAACGCAAATGGATTCATGTCGGCCACATTTGTGATTGGTGTCTTCGCAGTTCTAACTCGTCGAAATGTAAACTCTGCTCGATATTTCTTAATTGCATGGACCATATTCCTAATTGGGGTGATCCTTTACGTTCTCCGAAGTTTAAACGTTCTGGATTACAGCTTACTCACCAACTACGCTATGCCAATTGGAGCAGCGGTAGAAACTGTATTGCTTTCTTTTGCATTAGCTGATCGAATAAACACCCTAAAAAAACAGCGCGAGGAGTCACAGCGACTCATGTTGATGGAGGTCAAGAAGAATAACGACTTGACGCGCAACCAGAATAAAATGCTGGAGCAAAAGGTGAAACAACGCACAACAGAGCTTGAGGAAATGAACAACAACCTGCAAACAACCCTGGAGGACCTTAAATCGACACAAGGGCACCTGGTTGAAGCAGAGAAAATGGCCTCTCTAGGTCATCTTACCGCCGGAATTGCTCACGAAATCAATAACCCAATTAACTACGTTTCGTCTAACGTTGAACCTTTACGACAAGATTTAACGGACATCCTTGAGGTTCTAGATGGATATAAGAAATACGCTGAATCAAGCGAGATAACTGAGCTCAAAGAACTGTTGGAGAAAGAGCAAGAACTCGATTTGGAATATGCAAGAAAGGAAATGCACGATCTGCTGGGTGGTATTGAAGAGGGTGCCCGACGAACCTCAGAAATTGTCCAAGGCCTGAAAAACTTCTCCCGAAGCGATGAAGATGAAGCTCAAAGTGCGGATATCAACCATGCTCTTCAATCTACACTCACCATTCTGAAGAGCGAGATGAAGAAGATTAACTTAGTTACCGATTTCCACGAGATACCGCACGTTAAGTGTTACCTAGGTAAGCTCAACCAAGTCTTTATGAATGTAATTGACAACGCTATTGACGCAATTCATAATGCTTACCCGGAAGGTGGTGGTCAATTAACAGTGGCTACTCAAGATGGCGATAAGGATGTAATAATTAAAATTAGTGATAATGGTTGCGGAATGCCTGAAGATGTTAAATCAAGCATCTTCGACCCATTCTATACCACAAAGGATGTTGGAAAAGGTACCGGATTGGGATTATCCATTTCCTATGGAATAATTGAAAAACACAACGGAACCATTTCAGTGGAGTCGGAGGAAGGTAAAGGAACGACCTTTACGATAACCTTACCAAAGAATAATGAATAAGCAATACATACTCTACGTAGACGATGAAGAACCAAACTTGGTGGCCTTTCGCGCCATATTCCGGCGAGAGTTCAATGTATTAACTGCAACGTCAGCGGAGGAAGGTCGGCAAAAACTAGACGACAATCCCGAGGTCAAAGTAGTTATTAGCGACTACTTGATGAAGGGAATCACGGGAATCGAGTTTTTTGAAAGTATTCTAGAAAAACATCCGCATCTGATTCGAATTATCCTTACCGGATTTGCCGATCAAACTACCATGCTCGACTCCATAAACAAGGCTCGAGTATATCGCTTCTTAAGCAAGCCATGGAACGAGCACGATTTAAGACAGACGATACTTTCGGCTATCGAACTCTATGATGCTCGTAGAAAAATTGCCAAGCATCAAGAAGATTTAAAACACTCATACGAGGCGCTTAATCATTTCATACACAAATCATCAAATGAAATGCGCAGCACGCTTGTATCGATGCATGGAATAGTTCGACTCGCCAAGCTTGAAGACGATCCTCAAAAAATGGCTGAATTTTGGCCAATTCTCGAAAAGGGTATTATGCAAATCGACCTGCAATTGCGTAACATCATCGAGCATTACGAATCAGACCAACGCGTAGGAGTAAATAGTCCTATAAACTTTGAAGAAACTATAGAACGCTGCCGAGCCGCGTTGGAGAGTTTTCAGGACTTCAATAACATTGACATCAATGTGCAATCAAGCTGTTCCGAGAACTTCCACCAAGACCCATTCCGACTACAACTCATTATTAGTAATCTTCTGAATTACGTTGGAGAACAAGTAAATCCGGAGAAAAATCGAATCCAACTAGACATTGAAATTATCGAAACTCAGGGTGGTGTTCAGATGATGTTTACTGATGATGGTATTGGAATCGAAAATGAACAACTCACGGGTCTTTTCGAACTCATATTGTCCAAAGGAAGTAGTCAAGATATCAGCCTGTATCTCGTAAAGCAAGCCGTTGAAAATATGGAGGGAACAATAGAGGTTACCTCAATCCCGGGAGAAGGAACCAGCTTCAACATTTTTATACCAAACAATAAAACCAATTCATATGCGCATCGTACTGGTTGATGACAACGAAATGGACATGTTCATTAACGTTAAACTCCTCGAGTCTGGGAGTTTAGCTAAAACCATATCAACATTTTTGGACCCCGAAGAGGCAATCAGCCACATTGGTTCGGGAGAAGCGGATGCCGTAATTGTAGATAATCAAATGCCAATCATGTCTGGATACGATCTCTTGTCTACGGTAATAAAAACGGTTCCAACGGCCCCAGCAATGGTTGTGCTGACGGCTACGGTTACAGAAGACCTTACGACTAAGTATAAAGAGTTACACAACGGTATCCACCTACTTGAAAAACCGCTAGACGTCGTCGCTCTTCGGTCGATTCTTCTTTAGTCGGATTGCGTTCAGTCTTCGCTCCAATCCTACTCTTCTCATCCAATATGGTAGGACAACTACACCCATTAAAATGTAGGGGTAATAAGTAATCATCCGCCATAGAACCGAAAGCTGTCTTGATATTTTCTTGGTTGGGATATACGGCCCCATGAACGCCGGAAAAATTAGTTCGGCAATCCCACTTCCCCCGGGCGTAATGGCAATCATCAACAAAATCCACATCACTAGTTGCTTGCCAAAAATCACCCAGTTTTCACTTGCATCTACATGGTTCAGAAGCTGAATCAAACAATTAATCACCAAAAATCTGGCAGTCCATGTTAGTGCGGTAGCCGCACCACTCTTCACCCAAAACGAAATTGGTTTCTGCTTAAACTCGTTAGAGGCGGTAAATAAATTATCACTAAAGGCGAAAGCTTTCGCTTTAAACTTGCGCAACAGTGGGAATGACACGACAAACCGAATGATTTTTCTGCTGATATTGGGAGTTATAAATAACGCGAAGGCTAAAAAGATGGTCCAAACTAGTAGGAAAAGGTAGCCGCTCCAAAAAAGCATCCGAAGGTTGCCCGTATTAATTACGGATTTGAATGAAGCATCCGCAAAATCAGGGAACAGCGTGGTTCCTCCAACCGCCCAAAATGCAATTGGGGTCATAACCATATAATACATCTCATCCAGAAAAGATGTGATTAAAACCACCGCGGTTGTCATGCCCGTTTTTAGTTTTTCCTGAGCCATGATAACCACAGCAGCAGCCGTACCGCCAATCGCTCCCGGACTAATTGCCGAAGCAAACTCCCAAAGCATAATCACCTGAAAACACTGCTTCCAAGAAAGCTGTTTGTCGGTGAGCACTCTCAAACGAAGAATGTACCCAATGTCTCTGATGACCATCAAACCCACAGCTGCAAGAAGCCAAACTAAGGCCCCTTTGCTCCACTCAATTTCGGATAGCCCGGCTCGAATTGATTGACTTTCGCCGTCCCAGAACAAAAAGTAAAACGAGACCGCAAATCCCAAGATTAAGGGAACCAGGATTCGCCTGAATCTGAAGTATCGAAAGATGTCGGTTTTCTGCGCCATGGTTGCTGTGACAAAAGTAGGGGATTTGGTATTGCTACTCGGATGACATCTGACACAAAACACCAAGACAAAATGGGTGTTTTAATTTTTAGTTAATCTAAATAAAAGTCACTTTTGCAGGGATGCGGATGTCTGAATTGAAGTTGAATGAACTCGGAGTGATTGCCCAAATCGAAGAGTCGCCCGTTCGGAAAAAACTCATGGAAATGGGTTGTATACCGGGTGCCAGAGTTCAACTTGTTCTGGTAGCTCCTTTCGGAGACCCCAAAGCCTATGACATTGAAGGATATCGATTGAGTCTACGCGAAAACGAAGCCAAAACAGTAATTCTTGAGTAGTAATCGCTCCATACGACGAATAGCGTTATGCGGAAACCCCAATAGTGGGAAGTCGTCTCTATTCAACGCGCTCACCGGGCTCGAACAAAAGATATCCAATATCCCCGGCACCACGATAGAACTCAAACGCGGGCGTTATAAATCGAAAAAGCACAGCTACGAAATCATTGACACCCCGGGTACGTACAGTATCGACCCGAAATCTGAAGATGAGAAAATTGCGCTGAAAATATTTGAACCGGACCATCCTGATTATCCGGAATTGATTGTTTACGTAGCTGATGCGTCCAATATCAAACGTCATTTATTTTTCTTCAGTCAGTTGGCGCAACGCGGCATTCCAATGATGTTGGTGTTAAACCTACTCGACATTTCTGAAGCGAAGGGTGTGCAAATAGATACGGAACGACTACAGAACGAACTCGGTATTCCGGTGGTAGCTACCAATGCGCGAAAAAAAGAAGGCATCGCTGAGCTTCAGTCGATAATTGACGGCAAGGCATTCACAAGCCATTATACTTTCTATGACAATACTTCAGAGGTTGAGGAAGTAGTACAGCGATACAGCAACATCGATAAGTTGGTTGATAAAACTGTGTCCATACAGTCTAAACGCGAGCTCTTAACGCAAAAACTCGACCCGATTCTCACGCACCCAATCTTGGGATACGCAATATTTCTGGGCATACTATTTATCATATTCCAGAGCGTGTTTCGACTTTCAGAGTACCCTATGGGATTGATCGAGTCTGGCTTTGATGTTTTGGGGAATAGTGTGCGAAGTGTTTTACCCGACAATTGGATTGAAGGCCTTTTGGTTGATGGGTTGATCGCGGGTTTATCGGGAGTAATCATTTTTATTCCGCAAATAGCCATTCTCTTTTTCTTCATTGGGATCTTGGAGGATACCGGCTACATGGCCCGTGTTAGCTTTATCATGGATCGGATGCTGCGTGGTTTGGGGCTATCTGGAAAATCGGTTGTCCCGCTGGTGAGCGGTGTTGCCTGCGCCATTCCAGCAATAATGGCTACTCGAACTATTGGGAATTGGAAAGACCGGATCATCACCATTTTAGTAACGCCTTTAATGAGTTGCTCGGCGAGACTTCCGGTGTACACCCTACTGATTGCAATCGCAGTGCCTGAGACGTCCGTTTGGGGTGTTTTTAGCGTACAGGGACTATTACTTCTAGCTATGTATGTTCTGGGCACTTTAGCGAGCTTAGTTGCAGCTTTGGTCTTTAAATGGATACTGAATTTTGATGGCAATCGATTCTACATCATGGAGATGCCGATTTTTCATCCTCCGCGTTGGAAAAGCATCGGATTGACGGTTCTGAATAAGTCGAAAAGCTTCGTTTTCGAAGCAGGGAAGGTGATTCTGCTCATCTCATTGGTCCTGTGGTTCATGGCAAGTTACGGTCCCGGTGAGGAGTCGACTTTTGAGCAAACCGGTCAAATTGAACAATCGTATGCCGGTAAGTTTGGAAAGTCAATTGAACCAGCGATTAAACCTCTAGGTTATAACTGGAAAATTGGAATTGCACTAATCACGTCTTTTGCGGCAAGAGAAGTCTTTGTGGGGACTATGGCTACAATCTACAGCATCGACTCAGATGAACCGGATTTTGACTTGCGGAATACTATGTTGGCCGAGGTAGACCCTTTAAGTGGCAATAAAGTATACTCCTTGGCAACCGTGTTGTCTCTCATGGTTTTCTATGCATTTGCTATGCAGTGCATGAGTACATTGGCAGTTGTTTATAAGGAAACACGTACGTGGAAGTGGCCTGCCATCCAATTTGTTTACATGACCGCTCTAGCCTATGTTGCCAGCTGGATTACGTACGTTTTAGCCTCCTAGGCTTCAATCCAGTTTAGGTACTTATTTACTGCGTTTAGGAATTGTTCTGGGCTCTCAAGAACGGACAAATGCCCTACATTGGGCAAGACTTCAAGCATAGATCGTCGTGCTTTACTTACCTGTTGGTAGATTTCTGAAACTGTAACAAAACCGTCTTGTTCACCAACTAACCACAAAATGGGTGTTTCAACGCGATTAAGGAGGCTTATTCGCTCCGGTCGGTCACGCATCGCCTTCGAAGCAGCTATTATCGCTTCTGAACGAGTCTTTATAACGAGTGATTGTACACGATCCATTAAATCCAAATCTGAAACTCGGTGTGGTGCGACCAACTGATTTGGGAATAGGTCCAGGAATTCTTTGGTCCCATGTTTCTGTACAAACGATATTGACTTATTTCTATTTGCCTTTTTGTCTTCCGAATCCGCGGCAGCATGAGAGTGAATCAAACCAATTCCTTTAAACTCTCCGGGTTTCTGACTTAACATTTCTAAAGCCACATACCCACCCATCGAATGACCGAGAACAACAGGGTCAGTTATAACCTTTTGTGATAAAACGCCCCTTACATAATTGGCCATGCCAACTATTGACGACTCACAGTTTCTATTCTCTCCAAACCCCGGTAAATCTATACAAGTTACCTGATGTCCTTCCGACATCAACTGTGGAGTTATATCCGACCACATGTCTGAGGTTTCACAAAAACCATGAAGTAATACCAAGTTTGCCATAGTCAAAAAAAAAGCTCCCCGCATGCGGAGAGCTTCAAATATCGTTGAGTTCGATTAGAAGAAGTTGTAGCGCTTGTCTACAATATTCCCTTTGTCTCTCAATGCATCTAGAACAATATCACCCATTTGGCCTTTTGTTCTTTCGGTCATTTGTAGTCTTAGATCATCAGCGTTGAAGTTTCCTTCTTCACCTGTTTCAACTGCACCTTTATTCCAAACAACGTATACTCCACCTGTTCCTTTGACTGGGCTAGAGTGTTGTCCTTCCTTCAAACCTAATACTGTTCCGGCTACCTTAGGCTCAGCTCCGATTCCGGCAACTTGCGCAGCCATCATGTTCACTGCCGGTGCCAAACTTGCGGTTGAATTCACAGCAGAAGCAACGGCTTCAGGGTCCGTACTTTTTGCCAGTGCATCATTTAATCGCTCAGCTAATACTGCACCCTTCTCGTTTCTTACGTATGCTTGAATTACTTCATCACGAACATCGTCAAGTTTCGCGGTTCCTTTCTCGCGTATACCTGTACATTTTGCAACGATGTAGCGATCTGGAAGGGCTATTACGTCCGATACATCACCAACACGTGTTTTATCATTGAACAACCAGCGCGCTATCTCAGTCGCATCTGGTACACCCGGCACCGTTGGGTTGCCAAGAGCAATCTTCTTTGCTTCACGAACATTTTGTCCTAGTTCTTCAGATAAAGCAACAAAGTCATCCTCGTTCTGAGCGCGATATTGGATTTCACCAGCCAAACGCTCAACTTCTCGATCAGATGCCTCACCTGGTACTACCGGCTTAACAATTGCAGCAAACTTCACCAACTTTCTAAATGGCCCATCGGTTACTTCAACTACATGGTATCCTTTGGTTGACTTCACCACAAACATGTCTCCCTTGTTAGACTCAAGCACTTTGTCTTTTACTTCTTGTGGTACCAAGATGTTAAATCCTTCCTTTTGAATCCATCCAAGGTCTCCACCATTTGTTCCGCTTCGATCAAAATTGTCTTTTGCAGCTTCTTCAAATGATGTGCGACCTGCACGAATATCAGCCATGATTTTTCGAGCTTCCGCCTCAGAGTCATCACCTACCGGAACGAGTACGTGTCGTGCTCTCATTAGCGAAACACTATCCTCTTTTATTCCTAAAACTTTGTATAAACCAAAGCTTCCATCGCTGAAAATGACATCACTAACACTTCCTGAGTCAGCCGAATAGATAAAGTCTTCAACTTCTTTTGGCAAGTCTGAAGATCCTCTTCGAACATACTCACCTGTATAAGGTCTTGAAGAACGCTTCGCCATAACAAATGAACTATCGCGCTTTGTCTTCTTGAACTCTTCTTTGTACTCTTCAACAGTCTTACGGGTATATGCCGTATCCTCTGCCGAAGCGAAAATGTTCATTACCACAAAATCGATATCACGTGTAGCCAACTGCTTGTAGTCGCTCGCGTTTTCGCTCAGGAACTTTTTCAAGTCACCATCGTCGTATCCAATAGTTGAATCAGAGATTAACGTGTAAGGTAGTCCAACAACCATCGCCGCAACCTTCTCACTCTCTTTCTTAAACTCTGCCTCAGCGTCAAGTTTTGTTGAGTAAATCCCTGCTGCTACCATGCCTTCATACTTCTGCCCATCACGCATTTCACGCAACGGGTTTTCAAGGAAGTTCATGTAGTTGTTATACTTATCCGGATCATCCAAAATCTGAACCTCCAAGAAGTCGCGCAACATCGCAGGATCAAACTGGTTGGTTTGCGGGTTGGTGAAGTTTCGGATAACCATTGGGTCCGGATTTACAAAAAGTGCGTCTTCCAATTCAGACTCACTCATTGTGATTCCAAGCTCACGGTGTTCCGTTTTGATTATTCTTTCCTGAATGATTTGATTCCAAGCTTGCTCACGTAGGGATGCTTCGTCGATTTGAGATCCTTGATAGATCACTTTCAACTCTTCCACACCTTCCATTAACTCTTGATACGAAACAGTTTCACCTGCAATCTCGCCAACAGATTCGCCTCCTCCGGATAGACCACCAGGTCCGTTCTTCAATACGTCGGTTAACACGAATGCCAACATCGCCGCTCCAATTACAAACAGTAAACAACCTGTTTGCTTCTGGATCTTCAGAATTACACCGGTCTCTTCGTTCTTATTCTTCGCCATTTGATTAAAATAGTCCGCAAAATACGGTTTTTTCGAACGAAAAGTCAACGTCTGAAAGCCACGTATTTAAAGCAACTACACGTTTGCCTTTCCTAATGAATATAAAGCGTTGTTTCCTCCTCTTTCCCGTCTATGGATTTTGTAGTTATAGCATGAATTAAAATTCTACGTTTTTGTCTCACGGTTATTTGTTTTTCGGTTATTCCTTCCAGACCAATACGGTGCCGAATATCCAGTTTGTGTTCGCGCTTTGTCTTAGGTTGTTTTCTGAACCATTTTCGCTTGTACTCCGTAATGGTAGCGCTTACTTCCGTGGTTGCAGCTATAGTAATAACTGTTCCCTTTTTTGTTCGTTCATGATATTCTCGAACCTGGCCAATTTTGTGAATGGGGTACATCCTGCCTAAGGTATCCACATCGATGTATGCAGAATAGATGCATGCGCTTGGAGCATTTCCGGACCAAATAGCGGCGAGCTTTCCATTGTAATAATCGATATCGATGTAATCTCCTGAAAAAACGTCTTTCCCCGCAGGCCTCATCAAGGTAGAGCTTAAACGAAAGTCGTTAAACGACAAACCTCCATCCGTCGAGTGGGAAATATATACATCGGTGAATACGTCGCTCATGCTGTTTCGTCGATCATAGTAAATCACTGCGATATTTCCTGTTTTTGGATCAATGGCAATGTTTGGTAAAAACTGACTCCTGTTTAGATGATATAAGTCGTTATGCACCTGTTTGATGTCAGACCACGAATCTCCTCCATCATCTGAGGTCATCATGTAAACATTTGCGCTTCCAGCAGTCGTATCTCCCCAAACCACATAGAGCTTTCCTCGATTGTTGCCCAATGAGTTATCACAAACAATAAAGGGCATGCCGTTACATCGGTAAAGATGCGGTATGTCCATTGCCCAACCGCTCGACTGATTTGCGATGACCTTGTCTTTCCCCCAGGTTTTACCTCCATCTGTACTTTTATCGAAATACAACTTACGGTGTCCCGCCCAAACGCAGTAGATTACTCCTTCCCGATTTACTGCAGTTGTCGCCCCTTCCAATGTATGGTCATCATCCACAGCGTCCCCTACTGAATCTGAGATAGTGATGGCTTCTGACCATGACTCCGCAAAATCATCTGAGTAGGAAAAACGAATCCTACTGTGGTGTTTCTTTTTCTTACTGTTGATTTTATCGAATTCCGTCCAAGTGAGATACAACCGACTGTCGTAAGGGTCCGAGTAATCGTCCGAACTAATCCACGGTTTGTCTTGCATCTTTGGTTCGTTCAGACCGGTAAAACTCCCTTCGTTATACGTTTTACCACCATCGTCAGAGCGTTGTACCACAATTCGATCGATGAAACCATAATCCTTGTCCTTCCCCTCTGTACGCGACAAATGTGTGAAATAAATCTTCCCATGCTGATCCCCATGTAAGACCGGGTCACCCCATACTCCATACTTAGAACGCAATGGTTTCACCTCCCATGTTTTACCCGCATCAACCGAATGCATACGGTAATTAATATTGGCTCCGGCACAAACAGTGCTTGTATTTGTGTGCGATATACAAATACTCGGTTCATTGGGATAAATAACACTGCCACGATCCAAAACGAGCACTTCTTGAGCGCTTGACCATTGTGCAACGCAAAGTAGGATTATAACCATGCCTGTTGGTTTCAAATTCATAGCCCAAAAATACCATTTGATTGGCCGATTTAGCATTGGGAGACCGAAAGACTACGGTAGATGGCTTTGTCTTGGTTGGATGCTGGATACTCACTAGGATTGAACCAAACAAACCAACTATGAAAAATTTTCTAACTACAACAATGAAACGATTGAGGCACCTATCGCTTTCATTGACTCTTATCATGTGCATAGCACATTTACATGCGACCGAACTAACCATGAATGCGGTTATCCGACTACAAGATCATGCTGTATGTAAACTTTCCTTTGACGATTTGAACAACAACTCCTTATTTCGGGTTTACGACAATCAATCCGGTGAAGAACATTATGAGATTGATGTTGTGAATCATGATGTACTAATCTCCGAACTTCAATTGAACCGGGAGTATGACGTCTTGGTTGACAACCAATTGGTTGCTGTGGTGAATACCTTTGCTCAACAAGGTGAACCAATCCATGTTTCAGATGCGTTCTCTGCCGCGCTTACCGATTGGACACAACTGGAAAGCAAGCCAAGAGCGATTGATTATCTGAACGGACGGTCTCACCTTGACCAAATGGAATTGCTGTACTTCTTACAGCGTTTTTACGACTCAGACCAAACGTATCCGAACGAGGAATTCTGGTCATTAACGCTTCCATGGGAAACTGATAACTGGACCGAGGACAGCGGATCAGGCTCTGAAATCGATTTTGACGATATCATTGGACTCGAGGAGATCGTCGAGGGAGATAACCAAATCAAAAACTGTCGTTGCAACTATGTGCTTCGATTAAATCAACGAATAACCCCAGGTTTGCCCAACGCGGCTAATTTGAGGAATGATCCACGAGTAATAAATCACAGTCGCGAATATTTCAATGAAGGGTCGAATGTTTATTCTCATTTCATGCAAAGCGACAATGGTCCGAGCAAGGATTACAGCCTAAGAATCCACGTCAAAAAGTTTAACATCGGTGCACGTTCACGTCAAAAAGGAACCTTAGACAATCCCACAACGGGTGCCATCAACAAAAGCGAACTGTGGTGGCTACTCATGTGTGAACCCGGTTTAGGTCAAGCCAGTATTGACGCAGAATGTGCCTGTACCAAAGAGTTACAACTGAATTATCTGTACGATACCAATTTAATAACTGAAGCCAACGAGTTGAGTTGTGTTGCCTGCAACAAAAAGGGCAGTGCAGCTACAGTTGAAGATTGGGCATCTGCTGTTTTAGTTCAGGGCGACAAAACAACTGTTCTGTCTTCCGTAAAGGCTGAGTTAAAATCATCATGCGAGGACGTTGGTCCGATTGGCACGATTGGCGAAGTCATCAAGTTTGTAAACAGTGTAGTTAAGATTCTGTACCCGGGTTCCGGGGTAACCAGTGTGTCCAAAACCGGTACCACAGTCACTGCCACAACTACAGCTTCAACTCCAGCAAAATGGGTAAAGCAGATAAACGGTGTCGCCACCGCCATTGTGAATTCGTCATCCGTCGTTGCGATTAAGGACGGGAGTTGCGGTACCGCCGATGCGGACAAAACGTTGTTTGATGGTACAACTACTGTTACACTCAAATCCAACGAACCGGTTTCTCTCTACATCATCAGCGCAAATGAAATACAGGTTGAAGCAAAACGCAGCGGAGAAGCCAAAGGAATTGTAGCAAGTGATTACTTCATCTCAGGGGTGATTCAGCGCAATGCAACAGCCAATGAAGTAGCGTATTGTTGTTCCAAAAAAGTTGGGGCGTACAACCTTGGCAGCCTCGGGAATGCACCGCTTTCTTTACCTGAGGTACAAAACGAAGTTGGGGTAGTATTGGATCGAACCGGTCCATGGAATTCACCATACGATACCAAGAACCCACATACTTGGGTGGGTGTCCTCGTTCCTCACGAAGTCGATATCTTATTTGGCAAATCAGGATGCGATGATGTTCGCATCACCAATTCAATGCCTGAGGACAACCCTCGGTTGTTAGAACTCCAAAAGCTGACCCTTCACATGACTTCGGATGGATTGTTAACGCTTCAAAATTCAGCGTTGCATGAAGACTTGGACATCCGCTTTTTCAATCTGGAGGGCAAACTAGTTGGTGTTACACATGTTCGCCCAAACGTCTCCAACCATCGCGTGGAGTTAGGTCAATTGACTAATCGGTACGTGGTGGCAGTGGTTTCACCAGAATCGGGAGACATACAAGTTGCACATAAACTTTTTATACATGAATAAGTACGTTTTCATCGGAGCAATGGTGCTCTCTATTTTGTGGACCTCTTGCCGTGAAAGCTGCCCGGAGTCTTGTCCGGACGGTCGAATTCGCGTTGGCGACAATTGTGAGTGCCCACCGGGTCACGTCGACTACAAAGGAATATGCATGCAGAAGCAGCCCGGGTTGTTTTGGCTAGACTCCACAAGTTGTGATTGTTTTCAAGGAAACCTGTATTTCACATACAATCTGCAAGATTTGGAGGACGAAGGCAGAAAAGACTCCGATGGGTCCTATGATGTCTCGATGTGGATACAATATGAGAACGGTGCATCGAGTGTTCCCATGAAATTCATCCCGCGAAGCGACAGTGTCTACATCTTTCCGATGACAGCCCTGTCTTGGAGTGAGCGTTTTGGCTGTGAATACAGCTCTTACGCAACGGGTAAATTCTCCGATGGACGTACAAAACTGAATTTGAACGTGTTCTTCTACGAGGGAGGTGTGGCCTCTGGTAACTACGATAATCCAATCGATAGTTGTACGCTATACCTCAATTCAAGATTCTAGGTCGGGAACGACCTTGGTGTAATCGCTTCAATCGTTCATGTGGCCCGTCGGGAAACCGGCGGGCTTTTAGCGTGTAAACAACATTCGCATGCCTTGTTTTGACTCGTCAAAGTTTCCTTTGTCGAACGCTAGATGTCCTGAAACAAAAGTCTTCTCAATTGAGTGATTAAAGGTTTTACCTTCAAGCGGTGACCAACCACATTTGTACAGTAGGTTCGATTTGTCAACCGTTACTTTGTCATTTGGGTTTACCAGAACAAGGTCGGCGTAATATCCCTCACGTACAAATCCACGTCGGTCGATTTCGAAAAGCTCTGCCGGTTTGTGACACATGCGGTTAACCACTTCCTCAATACCAATTCGTCCTTCCTTGGAATGCTGAAGCATCAGCAGCAAACTGTGTTGAACTAGGGGTAGTCCTGAGGGCGCTTTCAAATATTTATTGGACTTTTCTTCCCATGTGTGAGGAGCGTGATCCGTTGCAATAACATCAAACTTCCCATTGCGAAGAGCTTCCCACAAGGCCTCCTGATCTTCCGGTGTTTTAATAGCAGGGTTACATTTGATTTTCGACCCCATTGAATCATATTGAGTTGAGTTAAAACTCAAATGATGCACACAAACTTCTGACGTCACATTCTTGGTTTTGAAATCGTCTCCAGGTGTGAATAGCTCAAGCTCTTTAGCCGTACTAATGTGAAGTATGTGAATTCGAGTGCCGTACTTATTCGCTAATTGTGCTGCTTTACTCGAGGACAAGTAACAGGCTTCAACATTGCGAATTTCCGGATGGGCGCTGAATGGGATATCTTCACCGTAGCGCTCCACGTATTCTGCAGTTCTAGTTTTGATGGTTTGCTCATCCTCACAATGCAAGGCGATGATTGTTGGTGCGTTTGCAAAAATCTTGGACAAGATATGGTCATCGTCAACCAGCATATCGCCGGTGCTGCTACCCATAAAAATCTTTATACCACAAACCGTCTTTGGATCTGTTTTTAAAATCTCCTCGTAATTATGATTTGTGGTACCCATGAAAAATGAATGATTGGCCAACGAGGTACGCTGCGCAATCTGGTATTTATCTTCCAAGAGCTCTTGAGTTACCGCCTGAGGGTTGGTGTTTGGCATTTCCATAAAGCTTGTTACGCCTCCCGCCACAGCAGCCTTTGCTTCTGTATAAATGTTTGCTTTGTACGTTAAACCCGGTTCTCTGAAGTGCACCTGATCGTCTATAACTCCAGGAAGAAGCCAAAGACCTTCCGCATTAATTTCTTCTGCACTCCCTGCATCGATTCCTGTACCAATTTTCTCAATGAAGCCATCTTTAATCAGCACGTCTGTGCACTGTTGTTTGTGTTCATTTATTATGTTGGCATTACGGATAATATAGCTCTTCATTTATTGTCGTTTTGTTGTACAAAGTTATTAATTCATACAAGTCGGTATTGCCCCAAATACATTAAATCCACAAAGTCACATTTAATTTGTCAGAACCCAATACCTACCTTATTTTCCCCTCCTTATGTCGGATAAAAAACTCTTTCTCCTCGACGCCTACGCACTAATTTTTAGAGCGTACTACGCGTTTATTAAGAATCCACGAATAACGAGTTACGGACTCAACACCTCCGCAATATTTGGTTTTACTAATACGCTTCTGGATGTGCTCCAAAATCAAAAACCCACACATATTGCAGTGGTTTTTGATCACAAATCAGAAAACATAAGGAAGCAAGAATTTGCGTTTTACAAGGCAAACAGGGACGAAACACCAGAGGACATCAAACTATCAGAGCCCTATATCCGGCGCGTTATCGAAGCATTTAACATCCCTATTCTAGAAGCTGAAGGATATGAGGCGGATGATGTAATCGGAACGCTCGCTAAGCAAGCTGAGGAAAAAGATTTCACGACCTATATGATGACTCCGGACAAAGACTTTGGACAATTGGTTACAGACAAGTCTGTGATGTACAAACCCGCCCGTTCCGGAAATAAAGCTGAGATCTGGGGACCGGCGGAGGTTTGTGAGAAGTTTGGAGTTGATCGAACGGAACAAATAATCGACTACTTAGGGTTAATGGGCGACAGTGTAGACAACATTCCGGGTGTACCCGGTGTTGGGCCCAAAACCGCAAGTACTCTTTTAAAACAGTATGGCTCAATGGAAAACCTATATGAGCACACGGATGAACTAAAAGGTAAACTCAAGGAAAAAGTTGAAGCCAACAAAGACCAAGCGTTTATGAGTAAAAAGCTGGCAACTATAATCACGGATGCGCCGGTTGAACTAGATGAACAAGCATTGGTACTTGAAGAAGTTAACAAGGAAGCCATTAAGGAGATATTCGAAGAAGTAGAGTTTAGAACGCTCTATCAGCGTGTAACCGGAGAGCAACCGAAATTCGTTGCAACCGGTGGTCAACAATCGCTATTTGCAGATATGCCCACTACAAGCTCAAAAAGTGCGGCTCAAAAAATGGCGGATGAAGTAAGTGGTGTAAAGACGATTGAACAAGTTAAGCACGACTATAAATCGGTTACTACCTCTGAAGAGCGAAGCGATTTACTTTCAGCTTTATTAAGCCAAAAATCCGTGTGCTTTGATACCGAAACTACTTCGTTAGACCCACTTGAAGCCAGGATTCTCGGCTGTGCCTTTTCATTTGAAAAAGGAAAAGGTTACTACCTCACGTTCCCAGACAATTACGATGAAACCAAAGCTATCCTGAATGAATTTCAACCATTCTTTACGAACAAAGAAATCGAGAAAGTGCTGCAAAACGCAAAGTATGATATCCGGGTGCTATGGAAGTACGATATCCAGGTTGAAGGACCCTTGTTTGACACGATGCTTGCGCACTACCTGCTTGAACCGGATCAAAAGCATGGAATGGACTTTTTAAGTGAAAAGTTTCTCGGTTACAAACCCATTTCCATCACCAACTTAATTGGGAAAAAAGGCAAGAACCAATTGAGTTTTGATACTGTTCCACTGGACAAAGCGACGGAATATGCTGTTGAGGATGCCGACATAACACTTCAGTTAAAAGACTCTTTTGAACCCGCACTCAAAGAAGATGGGCTACGCGACGTATTTGATAAAATAGAAGTTCCTTTAGTG
>Ga0181574_10000176_pt1 | contig 58146 bp, 49 predicted proteins | sample 101ome_24_FD_145600 | JGI IMG/M metagenome (GOLD analysis project Ga0181574, IMG submission 145600) | Coastal salt marsh microbial communities from the Groves Creek Marsh, Skidaway Island, Georgia - 101410AT metaG (spades assembly) | ecosystem: Environmental > Aquatic > Marine > Intertidal zone... | reverse complement strand
AAGGACCGGGACAAGGACCGGGATAAGGACAAGGACAAAGATGAAGATGAAGATGAGGATGAGGATGAAGATGAAGATGAGGATGAAGATGAGGATGACGACGATGAAGACAACAAGCGCAAGCGTCGAAACGGTCGTGGTTAAACCACAAACTTTCTAAAAAGAAAAAAGGAGGGCATTGCCCTCCTTTTTTGTGTTTATGCTTTTTGTCTACTTCGCGTAGTTCACTGCGCGTCGTTCACGAATAACTGTCACTTTTATCTGTCCTGGATAAATCATTTCTTTCATGATTTTTTGGCTTATATCTAACGATAAAAGATCTGCTTGCTTGTCTTGTAATACATCACTGTCAACTATCACACGTAGTTCACGGCCGGCTTGAATGGCAAATGCTTTTTCAACACCCTCAAAGCCTAAGGCTAATTTTTCAAGATCTTGTAGTCGCTTAATGTAAGCTTCACCATCTTCTCTACGTGCTCCCGGACGAGAACCTGAGATCGCGTCACACGCTTGAACAATTGGAGAAATCAAATTGGTCATCTCAATTTCGTCGTGGTGTGCACCAATTGCGTTGCATACATCGGGATGTTCTCCATATTTTTCAGCCCATTTCATTCCAAGCAAAGCGTGCGGCATTTCTGCATCTTCATCAGGCACCTTGCCAATGTCGTGTAGGAGTCCTGCTCTCTTGGCTAGTTTTGGGTCTAGTCCAAATTCGGAAGCCATAATCGCACACATGTTCGCTACTTCTCTACTGTGCTGGAGTAAGTTTTGCCCGTAGGATGAACGGTACCTCATTCGACCCACAATCCGAACTAATTCCGGGTGGAGACCATTGATGCCCAAATCGATAACAGCACGTTCACCATATTCGATGATTTCATTATCCACGTCTTTACGCGTCTTTCCAACTACTTCTTCGATTCTTGCCGGGTGGATACGCCCATCCGTTATCAGTCGGTGTAATGACAAGCGAGCAATTTCGCGACGAACCGGATCAAAACCGGATAGTATGATTGCTTCCGGAGTATCGTCAACAATAATCTCTATACCAGTTGCTGCTTCCAGAGCACGGATGTTACGTCCTTCCCGCCCAATGATTCGGCCTTTGATATCATCATTGTCAATGTTGAAAACCGTTACGGTGTTTTCAATCGCTTGCTCGGCAGCTGTTCGCTGAATCGTCTGAAGAATCATGCGTTTGGCTTCCTTGTTTGCTTTGAGCTTCGCCTCTTCGACAATTAATTTAATCTGTGAAATCGCATCGGTTTTAGCCTCGTCCACCAAAGCTTTCACCAAATCTTTCTTCGCTTCTTCGGCAGTCATGCCGGCAATCTTTTCAAGTTGTTGTACTTGATTTGTGTGAGCTTTTTCGATCTCCGCCTTTTTGATGTTGATGATTTCGAGCTGCTCATTCAAATTCTTCTTAATCTTTTCAGCTTCCTTAATCCTACGGTCGTGATTATCGATTCGGTCGCTTAAGCTTTGATCCTTTTTTCGGATTTCGTTCTCCTTGCGATTTATCGCTTCTTCCCGTTTCTGAATCTCCTGTTGGTGATCTTGCTTAAGCTTGAAGAATTTGTCCTTAGCCTCTAGTTCACGTCTCTTTTTGTACTGTTTGGCTTCCTCTTCAGCTTCTTTGATGATTTGTGCAGCTTTGGAGTTGCTCTTGTTGTTAACTATGAAATAAACTACTCCACCACCGACGATAATGCCGGCCAGTAAGCCTATTAAAATTGATGCATCCATTGTTCTTTATTTATCGTTCTGCACGATAATTCCCGGAACACTACAATGCTTCGTCTATTAACTGTGTGAATTCTCTGAGTTTGGTATCAACTAGGTTCGAAAGGTTACTTGCCTTTAAGCTTCCACCGGTGAGTTCAGAAGCGAACTCTAAGGCGGCCATAGCTAAGGAGTCTTGTTTGTCTTTTACCTGGAAATTTTCCTGATAAAACTTCGATTTTTCATTAATCAGTTTCGCAGCCTTTCGCACATATTCTTCCTCTGAAGCTTCAATTTTCAGAGGATATTGTCGGTCACCTATTGTAACCTTTATTGATATTTCTTTCTCAGCACTATCCAAGCTAGTTGTCTAACAAAGCAATGCAGCGATCTATCTCTTTGATGTACCGATTTAACTCGTTTTTTAGATTAGACCGGTCTTCAGTTTCAGGAGCTATCGCCACAGCAAGTTTAGTTTTTTTATTAGTTTCTTCTAAATCTTTTATGAGGTTTTTTTGACGAAGTGTCTCAGCTTTTAGACTCTCAAGTTCCTCACTGAGTTGGTTGCGTTCTGCGCGCAAGTTGGACAGTTCATCAATCAACCGTTTCAGCTTGATTTCAAAATCGTTCAGTATTTGCTCTGGATGTGCCACGTTACTTTCTGATAATACCACCCAATTGGTCTTCAATGCTTTTCATTATCTTACCCATTATCGCATCAATTTTCTTGTCGGTCATGGTTTGTTTTGAGTCGTAAAGTGTGATCGAGAATGCGATTGACTTCTTTCCTTCTTCGAGTTTGTCGCCAGTGTATACGTCAAAAACATCGTAATTTCTCAGGTAGTTCCCGGCAACATTTTTTACAATCTTACTTATGTCATCGAAGGTTACGTTATGGTTGAGAACCACACTTAAGTCTCGCTGCACTGTTGGGAATTTTGGGATATCCTCTAATTGGAATTTTGACTTTCCAGACAGCGATACAATTGCATCCCAGTTAATCACAGCGTATACGAAGTCTTTTTTAATTCCGTAAAGCTTTCTCTCTTTCGGGCTGCCTTCGGTTAAGCACGTGTTCTTCATCATTTTGGATTCCTTAACGCCCAAAATTTGTGCTAATCCAGCCACAATGCCTTTTATGAAAAACACATCTGAATTTCGTTTGGAAGTTGTCCAATTGATATTCTCCTGAGCGCCGCTCGCAACAATGATTAATTGATTACTCTCGATATAGCCCTTTTCACCTTTTTTGTATGTCTTTCCAAACTCGAAGAACTTAATAACGTTGTTCTTACGATTTAGGTTAAATGCCACGGACTTGAGGATACCATCTCTCATATCGGTACGCATAATAGCGTATTCAATACTTAACGGATTTAAAATCTCAACCGCATTGTCACTATCGTTTTTTACCGTTTGAGAATTACTCATCGTTTCAAGGAAACCTTTCCCAACCAAGTGAGACGAAGCTTTTTCTGTAACCTCGCGTAAGTCGTTGGATTTCATTCCGAAACGCATCGAAATTTTTTCGGGAATCTGTACGGAGTTGTATCCGTGAATTCTTAGAACCTCCTCAGCAATATCAACAGGCCGTGTTACCTCAGATCTATACGGTGGTACAACTGTATTAATGTTGACACCATTAACAGTGGTTTCGATATCCAACAAATTCAGGATGCGAGTAATCTCTTGAGTGCTGAGTTCGGTTCCACAAAATGCATTGAGCCAACTCGCAGAAAACTGGACCTCTTTTGGCGGGAATTCTGTTTGACCTCGATCTACTACACCTGAAGCACATTGAGCACCTGCAACTTCTTGAAGGAGCTGCACTACACGTCGCAGAGCGAATACCGTAATGTTGGGATCACAGCCGCGTTCGTATCGGAAAGACGCGTCTGTGTTTAAACCTTGGGATTTCGCACATTTCCGTATCACTGAAGGATCGAAGTATGCACTTTCAATAAATACAGAAGTTGTTTTATCGGTAACTCCTGAATTCAATCCACCAAATACACCAGCTAATGCAAGAGGACGAGATTGGTCGCAAATCAACAACTCAAAGCCACTCAATTTGCGCTCGGTATCATCCAGCGTGGTAATCATTTCACCTTCAGTGGCTCGGCGTACCACAATATTTCCATCAAGAAGATTCGCATCAAATGCGTGGATGGGTTGACCTATTTCATGTAATACATAATTGGTTACATCAACTACATTATTTTTCGGAGTAAGACCGATGCTAACTAAACGTTCTTTAAGCCAGTTTGGGCTCTCTTCAACTTTGATGTTGTCAAGTAAGATGCCTGAGTAGCGAGGGCACGCCTCCAAGTCCTGAATGTCGATATCGATTACCACATCATCTCGCTCAATAGTTGCGATTTCAGGAAGACTAATTTCTCGTTCGGTTTTGGCTCGAACATCGCGAGCTGTTCCCCAATGAGAAGTAGCATCTCCACGGTTTGGGGTGAGTCCAATTTCAATTTGGTAATCCGTTTTGATGTCAAGCAAATCGGCCAACGGAGTCCCGGGCTTGGCTTCGTTATCAAGAACCATAATGCCATCATGGCTTGTGCCTAGACCTATTTCGTCTTCCGCACACAACATACCTTCCGATACATTTCCTCGAATCTTAGATTTCTTAATTTTAAAACCTTCGTTTCCCGTTGGGTAGAGTGTGGTGCCAACTGTGGCAACCACTACTTTCTGACCGGCTTCAACATTTGGTGCTCCACAAACGATTTGTAAGTCGGAGTCCTGACCAATAGAAACAGATGTGAGCTTCAGTTTGTCCGAATTCTCAGCAGCTACACACGTTTTTACCTCGCCAACTACAAGGCCTTTAAGTCCACCACGAATGGTTTCCACTGGGTGAATCTTTTCAACCTCCAATCCAGTATCTGTAAGTATTTCTCCGAGCTTCTCTGGTGACTCGTTAATCTGAATAAAGTCCTTTAGCCAGTTGTATGAAATTAGCATCCGCTGTGGTTTTAAAAATGTAGTTGCTTGGCTGCGAAATTAATCAATAATTAGCGGCGGAAGTCCAACGATTTGTTCACGGTTATGACAATTGAAACACGTTAATCGCCGTTGAAAGGAACAAGCGCACAACTATATTTGCCATCCTTTATGAACCTTATCTTTAATTATCCCACTTGGTTTGTACCCCTCTGCATTATACTCGGACTAGGGTACGCTTGGATATTGTATCGATTTAGGTCAAAATCCGAGTACTCGGTTGCGCTCCGAACCACATTATTTGTGTTGCGATCTGTGGCAATTAGTGTGCTTGCTATTCTATTACTTGGGCCATTGCTCAAGATGCTTGAGCGAACAGTAGAAAAACCTTTGTTCATAGTTTCGCTTGACCAGTCTGAATCCATGGTGTTGAGTGAGGATAGTACGTATTTGCGAAGCGTACTTCCCGAAGCGCTAAGCCAACTGCAATCCGATCTTAGTAACAAGTATGATGTGGTTTACCACCCTTCAATTGCGAATGGCGATGACTACACGAAAGTGTCTACAGATATTTCGGAATTACTTTACGAGGGGAGAGATTTAAACGACGGTCGGGCAATCGCAGGGCAGATACTGATTTCTGATGGAATCTTGAATCAAGGTTCGAATCCGATTTATGCTGCCGGAAAAGACGCAATACCGGTTTTTGTTGTCCCTTTTGGTGATACAACAGTTCTAAAAGACGGAAGAATCTATTCGATGCGGTCGAACTCGGTTGCTTTTGTTGGGAATAGATTTCCGGTGGAAGTTGTTGTTCGGGCAGATAAAGCCGATGGCGAGGAGTTGATCTTGAGCTTGTCGAAAAACGGCGCACTGGTCACCAAAGAAGCTGTTGCCATAGAGAACCAAGCTCACGTAAGCAGACATTTATTCTATGTAGATGCGGATACCGTTGGACAGGTCAAGTTGCAGGTTCAGTTGCAAACAATGAATGGAGAGATGCGTCAAGCCAATAACCTCAAAACAATTTATGTTGATGTTCTTGACGTAAAGAAGAAAATATTAGTTCTAGGACATGGCCCACATCCTGATATCGGAGCCATACGATCTGTTGTGGAAGCAAATGAACAGTATGAGGTGGGTGTCAAACTTGGGTTATTTGATCCTCTAGTTTTGAAGGATTACGACTTGGTAATCACGCATCAAATGCCGGTGAACTCATATGAGCTCAACACGATTCGCAAGATAAAAGAAGCAAAGCTCCCACAATTGTACATCATTGGTAGTCAAACACGAGTAGACTTATTAAACTCGCTGGATGACGGGTTAACAATCTCAGGTTTTCGCAACAACTTCAATCAGGCACAGCCATCTATTAATGCGGATTTTTCTGCATTCGTGTTTGATGATGATTTGAGTCAGTTTTTCAATACAATGCCTCCGTTAACAGTTCCTTTTGGTGAGTTTACAGAGTCGGATGCTTCAAGAACCTTGATGTATCAGCGGATTGGGACAGTTGACTCGAAACTGCCCTTACTGTTTTTCAACCAGGTGGATGAAAGAAGAGTTGGCTTCCTTACCGGCGAAGGTATCTGGCGCTGGAAGCTGTACGATTTTGAGAAAAACGAGAACCACTCAAATACAGAAGATTTTATTGAGAAATGTGTTCAATACTTGTCGCTCAAAGATGACCGCAGGAAGTTTAAGACTGAGGTAAGTCACGCTCAATACAATCGGGGTGAAACGGTTTTCATTTCAGCAGAGCTCTTTAACGATAGCTATGAACCCATCACAACAAAAGGTGTGAAGTTGTCTCTAGTGCATGAGTCTGGAGAGGAGTATAACTACACGATGCTTCCAAGTCAGACTTCTTATGTGTTTTCCTCGATGAACTTGCCAGCTGGTGCATATAGTTATGTCGCAAATGTTGAGGGTACACCACTTACAGACAAAGGTCGGTTCGTGATTAACGATGCGAACCTTGAGCAGTTGAATCTCACAGCAAATTGGGATTTACTGAGGAAAATAGCGACGAATTCCGGAGGACGATTGGTGCTTCGTGAGAATCTTGCCAAGCTCCCAGATCAACTAGCAGAGTTGCCGGGCCAGAAAAGCATTTCCCGACAAAGTGTTCGATATCGAGATTTGATCGATGAGAAGTGGCTATTCTTTGTGTTAATTGGCTTTTTATTCGTCGAGTGGTTCGCAAGGCGATGGTCGGGCAGCTATTGATGCAATTTTGTTGTCGTCATCGTAGGTTTTAACTCAGATTATATCTATTTTTGCGGACTTATTAGAAACAGAGAGAAGAAAAGAATTATTAAGTTAACATGAGATTAACGTCTGAGATTAAGAAGGAAATGTTCGTCGAACACGGTGGAAGTGAAAAAAACACCGGAAGCGCCGAAGCACAGATTGCGATGTTTACACACAGAATCGCACACCTTACTGAGCATTTAAAAGTCAACAAAAAAGACTACTCTGCGGAGAAAAGTCTTATCGCCCTTGTAGGTAAGCGACGCGCATTATTGAATTACGTTGCCAAGAAAGACATCTTCCGTTACCGGGAGATTATTCAAAAGCTTGGTTTAAGAAAGTAATTACCATCTGGTAAATCATAAAGAAAAGGCCTTCAGTTGTATGCTCAAGGCCTTTTTTTCTGCATCATGGCGTTCGCCCATTTGAACAATTAGAGTATTATGAATTTAGAAGCAATTAAGAAGACAATAGATTTTGGTGACGGCCGTGCCATCACACTAGAAACAGGCCGATTGGCGAGACAAGCAGACGGAGCGGTGCTCTTGTCCATGGGTAATACCATGATCCTCGCAACAGTGGTGTCAACCAAAGACGCTCGAGATGGAATTGATTTCCTTCCACTTTCCGTAGACTACCAAGAAAAATTTGCGTCGGTTGGACGTATTCCGGGCAGTTTCCTTCGTCGTGAAGGCCGTCTGTCTGACTATGAAGTACTAATCTGTCGAATTGTAGACAGAGCACTTCGCCCATTATTCCCATCAGATTATCATGCAGATACCCAAGTGATGCTTCAGTTGGTATCTTCAGACGATAACGTAATGCCAGATTGCTTGGTAGGTTTGGCTGCATCAGCAGCAATCACTATCACGGATATCCCATTTGAAGGGCCAATATCTGAGGTTCGTGTAGGTAGAGTAGATGGTGAGTTCATCATCAACCCATACCGTGATGAATTGGAGAAAAGTGATATTGACTTAATCGTTGCCGGTACTGCTCAAGACATCAACATGGTTGAAGGAGAGATGGACGGTATCTCAGAACAAGAAATGGTTGAAGCTTTAAAGCTTGCTCATGATTATATCAAGAAGCAATGTCAAGCACAACTTGAGTTCTGTGAAATGCTCGGTGGTCGACCTGAACCACGTGAGTATAACCACGAAGACAACGATGAGGAGTTCCAAAAGAAAGTAATGGACGACCTCTATCAAAAGTTATATGACATCGCATCTGTGCCTGCGGACAAGCACGCACGTAGCGAAGCCATCTCAAACTGTTATGATTCTTATGTTGAAGAACTCGGCGAAGAATTCATGGAAGAGAAGGGACACCTTCTAAAAAAATATTTCAAGAAAGCACAGAAAAAAGCCGTTCGTGACATGGTGTTGAAAACACGCTCACGTTTGGATGGTCGTAAACTCGATGAGGTTCGACCAATATGGACGGAAGTTTCTCCACTACCAATGCCACATGGATCGGCATTGTTTACTCGTGGTGAAACTCAATCGCTAACCACGGTTACGCTTGGGTCTAAACTTAATGAGCAATTGTTGGATAGCCCAAATCTATCAGGCTACAACAAGTTTATGTTGCATTACAACTTCCCGGCGTTTTCAACCGGAGAAGCAAGACCAAATAGAGGTCCTGGAAGACGTGAAATAGGTCACGGTCACTTAGCCATGAGAGGTTTGAAGAAAATGTTGCCGGAAGATGTTGGATACACCGTTCGTGTTGTTTCTGATATTCTTGAATCCAACGGTTCAAGCTCGATGGCAACGGTTTGTGCAGGATCTATGGCACTTATGGATGCAGGTATCAACATGAAAGGTGGTCTGAGTGGAGTTGCAATGGGTATGATTTCTGATGAAGAGTCTGGTAACTACGCAATTTTAACCGATATCTTGGGTGATGAGGACTTTCTTGGAGACATGGACTTCAAAGTAGTTGGGAACGAAAACGGAATCTACGCTTGTCAGATGGATATGAAAGTGAACGGACTTTCATACGACGTACTTGAAGAAGCATTAATGCAGGCGAAAGAAGGCAGAATGCACATACTTGGTGAGATGCAGAAAACGATTACTGTTGCTCGTGAGGACCTTAAGCCACACACTCCTAGACTTGTTAAGTTTACAGTTGAGAAGGATAAGATTGGTGCTATCATCGGTTCTGGTGGTAAAGTGATTCAAGACCTTCAAGAGAAAACAAACACGACCATTACCATTGATGAGGTTGATGGAAAAGGTGTTGTAGAAATCCTATCTGCTGATAAGGAAGGACTAGATAAAGCGAAAGCAATCATCGACGGTATCTGTGAAGATCCGGAAGTGGGTAAAGTTTATGTAGGTCCGGTAAAAGGTATCATGGACTTCGGAGCATTTATCGAGTTCTTACCTGGTAAGCAAGGTCTGCTTCACATTTCTGAGATTAAGTGGGAGCGTCTTGAAACTATGGACGGCATTTTCGAAGAAGGTGAAGAAGTGAAAGTAAAACTTCTCGATATCGATGAAAGATCAGGGAAGTTCAAATTGTCTCGTAAAGTTCTTTTGGAGAAGCCGGAAGGATATGTTGAACCGCAAAGAAAACCACGCGGCGATCGAGATCGAAACAATCGCGGTCGTGACAACAGAGGAGGTCGCGATAACCGAGGGAGAGATAATCGAGGACGCGATAACAGAAACCGTGATCGTGGACCAAGAAACGACAATCGCTCACAAGGAGAAGGAAAATCAGAATCATAATTGATTGGATAACTAAATTAAGAAAAGTGGCCACCGGCCACTTTTTTTGTATCATGACAAAAACAACCGAGCAAGATTCGCATTACGACAACCTAGAACACATGTCTACGCAAGACCTGCTCAACGCTATTAATGAACAGGACAAAAGCGTAGCACATAGTGTAGAAAAGCAGATGCCTGCAATTACACGCTTAGTTGATGCGGTATACGACAAGCTGAGTCAAGGGGGAAGGTTGTTTTACATCGGATCCGGAACGAGTGGAAGATTAGGTATCGTAGATGCCTCCGAATGTCCACCAACATTTGGCGTGGAGCAAGGAGTAGTAATTGGAATCATTGCCGGGGGAGATACGGCCATTCGAAAGGCTGTTGAACATGCCGAAGACGACCGTGAGCAAGCATGGGAGGATTTGAAGAAACACCAAATTTCAACCCGAGACATTGTTGTAGGAATATCGGCAAGCGGGACAACGCCGTATGTTTTGGGTGGTCTGGAATCTTGCAAGGCAAATGCGATTGCAACGGGATCTATAGCTTGCAACGAGAACAGCATGATAGGTGCGGTTGCCAACTATCCGGTGGATTGTCCGGTTGGTCCTGAAGTTGTCACCGGAAGTACTCGCATGAAATCCGGAACAGCTCAAAAACTGATTCTAAATATGATAACCACCTCGGTTATGATTAAGCTTGGTCATGTACAAGGTAATAAGATGGTGGACATGCAGTTGAGCAATGCTAAACTCGTAGATCGTGGAACCCGAATGATAATGGAGAAAACTTCCTTGGCCTACGAAGAAGCAAAACAAGCTTTGTTAAAACACAGAAGTGTGCGAAAAGCTGTCGACGCCACTTCAGAATAAATCCTGCAACTCCTTTAAATCTTTAATCTCGTATGTAGCCTCGGGAGGATGTATGTCGCCCTCCGGATTAAAGAAGACTTGATCCATCCCTACGTTCTTGCTTCCCAATACGTCAGACTCAAAGTGGTCACCAACATAGATGCTATCGTGGGTCTCGGCGTTTGCATCATTCAAAGCAGTATGGAAAACTTTAGGGTGTGGTTTCAGCACACCAACGTCTTCTGATGTTGTGATAGTTTTAAAATAACCATCCAATTTTGACGACCTTAGCTTGGTGGCTTGTACTTCTTTAAACCCATTTGTAATCAAATGCACATCGTATTTGTTCATCAAATAATCGAGTGTTTCTAGAGCATTCGGGAATAACGTTGATTGCTGAGGACTGCGTTTCAAGTACTCCTCGTTCAGCGCATGCGCCAATTCACGATCACCAATTTCCCATGTTGCTAACGTGCGCGGAAAACGTTCGTTCCGCAAGGTTTTCTTATCGACGGTACCTTTTCGATAATCAGCCCAAAAGGCTTCGTTTATTTCTTCGTACTTGGTGATGAATTGAAGATGATTGTCTACCCCATGACGAGCTAAATCAAATTCATGGAACAAGGTTTCAAGCATTTTTCGACTGTTTGTCTTGAAATCCCAAAGGGTATGATCCAAATCGAAGAATATGTGATTGTATTTAGACATCAACGTTTCAAATGTAGCTCCGTCAGCTGGGATAAAAGAAATACATCACTTGCTATGCACAGAACCGTTACCAACAATATTGTGAATATGACATAAGTTCTGAGTTTAGAATTAACTCTCAAAGTGTTCACCCCGGAAGCAAAAATGGTACTGATTGGAATCATCGCGGGAAGGATAAATATCGACTTGATACACCCAAAATCCCGGTAGTCGTGACTGTACTTCAAAGCAAAAAATAGATAGGCACCAAACAAACCCAGCAGGAGACTTTTAATCAGAATGCGGTCTAGATGTCCTGTAATGAGAAGTTTGAAGTATGATCGAATGTCAACAAATAGGGCAATAAAAAATAGGGATGTTGGTACGAGCGCAACAATGAAAATAATCCGGGCGAGATTCATCATGTCAGGGTGTTTGCACCTCCAACTCCATGGATGGTTTAAAAACTGTATGTGATAAAACGATCCATACATCTGAGCCCAGAATGATGTGCGATGTTTCGGGTAGTTCTCTCCAGAATTAATGTTGAACGGTTGCTTGAGCATGCTCCCCAATGGGAAGGTGAAATAGCCTGTCGCAATCGAGGTGATACCGGGTCGCATCCAAAACTCTGCACCATCGTCAAATAGGGGAGGCGGGGCCGGTTTGTTCAAGTTTGTGGTTAAGGGGTGACCATACGTTTCGTAATTGTGTGTATACCTTGAAAAGAATACCAAAACAATAACACCAATAGTCACAACCGGGAGAACAGACCACCGCTCTTTGAAGTTTCGAATAATTTGGAACAATACCAAAAGTGAAAAAATCCCGAATAAAGCTAGTCCACTTCCTTTGAAGTGAGGAGCCAATGACGCGACTGTCGCAACACCAATGAGATACTTCCAATTGTCAAGTTGTATTGATCTATAAAACCAATACGCTGCCATGCATGCGAGTAATACGATAATCGTATCGTTGGTCGATTGGATGCTTATGCTCATTAGAGCAGGATTAATCAGCCAAAAGCCAATAATGATTTGCCGTACCTCTTCCTGTATGTTTAAGTGCAACATAAACAACCAGGTAAACCAGATGGCTAGCAATGAAATAATGGCGTTCTGAAATTGCATGAACCGACTGATGAAAACACGATCTGTCTTACCAATTAGTTCAACGACCTCAGCATTTGCACGATACAGTAAAGGTGGTTGAAAACACTCCCAGCATGAATCTCGGTGGCTTACATCCTTACCCACAATCATTCGTTGAACCACTTCAACATGGTCGTCGTTTGATTTTAAGTTTACATAAGCGCCCCAGAGTCTGGCAGTAATTCCCACTGCCAGACAAATCCAGAAGATATTTCGTATTGCTTTCGCCATTAACGTTGCGTCTTCTCGCCAAAACTGAGATCTCCTGCATCGCCTAATCCAGGGACGATGTACCCTTGTTCATTCAGTTTGTCATCTATACATCCTATCCATAAATGAGCGTTTGGGATATGTTGGGTTACGTAATCTACTCCGGGCTGACTCCCAATAACTGATACGAGGTGAACGGCACTTGGCTCACCTTGTTTCAAGAATTGCTCGTATGTCATAACCAAAGATTTGCCTGTTGCTAGCATTGGGTCGGTTAAGATTAAAACTCGACTGTCCAATGAAGGGCATGCTATGTATTCCACCACAATCTCGAATTCTGTTTCACTGAGGTGGTGTCTGTATGCAGAAATGTACGCCAGGTCCGCTTGGTTGAACAATTGAGTAACACCGTTTTGAAGTGGAATGCCCGCTCGCAACACTGTTGCAATCACAGGTTGTTCTGTGAGCTTTTTGGTCGAGGCCTTACCAAGCGGTGTTGTTGTGGTTGCGTCTTTGTAGTCGAGCAATTTTGATAACTCATACGCTGCGATGCTTCCATACCGCTCAATGTTCTTACGGAACCTATACCTGTCCTGTTGGATATCAGTATCTCGAAGTTCTCTGATAATTTCGTTGACGATGGAGTTCTCGGATGAGAGATTGTGTAAATGCATTCCCGACGTTCTTGGTATGATTTGTGTCGGTAAAGTTAAGAGAAGTATATCTATACACTTTAGTCAAAATTTGTAAATACAATTACCTTTGATTCGTAAATGAAGAAACTCTACTCTTTCATTACCTTGACCATCGCAGTGACGTTGGGATTTGCTCTGTTGTCCCTCGCAAAACCCATGCAGGATGTCTTTCTAGATTTCGAATCAGCCGTGGCTGCCGGGAACGCAAAAAGTTTTTCAAACTACCTCAGCAGTAGCGTCGAATTGGAATTACCAGGAGAGGAAGAAGGTATCTACAGCAAACAGCAAACTATAGTTATTCTGAATCGTTTCTTTGACAGATATCCGCCTACCTCGTTCAAAATTGTTCATCAAGGTAGCGCAACATCAGGAAGTAAGTTTGCCGTAGGTGATTACACAACAGGGGAGGAGAAAACTTTCAGAGTTACTGTATTCATCAAAAAACAGTCGAACCGCTACTTGATTCAGGAAATCGAGTTTGAATAAGGTACAGGAACACGTTTATGGATTTTCGCAGTCAGCAGACCCTAGATTTTATACATCGCGCATTTGATGAAGACATCAAAGACGGTGATCACTCATCGTTAGCATCCATTCCTCAAGGCACTAGAGGAAAAGCTAAGTTGTTGTTTAAAGAAGACGGAATAGTAGCCGGGCTTGAGCTTGCCCAAGTAATTCTAGAACAACTGGATCCGGATATATCGTTTGAATTTTTCAATCAAGACGGTGACCATGTGAAAAAAGGGGACACCGGTTTCATAGTTGAAGGTAGAGTTCATGCAATTTTGGCCGGGGAGCGTCTTTTGCTTAACTGTATGCAGCGCCTCAGTGGAATCGCAACCCACACCCATGAATTAATTCAATTGATGGGTTATTCAAAATCTAAACTGCTTGATACGCGAAAAACTACACCGAACCTTCGATTTTTAGAAAAATGGGCGGTTACGGTTGGTGGAGGTTACAATCACCGTATTGGACTGTACGACATGATTATGTTGAAGGATAATCACAACGATTACGCCGGGGGGGTCACAAAGGCGGTTGAGCAAACAAAAAGCTACCTAGAGGAGAATGGACTTAATCTGAAGATCGAAGTGGAGACTCGTAACTTAGATGAGGTTAAGGAAGCCCTAGCTGTGGGCGGGGTAGATCGTATCATGCTCGATAATTTTGCGCCTCAACAAATCATTGAAGCACTTGCTGTTATTAATGGTCGGTGTGAAACAGAAGCTTCAGGAGGTATAAATGAGACAAATCTGAAAGCATACGCCGAAACCAACGTTGATTTTATCAGCATCGGAGCACTCACTCATTCTGTGAAAAGTCTCGATATCAGTTTGAAAGAGACGGAGTAATAATATAGGTCTCCACAAAACGAGCAAACGATTCTGCTTTCAATGCATGACCGTCATGCATTTTCCATTCGGTTACTTGAACATCTGCCGCCCTCAAAAACTTTTCTTGTTTGGCTACAGATTCCGCTGTGCGGAAGACATCAGTCTCATCGTAAACCATGAAAGTTTTGCATGATTGAATCGCATCTAATGCCTCAATTGGCAAATCTGTTGGGATGCTTCCACTCCAGAAGATCAGTTGGTCTATTCTAGGTTTTGAAGCACTCATCCACCTACAAGCCGTAGCAACTCCTTGACTAAAACCAACTAAAACAAGGTGTTGGTTCGATTGTATGAACTTGTCATACACTTGATCTAAGAATGCACAATAGTCTCGAATATCGTTTAATCGATCTTCCTTGGTCATCCAACTCGCTACCACATCGCCATAGAAGCCTTTTCGATAAAAGCGATGAAGACCTTCCGGTGCTACAACTGCTATACCAGGTCTGATAACAGGTTTAAACTCTTGAATAAAGCGATTTGCTAATTGAGCGTAGCCGTGAAGTGCAATGAAAACCAGGTTCGCAGATTGGATGTCGCCTTCCACAAATACACGACCCGTCTTAAGGGTTTTAAGTTGGTGCTCCATGGTGCAAAGTTAGTTGGTGAGGAGGAGCCGTGCGACTGAGAAAGATGTAACTTCGCCACATGAAGATTTCACTCATTGTTGCGATATCTGAGAATAACGCCATTGGTAAAGACAATCAATTACTCTGGCACATCCGGGATGATCTTCAACTGTTTAAACGAACAACGTTGAACCACGTGATTATTATGGGGCGCAAGAGCTATGAGTCGATCGGTAAGCCTCTTCCAAAGCGCACAACAGTGATTATTACGCGGCAATCGGACTATCAAGTACCGGGAACTATAGTATTTAATAGCTTGGAACGTGCGTTGGAATACTTCAAAGGAAAGGAAGACGTCGTTTTCATCACGGGTGGGGGAGAAATATATAAGCAGTCAATGCCTTACGTAAATGAAATGCACATCAGTCATGTGAAAACTACCGTCGATGATGCAGATACGTTTTTTGCCGAAGTTGATTATTCTGAATGGCAAGTTGTCGAAGAAGTGACCTACGAAGCGTCAGAAGTTAATGAGCACGGATTTACGTATAAACGCTATTTGAAAGCGGATTAAACTGAATATCGATTCCAGTTTTCGATTTCATGATTATACCGGGTACAATGTCTTTTGTGCTGAGCTGGTTTATGCTCTTGAATTCATAATCCTGAATCAGGTTACCTGCTACCCACTGTAGTTCCATGAGTGCAAGTTGCTGACCAATACATATGCGCTCTCCTTGCCCAAATGGAATGTATTCAAATGCTTTGCCCGTAGTTCGATTTATAAAGCGGTTGATGTCGAATTTGTTCGGGTTTTTCCAGAGTGATTCTCTCCGGTGAAGCGTGAAGGGACAAATCATGAAGTAATCACCTTTTTTAACCTTGAAGTCTTCAATTAAATCATCGTCCATTGCTTGGCGATGAATCGACCAAACGGGCGGATAAAGCCGGAGACCTTCCTGAACCACAGATTTTAGTTGTGGAGCGTTTTTAAGTGTTGTAAAACGAACCTCACCATTCAGTGATTCTCGAAGTGTTTGCTGGCTGGCTAAGTCACTGCCCAGTACACTCACTATCCATGTCAACGCCGATGCCGTTGTGTCGTAACCTGCAAAAATTAAGTTAGTAACCAAATCATTTAATGCCTTATCATCCTCTCCTCGATTGATATAGTCTTGGATTAAATGACTATTTGTCCTTTGGTAGGATCGGCAGAATTTTACAATCTTCTTTGAGTATTCCTGCAGTTCCATAACTGCGTCATTGACATTCAAATTCTTCTTGGATAAACCTACTCGAAGTCTGAATGTGTTTCTAAAATCATTTAGCTTTTGATTTTTGATGTTGGTGATTTCAAGTACCTCTTCATGCGCCTTTACAATCGCGTTTACATCAAGTTTTAATTCTGAATTGAATTGTGTTTTGAGTAAAAGGGTGAGAAAAAAACGTTTCGACCAAGACTCTATTTCAACGAGTTCTTTGTCGGGTTTTATATCCTGATAAATAGCTCCAATCTGAGTTTCAAAATCACGAACTACCTTTTCATGAAAGTGGGGTTTCATGTTTCGATTTTGACTTGCCCATAAATCATCCTCCGAAATGAAGATTCCATCACCCAATAGTGGTTTCAGCGCCTTAATCACGGGGGAGCGTTTGTAATTTGACTTGTTCGTTTTTAGTATGTGTTTAATAACATCCGGATCACTAACTAAATGCAGTTGTTGGTGCTTTCCTAGATTGAATCTAATGAGACCACCTCGCGAATTAGTCAAGTCGACCAGAGTGGTTAATGGATCTCGGAACAATCCACCAACTAGTCCGATAAACGGCAGTGGTCCTATCTGAGGAATCGACGAATTAGTCTTCATCGTCCAATAGGTTTACATTTTCCAGTTGATGCTTCAACCTGTGGACAAACCTGCCCATGTCGCCACCATTGTTTACGCGGTGATCGCAACTCACAGTAACTTGTAGGACGTCTCGCTCTTCAATTCCGGCTTTCTTCTGAATCACACGTTTAGAAGCAGTGCCAATGAAAATCCCAAGACTGTGAAAGGGAAGAGGGATTCCCCAAGTTCGCCGGTCGGCCGAATAATTCATAATCGATGAAAAATACAACGTACCAAAATACGCTTGGCGATGTTTCGGACTCCTCAACCAAAAAGCGTATAACAACTTCCTCAAGAACGTTGGGAACTTAGCAAACAGTTGCTCGTTATCCGTAAGGCTCGGTCTTGCATCTTTCAATCGGTTGTCAATTTCCCCAATCGACTTTGCATCCGTTGACCGTAGCAACATGTTGGTTAATTGGTAAACATCGTTCGTCTTTATTTCAATCGGAAGCCAAAAATCCACTTGTTGGGGTGTTATGGTTTTTGAACGAGTCGCAAAAGACTGGATCCTCACATCTTCCTTAACCGCAAGCGCGCACGCTTTGATGATATAAGACGTAAGACTTAATCGATTGCCTTTTCTATTATGTTCTTTCAGATGTTTACGTGCGTTGGTGATGTCCAACTCAACCAACGCATGTATGTGGTAGTTTTTACTCCCGAGTTCAACTGCATCACGAATGAGCCGCGATGAACTGTTAATTCGTTCGGAAGTAAAATTGGCCAAAATTTATGGCTTAAGTCTACCGTACATTCGTGGGAATGGGATGGTTTCTCGCACATGAGGCAGTTTGCAAATCCAAGCTACCAATCGTTCAAGTCCCAAACCAAAACCGGCATGAGGTACAGAACCATATCTACGTAAATCCAAGTACCACTCGAATTCTTCCATTGGAAGTTGGTGCTCGTTGATTTTTTCGATTAATAATTCTTCGTTGGTTTCACGTTCGCCTCCACCAACTACTTCACCGTAACCTTCCGGAGCTAACATGTCAACCCCACGTGCAAACCTTGGGTTTTCAGGATTACGCTTTAGATAGAAAGCTTTCACTTCATGTGGCCAATCATAGACCATTACCGGAACATCAAACATTCGAGTAAGCACAGTTTCGTCAGAACCTCCAAAATCGTTGCCATATTCAAAGTTCTTAGCGCTCTCCATCCACTGAGGGATGTTGCGCTCGTCTTCTTCCAGTTGCTTAATTCTATTCTTGTTCTTGTCGATCTGGTTTAGGTTGAAGTTAACCTTACCCTTTTTCATTCCACCCTTTGCAATCAGGGCTTCGCGTTCTTCAATATCTTTTTGTAGCGACGCTTTCTCTTCAAGCGTGTTTTTCAAATCTTCTTCTAAAACCGCTAGTGTTGTTCTTCCTTCTAACGCTGATTCGCCTTTGATGATGGCAACAGCCTCGTCGTAAGTAAGTCGTATAAAATCGTTTGCGGTTTTTTCGAGAATTGCGGTATCTCGCTCCAGTACTTCAAACTCTGGTTTGCAGTGTTTGATAACATCTTGAACAACGAAGCGGATAAACGACTCGATACAATCCATGTTGTCGAAAATGTCGTAGAAAGCCATTTCCGGCTCAATCATCCAGAACTCGGAAAGGTGACGACGGGTTTTAGATTTTTCAGAGCGGAAAGTAGGGCCGAACGTGTAAATCTTACCGTGCGCCATTGCCATCGACTCGCCATAAAGCTGACCCGATTGCGACAGGTATGCTGGCTCACCATAGAAGTCGGTCTCAAACAAATCAGTTGTTCCTTCACAAGCATTACCGGTGAAGATTGGTGCATCCATTTGAATGAATCCTTCGTTTTGGAAAAACGTATGAATCGAGTAAATCACCCGATTTCGAACGCGCATGATGGCCCATTGGCGTTTGCTTCGCAACCACAAGTGACGCTGGTCCATCAAAAATTCAATACCGTGTTCTTTGTTGGCAATTGGGTAGTCGCTAACGTTTTGTAGCACTTCGATTCCGGTTGAGTGAATCTCGAATCCTCCAACTTGGCGCTGATCCGCAACAACTTTTCCTGTTATCCGAACGCTACTTTCTTGGCCTAGTCCGGATGCCAGATTGAATTGATTTTCGTCGATTGTGCCTGCATCAACAATGCATTGGCAAAAACCTGTCCCATCTCTTAAAATCAAGAACACCAAGTTCTTGCTTTCTCGTTTGTTCTGCACCCATCCTTCAAGCGTTACTACCGCATCTTCGTGTGTAGATAAGTCTTTTATGTATGTTTTCATCGATGTCAAACCAATTCTCTAATTTTGGCAAAAATACGGTTATTCCCAACGGATTTTAACCGGGCTACAAAGGTAACATGCTCAAGCAATCTCTAAACCAGACACTCCTTCAAAAACTGTCTCCACAGCAGATACAGTTTATCAAGCTATTGGAGTTGAATACATTGAATTTTGAGCAAAAGATTGAAGAAGAGCTAATCGAAAATCCGGCTCTTGAACAAGGTCGTGAAGATGAAGGTCCGGATAGCTCAGAATTTGACGAATACGACGATGGGTATGAATCGATGAAAGATGAAAGCATCGATGTGTCTGATTATCTCAGTGACGATGATGGCGGTGTTCAGCTAAATGATCAATACTCCGGAGGTGGCGATGAAGAAAAAGAGTTTATCCCAATCAACGCAGGAATTACCTTCCGTGAGCGCCTTATCGAGGCTGTGAAGTCAAGTTTGCAGACAGAACAAGAATACATTCTGGCAGATCAAATCATTGGAACCCTCGATGATGATGGCTATTTGCGCCGACCACTGCGCAGTATCGTGAATGACTTGCTGTTTAGTGCAAACGTGCGGACAACTGAAGAAGAACTGGAAGCTGTGCTTGAGAATATTCAAGATTTAGAACCGGCGGGTATCGGAGCTAGAAGCTTACAAGAATGTTTACTTCTACAAATCCGGAGCAAAGCAAAAGTGAAGAATACGGCCATTACTAAATTGGCCGAGACTGTGATTGCTGATCACATGGAAGACTTCACCAAAAAGCACTACTCACGTTTGATCAAAAAGCTAAACGTGACCGAAGACTTCTTAAAAGAGGCTATCACCTACATTTCGAAACTCAATCCAAAACCGGCGGGCAGTTCATCATCAGGTAAAGAGACAGACTTTATTATCCCTGACTTTATTGTCAAAGAAGAATACGGCGAACTCCGTGTAGAACTTAACGGTCGCAATACGCCTGCATTAAAAGTGTCTCCAAGTTATTTGGAAACACTTAAAGGCTATGAGAAGTCCAAGAAGCCGGATAAATCTACTAAAGACGCTGTGCAGTTTATCAAGCAGAAGCTTGATTCTGCTAAGTGGTTCGTAGACTCAGTGAAGCAACGACATAACACCTTGTTGGTTACCATGCGTGCCATTGTTGAGATACAAAGAGACTATTTCCTTACCGGTGAAGAGGAAAATCTGAAGCCGATGATTTTAAAGGATATCGCAGAGCGTGTTCATATGGATGTTTCTACAATTTCGCGTGTTGCTAGTAGTAAATATGTGGAAACGGATTTTGGGATTTTTCTTCTAAAACACTTTTTCTCTGAAGGAATCGTAACTGCGTCCGGAGAGGAAGTCTCCAATAAAGAGGTGAAGAAGATTTTAGCCGAGGCGATTGCAAGTGAAGACAAGCAAAAACCATTGACAGATGGCAAGCTGCAAATCGTGCTGAAAGAAAAAGGGTATAACATTGCTCGTAGAACGGTTGCCAAATACCGCGAACAACTAAACATTCCGGTCGCTCGATTGCGTAAAGAACTCGCGTGATCCGAAAGTTAGCGCATATCACTTCACTTATTGGGCATCCAGTATTTGTGCCGATCTACGGAATATTGGCCATTGTTAATTTTCATCTGATTGTTCAATCCAAACTCAACGCTCAACCCAAATGGTTTTGGGTTGGAATGTTTGTTTTGATATTGTCCCTACTGCCGCTTATGGGTGTAATGTTTGTTTTGAACAAATATCGCGCGCCCGACTTGGCTCAAATCAATAGGAAGGAAAGGCGTTTAGCAGCTTGGTTGCTATGCCTCATGTATGCCGTAGAATTTTGGGTATTTAATGATTTCTTTTTTCATCCTATACTCAAAACCTTTGTACTGGCACTGTGCTTCAGTAGTGGATTGCTAGCTGTTCTAAACGGATTCTTGAAAGTCAGTTTTCACGCGTTTGGTTGGTCGGGGCTGTTTGTCTTGATGTTGGTGCTGGCGCAACTTAATGCACCGAGTTTTGTTTTTTGGGTGTTACTCACTCTGTTGGCAGCAGGTGTAGTGGGTACATCGAGACTGATCTTAGGTGTGCACAGTTCAAGAGAAGTATATACGGGATTTATTACCGGATTAATTTGCAATATTGCAGTTTACATGATTTTCTATGGAAGATTTTAAAGCGATTTTATATCAAGTTGACAATGGCATTGCGACCATTACATTAAATAGACCGGATGTATTTAATGCGTTCGATGATACTCAAAGCTATGAGTTACAAGATGCTCTGAAGTTGGCGAAACGCGACAAAGAAGTTCGGGTGATTGTGCTCACCGGTGCAGGAAAAGCGTTTTGCTCAGGTCAAGATTTAAAAGCTATAGCCAACGCTGAGAATCGATCTCTAAGAGATTCACTAGACAAGCGATACAACCCGATTATCAAGGCCATGCGCTCCATGCCCAAGCCAATTATTGGTCGAATCAATGGAGTAGCAGCCGGCGCCGGATGTTCACTTGCTCTGGCGTGTGACTTTGTAGTAGCGTCTGAATATGCAAGCTTTATTGAAGTCTTTATCAACGTAGGATTGGTGCTGGATTCAGGTTCTAGCTATTTCTTACCGCGTTTGGTAGGAAGTGCACGTGCGTTCGAAATGTCCACTATGGGTAACAAGGTTAAAGCGGAACAAGCGCTCGAGTGGGGTATAATCAATCGGGTGGCAAAAGCAGATGAACTTGATTCTGTAGTTGATGAAGTGGCACAGTATTATGCGAATGCACCAACAAAGGCTGTTGCATTAATGAAGCAAATGCTAAACAAATCATTCCATTCGGATCTTGGTGAAATGTTGGAGTATGAAGCATGTTGTCAAGAAATCGCTGGGAATTCAGCCGATTACAAAGAAGGTGTTTCAGCGTTTAACGAAAAACGCAAGCCAAAGTTTACGGGCAACTAACACATCAAACAAACGGTTTGGTATTTTCTGAGGTTATCTTTGAGTTATGAAGTATGTTGTTGTAGTTTCTTTGATTTTGAGCGCCCTATTTGCTCATGGTCAAAATTTCGAACCCTGTCATACCAATCAGTACATAGACTATCTTGAAACTCAATATCCAGGGATTAAAGTCCACATGGATGAGCAGTATCACAAGACTTTGTCCGGTGTAAAGGCTTCTCAACAACATGGGAAAATCCTACCAATCGATACGACATATGTTATTAAGGTAGTGTTCCATATTGTATACCGAACTCCTGATCAAAATTTAGACGATGCTTTAATACACGAGCAGATGGAAGTGCTCAATGAGTGTTTCAATCGTCAGAATGCGGATACAGTTAATACACGTGACATTTTCAAGCCAATCGCAGGCTCTGCTCGTATGAGATTTGAACTGGCCGATGTTGACCCTGATGGTAAAGCAACAACGGGAATTACACGGACACAAACATCGGTAACAACATTTAATACCTTCAACCGCGGAACTTCGTTCGACTACGTCAAGCAAACTAGTCGTGGAGGAGTTGACGCATGGGATACCGATAAATACCTGAATGTATGGGTGTGTAATCTGGATTTTACCAATGGTCGTCTAGGTTTGTTTGGATACGCATATCCTCCAACAGGAGCGGATTTTTGGCAGAGCAATGTGTTTCAACCAAAAGAGAGACAAGGAGTTGTTTTGCATCATGAAATAGTAGGACGAAACAATCCGGCATCCTTACCAGCTACTACCTATACCAATGAAAAAACAGCAGTTCATGAGTTTGGACATTTCTTTGGATTACGGCATATCTGGGGTGATGGTGGCTGCAACGTAGATGACTTTATCGACGATACCCCACTGGCAAGTGGAGCTACAAGTGGCTGCCCTATCGGACGTAACACATGTGGTTTGGACAATTTGCCGGATCAAATAGAGAACTATATGGATTATGGAAGCGCAGCATGCTCCAATATGTTCACCGAAGAGCAAATACGTGTTATGCGCTACAATTTGGTAAACCTCCGACCGGGTCTTGCCACACCCGAATATGTATATCCGCCTGTGCCGGAGATTGGCGAAAACCACTTATATCCAAACCCGGTTACAGACAAGCAGCTAAGATTTTTTGATGAGAATCTCATTGATGTTGATGTGAAACTCGAACTCACCAATATGCTTGGTCAACCCGTGCTAGAACAAACCGCCTTCAAGTCAGACTTCATCGTCGAGTTCAACCAAATTGATCTCGCGGCAGGAATGTATTACGCCGTGCTCACCGTGAACGGAGAGGTAATGGAATCGAGTATGTTCCTAATTGCCGATAAATAGGAAGTTACAGTTAGGCACACATTCTTTTGTGCTGTGTTTTATTCTAAACACGTTTATAATCGCTAGTTAGATTATTTTGTAAGTGTTTGATATTCAATTGTTTGCTCAGTATATGTTTGAGTGATGAGCAAGTAGATAAAGCCCATGGAGAGGCCACTACACGTGTAAACCACTTGTACTCACATATTTCGAATTTTCTACCCCTGTTTCTTTTAACGTGATTGCATTGTTATCGGTGAAATCATCGGTAGTAGTACAAAGAAAACAGTTATGAAATTTCGAGGACCAGCTTTAGTTCTAGTGGCCATCACGGCACTTGCGTTAAACCCGTTTTCCGCCGAGGCGCAGCCTTGTTACTCAGGTTTTAAGTACCGAGTTCCGGTTGAGTTGGACAACAGTTCATCAGACGCACTGTCAAACTATGAGGTTAACCTCAGCCTAAACACTAATGCACTTATCCAAACCGGTAAGATGCAGAGTTTAGGACAGGATATCCGCTTTTTGGATGCGTCGGGAAATAATCTTGATTACTGGATTGAGAGTGGCATCAACACGTCCAAGACTTCGCTATGGGTTCAAGTTTCTTCGATACGAGCATACGGTAAGGATAGCATTTACATGTACTATGGTAATTCGACGGCGACTGCAAAAAGCAATGCAGACGCGACCTTTCATCTTGTTGATGAGTTTAACGGGTCGACTCTGAATTCAAGTCGTTGGTCGGCATGTGGTTCCGGAACAATATCACTTTCCCGAGGCAGTCTTAATCTAACATCAAACAGTTCAACAGCATCCATAGAGACTAAGCAGAGTTTTAGTCAACCGGTATTGGTTGAGTTAACAGGTGTGTCTACTTCTGGAGGAGGAAACGCGGTAATGGGTCAGTTAAATAGCTCAGGTAGCGGTTATGGTATGTTGCACAACGGCAGTGTGATGCAATTGGCATCGGTGTCAAACTCATCATGTATATCAGCAACTTCGTTTGGTTCGAGCAATTCAACGGCTCTTGTTGGAAATTGGTCGTTTGTTTGGACATCAGGAAAACAAGAAGGAAGTTGGTCCGGTCAGACTCTTAACGGTGCAGCTTCGACGACAACACGAGGAAGCTCAACGACATTTGTATTGGGTAATACAGGAAGTTATGGAACACTTAAGGTCGACTATCTAAGAGTAAGAGGATATGCTGCAACAGTTCCGAGTGTATCATTGGGTTCTGAGCAGAATATGGATTTCACATTGTCGGCTTCATACGAAAGCCCACTCTGTGTTGGAGGGGATTTGAAATTGTCTGCAACCGCAGTTGCAGGAGGGGTGTATTCTTGGACGGGTCCAAACAGCTTTAGTTCAAACCTTCAGAATCCGGTAATAACGGGAGTTTCCGCCTCTGATGCAGGTCGTTATGACTTAACGGTTGACATCCCAAACGGTTGTGCAAGTAAATCGACAACAGTTAATGTAAACATTACCGCAAAAGCTGTGGGAGGCTCAGTGGCAGGAACACAAACTGTTTGTTCGGGCTCTAATTATGGTATACTATCCTTAAGCAGCCATTCCGGTAACGTTCTACGTTGGGATTCATCAGGTTCTGCTAATGGTCCATGGAAAGCAATTTCAAATACCGGCTTAACACAATCTTACCGAGATCTTAAAACAACAACTTACTTCCGAGCAATGGTGACGAACGGAAATTGTTCGGTTGATAGCTCATCTGTAGCAAAAATATCCGTTACAGCACCTTCAAATGCAGGAAGCATTGCAGGAGCAGACACAGTGTGTTCCGGATCAAATAGCGGAGTTCTTACTGTTTCAGGATATACCGGAAACATATTGCGATGGGAGACGAGTTTAAATGGAAATCTTTGGACAACCATCACGAACAAAGGCACAAGCCAGTCATATGTTAACTTAAACAATACTACATATTTCCGAGCTGTAGTTCAGAACGGCATTTGTGCGGTTGATTATTCTGCTCCGGCGATTATTGCTGTTGATGCCAAATCTCAAGGCGGAACAATTAGCGGATCTACCAATGTTTGTCCGAATGTTAATGACGGTGATTTAATCTTATTAAATCGAGTAGGAAGTGTGGTTCGCTGGGAGTCAAAAACGGCTTCAGGCAGTTGGACTGCAATCAACCAAACAAGCGATACGCTTTCATTCAACAATCTATCATCCACTACAACTTACCGCGCTTTGGTTAAAAACGGATCATGCGGTGCAGACTTGTCGGCCACGGCTGCGGTCAACGTTCTCGACGGTTCATCTGCCGGCACCATTACCGGCAGCGACCGAGTTTGTGTTTCCGGTAATAGTGGAAAAATAGAGGTGACGCACTACAAAGGTGCCATTGCAAAATGGCAGAAAAGAACAACTGGTTCTTGGGTTGATGTTTCAAACACATCTGCTAGCAACAGCTATTATAATCTGTCCGAAACCACAGATTATCGTGCAGTAATCTCAAATAATGGATGTAAGCCCGATACCACGGCGGTGGCAACCGTGCAGGTTGATGCTTTGTCTAATGGAGGTTATGTAAGCGGAGATCGCGTGGTATGCGAAGGCGCAAATCAAGCCCAACTTGTTGTAAATGCAACGGTAGGAGAGGTTTCAGCATGGCAGTACTCAACCACTGGTTACATGCCTTGGAGTTCAATGTCTAACTCGGCAACAGATACTCTTGAGTTAACAAACATTACTGCATCGTTATACTACCGAGCGGTAGTTAAAAATGGAGTTTGTGCGGAAGCAACATCGGCCTACTTGCCTGTTGAAGTTACTCCAAAGAGCGACGCCGGGAAGCTGTCTAAGAATTTGGAGCTTTGTGCAGGAACGAACTTTGGAGTAATTAAAGTTAACAACCACACTGGCTCGGTAGTTGGTTGGCTGGAAACCAGCGATGTAAACGGAAGCTGGACTTCCAGTGCAAATACATCCGAAGCTTATGAAGCACAGAATCTAACCGAGAATTTATACTTAAAAGTTGTTGTAAAGAACGGGGTTTGTGAGGCCGATACGTCCGATCTAGGAATTGTGGAAGTGGCTACACCATCGGATGCAGGCAAAATCTATGGCGACGAGTCGTATTGTTCAATCATCAACGATGGTGAGGTGTACTTGAAAGATCTAATCGGAGAGGTAATCAACTGGGAATCATCTACAGATGGAGGAAACTCGTGGACCGAGCACGTATCAGACAAAACCAACTATACATATAAGAATGTAAGTACGACAACACTTTTTAGAGCTGTGGTGCGAAACAAAGTTTGCCCGAACGCAACATCCGACATTGTTCAGATAAATGTAGCGGACGCAAGTGTTGCCGGCACGCTCAATACAGATATCAATTTGGTGTGTGAATTGTCGAACACCGGCACAATTCACCTAGCTGGAAACACCGGTAATGTTGTGAAGTGGCAATCGAAAACAAATGGCCAATGGGATGATGTACTGAACTCATCCAGTACCTTTAACTTTTTCGACATCAAAGCAGAAACTGCCTATCGTGTCATTGTGAAAAGTGATTTCTGTGAAGCAGATACCACAAAGTCATTATCAATATACCTCTCATCCGAAAGCCAAGCTGGTACAATAAGCGGAATCAGTCCAATTTGTTCTGAGCAAGGAAGCACAACACTTCAAATAAATGCCTACAACGGTTCAGTGCGTTCTTGGCAGCAAGCAACAAGTGAGAATGGGCCTTGGACAGATGTTGCATCCAATACCGAAACTTTCGAAGCGACTTACATGGCTGGTAACTCCTATTACCGTTCGCTGGTAAAAAATGGAGCTTGTCCAGAGGTGATATCTGAACCATTCAAATTGGAGGTGTTTGCCTCTACAAATCCTGGTATTCTGAGTGGTTTACGTGAGGTATGTGAAATAGAAAACGAAGGAGTAATTGAACTCACCGGGAATACCGGTGAGACTCTCGATTGGGAAATTCTAGACGATAACGGTGAATGGAAATCATTGAATTACACCGGTGATTTGTATTGGTTTGAAAACTTAGACGCAGTAACAAAGTTCAGAGCGAAAGTGCAAAACGGACTGTGCCCTGAGGCGTATACCCCAAGTCACTTAATCGAGGTGAATCCACTTCCGGTTGTGAAGATTTCAACGGAGAATCTGTGTGAGAAACAAATGTCTGTGTTTACGAGCTCAACTACCATTGACAAAGGAAATGTGGTTGGTGTTAACTGGCAATTCTCAGACGGTTATACCTCAACAAACGAGAACGTCAAGCGACTTTTTACGACATATGGAAAGTACGATGTACGATTGGAAGCAACATCTAATAAGAACTGTAAGTCGATAGTGACAGAAAGTGTGGTGATTGACGAACTTCCTTTAGTTGGTTTTAGACTGTCCAATGGAATTGGTCAGAACACTTCTTGTTTGAACAGTACGTCAGAATTTGAAAACCTTACAACGCACTCGAATAAAACCGAGTTGGAATATGTTTGGGACTTTGGGAATGGCCAAACTTCAACTCTTGAAAATCCTACGTTAAACTATGGTGTGCCGGGAAGTTACGATGTTGTACTCACCGTTTCTAGTCGAAAAAATACGTGCAGCAACAGCTATTCAAACAAAATAACTGTGCTTGAGGAAATTAAGCCGGATGCAGGAATTGATATAGAAGCCAGTCTTGGTATTGAGGTTCAACTCAACGCCAAAGGCAATATTTCGTACCAATGGGAGCCTGCAGAATTCTTGAATGATGCAACTATCGCTAACCCAATTGCACGTGTTACCGAGTCTACCATGTTTACGGTACTCGGAACTGACTATTATGGTTGTACAAGCTCGGACTCAATTTGGGTGAACGTGATTCGCGATCATACGGTACGACCGAACAACGTGATTACACCGGACGGGAATAATGAGAATGACGTTTGGGTGGTTCAGAATATCGAGAATTATCCAAACAACTCAGTATCGGTGTTCGACCGATGGGGTAGAGAGGTTTTCCGAACGCACAGCTATCAAAGCGATTGGGGAGCGACTGATTTGGATGGAAAAGGCCTTATGGACGGAACGTATTACTACGTAGTTGAGTTCCCAGAAATCAACAAAGTAATGAAAGGTGCCATCACGGTGGTGAATAACAAATAATTAAAAGCGAGATGAACATGAGAAAGTCAATCAAAACTGCATTCTTATTGCTGGCACCACTTATGGTTTTTGCGCAGCAGAATCCTTTGGTTAATCACGGTTATGTGAACGGATTTTTGATAAATCCTGCAAATGCCGGTGCTACGGGGACAAACTTGTATCTCCTAAACAGACTCCAATGGGCAGATGTTGAGGGCGCACCTGAAACGTTCATGGCTACCATGGACGGTTCAATTGCAAATACAAACTTGAACTATGGTTTGTCTATCGCTAATGATGTGACGAACATCCTGGGTAAAACCAGTATCTACGGAACCTATGCGTACAGATTGCCATTGAGTGATGAATCTAATTTGTCGTTTGGTATGTCCTTTGGTTATGAACAAAATAAGATTTTGTTCGACCGGGTAAATGCGACTAACCCAAATGAGATTACGCTAATTAATAATATCGAACAGCAAGCGAACATGGATGCAAACGCTGGACTTGGATTTTCATACAAGAATCTAAGCCTAGGCGTTTCTGCTTACCAATTGTTCGCAAACAATAACGTTTTTGAAGATGAGCAACGACAAGTTGCTTATGCCTACTCCTTTGAAAGACACTATGCAGCCAATGCTCAGTATCGAATTACGTTAGACGAAGACAAGCTCTTCTTAGACCCCAATGTGCTCATCCGCTATGCCCCGGGTTATGATGCACAAGCAGATTTTAATCTGATGTTAAACTGGGCCAACCGTGCATGGATTGGTGGCGGATTTAGAACAAATTATGGTGCCAATTTTATGGCCGGAGGAGTTCTGGGTGATCGCCTATTGGGTAGCTATTCGTACGGACGAAGTGTAGGACCAATAGAGCGTTTGAGTGCCAATTCGCACGAATTCACTTTAGGATACAGGTTTAGTGGAGTTGATGGAGTAAGAGACGAGGATAACGACGGTGTTCCGGATGATATGGACAGACAGCCAAACACTCCGGAAGGTTGTGAGGTGGATGCCTCTGGTGTGGCAAAGGATGATGATTTGGATGGTGTATACAACTGTTTAGACCATGAATTGAAAACGCCATTGGGAGCTCCGGTAGATGCAAATGGTGTGGCGCTGGATGATGATGGAGACGGAGTAATAAACTTATTTGATCGTGAACCAAATTCTCCTAAAGATTGTCCGGTTGACAAACTAGGTGTATCCATTGATACAGACATGGATGGCGTTTCTGATTGCAATGATATGCAATTGAAAACCCCATTAGGTGCGGAGGTAGATGAAAACGGCGTTGCCCTTGATGGGGACAACGATGGTGTAGCAGACTTATATGACTTGGAACCCAATACACCACACAAGAAACACTTACATACTCAAGAAGATATTGATGCATCAGATTGTATTGTAGATGCACATGGGGTTGCTAAAGACTCTGATAAGGATGGCATTACCGATTGCGTTGATCTGGAAGAAAATACACCTGAAGGAGCGCTGGTGGATGCACAAGGACGAGCAATTGATACCGATAAAGATGGTGTGCCGGATGGAATTGACCGCGAAATTGATTCTCCACGTGGTGCGCAAGTGGACAAATGGGGTGTTGCGATTCCGGATCCAAATGATTTAGACGACGATAAAGACGGTGTACCAAATGCTATAGATCTTGAACCGGACACAAAGGCAGGGGCCAAAGTTGATGTATACGGACGAGCGATTAAAGAGGTGAACCCAATCACCGAAAATCGTTTGGAGATTGATGAAATGGATGATAACTCTTCCGAGTGGGACTACTTCATGATTGTTGGCGTGTTCAAGAACAAAGAGAACGTGAAAGGTTACCGGGCAAAGTTGGAAACCAAGTATGGGGAGAAGACACGTACCTTATATACCAAAGCAGGTTATCACTATGTATACACCAAACAAGTGACATCGCGCGAAGAAGCATATGAAGAGAAAGATCGTTTGGTGAACAAAAACGTTGAAGACTTCATCGTGGGGAACCCATGGTTGTGGCGCGAGCCAAAGAAATAACGATAGAACTACACACCACTGATTACTGCATGGGCGGAGGTTTCTCCGCCCTTTTTTTGTGCTCAAAAAGGCCAATTGTATTTGAAACCATTCTAACGTTTACATCTACTTAAACAGAAGCCCACAATTTTTTGTTGAAATAGTACATTTGCACCTCTTAAACACAAGACCTATGGCATTCGACATCGATTTAATCAAAAACGTTTACTCAACTATGGCGGAGCGCGTAAACGCAGTCCGCGAACTAACTGGTAGACCGCTTACGCTAAGCGAGAAGATTTTATACTCTCACCTGTGGAACAATGAAGTTCCTGCAGAAGCCTACGAGCGCGGAAAATCATATGTCGACTTTGCCCCGGACAGAATTGCATGTCAAGATGCAACGGCTCAAATGGCCTTGCTTCAGTTTATGCAAGCTGGTAAGAAGAAAGTTGCGGTCCCAACCACAGTGCACTGTGATCACTTGATTCAGGCAAAAGTAGGAGCGGATCAAGATTTGCAAAACGCATTGAATACGAGTAATGAAGTATTCAATTTCTTAGAGTCGGTTTCGAACAAATACGGAATTGGATTTTGGAAGCCAGGTGCAGGAATTATTCACCAAGTTGTTTTAGAGAATTATGCATTCCCAGGAGGAATGATGATTGGTACCGATTCTCACACCGTGAATGCCGGTGGTTTGGGAATGGTAGCTATCGGAGTTGGTGGTGCTGATGCGGTTGACGTGATGGCAGGAATGCCGTGGGAGTTGAAGTTCCCAAAACTAATTGGTGTTAAGCTAACTGGAGAGATGAGCGGATGGACAGCGCCAAAAGATGTGATATTAAAAGTTGCCGGAATTCTTACCGTAAAAGGGGGAACCGGTGCAATTGTTGAATACTTTGGTCCTGGTGCGAAGTCACTTTCATGTACAGGTAAAGGAACTATTTGTAACATGGGTGCTGAGATTGGAGCAACCACTTCAACGTTTGGTTACGACGAGTCGATGGAGCGCTATTTGCGCGCTACCGACCGTGCCGATGTTGCCGATGCAGCGAATGCGGTGAAAGAGCACTTAACAGGAGATCCTGGGGTATACGCTAACCCGGAACAATACTTCGATCAAGTAATCGAGATTGACCTGTCTACGTTAAAGCCACATTTGAATGGACCGTTTACTCCGGATTTGGCAACACCAGTTGGGCAAATCAAGGAAAAAGCTGAAGAGAACGGATGGCCGTTGGACGTAGAGTGGGGATTAATTGGTTCTTGTACCAACTCCTCTTATGAAGATCTTTCTAGAGCGGCGTCTATTGCGAAACAAGCAGTGGATAAAGGTTTGGCGACCAAAGCAGAATTTGGTATCAATCCGGGATCTGAGCAGGTAAGATATACAGCAGAGCGCGATGGCTTACTTCAAATCTTTGAAGACCTAAACGCTAAGATATTTACGAATGCATGTGGACCATGTATCGGTCAGTGGGCACGATACAACGACCCAAAGAATGCACCGAAGAACAGTATCGTTCACTCGTTTAATCGAAACTTCAGTAAGCGAGCAGATGGTAACCCAAATACGCATGCGTTTGTAGCATCTCCAGAGATTGTGGCAGCGATTGCCATTTCAGGACGATTAGACTTCGATCCTGCGACGGATACACTTACCAACAATGAAGGCGAGCAGGTAAGACTGGATGAGCCTACAGGTTTCGAATTGCCTCCAAAAGGTTTTGATGTGGAGGATAATGGTTACATCGAACCAGTTGCGGATGGTTCAGGAGTTAACGTAGTGGTAGATCCAGACTCAAAACGTCTTCAATTGCTAGAGCCGTTTGCACCATGGGATGGCAAGAACATCATGGGGGCAAAGCTTCTAATCAAGACAAAAGGAAAGTGTACAACGGATCACATCTCGATGGCAGGTCCATGGTTAACTTACCGCGGTCACCTCGACAATATCTCCAATAACTGTTTGATTGGTGCAATCAACGCATTTAACGACAAAGCCGATGAGGTATTCAATCCTTTAAACGGTGAATACGATAGCGTACCAAAGGTTGCGCGTATGATTAAAGGTGCTGGTGAGTATTCGGTTGTAATCGGTGAGGAAAACTATGGAGAAGGTTCTTCGCGAGAGCACGCAGCAATGGAGCCACGTCACCTGGCAGTTCGTGCGGTAATCGTTAAATCGTTTGCGCGTATTCACGAGACCAACTTGAAGAAACAAGGTATGCTAGGTTTGACATTCGCGAATCCGGCTGATTACGATTTCATTCAAGAAAAAGATACGTTTGATATCATGTTGGACGAGTTTGCTCCTGGTCAGCAAATGACTGTTGTGATTAACCATGAGGATGACACAACAGATTCCATCAAGGTGAATCACACATACAACGAATCTCAAATTGAGTGGTTCAAGGCAGGTAGCGCGTTGAACTTGATTCGTCAGCAGCAGTAGAGCCATGCGAAATTGGTGGTTTGCTTTCTTAGTTGTTGGATTATGGTCGTGTAAAAACGCGCCCACAGAGGAAGTAACAAATCGATTTCAAGAAGAACGTCTTCAGTACATATATAATCTTCAAGATCAACGTCAATCGGCGCGACTGGTTCCGTTCTTAAAAGCCAAAAAGACACATCACCGCGAGGCGGCAGCACTTGCGTTTGCCTCGGTTCAAGACCCCTCTAAAGCGCGGTTTGTTAAGGAAAGTATGCTCACGGATGGGGATGCTCGAGTACGTCGTGCTGCAGCATATGCACTTGGTCAGCTCAGAGACTCCACAAACGTTCCGGCATTATTCATGGCGTTCGAGAACGAAATCGATTTACAGAATCGGAAAATCATTTTAGAGGCATTGGGTAAGTCCGCCAACAATAAGGTTGTTGAATATTTAGATGCGTTTAACTCAAACGCAACACAACTTAGGGAAGGACATGCACTCGCCATGCTGCGAGCTTGTCGGAAGCGGAAAGTGGGAGAGAATTACAAACGTAATGCCATTCGCTACTTCGACCCGGTAAGCCACGACCAAACAAAGATTTATGCTGCGTGGGTGTTAAAGTTCTTAAAGGATGACGCCGGATATATGGAGAAAGACATCAATGCGTGGAAATCCTCAAGTCAACATCCGGAGGTGCTACGATTACTTGATGAGCTCAAAACAGTTCCTGAGCCTCCGATTGAAGATGCCAATCTAAAAACTCCAACAATCCTACTTGCCGAACGTGATCAATTTGCCAACGATTATCTGTTTGCCCGAGCATTATCTAAATCAACCGTAGTTGAAGAAGACGACATGAATACACTTTACCGTTTGAGTGGAGATAGTGTTCAGATAGTTGCGACAACCGCAGCGAACCACTTTGTTGAGTCGATAGATGACACCTACAGGCAAGGGAGCAGCTACCGAGAAGAAATAGTAAGTTTTCTTACCAGCGACGACATGGCCAAACAAAGTGTAGGTTGCTATGAGGTAATTAAAAACCCGGATCCTTTCTTCCAGAAATTCTTGGCCCCGGAGATGGAAAAGCTTGAGTTGCCGCGGCAACTGGAAACGTATTTAGATTTTCAAAAGGCACTGGCCAAAATCACCGGAGAAACTTACGAGACACCGACATACACCAATAATCGACCCATTGATTGGGAACATGTTTCTGGCTTGCAGGATAGCGTATATGTCGATATAAAGACAAGTCGAGGGGTGATTCGGATTGTGTGTTTGGTGAACGAAGCACCCGGATCTGTTTCTAACTTCTTAAAGTTGGTTGAAGATGGTTTTTATGATGGAAAAGTCTTTCATCGCGTAGTCCCAAACTTTGTAATTCAAGCAGGTTGCCCAAGAGGAGATGGATGGGGCTCATTGGACTGGACGCAGCGAAGTGAGTTCTCCAACTATTTACGATATCATACTGGTGCCGTTGGTTTGGCTTCAGCCGGTAACGACACAGAAGGGGTTCAATTTTTTATCACGCATAATTCAACACCATTCTTAGACGGACGATATTCAATCTTTGCTTTTGTGACGGAAGGAATGGACGTTGTAGGTCAAATCGAGATGGGAGACAAGATTGAGTCGATTCAAATTGTAGGTGACTGATGCGGAAGTATTTATTCTGTTTGGTCTTAATAATTGCGAGTCTAATGTCTGGCTTTGCGCAAATGCCAAAAAAGGATAAGGGCAAGTTTTATGCATACTGGGGCTGGAATCGCGGTTGGTATACGAAGTCGGATATACGGATCTATGGTTCAGATCACGACTTTACCCTGTACGATGTTCAAGCCAAAGACTTGCAGTCGGATTTTCGGTTCAAGACGTATTTCTTCGTTAATAGATTAACTATTCCGCAGACGAATGTAAAAGCGGGCTACTTTTTGACCGATAGGTACAGCGTTGCACTTGGGTTTGATCACATGAAATACAAAGTGGTTCAAAACCAATCCGTGATTATGGATGGTTACATTGATCGGGGTTTTTCACACTATAACGGCGACTACTCGAATGAAGAAATCCGAATTGCAGAAGACTTCCTAAGATATAATCATACCGATGGTTTAAACTATGTGTTTGGGGAATGCAATCGACACGATCAGTGGTACCAAAGTCCGGGAGGTAAAATGAAACTGCGTACGGAGGCAGGTTTAGGTGTTGCACTTTTGAGACCTCGCACCGATGTCGCTTTCCTCAACTATCAAGGACCAAACATATACCACAACGCCGGATATGGTGTTCATGGGAAACTGGGAATCAACCTGGTGCTATGGAAGTACTTTTCCATATTGTCGGAAGTAAAAGGTGGTTTTATCAATATGCAGAACATTCGTGCCGAATTTGACGCATCCTCAGGCGCACAACAACGCTTTGGCTTCCTGCAAGCCAACATACATGTGGGTGCAACATTTGGATTTGGAAAGTAATTTTGGTCTCATAGATTGTGGTGTTTGTCCGAACACACAAATCGCATCCTAACAGCGTTGTATTTTCGCACTCTTGGAACTTTTAAACGAAATATATGCCAGTCTTAGACGAAACCCATTAAGGACTTTCTTAACGGCGTTTGGTGTAAGTTGGGGACTGTTTATGCTCATGATAATAATGGGCCTAAGCATGGGGCTGGAGAATGGTATCCGGTCTATGTTTAAAGGCTTCAGTACAAACAGCATATTTGTTTGGGGGCAATCAACTTCGTTGCCCTATGATGGTTTTAAGGAAGGGAGAAGGGTTCGCTTAAAACTGGAAGATGCGGAATACGTGCGAGAGAATGTTGAAGGGATAAAGCTTCTTGCGCCTCGGGCTCAGCTTGGAGGATATGGCGGAGGAGAAAATGTCAAATTTGGAGACAAAACTGGAGCATTTTCAATTCAAGGAGATATCCCACGCGTACGGGAAATTTATCAGTGGCCACAGGTTGACGGAAGGTTCATCAACGAAATCGATAACCATCGTTCAAGAAAAGTATGTTCGATAGGCCGCAGGGTGAAGGAGGTTCTATTCAACAACGAAAACCCGGTTGGGTCTTACATAACAATAAATGGACTTCAGTTTCTGGTTGTAGGTTCACATAGATCACAAGGGAGCTCTCATCAAGCCGAACAGGATGATCAGCAGATCATAATCCCGATGAATACCTATCAGAAGGCATTTGGTGGTGGTGGGTTTGTAAACTGGTTTGCTATCGATTGTTACGACGATCAAGATTCAGACGTTGTTGAAGCGGAAATCAAATCTGCCTTAAAGAAGAAACATCGGATTCATCCAGATGACCCGCGCGGTATTGGTGGATTCAACGCAAAAAAGATGTTTGGTCCGATGCAAATGACATTCATGACAGTACGAGGTGTAGCGTGGTTTGTAGGAATTATGACTTTACTAGCCGGTATTATTGGTGTAAGTAATATCATGTTGGTTTCTGTTAAAGAGCGCACAAAAGAAATTGGTGTGCGCCGTGCGATAGGTGCACGACCCAGAAACATCGTGGTGCAAATTGTAATGGAGGCAATGATACTTTCATTTGTCGCCGGTTATGTTGGCCTAATGGCCGGTATCTGGCTTGTAGAATTAATTGGGCAAAATGCTCCCGGAGCGCAGAATTTTAAGGATCCGGAGGTTAAGCTATCGGTCGCGGTAGCTGCATTTATCATACTAATCATTTGTGGTTCGCTAGCGGGGCTGCTTCCCGCCAACAGGGCGTTGCGGGTGAAGCCTGTTGAAGCCTTGAGATACGAGTAAGGCAATCTCGTCCTAATTGGCTCGTTATTTGTTTACCTTGCGAAGGTTAGCGCATTTATGAAAAAAGCAGTTCTGTTATTCCTCGGTTTCTTCTTGTTTGTTCAAGGCTTTTCTAAGGAACTCAAATACGAAAACTTTATCTACGACCCGTTAATTGAGACGGTTCTACTTTCTACTAATACTGCGGTGTATAATCCTGTGGCGGTGATGGATTTAGGTCAGATTGAAGGTCTTCGACTCAAGTTCGATCGATTAGAAGCAACGAACGAATTCTACCAGTATACATTTATCCATTGCACCTCTGATTGGAAGCCCAGCAACTTGCAAAAAACAGAGTATCTGGAAGGAGCTACGATGGGGGAGATTTCGGACTATACATTTTCATCGAATACCTTCCAGCAGTATGTTCAGTACAAAATGGTGTTCCCTACCCAAGACATGAATCTTGTCGTATCCGGGAATTATCTTTTGGTGGTTTACAAGAATTTTGATGAAAGTGATATTGTGTTAACACGTCGTTTTATGGTGTTGGAAAAGAAGACCAATATTGTTGGCGATGTGAAACCGGCAACCTTACCGGCAGATCGTTTCTATAAACAAGAGGTCGATTTTGAGGTGGATTATGAGAATTACCTCATACAGAATCCCTTTCAAGATGTGAATGCTATTGTGCTGCAAAACAACAGCTGGAACAATGCCATCTACAATTTGAAACCAGCCTTCGTAAATAACAATAAACTCATTTTCAATTACGAGGATCAGAATGTGATTGAGGGAACAAGCGAGTTTCGATTTTTTGATATTCGCTCGTTACGTGCGTTTAGTCAGAACGTTCAGAAGAAATTCACCGATTCGATTATTAATGTGGTCCTAAAGCCTCAGGAAGTAGCTGCTCACTTGAATTATACAAATAGTATCGATTTCAATGGTCAGCGTGTTGTGCAGAATGTTGACGGGGGAGATGTGACCGAAAATGGCGATTACACGCTTGTACACTTCACCTTGAAGTCGCCCAATGAGATTTCGGTGGGTGATGTATATGTGTACGGAGAATTGTCGGATTGGAGAATGGACGACAAGTTTAAGATGACCTACGTTCCCGAAAAGGATATTTATTACCTCGCAGTAAAACTAAAGCAGAGTTATTACAACTATCATTTTGTGGTGAAACGCCATGATAATCAGGAGATTGAATATCGATTTACAGAAGGGAATCACTCAGAAACTGAGAACAACTACATGGTTTTATTGTATCATCGAGATGCGTTTTACGGGTATGATCGCCTTGTTGGCCTCAAGACCATGAACTCAAATAGCGCTCGAGACTAGCGTAGATTTGTCGGACAACCAACAATCATGTCCGACGAATATTATTACTTGCTTGCGATCAATCGATTAGAATCCATTGGTCCTGTTTTATCTAAAAACCTTATTGCCTATTGTGGAAGTGCGAAGTCTGTTTTCGAAGCAAATCGCAAAGAATTACGTGACATCCCCGGAATCAACAAAACGTTAGCCCAGAGAATTCATGTGTTTGATGAATTTGATCGGGTAGAAGAGGAGTTGAAGTTTATCGAGCAGAACAACATCCAAATCGTATCATTTTTTGATCGAGTATATCCCAATCGCTTGAAACAGCTACCATCGGCCCCCATCGTTTTATTTCAAAAAGGCGCAGCCGACTTAAACGCATCGCGTATTATTAGTGTAATAGGAACACGTAAATGCTCCGCACATGCAAGAGAGTTCACCAAAGAGGTAATTGAGAAATTGGCCGTTTATAATCCTGTTGTTATAAGTGGATTGGCACATGGCATAGATGCTGTTGCTCATCGAACTTGTTTAGAACAAAACCTATTAACGATGGGTGTACTGGGTCATGGGTTGAATACCATCTATCCGGCAGCAAATCGAAAGCTCTCACGTCAAATCGCGGCTTCTGGAGCGTTACTCACGGAGTTACAGCGCACCGAGCGTGCAGACAAGGAGAATTTTCCCAAAAGAAACCGAATTGTGGCCGGTATGTCGGATGCCGTTATTGTTGTTGAGTCACCGGTGACCGGCGGGTCGATGATAACGGCTCGAGTGGCGTTTGATTTCGACCGGGAGGTTATGGCTGTACCCGGAAGGGCTAACGAATCATTGTCGGCTGGTTGCAACAAGTTGATAAAAGAGCACAAGGCACACCTTGTCGAATCTGCCGAGGATATAGCTCGGATTTTAAATTGGGATATACCCGGGAATCAAACGAACCTTCAGTTTAGCTTACCCGTGCACCTCAGTAAAACAGAGCAGTTGGTTTTTGATACCATACGTGAGATTGGTTGCGCTGAAATCGATCAACTTATCCGTGTGACTAAAGTATCAACCAGTGTTCTTGCTTATACGTTGTTGGAACTCGAATTTCGCAACATTGTTCGGGCATTGCCCGGCAAGCGATTTGAGTTAGTATGAGTGAGGCACAAAAAAGGATATCTATTCGTGATTTCGATTACGATTTGCCGCAAGAGCGTATTGCGCAAGAGCCAAAGGGCAAACGGAATGAATCAAAATTGTTAGTGTATCAGAATGGTGAGATTGAACATTCTTACTTTAATGAAATTGGAAATTGGCTGCCATCCGATAGCTTAATCATCTTCAATAATACACGAGTAATACCGGCAAGGATTTATGCTCAGAAATTTACCGGCGCAAAAATCCAGTTGTTCCTTCTGCAGCCTGAAACTCCTTATCAGGATATGGAGCGTGCGTTGAAAGTTGACAATGAGTCGGTGGTTTGGCAATGTATGATAGGTAATGCAAAAAAATGGAAGGAAGGTTCTGACCTGGTTATTGCAACCGATCGCACAGAGATCACGGCCACATTGGAGAACAAGGCGAACGGACTTGTGCGTTTTGAGTGGTCGGGTAATATATCATTTAGCGACGTGATTGAGTCAATTGGGCGTATGCCATTACCTCCGTACATCAAGAGGGAGGCACAATCTGATGATTCGAATAGGTATCAAACGGTTTACGCGAAGAACGACGGTGCAGTGGCGGCACCAACTGCAGGTCTTCATTTTACAGATGAAATTATTGAAGGTTTGGAAAGGGATGGCCACCGGATTGGCGAGCTTACACTGCACGTGGGAGCCGGGACGTTTAAACCGGTTACGGAAGACAAGGTGTGGGATCATGAAATGCATTCTGAATTCTTTCAAGTTCCGAAAGAAACGATTGAGAATTTGGTTCGCGCCAATAAGCGGATTGCAACAGGTACAACGAGTTTGCGAACACTTGAATCCCTATACTGGATAGGTGTTAAGTTAAACGCAGATATGTCAGATCCTTTTGTAATCGAACAGCATCTACCTTACACCATTCAACACGAAACCAACTTTTCTTACCAAGAAGCGTTAAAAGCCATTTTAGATTACATGGAGATTCATCATCTATCACAAGTGAGTGGTTCCAGCGGTTTAATGATTATGCCCGGATATAACATTCGGTCGATTGACGGACTGATCACCAATTTTCACATGCCTAAGTCGACATTACTGTTACTCATATCCGCTTGGATTGGCGACGATTGGAAAGAGGTTTATCGCTCCGCGCTTGACAATGACTATCGCTTCCTTAGTTATGGAGATAGTAGTTTGTTATTGAAAACAAAATAAATATAGAGGGTGTTTATTTTGGTATAAAAACATAGAATTATTCTGGGACTCGAATGAGTTTTAGATTTGCATTAAAGAATCAGAAAAATGAGTGTAAACGTATCAACAGATCAAGATTTTAAAACCAATTTAGAATCGAACGACAAGGTTGTTGTAAAGTATTTTGCGAACTGGTGTGGTAGCTGCAAGTTATTCGCGCCAAAGTACCGCAGATTGTCTGATGACGATAGATTTAACGGAATTACGTTTCTAGACGTAAATGCCGAAGAGAATCCGGAAGCACGAAAAATGGCCGGGGTAAGTAACCTGCCATTCTTTGCTGTTTTTCAGAACGGCGAATTGGTTGATGGAGCCGCCACCAACAAAGAAGATAAGGTTGTTGAACTGCTTGAAAAGCTAGGATAATGCATATACCAACGATTAAAAAGATAGTTGAGCAATACTCTATCGAAGAATTGCAAGCTGCAGAGGCTGCTATCCTTGAGGAACAAGCTCCTGCGTTTGATATTCCGGGAGAAGATGAGGGCGAGCAATTAACTCATGCCATTGCCGCGATTTGGATTCTTAACGACATGCAGGAAAATAATCGCGATGCGAAATCTTCACTCCGCGAATACACAAAAAAGGTTCGGAAGAGTATAGACTAGGGACGATGGTTCAATGATGGTAGTGCGTGAATGCCTGCCTGTCGGCAGACAAGCTTGAGTGCATGAATGCGTGACTGAAGCCAAATCGTTTTCCGTCTATAAACCTGTTAACGGTTTGTGTTAATCGTTGAGGTTCTATACACCGTCGTTAGGAGAATGGTGCCGTTATTTTTTGGAAATGTGGGTTGATTAATCGAGGGATATACCGATAATCCCCTCCCCATTGGCAAAATACACGATTAGACGTAGGGTTTCCACACAAACCTCCTTGTGTTATGAATGGCCCATTTCCTCATTCTGCTTCTCGAACCGTTTCTCGAACTGCGTTAGGAGGATGATAATGTTTCTTCTTTGAAAAGTGGTTGAAATAACCGATTGACGTAACGATAATCCCCTCCCCGTGGGCAAAATACACGATTAGACTTAAGGTTTCCATTCAAACCTCCCTGCGTTGTGATTGGCCCATTTACTCATTCTGCTTCTCGAACTGTTTCTCGAACTGCGTTCGGAGGATAATGGCGTTTCTTATTTGAAAAGTGGTTGGAATAGACGAAGGATGTAAGGATAATCCCCTCCCCACAGAAAAGTTACTCATTTATATTTAGCAAGTCCAAACCTAGCAACCCTTAACACCACTTGTGTCTCCCAACGTCTAAAGTTCTTGCATAAAAAAGCCCAGACATCGTCCGGGCTTAGGATATTGAAAAAAGATAATTTAGTTCTTTGAAAGGTACTCAGCTACACCGTCGTGCGTTGCGTTCATAGCTGTTTTGCCTTCTTCCCAGTTAGCTGGGCAAACCTCACCGTGTGTTTCAAGGTGGATCAATGAATCAAGCATTCGCATTGCTTCGTTTACGTTTCTTCCCAATGGCAAGTCGTTAACGATTTGGTGACGAACAACGCCTTCTTTGTCGATCAAGAACAATCCGCGGTAAGCAATCATTGGCCCTGTTGCAGCAAGCATTTCGTTCTCATCGTATCCGTAATCACCGGCCAAAACGCCGTAGTTGATGCTTACAGTTTTGGTTGTGTCTGCAACGATTGGGTAAGTAACACCCTGGATTCCTCCTGCGTCTTTCGACATCTGCAACCAACCCCAGTGAGACTCTTCTGTGTCTGTTGAACAAGCAACAATTTCGCAACCTTTAGATCTGAACTCTTCCAATTTTTCTTGGAATGCGTGCAACTCAGTTGGGCATACGAATGTGAAATCTTTTGGGTAGAAAAAGAAGATTACGTACTTCTCTCCTTTGTATTGATCAAGTGTGAAGTTTTCTACTACTTCTTCTCCGTTGATTACTGCCGGAGCAACAAATGATGGTGCTTTTTTTCCTACTAATACTGACATAATTTTCTGATTTGACGCGAAGTTAATTCCACTCATTTACAGCAACAAAAGAATGCTATCACTTCTCTTGATATGACTATTTAAGCCACAAATAAAAAACCGGAGTGACTAGCTCCGGTTTTCTGACTAAACCAAAATAACTATAAATATTAACGAATTACCGAGAACGGTAGGTTAACATTGTCTCAGACGTTTTCGTTTGACCGCACTATAGTAGTTGAATACCGTCTGCGACTTGGTCTTCAATATTAAGTCAATAGTAAGTCGGTTCGAGTGATGTGAACCATTAGTGGATAACCTCCACGTATTGATACTATCGTGATAATTCTTCTTCTAAATACTCGGAACCCAGTTTAACATAAGCCTCCGCATTGCGAATCACATGAGCTATTTGTTTGTCTGTAAGGGTTTTAGTCACTTTTGCCGGACTGCCCAGAACTAAACTGTTTGGCGGTATAACCGTGTTTGATGTGACCAATGCATTCGCTCCAATGATTGAAAACTCACCAACTTGAGCACCGTTCAACACCGTGGAATTCATTCCCACAAGCACATTGTTGGATATCGTAGCCCCGTGGATTAAAGCCAAATGGCCAACAATACAGTCATCCCCAATGGTTACCGGGAAACCTGGATCTACGTGCACTACCGCATTGTCTTGGATGTTGCTGCGACGACCAATCTTTACAGAGTCTGAATCACCACGAAGGACGGCACCAAACCAAACACTGGATTTTTTGCCAATAGTAACATCACCAATAATCGTTGCATTGTCGGCAACGTATGCCGACTCATCAATTTCCGGACTGTTACCTCTGAATTCCTTAATTATCGCCATTCTGAGTACTTTCGCCTTAGTTTAACGCAAGTTAGTATTATGGCTGATATCAGACTAGTAAACATCCGTCAACTCTCAGGAATTGGTGCTTTCGATAAACCTGTCGCCGGCGAAGCAATGGCACTTGTCGTGTCGTTAAAGGACGCATATCTGGACGTTAGAAATGGTAGAATCGAAGGTTTTGGAAAGATGTCCGATGCGCCGGAAACGGACTTGCCAACTTATGACGTAAAGGGAAGAATGGTGTTCCCCGGTTTTATAGACTGCCACACACACCTTGTTTATGCCAATGATAGGTCTGGCGAGTTCGTAGATCGAATCAAAGGCTTGTCATACCAAGAAATTGCCGAAAAGGGTGGGGGTATTCTAAACTCTGCGGCAGCACTCAATTCCATGTCTGAAGACGAGCTTTTCGAGGCGGCTAAGCAACGACTGTTACGAGCGATTTCTACAGGGACTGTTGCCATCGAGATTAAGTCGGGTTACGGACTCACCGTAGAGGGTGAGTTGAAGATGCTTCGAGTAGTTAAGCGACTTAAAGATTTAGACCTCATACCTATCAAAGCCACTTTTCTCGGTGCGCATGCTTTTCCGGCAGAATACAAGAGTAATCCGGAAGGTTATATCGATTTGATTGTGAATGACATGTTACCTGCCATTCACGAAGAAGGACTAGCAGAATACATCGATGCATTTTGTGAGGATGGATACTTCACCGTTGAGCAAACAGAACGTATTGTAAAGGCAGGAGCGAAGTATGGTTTGAAAGCGCGATTGCATGTCAACCAATTTAAATCCTTCGGTGCAGTTCAAATGGCGGCCTCCAATGATGTGTTGAGTTTGGAGCATTTAGAAGAACTTTCTGATGAAGATCTCGACACAATAAAATCGTCTAACATGTTTGCAGTAGGGCTACCGGCGTGTTCTTTCTTCTTGGGTATACCGTATACACCGGTTCGAAAACTTATAGACGCCAACGTCCCTGTAGCACTAGCAACCGATTTTAACCCCGGTTCTTCTCCCACGTCGAACATGGGATTTGTACTCAGTTTGGGTTGTATCAAAATGAATTTATTGCCGGAAGAAGCTTTTAATGCGTGCACGATAAATGCAGCTCATGCCTTAGAAATAGCAAATGAGGTTGGTTCCTTTGCTATTGGCAAAAGCGCTAACTTTCTGATTACGGATCTTCCAAGCTTAGACGCACTACCTTACCACTTTGCGGAAAACCGAATAGATGAGGTTTGGGTAAATGGAGAACAAGTTTCTTACTAATACCAAATAATCTCACCATCCTTTAGGATCGAGAGGTGCTCTTGGTCGAGTCCGTGGTTTTCGAGATACCGGATAGTGTTCCACAAAGGTTTCTCATTGTACCAATTGTGCAGGTAGGTCGTATACGGACTTTGGTACATGTTGTATTCGTTTCGGATAACACTGGACCACGTGAGATTATCAATCTCTTGAGCTAATTCCAGTTTCCATAATGTGTAGTCTCCTTTGCCACTGAACTCTTTAGGTATTTGGTAAAGCGCTTCTAAAGCCAATTGATTATCGCCAATGTTCTGAGCGTCTACCGCACGTTTGTACGCTTGTTCCGCATTGCCTAAAATCCTATCGTTTCGTTTGATACTTGATAACATCACAAACCGATCATAAAGCTCTTGTGCGTGCCATTCGTCGTCATACAGATTGTAAATGTCGGTTATAGCAAACTTTCCATCTTTTACTTCAACTAGGTATTTGATTGGCTTCATGGAGTATTTATAGTCGATCACCAACGTAATCTCCGCTGAGTTTGTATTCAAGGCGTAGTGAACCACCTGAACACTCGCAGTGTCTTCCTGAATCAAAGGGAATTGATCGGTCGACTTGTAGCGTCCTTGGTTGGGTTGCATGCTCATGTAATATGAGCTGATGGTTTTATTACTCGTCTTGTTTACCCGTTTCAAGAATGCATCATTGTCCCAGAGTGAGTCAAACAATTCGAAGTTTGATGTTTGAAACGATCGCACCAATCGGTCTCCAAAATCTCTAATCTCATCTTTCTTTTCGCTTGTCCACGAAATTTCCGATTCATTCGTTGTTACTCCACAACTTGAAAGCAGAAGAACTACAGTGATGTAACCAAAAGCGCGAATCATCGCAGTCTATACGATAGAATAAAACAGGTTAGTGGATTAAAGTTGCTGGTCACTTGATTCCAAGATTTAGTTCCGGTAACCTGGTCGTTGAAAATTCTGGGGTCGAACGAACTAGTAGTCGTAATTCTGCGATCTACTTTTTCTTCAAACTGATTATTCAACACCTCGAACCCTGCTTCACATGTGATTAAAAACCGAGGACTGAATGCCCATTGGATTCCAAAAACAGGTGCTAAACCATAGCGGAGTGTGGTCGCTTCTGTCTTCTCATTGGTGATAACGGTTTGTCGCTGTTGCTGGCTGAAAGCTCGAGTAACCTCCATATTTATTTCGTTCTTCTTACAGTCCTGAAGCAAGATTAAATCAGCCCCGTAGTAGATATTGAGTTTGTCACCAATATAAGACGTGCGGTAATACGCTAACTTAGTAATAAGCGAGGCATTGGAATATGGACTGTTGTTAATCTGCGTATCCGCCTGTGCTCCATTGGTAATGGTTGAACTATTTGTCAGATCGGTACTTCGATTTCCGGAAGTAGTCCAGTAACCCAGTTGAAATCGAGCGTGGTTGTTTGTGGTGAAATTGTAATCGAGTACAATGGCGGGTGCAGACTCTTCTTGGATGAGATTTGCTAGGTTTAGTCCTACTTGCCAATTCGAAAAATCATTGTTTTCCTGGGCTAGAGCAGAACTCGTAACAGTAGCCGCCAACAGCCACATCATTACTATATGTTTCATAACTAGTTTAATTTAAATCCAACGGATTTAACCTCAACCTTCTTCGCTTCTTCAGCGAGTTGTATGGTTTCGAGGTCTTTTGCTATAAGCGTCTGTACCATTTTATCGGTACGCTTAGACGATGCAATCCCACTCATTCTCAAGTGTTGATTTCGTACAGCTTCTTCTACTACTTTTCGAACGGATCGTCCGTTACCAAAGTATTTGTCACGCCCATCAAACAAAACCTTCATCATTTTGGCCAACATTTCATTTGCGGCCTTGTTGGGTTTTAGGTTATGATCTTTGAGCTGGTTTATTGCGATGGAATGTAAATCTTCCGGTTCAAAGTCTTCAAACAGGAACGTTCTATCGAAGCGAGATTTTAATCCTGGATTCGACTCTAAGAATCGTCTCATATTGTCGGTGTACCCTGCGGCGATAACGATAAATCGACCACGGTAATCCTCCATTCGCTTCAAAATAATCTCAATGGCTTCTTTACCATAGTCGGAATTGCCACCTTCCGTGAGCGAGTACGCCTCATCGATAAATAATACACCACCCATAGCGCGATCAATCATTTCCCCGGTTTTTATAGCTGTTTGCCCTACATAACCGCCTACCAGTGATTGTCTGTCACATTCAACCAAGTTGCCTCGCTCAATGATCCCCAGTGCTTTGTATATCTGAGTTAGAATCCGAGCTACGGTGGTTTTACCTGTGCCCGGGTTACCAGTAAACACTGCATGCAATGAGAATGAATCTCTAAAATCCTTTCCGGTCTCTTTGTAAAAACGCACCAGTTTGATCAAGTCCTTGATGTCGTTTTTAACTTTTTCAAGACCCATCATTAGGTTGAGCTTGTCGACCGACTCTCTCAATAACTCCTCATCAATCGGTATATCCGGTATGGTATCCGGTTTAGAGATAGATAGTTTTTCTACGTCATCCGCCGTGATGGTTGAGAGGTCATCCATACTCAGGCTACTCGGATTTTCCGCCGCCATTACACGTAGGCCAAGATTCATTTTGCACTCATCAACGATGGAGTTCACCAATCGTGCATTTCCAAAGAACCGATCACGGTCTCTGTAAGCATCAACCAGTTTCTTGTACAATTCCTCTCGTGCTTCTTTCGAAAACTGAATACCGCGCTTATCAGCCGAGTAATCTGCGATCTCTATTAGTTCTTGAGGGATGTAATCCGCAAAATCAAAAACCTGGTTGAATCTCGATTTTAAACCCGGGTTTGAGCCTAGGAACGTATCCATTTCGTCCGGATATCCTGCCGCAATTACAGCGATGTCCGGATCATCGGTCATTTCTTTTAGGAGAATTTCGATGGCTTCTTTGCCAAAGTCTTTTGCATCGTCATCCTTGCGTGCCAGTGAATACGCCTCGTCTATAAACAGAATTCCGCCTTTCGCTTTTTTGATAGCAGCCTTGGTTTTGGGTGCGGTCTGTCCTATGAACTCGGCCACAAGATCGGCACGGTCTACCTCGTGGACATGGCCTTTAGACAATAACCCGAGTTTCTTATAAATCTTACCGAGCTTTCGAGCCACAGTGGTTTTACCTGTACCCGGATTTCCTCTGAAGATAGAATGGATGTTTATCGGTTCGTTCTCTTCAATCCCTTTTTCCTTTCGGAGGGTGATGAACTGAAGGTAGTTGCTGTATTCCTTGATGCGCTCCTTAACTTCCACGAGCCCAATTAGGTCGTTTAGCTCTTCCATGACATCTTGTTCGATGGATGGTTTCGCAATGGCAGCAGCTGAGCCGGTTTTCTTTACAGTCTTTTTCTCAACTTTAGGAGCTTCATCAAGCTGGCGCATGATTGCAAAATCGTCGCTGGACGCTTCAATGTAATCATCGCCAATATTGAAACTTTTGGATGCTAGAAGCTTGTCTTGGAACATGATGTCCATGTAATAGCTTCCTTTACCCCAAGTTCCAATGATATCCGATCCCCAACCTACGGTAATAACAAAGTTTGGTTCCTGTGGATAGACAAAGAACAGTTTCGTAACCGACCCTTTCAATAAGTTTGAGCTAGTCCTAAAATTGAAAGTCAACTCGCAAGTCCAGTACTTAACATTCGGGATAAGATTCTCGGCTTTAAGCTCTGCCCAGATGTATCGAGTAAACTGGTGATGGAAGGTTCGGTAATATCTACGATTGTCGATGAGTACGTTGGCGTCCGGTCCTTCGTAAAACTTGATGGAATCAATTTTGAAGTACGGCTGACCAAGACCTGAGACAAGACCATAATCTTGAACGTAAAAGTTTTTCTCAGAGATTAGTTCGCCATCAACCCAAGCTTGCCATTTATAGGTTCCAGCTTTCCAGAAGCCGCCGGAATTTCGGGTACCCCAACCTTCGCGAACGAAAACCTCCATTGAGTTGAAGGATACGGTTCTGTCGCAGTTTAGGTTGCAGATTTCATTTTTCTCTTCATCCAGACATTTGAGCTGAAGTTTGAGTGGCCATTCGGTCTTTTTATATTGTAGATTGATAAAGCGGAATTCGCAGTAGACATAGCCTACTTCAGCCTTATCAAACACCGAGCGGTATTTTTTCTTGTTATCAGCCAGCCATTCTGTAGACCCGTAGGTCTTCATGTCAACGAACTGGTAATTTTTTTTGTCGGATGACGCCATAGATTAGGGTCAAATTTTATAAAAAAGAGTAACAATCCACGCACAAAACTGGTTGGGTTATTTTTTTTTACGAAAAAGCTAAAAAAGGATTGCATTGTTAAAAAAAGAAGTAATTTTGCCGACCCATTCGGTGAGGTGGGTGAGTGGCTTAAACCAGTAGTTTGCTAAACTGCCGTACCTCTAAAGGGTACCGCGGGTTCGAATCCCGCCCTCACCGCGAAGGAAGTGTGGGTGTGAGTGTGAGTGTGGGTGAGGAGATTTTACCTGTACGAACGGAGAAAAAAAGCATCAAAAGTGGACACCATTAGATAGGTTGCACGGATGTTTGATTTCGAAAAACTGACAGCCTATCACGAGATACGTTCTTTAAATAGATTAATTTTACCTGAGCTGTTTAAGCTCAATGGTAAGAACCCTTACCTAGTCGACCAGATGAAAAGGTCATCGCTCTCTACGTCATTGAATTTGGCTGAGGGAGTTGGCAGGTCAACCGGTCCGGATAAGAAACAATTCTATATTCGGGCGAGAAGCTCGATTTTTGAGACGGTTGCAATTTTACATGCAATGGAAGACTTGGGAATTTGGGAAAAAGATTTTTGTGCTGAGATCTATTTGAGATTAGAGAAAATATCTAAGCTCATTTTGGGTATGATACGAGCATTGAAACTACATAAGACCACTTTGTAGAGACACACTCACACCCACACCCACACTCACACACAACTCGGGGTGTAGCGTAGCCCGGTTATCGCGTCTGCTTTGGGAGCAGAAGGTCGCAGGTTCGAATCCTGCCACCCCGACAAAAGGTTCCATAGCTCAACTGGATAGAGCAACTGCCTTCTAAGCAGTAGGTTCCAGGTTCGAGTCCTGGTGGAATCACGAGAAGTAGCCTAATAGTCAACCTGTTAGGCTTTTTTTATGCCTTTTGTATACGTTTATGTATGCGGTTAGTCTTAGAATGCTTTGCCCAGAATTATGAATTGGACTCTTTACAAAGGCGGAAAAATGATCTCTCGAATCGCTTACATCAGTTAAAAGATTCTTTGCGAGAAGTTGAAAACGAAATTTCACAAGTCAAAGCAAAACAACTAGTAAGTCAGTTTCCCAAAGCGGTCCATCATACCTTGAGGCAAGTTTATTGACATGAGAATTCTCATGTCTTCACCATTTGTATCGTAAAGCATCAACAAAACACGTTCTTTGCTGTTTCTAAAAGCTACATGCTCAGCTACAAGACATTTTATAAATCACCACAAGCGGAATGGGTAACGTTTATCCATGGGGCAGGAGGGAGCAGCTCTATCTGGTACAAGCAGATTAGAGACTTTAAAGATAATTTTAATGTCTTGCTTATCGATTTGAGAGGTCACGGTAGGTCAAAAGGTGTGAAACTCAAACGATTTGAGCGCTATTCGTTCGATTCCATAGGCAATGATGTTATCGAAGTGATGGACCATTTGAACATCGAGAAATCACATTTCGTTGGTATGTCACTTGGAACGGTAATTATACGGGAGCTTTCCGAGCGTTACCCTGAGCGAATCGAACGCATGGTTTTGGGTGGGGCTGTCATGAAGATTAACCTTAAAGGGCAAGTGCTCATGCGTTTGGGAGTGTGGCTAAAGTCCGTGGTGCCTTACTTGTTACTCTATAGACTATTTGCCTTTGTTATCATGCCGAAGAAAAACCACCGACACTCAAGGAACTTCTTTATTCAAGAAGCTCGAAAACTCTACCAAAAGGAATTTGTAAAATGGTTCTCACTAGTAGTGGAGGTAAATCCGTTGCTGGCATTTCTTCGAAGTAAAGACCCGGGGATAAAAGCGCTGTATGTGATGGGAGAGCAAGATCACATGTTCTTACCGTCGGTAACAAACTTGGTGAAGCAGCACGCATCAGCAGCTTTACATGTGATTCCGGCATGTGGCCACGTAGTCAATATCGATAGACCCGAAGAGTTCAATCGGGCGAGTATAGCCTTCTTGCAGGCATAACAATTCACAGCCTTTCAGTTTTAAAACCAATTATCTAGTTTAGCGCCCATGCGAACGAAGCTGGTTTTTGTTGGGATTTTTGGACTGCTTTTGTTTTTGTCGCTCAACCGGCATTCGAAACATCCGCAGTTTACCTATCACTCCACTTTGTTCTGTGATAAGGCAGGATATCATGTCTATCTACCCTTGGCGTTTTACTACGATTTTAAGGCGTCGAACTTTCCTGAAGATATTCGGGAGAGAACCGGTAGAGGCTTTAAGCTCGATTCGGCTAACGACCACATCATAACCAAATACCCAATTGGTGTTGCAGTAATGCACAGTCCGTTTTTTGCGCTAGGTGCCTTTATCGATCGAATGTCCGGCGTTCAGCAAGATCTAGGCTACACCTTGGTGCAACATCGCATGGTAAATATCTCATCTGTTTTCTATGCTAGTCTGGGTTTATACCTTTTGTTTTGTGCGCTGAGGCGGAGGTTTGACACTCGCAATACAGTTCTTACGTTATTGCTGATAGTTCTGTGTAGCAACCTGTATTACTACATCACTAGAGACGTTGGTCTTTCACATGCATATTCCTTCTTTGCATTCAGTGCTTTAGTTTTTCTGTTGGAAAAGCTCAATGCTAATCCACTTGCCAAACAACTTGTGTGGCTAGTATTTGTGGCGGGTATAATCATTGCTATTCGTCCCGTGAACCTGGTTTTTCTGGGGATGGTTGGGATGATTTATTGGGATAAACTTAAAAGCCTGTCGGTAAACCGACCCAACGTTAAAGCTGCACTAATCGGATTGGCTCTCTTGCTGCCAATTTTCATTGCACAGTTTGCATATTACCGATATGCGTTCGATGCCGCTGTGTCATACAGTTACAAAGGAGAAGGCTTCACCTTCCTCACAAATCCTCAAGTTTTAAGGGTATGGTTCGCACCTGAAAACGGTTTGTTTCTTTACAGTCCGGTTTTCTTTCTGATTCTTTATGGCATTTACAAACAGTTCAAGTTGAACAGATTCAAAGGCTCGATGTATCTCGGTCTGTTCCTAGTGGTAACCATGGTGTATGCCACATGGTGGTCGCCCGGTCTAGGTTGTGGCTACGGACATAGAGGATTCATTGAGCACTTGCCGGTGTTTAGCCTACCGCTTGCTTTAGTAATCGACAAAGCGCAATGGAGCAGCCGCTGGTCCACAAAACTCATCAGCATATTATTCATCGCCTTCGCCATTTACGCCTTCTACTACCAATTCACCTATGACGGATGCTGGCATGGTGATGGGGCGTGGGACTGGAGACAATTAATTAATGACTGAATGATTGGTTGACCGGATGACCGAATACGCGGAGACCAAACCATTCAATCATTCAATCATTCAGTCATTATCCATTGTGCACGAGCACATCCATCGGCGAAGGCTCTATCCTACCGTCATTCTGAGTCTTGCCTGAATGGGCAAGGCGAAGAATCTTCAGATATGGGCGTTTCCGTAGCCACGAATGCACTGATGGCCTTTGGCCAACTAATGCACGAATGCCTATTAGGCGTCAGGTAGGAGTATCTTCCGATATGAATGAAGATTTATTGGTAAGATTCTTCGGTCACTTCCTTCGGTTGTTCCCTCAGAATGACGTATCTCAGCTAACAGCTAACAGCTAACAGCAAACGGCTTTAAGGCTGCTCTACCTCATTTCATAAAAAACCTCAACTACACCGTTCTCATGCACTTTCCCGCGCGATGAGTTTAGGTTTATTTGGTTTTTTACGCCGGTAAATAGAGGTATTCCTTCACCTAGAATCACCGGCATAACAAAGAGTCGTATCTCGTCGAGCATACCTTTTTCCATCAAGTAACGAGCCGTTGCACCACCTCCAACCAACCAGATAGATTTGCCTGGTGTCTGCTTTAAACCGGTTATAAAGTCTATGTGGTTTTCAGAAATGAAGTCGACATTCTCATTGTTCTCCTGCGCTTTCGATGTTAGAACAAAGCTCTTCTTACCTGTATAGGGCCATGGAATATCCCAGCCGGCAATTTGCTGGTACGTAGCATTCCCCATGATTGTTGTATCAATTTCATCCAAGAATTGGTGAAAGCCATAATCCGGGCCGCCTTCCTCACTAAATTGATCGAGCCACGAAACAGAACCATCCCTATCGGCGATGAAACCATCTACCGATGTTGCGATATACAGTATTAGTCTACGCATGACTATTTAATGGTATCACTCAACGTTCCACTCATTGTCGCGGGGAAGCTCACAATTATAATCCGTTTGATGGCTAAGACATTATCTACACCCCATGGGCATTTCTCGATAATGGTGAGAAACAGCACCACAATGAGCGTACTAATTACGTAGGTGCTCACAACCCGCTTTATGAAGTCGAAAATGTGACCTACGAAATTGTTTCGGTAATAGTTATAGAAGATGAACGTAGAGATAAACAACAACGACAAGAGGGCGATGTAGATAACATTTCGTGTGGGGAGTTTTTCAGCAAGTGTCCAGGCTTCTTCACTCATGGCAACCGGTATAGCTAATAAGGAAGAACCTACAATCACTTGGAAAACATCTTTTAGCTTAAACTCTAGCATGAGAGGTTTGAGTGCATAGCTCAAAATTTCACCTGATTTGTCAACCACCGGTACAACGCGGTGTAAGACTCCTCCAATACGTTTAATGGTGGATTTGTCTTCTTGCTCTTTTTTAGATTTTTCCATGTACTGGCTAAGTTAACCCTTTCGTCAGAATTCAAGAAAAGAAGTACGCTGATGGCGGGACATTCCATCGTCCCTCAAAATTTCAGGTATCAAAAAAATCCCTCCACTGAGAAGTGAAGGGATTCTGATTGTGTGACCTGGCTGGGACTCGAACCCAGGACCACCTCCTTAAAAGGGAGATGCTCTACCAACTGAGCTACCAAGTCATTCGCAAAACATTAAAGCTGGGCTTCTTTGTTTTTTGAGGGTGCAAAAATAGATTTTTTGGAAACTCTACACAATCTCCATAAAGAAATTTTAAAGCTTTTTTTCGTAGGTGAGATGTTGCTTGATTTCACGCGCTCCAATTGAGCGTAAAAATTTGAGCATTCGCGGATTGAAATCGCCAATCCATGCCAATTCACTTGATTCTAAATGCGTATCGTTCTGGATGATGTCGTATACCTTCAACATCATTCCGGAGGTGATTCCTCTGCCTTGATAGTCAGGATGAACTCCAAACACCAAGCCGCGCACTCTCTTGGGATTAACCTTCCATCGGTAGTACAAGAACTTCACTTTTCCGAGCCAGTTTAGATTGCCGTTGAGGTGTCTAAAGATCTCATTCATCTCGATGATGCTCACATAAAATGCAACCGGTTTGTCGCCATCATACGTAAACCAAATAAGATCTTCGCGTAATACCGGCTTCATCGAATTCATCATCTTGTACACCTTCTCCTCAGTCAACGGGATGAAGTGCTTGTGTTCTCTCCACGCAGCGTTATAAACGGTAACGAAGTCTCGCGCATACTTGCGCATGTTGTTTCGGTTAATGCATTCCAGTCGAAGGTTCTCATTTGCTTCAAACTGTTTTGCGGCCTCCTTTATCTTGTCGTACTGAAACAGTGCCGGTGTAATCTCTTGCGTGGATTGAGTTATGGTCGGTTCGAACCCATAAGACTCAATCAGGTCTTTATAGTAGGGTGGATTATAGTTCTCTTGGTAACTTGGCGAATCAAATCCTTTTACCAAAAGACCCCAGAATTTGTCGCGTTCGCCAAAGTTTACTGGTACCTCAACTTCTGTTAAGGAACGAGTATTTAACCACTGGATGCCCGTGTCAAAAAGTATGTGTGCCACCTCTTTGTTGTTGATGGACTCGAAAAAGCCGAGTCCTCCTTTCTTTCCTTTGTTTACAAACGCGGCAATCCGGCCCACATAGTCGCCGTTTTGTTCCACCATCCACAGGCCCACTTTGTCACCTTTGTTCCAGAGCGCTTTCTCGATCTCCTGTCGGATATGAGGAACGTAGTTCTCATCATCCCTATAGATAAGTTTTGGGACATCCAGGAACGACCGAAGTAACGAGTGAGTATCAACGCTTACAACCTGCATAATAGATCTATACCATATTCAATTGCAGAGTCAACCGTTTCCTGAGGGTTCGAGGCGAACTCTCCACTAAGTCGATCAGCAAGTATCGCATTTATGGATATCGCATCATGCCCAAATACACGAGCGAGACCATAGATGGCCGCTGTTTCCATTTCAATGTTGGAAATTGATGTGCCGTTAACCGCAACATTGAGAAGCGACTTAAAGTATGTGAAGCTTGTCGTATCAATGTATCGATCTTGGGGCGCGTAAAAACCGGGCGCGGTAAACGTGATGCTTCTTTTGAGCGAATCACCAATTTCATTCAGTACGTCTTGGGCAGCGGATATCGCATACGGACCAACTGGAAGTTTTAATTCCGATAGCGCATTCTCCCAATTGTTTTCTTGTTCATTTCGGTCGTAATCATACCAGTTTAAGAGACCGTCTAAACCAATTGCCAGCTCAGAAACCACAACATCGCCCGGAACTATTTTTTTCGATACACTACCTGATGTGCCAATACGCATTAAGGTGAGCTTTTGGCGATTTGTATGAATGGTTCGTGTTTTGAAATCCACATTTGCCAGCATGTTCAACTCGTTCAACACAATGTCGATATTCGCCGTTCCCATGCCCGTACTCAAACAGGTAATTCGGTTTCCACGATAACTACCGGTGTGAACGGTAAATTCTCGATTGGTTTTTTTTACTTCAATTTGGTCGAATTGACGACTAACAAAAGGCACACGATTCGGGTCACCAACGGTAATCACTTTTTGAGCTAAATCTTCAGGTAAAATCCCTAAATGATACACCGACCCGTCTGGGTTTAAGATAAATTCTGATTTGTTGAATTCTGCCTGTTTAATAGTGGTATCTTTGCGGCAAATAAACACATTTCGATGAATTCTATTAAAACGCCGAAGGACAACATCATTCTTGTTCCTACTGATTTTTCTACTGCTTCGAACAACGCAATTGATCACGCAATCGAAATTGCGGAGTTATTTGACAACGAAATCACGTTGCTGTACGTCGTTGAAGAGAGCATTTTTAAATCAATTTTTGGCAGTTCCATGGAGAAGTCTGTGATGGTTGATGCCATTACGAAAAAATTGAATGAAAAAGCTGAAGCAATCACCAGTAAGAATCCGAAAATAACGGTAAATACGCTGGTTCGTGAAGGTAAAGTGTATAAGCAAATCATCGACGTTGCGAGTACTTATGCTTGCGATTCCATCGTAATGGGTTTTGCCGGTGTGAACGGAGTTGAACGTTTTATGGGATCAACAACTACTCGTGTACTGAAGAGTTCTGAAGTACCAGTTGTGATTATTAAGGATGTAAAATCTAGCTCGCACTATGAGAAGATTGTTCTTCCAATCGACCTGACTAAAGAGTCACGTCAGAAAGTAGACTGGGCAGTACATGTTGGGAAACGATACAACTCAGAAATACATGTTATCATGGAAGTTGAGTCGGATGAATTCTTGATGAATAAAGTTAAGGCTAGCTTAAAGCAGGTTGAGGGCATCTTGGCCAAGAACGGAATCAAACACGTTTCAAAACTGTTGGACGACCAAGAATATCCCGAGCACTTCGGTAAAGATATCATCAAATACGCTGAAGAAGTGAACGCGGATCTTATTATGATCATGACTCAGAAAGAAGTTGGTGTTCAAGATTACTTAAGACTGGGCTCATTCGCTCGCCACGTCATCCACGAGTCGAAAAACATCCCGGTTATGGCAATCAACCCAAAAGAGACGGTTAAGTCGTATTGGGCTACCGAGTCTTTTGCTTAGTAGAAAATAGATTTCTATTGGTCGACTACCTATAGTCATTTTTTTCTGAACGATAGGTAAATCGCAGATTTGCAGTCACCCTATGAAGAAAGCGCTTAAAATCATACTCGCTGTAGGCTTTGTTGCCTTATTGCTGTACACCTTTATTTTTTTGTTTAAAAAAGGTCAGGAGAAACCAGTTGTGTACGAAACGCAACAGCCTTTCGTAGCTAACATTATTCAAAAAACTGTAGCTACAGGTTCTGTTGTTCCTCGAAATGAAATCGAAATAAAACCACAGTTAAGTGGCATCATTGCAGAGTTATACGTTGAGGCCGGCCAACAAATCAAATCGGGAGATTTGATTGCCAAAATCAAGGTTATACCGAACATGACCAGTCTGAACAATGCGGAGAACCGAGTAAATCGAGCGAAAATTTCTCTTCGTAATGCGCAGAAGAACTACGATCGAAATGCACCGCTGCACAAGCAAGGTGTTATATCTGACCAAGACTTCCAACAACTCAGTATCGCGTTAGATAACGCCAAAGAAGAGTTGGATGCTGCTCAAGATGCGTTGCGCATCATTCGTGATGGTATATCAAACAAATCCAAAACGGCGTCGAATACGCTTGTACGCTCAACGATTTCAGGTACCGTCCTGGATGTTCCGGTAGAAGTAGGTAACTCCGTTATTGAGGCCAACAACTTCAATGCGGGGACTACAATCGCGTTTGTTGCCGATATGGATCAAATGATATTCGAAGGAAAGGTGGATGAGTCTGAAGTTGGTAAGCTCAAACTCGGTATGGATTTAATTCTAACCTTGGGTGCTATCGAAGGAGCTACTATTCCTGCCAGTCTTGAGTATATCGCTCCAAAAGGAGTGGAAGATCAAGGAGCAATAGTGTTTGAAATCAAGGCGGCTGTAAAGAATATGGAAAGCCACTTTATCCGTGCAGGTTACAGCGCTAATGCAGACATAGTGCTCAAGAGTAGAGACAGTGTAATGGTAATTCCGGAAGCACTTCTTCAGTTCGATGAGAACAAAAAGACCTTTGTTGAAGTAGAAACTTCAAATCAAGTATTTGAGAAACGGCCAATAAAAACCGGACTCTCGGATGGAATAAACATCGAAGTTCTAGAAGGAGTGTCGATGTCAGATAACATCAAAGGCAAACCAAAAACCGATGAGAAAGACAAGCCAAAGGCTCCACGAGGTCGAGGTGGTATGTCTTCTTAATGTGATTCAAACCGACCTTTTATTTTTCTAGGAGTTACGGAATCA
>Ga0181574_10000174_pt1 | contig 58423 bp, 44 predicted proteins | sample 101ome_24_FD_145600 | JGI IMG/M metagenome (GOLD analysis project Ga0181574, IMG submission 145600) | Coastal salt marsh microbial communities from the Groves Creek Marsh, Skidaway Island, Georgia - 101410AT metaG (spades assembly) | ecosystem: Environmental > Aquatic > Marine > Intertidal zone... | reverse complement strand
CGAAACCCGATGCCCAACCAAAGTCGAATCGTTCAAAGGATAAATGCTATAATGAACCAATTTGTCACGATGCTGCATGTCAATCATGAGCGTCAGCGTATCAGGTTTTTCAAGGCGATAGCGATGGATTCCAACACGTTCAGTGGCTGTGAGCTCCACATCTATTCCTTGGTCGTCTAAGAAGACTTGGTAATAACCTGCGTGCGCGGACTCATTGGAGTGAGAAAATCGACTTGCATATCGCTCGGACCATTTTTTTGCTTCGGAATTGAATTGAGTGCAAGGCGCAAATAAAATATCCCCATAATCCGATACACCGGTGCCTTGAAGGTGGGTGTGACTAAATCCGTAGATGACAGAATCACTGTAATGGTATCCTCCGCAACCGTCCCATCCTTCCAGTCGAGAATCAGGACTGAGCTGAACCATCCCAAACGGCATGGTCGCACCGGGATAGGTATGTCCATGCCCTCCGGTACCGATAAAAGGATTCACTTGGAAAGCTGGATCGACTGGTTCAGATTGACATCCCCAAAAAGAGAGTGAACACAAGATTCCGAAAGAGGCCCAAAAGGATAGTCGTTGGAAACGCATGGTTAGCGGTATTCAGTTAAGGTTGAGTTTGAAGCCAATCTATCGCTTCTTCCATCACCGGGTCGTGGTTAAATTGGAATTGGCTTAAGGTCAAGTTTACAGGGAAATCTGGAAGGAGCGGGCTGGCTTCCCAACGAACTGGATTTTGCGTGAAATATCGAGCGGACGCAATATTCACAACCAAACCCGATTCTGGCAATGTGTACCGAACGGGATTGCCGAATGTGCCGCTGACACTTCCCATGGTAGGTTCTCCGAATGTCGCGCCTCGACCGGAACGAATGAACCAGGAGGCGATTGAGACTGAAGCAGAGGCAGAGAGACCGTCAAACAGCAAGGCCATTTTACCGTCATAAACGAATTTCCGATGCGGTTTGATCGGTATGTCAAAAGGAACAAACAAAAGCGTGTCACTGGTGGCACCGCGTAACGCGTTATTCATTTTTTCAAATTCGTTGAATACCGCTGACTCCTCATGCCAAGTCGACGTTGTCGAAAAGCCAATTGATCTTTTGCTGTGTTGCTCGTGCGAATTTGAGCGCCATATGGGATGCGAATAGGCTCATTGGAGATATATGGCAATAACTCTGCCATGACGGCTATATGGCCACCAGAATTGCCTCGCAAATCCAATATTAAGTCCAGGTCTTCATCCTCCTTGGACCAATTGTACATGGCCTGGAAAGCTCTACGCAATTGCCTTTTAAAATCAGAGGCATTTGATGGATGAAAATCATGAATCTTCAATACTGCGGGTTCATTAGGCTTCTCTGGTAAAAACCATTCAATGGACTCCGATCGGTCTTTGCTTTCATTCCACCAAGCGACTTCCTCATTCGAGAATACCGGCAATTTCTCGACCGTTCCATCGGCCAATTCAATGATCACCGTATCGCCAAGGCGTGCACCGACCACGAACGGTGCGATGTCATTCCACAGTTTTTCCGCCATTCGCAATCGAGCCACTTGCGCATCACCCTCTTGAGAAATCAGAGGCAAGGCGCTTCCCAAAATGGAACGCGCAGGCACACCATTTACAGCCACAACTTCCGTGCCGTTGAGTGGTGAGTTCGCATCTGCGAATTCAATCATCATTTGATTCTGAACGGTCGTCACCTCGATTGGGATATGCCCATATACTTCACCCAACTGCATGGAGAACGAACGCAATGACAAGCCTGTGTGGCTGTCTTTCAATGTATTACAAATCCTGGCCACCATTTGAGCTTCAGAAAACAATGTTCCACCACCCTCAAACGTTTTCCGTGATTTTTCCCATGCATCCTCAAATTCAATTTCTGAACAATGAACGAAAGGGGAGGGATGCGCCGCTAGAATCCAAGCACGCAGAGAATCAAGATCGGTGTGAATTTGATCTCCGGAAAGAAAATCAATTTGCGTAGGTCGAGGCTGTGCCTGTGTCGAAAACGACAGAGAAAACCACAACACCAAAAAGCTCAAACCAATCCGTCCAATCATCCCTCTTGATTCCGAAATTTCACCATGGTCAAGATGGTAGCTACAGCCACACTTTCGCCTGTTTCGTCATACATGTCCACGTAAAATTTCACGATTCCTTTTCGGATATCATCCGCATCCCGTTTCTCTTGCTCAATTTTGTCTTTAACCGTTAAACGCACGCCAACAGTAGCTCCTGGATACACAGGCTTTGTAAAACGCGCCTCCTCAACACCATAATTCAGTAGAACCGGACCCTTTTTTGGATCGACGAACAGGCCTGCTGCTTTGCTCAAAAGGTAGTAACCGTGAGCCACGCGCCGTTCAAAGATTGTTCCTTCCAAGCTGGTTTCGTCAACATGGGCATAAAAATTATCGCCACTGACGTTGGCAAAATTGACGATGTCAGCCTCGGTAATCGTGTGCTTTGCGGTCGTTACGGTATGGCCAACGACGAGGTCTTCAAAATGCTGTTGAAATAAGTGCGGTGAAGCTTCAATTCTAGCCGCACCCGGTGCATATGTGCCAGTCAGCGACGTAAGCATGGTAGGCGAACCTTGAAGCGCTGTGCGTTGCATGTAATGCTCAACACCGCGTTTTCCTCCCATTTCTTCTCCACCTCCTGCTCGACCTGGGCCACCATGAACGAGCAACGGGAGTGGAGATCCATGACCTGTTGATTCCTTGGCACATTCCCTGTCCAAGGTCAAAATACGTCCATGCATGGTCGCAGACTCATGGACAAATGCGCCTACTTCCTCAGGGTCAAAGCTTACAATCGAGCAACACAGCGAACCACGTCCTTTGTTGACCAATTGCGCAACTTCTCCCATGTCTTCATAGGGCATGAGGGTAGCTACTGGACCAAACACCTCCACCTCGTGCGTGATTACCGCGTCCTTCGGGTTATCATTTCGCAACAAAACGGGTCCCAAAAATGCATCTTCCACGGTATTTCCACCTACTAGAGGTTGATTATGCTCGTAAACGATATCCGCTTCTTTTTCCAATTCTTTTACGTTGGCCAACACATCGGACTTTTGTTGAGCATTGACCAAGGCACCCATTCGAACGCCTTCTTCACGTGGATCGCCAACTGCGATTTTTTGCAACGAGGACACCAATGCATCCTGAACTTCGTCCATCAGATGAGTTGGAACAAATATTCGCCTCACGGCTGTGCACTTTTGACCCGCCTTGACGGTCATCTCTTTTCGCAATTCTTTGATAAAGAGATCAAATTCAGGATCACCCTTTTTCACAGACTGGCCGAGGACGCAAGAATTCAGAGAATCAGCCTCCATGTTAAATGGGACCGAATGGCTCAGTAGCCTGGGATGTGACTTCAGCATCCTGCCAGTGGCCGCAGAACCGGTAAAAGTGACGACGTCGCGCTCGTCGACAAAATCCAAAAGGTTTCTTGCAGGTCCGCAAATCAATTGCAATGCTCCAGCAGGAAGAATGCCTGATTCGGCGATTAGTTCAACCACCTTTGCCGTTAAAAATGCGGTTGCGGAAGCGGGTTTTACAACCGCAGGAACTCCAGCGAGCCAATTAACTGCTACTTTTTCCAACATGCCCCAAACTGGAAAATTGAATGCGTTTATATGTACTGCGGCACCGGCCTTTGGGCTCATGATGTGCTGGCCTCCAAAAGTGCCATTTTTGCTCAATGGGATGTATGGGCCATCAAGAGCAAATGCGTGATCGCCATATTGCCTTCTTAGACTGGCATAACTGAATAAGTTTCCAATTCCACCTTCTATATCGATCCAGGCGTCCATTCGCGTGGCTCCAGTAGCCCAGCTCGCCTCGTAAATAGCTTCTTTATGTTTCAATAAATGAAGCGCCAACCGCTTTAACATAAGTCCGCGTTCTTGAAAGGTCAACTTTCGCAAATTTGGATTCCCCACGTTTCGACTATAATCCATAATGGAATTAACGTCTACCTCGGAATCTGAAACGTGTACAATCGGAATCCCATCGATTGCGCTTAGCAAGGGACTGTCAGATATAGAATCAGGCTCAACCCAGTTACCAGACAAGTAGTGTTTCAACGATGGTATGGTCATGAATCAGCATTTTGTGCTAAAATACGTATCAATGTACCGTTGCGATATGAATTCATCGATTGTTGATTTGGACTTTACTATAAATCTTCGTTTATTTGATTCGTCGCTGAGATAAGAGGTTCCGTCTATGAATTTTTTATTAACTTCGACAAAGAAAGTTTTGGGATTAATGATTAAATGCATTATCTTAGCCTCAACAGACATCAAATCTTGACCAGAAACATCTAATAATTCATTCAAATGAAGAACCTTTTCACACTGGCTGCGGCCTCTTTCCTCGCCTTCGGTGCGAGTGCCAGCAATGTTGAGTTGGTCGTCGAAGCTGTAGACAACGGCGGCCAAGTAGAAGGGAACACGTACCGCGTTTACGCTGTATTACCCTCAGCAGAGCATTCATTGCACGCTGTTTTTGCTGACGGCGAGCACGTTTTGAACGTGGCTACGACCACAAATTTCTATCAACACCAATATGGTAGCTTTTCGTCTTTGGACGTTAACGAGCAAATCGTTGGTCTTGAAGGAACTCTCGCTTATGACAGCTGGGTAACGATTGGCGCAACTAACAGCACCAACAACAACCTTTGGACTGTTGGAGTGGACTACAATAACTTCCTCAACGGATCAGAATTGACTGTTACTGATGGAGCTTGGTTCGTAGTGCCAACTGACGTTCAAGCAGTAGCTGAAGCCGGTAACCGAGTTTTGTTGATGCAATTGACTACAGACGGAACTGCAACAGGCATCTTGAACTTGCAAGGATGGGACGCAGAAGGTGCTGCATGGCGCGCTTATGACTTGACTTTCTCTTCTACAAATGCTCAAGTTTTCGGTTGCACTGATGCAAACGCTGCAAACTTCAATGCTGACGCCACTTACAATGATGGTTCTTGCTTTGGTCAGAACAACGGTGACAGCCACGGTTTGAGCAACATTGACAACACTACTGAGTGGAACATCTTCCCTAACCCAGTTTTCGAGAGCACGTTCAGCGTGAAGTTTGATCGTGAGTTGAACTTGGGCGGTGAGAACATCATCCTGGAGGTTACTGACATGTCTGGAAAGGCTGTAATTTCTCAGGAGATTGCTCAAGAAAACGTAGTCGGTGGAAACCGTATCGTTGTGAAGCACGACTTGGCTGCAGGAAACTACACTGTTTCTGTGAAGCATGCGAACTTCAACGACGCTCAAAACATTGTTGTAGCGAAGTAATCTTCCACAACATCAATTTTGAAAGGGACCCCTCGGGGTCCCTTTTTTGCTTTCGTATGTTTGGCAAAAAAATTGATGCGCTATCTAAGTTTCCTTTTCCTCAGCCTCGTGATTGGATGCAAAACGGGTCCTGTTCCATCAGAATCTCCAATGGCATTGACAGGCTCACCCATGATGGGCGATCTAGGCATGCGTCATGTAAAAGTATGGTGTCAAATAGCTGCTGATGCTGGTTCAATGAAACCAACCTTAAACTTATTGGATTCAGTAGGCAAGACAATTTCCGTAAATCCTATGATTTCCATGGGACTCGGGAATTGTTACCAAAATGAAGTCAATGGTTTATCACCAGGGAGTCATTATGCTTATTTCGTCGGAAATGAAAGCGGGGAGGCCATGAGCGATACGCTGTCGTTTCAGACGCAACCTTTATGGCAGTATCGCACTGACCCGCCAGAATTGACCTTTCTTATAGGAAGCTGCACCTATGTCAATGAATCTGAATTTGACCGTCCGGGTAAACCCTATGGAAATGGGTACGAAATTTTTGAACGCATGGCCCAGGAAGAATTTGATGCCATGTTATGGCTCGGAGATAATGTCTATCTAAGAGAAGTTGATTTTTCAAGCCAATCAGGTTTTGTACATCGGTATAATCACACGCGAAATCTACCAGAAATGCAGTCCTTACTCTCAAAAGGCGCGCATTATGCGATTTGGGATGATCACGACTTTGGACCCAATGATTGCGATGGATCATGGATTCACCGGAACTGGTCTCGTGAAACATTTCAGGCGTATTGGCCCAATCCAGAAACTGGTATACCGGGCGCGGAGGAATTGAATGCCACCCAATTCTTGTACGGAGATGTAGAGTTTTTTTTGTTGGACAATCGAACGCATCGAGTCAATCATAGCATGGGACCCGATAAGCGTCAAATTCTGGGGCCTGTTCAACGGGATTGGCTACTCAATGCATTACGCAACAGCCGGGCCCCATTTAAAATGGTGGCCATTGGAGGACAAATGGTAAGCGATGCGGCCATTTATGAGAACTTTGCCCAGTTTCCAGAGGAACGGGAGCTTTTATTCCAAGAAATTGATGCGCTTGGCATTCGCGGTGTGATTTTTCTCACCGGTGATCGACACAACAGCGAGCTATCAAAATTGCAATTACCGAATGGTAATTGGGTCTATGACGTAACAGTCAGCCCCCTAACCAGCGGAAGTTATGATCACACGGATGAACCTAATTCTCTTCGTGAACCAGGAACCATGGTTGGTGTAAGGAACTATGGAATTCTTGAAGTTACAGGACCTAGGAAAGAGCGCGTGCTTGCAATAACCGTGAACGATGCGAGCGGAGAGAAACTATGGTCACGCTCGATTCATGCTGGTGAGGCTTATGCATTGACCGGAGGTGAAAAGTGATCACCAATCATCGTCAAGCAAGAAATCGGTCTTTTTCGGCCGCTGCTCTAGCTTAATGAGGTAGTTTACCTCCTCCACAGTAATTCGAATTGCTTTGCAAATCATTTGACGACCTGGAATTTCAAATTCGAAAGTATCATCATCAAATCCTTGAGGATAGCGATTCTGAAGGGTTTCTCGCACTTGTATAGGTAACTTGCGGTAGCTGATGATTAAATTGCGCATATTGATAGAATTTCACTCGCCTTTACTCATTTAGCTGAAGAAAGGTTACATCAGACGCTTTTTGAATGAGCCATTCGATTCACAATACGCGTAAAGACTACCAAAAAGGTGCGATCGATGTCCGCTCATTAAAGCATGACCCTATCGCTCTTTTGAAAGAATGGTTAATAGAAGCTCAGGAGAAAGAGGGGCAGGATTATAATGCAATGGCTCTTGCTACACTGGGAGACAACGGCATCATCAGCAATCGCATCGTATTGCTTCGTGATATCGATCGGGATACCTTGCGCTTCTTCACCAACTATAATTCTCAAAAAGGGAAAAGCATCGAAAAGAATCCCGTGGTTAGCGCTTTGTTCTTCTGGCCCACCCTAGAAAGACAAGTTCGTATTAACGGTCGTGCTCATCAATCTGAAGCAGATGTGAGCGACGCGTACTTCAATTCAAGGCCTCGGGCCAGTCAGCTTGGAGCATGGGCGTCAAAACAGAGCTCTGCAGGCGAAGAAGAGGAGCTAATGAAACGATTAGAGCAAGTCGCTGAGCAATTTGAAGGACAGGATGTCCCGCGGCCTGAATTTTGGGGAGGATTCGATATTGAACCTTTCGAATTTGAATTTTGGCAAGGGCGTCCAAACCGCTTACACCAACGATTTCGCTATTCGAAATCCACTCCAGAATCGGATTGGTCGATTCAGCGATTGGACCCTTGATTCAATCGACCCGCAATACCAATCCCTTCAAGTAGGCTCCTTCTTGATGAAATGCACTTACTGGGTGATCGGCTGGTTGGTGCAATCGATAGAGAATGCGAACAGTTCGGTTGCATTGCATGGCTGCGGAAATCACGGTATGCGTGAATAGGCGATCGTCAACGGCTTGTGAACATGAAAACGTGAAAAGGAGCGCCCCAGGCTTCATCGAGGCAATGGCACGTTGGTTGATCCTTTTGTAGCCTTGAACGGCCTGGTGTCGCGCTGACGCGCTTTTTGCGAAGGCAGGAGGGTCCAAAACCACAATATCATACGCATTGACCCCGCCTTTGAGAAACTCCATAGCGTCTGCCTCGATGCTTGTGTGGAGTTTCGCGTCAAATTCATTTAAAATCACCGCATCTTCAGCAAGTTCAAGCGCTCTTGCGGAACTGTCTAAGCTATGAACTTCCGTGGCACCTCCTTGAAGCGCTGCTACAGAAAATCCCCCTGTGTAGCTAAACACGTTTAACACGCGCCTCCCTTTCGACATCATTTGAAGCAACGACCGATTCTCTCGCTGATCAATGAAAAAACCTGTCTTTTGACCCTTTTCCAAGTCTATCAAAAACCTTCTGCCAAATTCCATGGGCTTCCAATCTTCGGGCTGCTTGCCATTTATCCAAGTGTCGTCAACCACTTGCTCACCCAACTTTCGCAGAAGTTTCTGTGACTTATTGTAAACGCCTTCAAGGCTTGGAATTGCCTTCGTCAGGGATTTTACAATGGTCTCCAATGACCGCATCATTCCAACCGAGTGGGTTTGTATAACAGCCACTCGATCATAATAATCGACAATAAGTCCAGACAATCCGTCTCCTTCAGCGTGAATCAATCTGCATATGTTTTGCTGATGACCATTGAGCAACCCCAAATCGGTACGCACTTGAACGGCTTCTCGAATTTGGTCGTCCCACCATGAATCCGTCAATGGAAACTCGTCAAAACTGAGCATGCGAACCGCAATGGAGGTGTTCGGACTGAAGTGTCCGTAGCCGAGAACACGCCCCTTATTCGCGCAAACGCGAACCAAATCGCCCGTGGTTGGTTGACCCTCAGTGCGCTTGATTGCCCCGCTAAAAACCCAAGGATGGCGTCTTTCTAAGCTGTCCTCTTTTTTCGGTTTGAGATAAATCGTTGGGAACGTTTCCATGGCGGCGAAGATATGGGGCTTAAATCGATTCCTTCGCAGTAAAGATTCTTCCGTTTTCAATCCAGATTTCATTTTCTGAATGAGCTCTCTTCATAGCTTCTAAAAACAGCGGAAAATCGATAGCAGCGATATCCTTTAACCAATCCCTCCAAAGCCGACCTTCCAGAGGAATCTGCGCCAGCCAAGACTTGATGTCGAGGTTTTTCATTCGACATTGGTCACAATTACCGCAAGCACTGCAGTCATTAAATCCGAAATAGGCTGCAATGTATCCTTGACGGCACGCCTCCTCCTGAACAAATTTCTTCATTGAATCCCAGCGGTCCATTTTTCTTGAAAACCATTCAGTAGCAAATTTTTGCGGAATAACAATCATTTCAGCATCAACCCGCGATTCAGCCCATTCAATCTGAGCGGTGGATTCACGCTTTGTATAACGAAGCCAGCCCCATGTCTGAAAGCGGTTCAGTGAAGACTCAACCTGATGATAGGAAAGGTTAAGTGCGGATATGGCAGGTGAATCAAGTTCAAACGCATCGGCCGCTCGATTTTCTAAAATCCAACTCATCAAAGGCGCCGACGACTTTTCAAGCAAAACTTGAGCATCGTCATTCAATTCAATGGAAAACGTAGGAAGGGTGCGGGCCGGAACCAATCGGATGTACCCACACCTTTCCAATAGCGCAATGGATTCTTTTGCTTCCGAAATGGTCACATTAGCTTTCTGTTGCAACAACTCAAGGTTTGCTTTTGTGGGAGACGAAGGATGAGAACCGATGGCGACACTTCCTTGATTCGCCAAATGTTGGTACACGATCCGAGCGCGATCCACGTTGGGCTTTCTACGTTGCAGTCTATCCGCACTTTCCTGCAATGATCGATCATCCACAAACATCATGCAGGAACTCGGCTTTTCATCGCGACCTGCTCGCCCAGCTTCCTGAACATAGGACTCTAGATTTTCTGGGACATATGCATGGTAAACCCACCGCACATCGGGTTTATCAATGCCCATTCCGAATGCATTTGTACAGACCACAACACGGAGTTTTCCAGCAATCCAATCAGATTGCCTTTTTCTGCGGGTTTCTTGATCCAAACCAGCATGATAGGCCGCTATTCCGCCAGATACATGAGCCAATCGCAATGCCCATTTTTCAGCATCATGGCGGGTAGGAACGTAAATGATGCCCGATCCTTCCGCATTCTCAACAGCACAAACTAGCATCGCCTCGGGATCTTTAAGCGAGCTAACTGCGTAGCTTAAGTTCTTTCGTAAGGGAGGAAACGTAAAATGCGCGGGTTCCTTTAGTCGCATTGAAGCCGAGATGTCACTTAGAACCAATGACGTCGCTGTAGCCGTAAAACACCCCCAAACAACTTGGTTCAGAGAGTCCAGTGCACTTCGAATCTTGAGGTAAGCCGGACGGAAATCATGGCCCCATTCCGAAATGCAATGCGCTTCATCCACGGCAACAGTACGAATGTTTAGGATCTCCAGTCGCGCTTGAAAAACTGGGTGCTGAAGCCTTTCAGGTGAAACGAAAAGAAACTGTGCTTCTGAGCGCTGAGCATTATCAAGTAACTGGGCAAACCTACCGCTATCCACGCCCCCCAAAGAAATTGCACGCAGGCCACGGGATTTTAAGTCGGCACATTGATCTTCCATCAAAGCAATCAAGGGAGAAATGACTAAGGTCATTCCGCCTCGAACGAGGCCTGAAAGCTGGTAACATATAGATTTCCCACCTCCTGTTGGAATCACTGCGATAACATCTTGGCCCGATAGTAAAGCCTGAATAGGGCCCTTTTGATGCGGACGCAATTCTTCGTATCCCCAATACTTTTGAAGCAACGGTTGATACGCAGATGACGGCTTTTCAGGCATAATTTTCGATCAAACTTTCCATACTCCGAGGCGATGCACGAAATTGCGCCTCCCAAACAAAGGTCATGAAGAACATCGTCGCTGGAAACTGGAAGAGCAACAAATTGATGAATGAAGCCGTCGAATTGATGGATGCATTGAAAACCGGAATAAAATCGTCTCAATTCACTGACGTTGTCATTGCACCACCAGCACCTTATTTGGCTGATTTGGCTCGTCAAAAAGGGGAAGTCTTGAAAATTGCAGCGCAAAATTGCAGTGCGACCGATTCAGGTGCCTACACAGGAGAATTCACGGCAGACATGTTGCAATCCTGTTCTGTGGACCATGTCATCATAGGTCATTCTGAGAGGAGGGAAGGATTCGGCGAAACCGACTCCGTGATCGCGCAAAAGTTAAAGCGTGCGTTATCGTGTAACCTCCGTGTATTGCTTTGTTGCGGAGAACCGCTCGAGCAGCGCGAGTCGAATACCCACTTCGAATGGGTGGAAAGGCAACTGAATTCCGCATTTGCACAGGTTTCACCAAGCGACATGGCCAACATCGTCATTGCCTATGAGCCCATCTGGGCAATCGGAACGGGAAAAACAGCCACGAGCAACCAAGCCCAAGAAATGCATGCGTTTATTCGCCGTTTGGTGAGTTCGAAATTCGGAGCTGAGATCGCAGAAAACACCCCGATTCTATACGGGGGAAGCTGCAAACCCGATAATGCCTTAGAGATATTCGGGCAGCCCGATGTAAATGGCGGATTGATTGGTGGCGCATCATTGGACTCAGCCTCCTTCTTAGCTATCGTAGAAGCTTCCGAAATTTCTCGAGGAATCAATGGATAAAGACGCACGGTATTTGCGTTTGGATTTGATCCTTTCGCCCATCTTACCTGCGAAGGAAATCGCCGTTGCATGGCTCACTGACTGCGGCTTCAGCATGTATGAAGAATCTCCAGACGGAGTTGTAGCTTTTGCTCTAGAAAGCGAATGGAATCAAGAGGGTATGGCGGAAGTCATTGATGCACTGGCTGAATTTACAGAGGTCGAAAGTTCAACAGAATGGGTGCAATCAGAGAATTGGAATGCCAAGTGGGAATCCGAATACGAGCCGATTGATGTCGAGGGAAAGCTCTGCATGCGAGCACCATTTCACGATCCACCGAAAACTGGTTTGGACATCATTATCCAGCCCGAAATGTCGTTTGGCACGGGGCACCATCCTACGACTTGGCAAATGATGCGCGCATTACTTGATATTCCGTTGGAAGGCAGGTCCGTCCTGGATGTAGGGTGTGGAACTGGCGTTCTGGCCATAGCAGCGAAAAAACTCGGTGCAAGTAACGTTGTGGCATTCGACATCGACGAATGGTCCTACAAGAACACCTTAGCCAATTTGGATCGCAATGATTTAACTACGGAAATTGAATCTTTCCAAGGTACAATCCTCCATGGTCAGCTCAATCAGAAAAAGTTTGACGTTGTATTGGCCAACATCAATCGCAACATTTTGATTGCTGAAATGGATGAATATGCGAGCAAATGCTCCGAAATGGGACATTTACTTTTGAGCGGTTTTTATCGACAAGACTGCGAAGACATTATCACTAAAGCCGAATCATCAGGATTCACTTTGAAGAATGAGGCCTCCCGTGAAGATTGGGCGTGCCTCATGTTCGTAAACAAAGCCTAAAATCAATCAGCCAGCTGATTCCCGTTTGTACTTTCGAAGTGCATGCGTGATTTGAGTATTCCCCATCCTAAGCCCTCCATTTTATGCAAGTGGATGGCGTATTTCCTATTCGGTTTGACCTTTCAATTAGGATGGGCTCAAGACGAAGCTTGCTTGAACGGCATGGCTTCTTATGAAAGCGAAATCCAAAATTCTTCCCCTGAGGAAGCCAAGTGGTTCAAGAAAGAATTTATCCCAACGCTTTGTGCGTCCAATTTAACTGCCAGTCAAAAGCAAGACGTTCAAGGCACCCTTGAAGCATTGCAGGAGGCGCGCATCTCACCACTTAAGGGAATGCTCGATTATCTGCATGCGGTGAAGAGTCAGCTTGATCGACAAGACACTGCTCGATGGGCCGAATGGCATGCCATCCTAAACCACATGCTTGAGGACAGAAAGCTTCGAAAGGAAGTCCCACCGATCTTGAATGTGTCGGAGCAATTACTGAGTCGCAACGTACTGTGGTCGGGCCCTCGTCATGCGTGGGAATTAAGCGGTAAACCTTGGTACTTTCAAATCGTCGATGAAATCCCCATGCTGAGATTTGATTCGTGCGATTTGTTCGTCCATTACGAAGGTGATACGTTGATGTTTCAAGGTGTGGCGGGTCAATGGGATTTGTCCGATACAGATTGCGAAATCTCGCCAAGTAAATTTCCTTGGATGGGGACAGAATTTGATCCCGTGACCACATTTGTCCTACTCCCTGAGCGCACGATAGACTTGAAACAAGACGATGTCCGCGAAGATGATGTGGTTTTTTATTCCAGCTTTTCATCAACACCACTCACTGGGGACTTGGTCGCCAAACTCGAAGCGGGGAAATCTCCGAAAACCAAAGCATATCCCACCATAAGGTGCAGTGATGAGAAAGTGGTGCTGGATAGTCTTTACACGTCATTTCGGTATCTAGGTGGTTTACAAGTAAAAGGCTCAAAAATCAGAGGGATTTCTAAAGCGGGTGCCTTTGCCTCCATGGAAGTCGTAAGGGAGGATACTGTGTTCATGAGGTTCCAATTTGAAGAAGTCACGTTGAGCCAAAAAGGTTGGAATGGAATCAGGTCACATATGGAATTGTACTACGGCGGCGATACGCTTTCGCATCCCGATTGCGATGCCCGTTACGAGGACCACACAGGGATCATCGCCGTGACGCGTCAGCAGGAAGGCCTTGGTCAACAGGCATTCGTGGATCGTTACCATGATCTCGAATGGAACGTCGAAGGATTTACATGGAAGTTGGGGCAGCCTCAAATTGAAATTGGCTTTCCATTGATTGCAGATGCTAAAGCAGGGACTTTTCGAAGCTCGAATTACTTCGAAAAGCAAACATTTGATCGCCTTCAAGGGATAGATCCAATTCATCCCGTAGTCGAATTGTATCGCTTCGTAAAATCTTCTGGATTGACTTCATTCACAAGCGTTGATTACGCTTATTACATCAAACTCAGCGAGGTCCAAGCTCAAATAGCTCTGATGAATTTGGCCAATTACGGCTACGTTGATTACGATGTCGATCAAAAAATCGCCCGCGTCCAAGACCGTACGTTTAAGCACATGGGGTATGTCACAAACAAAAAGGATCACGACATGATTCGGTTCTATTCTGCTCCAAAAAAAGGAAACAATGCAGAATGGAGCCTTTTGAACGGATTTATGCAAATCAATGGGGTGGACCAACTTGTCTTGAGCAACAGCCGTGGCATATCGATCATGCCAGAGAATAGCGAGGTTACGGTTTCCAAGGACTTGAACATGGTGCTCAGTGGTTTAGTAGATGCTGGCAACATCCGAATGCGAGGTGCTGGAATGCAATTTGACTATGAACGGTTTACGATCGATTTTAGGAAGATCGAAGAAGTCCGGTTGAGCATCAACGACTTTGAAACACTCGATTATCGTGGAGAACCTCAGAAAATTTGGTTGAAAAATACATTGGAGAATATTTCAGGAAAGCTAGCAATTGATCACCCTGGAAATCGCTCTGGAAAATGGTCAATGGATCACCCAAGCTATCCCAAATTCACAAGTAACGAAACCAGTTTTGTTTATTATGATTCACCAGCTCTGTACAATGGAGCCTATAACCGCAATAGCTTTTACTACGCGGTTAGGCCTTTTGACTTGAATGGTTTGGATCAATTGACACGGGAGAACCTAAAATTAGACGGGACACTCGTGTCGTCTGGTATTGTGCCCGAAATCGAACGCCCTCTGGTGGTCATGCCCGACAACCATTTAGGGCTCACCTCCATTACACCACCTTCAGGAACTGAACTCTATGGGGGATCAGCTACATTCACTTCTGCCTTATCCCTAGATGGTGCCGGTCTTCGAGGGGATGGGGTAATCGACTTTTTATCCTCACATGCCGAGGGAGAAGCCCTCGTTTTTCTGCCTGATTCCATCATTGGTCCTTTTGTCTTCATGGTCAACACAGCTGATGCTGGAGCGGATGTGCCAGAAGCCAAAGGAGGCAATGGAACCCTTCATTTCAGCCCGTCCGAAAACCGTCTTAGCTTTTTCAGTGGAAAAGAGCCGCTTTCGATTTATGAGGGTGAAGGACTTTTGACGGGTGAATTGGAGGTAAGCCTATCGGGTCTTTCAGGAGCTGGAACATTGGATTTAAAAAAAGCTGCACTTCAAGCTGAAGAGTTTCACTTTGACTACTTAAAAGCATCGTCCCAACATGCGGCCTTTGAGCTTTATGGTAAGCGACAGTCGCTGTCTGCTTTCGAAACAGATGATGTGCACTGCACCATTGATTTTGATGAGCGCCTTGGCGAATTCACGCCCAATTCAGGGGAAACAGCGATCGATTTGCCCATCCAACAATACCGATGTTACATGGACAAATTCCGTTGGTTCATGGACGACGATGAAATCGATTTGATTTCGAATAGAGACGTCGCATCCTTGCCTTTGAACTTCAGTGAAAAAAGGGTGCATTCCAATTTCATCTCCACTCATCCTAGTCAAGATTCGCTGCATTTCTTGAGTACGCACGCGACGTATTTGGTCGGCACCGACATCTTAAACTGCCAGGGCGTAAAAGAAATGGCCGTTGCCGACGCGCGAATATTTCCAGATAGCGGAAAAGTTACAATTCGCGCCAAAGCCATCATGGATCCCTTGCAGAATGCACGTGTCATTGCCAATGCCACCACACAACACCACCTAATAGAGGAGGCCCAATTGATGATTACGGGACGCTATGGTTACACCGGATCTGGCGTGTACCAATATGTTGGAGCCGATAAAACCGTGCAACGTCTCATTCTCGATGAAATCTTCGTGGATGAATCATTCCAGACTAAAGGAGCAGGTGCAGTGTACGCTCGAGATGCTTTTTTACTCAATCCACATTTTGCCTTTGCGGGACAAGTTGAACTTTCTGCGAGTGAAGAGTTTTTGGTCTTCGATGGCGGGGCTAAAATGACCGAAGAAAGTGACCTTTTCAAACTCAGTTGGATCAAATTCAGATCACCCGTCGATCCAAAAAATGTAGAAATTCCAATTTCCAATCCATTGCTTGATGTTGATGGAGATCCTTTGGCATGCGGAATCATGGCATCCTCTAGGCCGCCATTTACTTTGTATCCTGCATTTTTAGACCCGCTTGGGGATGTGACAGATGTATCCGTGATCGAATTGGAAGGCGCGTTGCGATACAAAGACGGCAACTACTCAGTGGGTACACTTGAAGTTTTCGAAAATCCCAAAGGCATCGGAAATCAACTCTCCTTGAACCCGAAAACGGGCAAACTTTCAGGAAGCGGAAGGATTCGCTTGCCGCTTGACTTTGGCATGTCAGAACATGACATGGTTGGAGCCATTGAGATCGATGGAAAAGGCAGAATCCACTTCAAAGGAACCATCATTCTGAGCTATCATTTTCATCCTGATTTGTTCGAACGCATGGCGCTCCAAATTCCAGCTTGGCAAGTGAGTGAGCCCATCGACTTCGCGTCCACCAACTATGAGCAAGCGCTAACGACTTGGTTGGGAATGGAAGAAGGTCAGAAGATCATCAACGATTTGGCTCTAACCGGGAAATTCAAAAGTGTTCCGAAATTCATGCAACATGGAGTCGTATTGTCGAACGTAGACTTGGTCTGGAACGATGGAGAAGAAATGTGGACCTCAGAAAGCCAATTTGGTCTGGTTTCATTGGGTAAGGAGGCTCTGTTCATGCACATTCCTGGAAAACTGGAGCTGAAACGAAGCCGAAGTGGAGATAATTTTGTGTTGTATTTCCATGGTGATGAAGAAAATTGGTACTACCATGATTTTAAACTGATTGATGGAAAGAATGGTGCTTTGAACATCACCACCAGCGACGATATTTTCTACGATATCTTAACAGACATCAAAGCCGACAAACGTAAAGACAAAACGAAAGACGGTCAGACCACTGAATTCAAATACATGGCGTCAAGAAGACGCCGAGACAACATCGTTGATACTTACAGAGATTTCGATTGATGCAACAAACGTTTTATCCAAACTTGCTCTCACCCATCCGAATCGGACCGTTGGAACTTCCCAATCGGGTGCTGATGGGTAGCATGCATACAGGATTGGAGGAGGAAAAGGATGGAATGGAAAGGCTTGCAACGTTCTATGCGGAGCGAGCTCAAGGCGGCGTGGGTTTGATTGTGACGGGGGGCATCAGTCCAAATTTGGAAGGTGCGCTTGGCCCTAACGGGGCTCGCATGCAGCGAAAGCGTCATGCACGAAAACACCGCGTCATTACAGAAGCGGTTCACGCGGAAGGAGGTAAAATCCTTATGCAAATTTTACATGGGGGACGGTACAGCTACCATCCATTTAATGTAGCACCATCTGCCATCAAAGCTCCAATCAATCGGTTTAAACCCAGAAAACTCAATTCTCTTGGAATCAAGCGAACGATTCGAGCCTATGTAAGAAGTGCACGACTAGCCAAAGAAGCTGGATACGACGGCATCGAAATCATGGGATCTGAAGGTTACCTGATCAATCAATTCATAGCAAAAGAAACGAACAAGAGAACTGACGAATATGGCGGCAGTTTTGAAAATCGAATGCGATTTCCCATTGAAATCATCAAAGGAATCCGTTCTGAAGTAGGCAATGATTTCGCCATCATTTACCGCTTGAGCATGCTGGATTTAATGAGTGAGGGCAGCAATTGGGAGGAAGTGGTTACATTGGCCAAAGCTGTGGAAAAGGCGGGCGCTGATGCCATTAACACCGGGATCGGTTGGCATGAAGCTCGCATCCCGACCATTGCCACCTTGGTCCCACGCGGAGGATTCACGTTCGTGACACGAAAATTGATGGGAAAAGTGGACATTCCATTGATAACGACGAATCGATTGAATACGCCTGAAGCCTGTGAAGAGGCGCTGGAATCGGGTTGTGCTGACATGGTGTCCATGGCCAGACCGTTCTTAGCGGATCCCGAAATTGTAAAAAAGGCTGCAATGGGCGTTCCGCAGGCCATCAATACGTGCATTGGCTGCAATCAAGCTTGCTTGGATCACATCTTCAAACGTAAGGTGGCCTCTTGCTTGGTCAACCCACGAGCAAGTCACGAGTCTAAGTGGCCGATTGATGCTCAGGCCAATGAAGCTAAACAAGTCGCAGTGGTGGGTGCGGGTCCTGCAGGATTGAGTGCAGCGACGGAACTGGCAAGATTAGGACATGAAGTAACGCTTTTTGAACGAGGACCCGAAATCGGAGGGCAATTCAATTTGGCCAAGCGCATTCCTGGAAAACAAGAATTTTACGAGACGCTTCGATATTTCAGATACCAACTTGATCAACTCCAAGTCAATGTCAAACTCGAGACCGAAGCCAACACCGAAAACCTGCGCGTATTTGATCACGTTATCCTTGCATCAGGAGTCTCTCCCAGACCGTGGCAAATTGATGGAATGGATAAAACATCGGTAGTGAATTACATCGACGTCATCAACCAAAAAGGCACCATTGGAAAGCGCGTGATTATCATTGGTGCTGGCGGGATTGGATTCGATGTCGCAGACTTCTTACTCCATGAAGGAAATGAATCATTTTACGCTAAATGGGGCATCGACAAAACCTTAGAGTCTCGAGGTGGATTGCGTGAAGAGCAAGACTCAGAACCTAAAAGGGAAATCCACTTGTTTCAGCGATCGCCAGGAAAAGTAGGGGCTTCTTTGGGCAAAACAACCGGCTGGATTCACCGACTCAACCTGAAAAAGGCAAAGGTGCAAATGCACAGCGGTGTGACCTATCATAAAATTGCCGATGGCCAGCTGATTTACACAGAAAACGGCCAAAAGCAAGCACTTCCTTACGATCAAATTGTGGTTTGTGCAGGTCAAGTTCCATATCATCCGTTGAGTGAGAAATTGGCAAATCTGAACATCCCTCACACCCTAATTGGTGGGGCAAGAGAGGCTAGAAAACTCGACGCCCAAAGAGCCATCCTGGAGGGCATCGAAGCCGCTTATGCGTTGGCACCCTGGTCCAGGGATTGAGTAAGTGTTAGTCAGGGGAATTGACATGCTTTAAATGCCAAACCCGCATTTTCTCAACGGAATTTTGTCCTTGTTTGACAAATCCATTCAATGATACGGCATCGTCCGTGGAAGGCGGGAAAATCGGCTCGCCAAAACGCACGTGTACAGAATTTGGCCTGACCCGAAAACTTCCTTTGGGCAAGGCACGACGGGTACCGTGGATGTGGAGTGGAATGATGGGGACTTGTGCCTTCTGTGCCAAATGAAACGCACCCTTTTTGAACGTTCGGATGGAACCATCGTCCGAACGGGTTCCCTCAGGATATACGATGACTGAAATCCCACGACCCAACGTTTTGATCAGGCCGTCGACCGATTTTTTGGCTGCCGCAGGATTCGACCGATCGATGAAAACCGTTCCCACGCGTTCATTCAACAAGCCCAGAACAGGCACCTTTCGAATGGAGTCTTTCGCGAGGTAAACAATAGGGTAGGGAATGGCACTTGCCGAAGCGTTGATATCCAATTGACTGGCGTGATTGGCAATGAAAATGGCTCGCTCTGGCCATTGATCGAACGATGCCGCTTTGCTTTCGAATGTGATGTTCGGTTGCCAATTGCCAATGATTCTGAGCATATTGGTGCTCCAAAGTTGCTTCCCAATCCGAAGCAATACCCATCGCGCTGCATTTCGATTAAGCAAAATCACGGTTAGCGCAAACACACAACAGAATGCTGACCAAATGAATGCCGCAAGCGTGATAAAGATGGAAATCATGCAATTTGGTTTAGGCCCAAAGTTAGCGGAGTGCTCGATTTGCAACACTCCGATCCAATTCACACACCATGCCCGGATCAATTCCCAAGTCTTCCAGCATCAAATCCCCAATGCCAGCGCGAATCAACCGGAGCGTCGGAAACCCAACATGAGCCGTCATGCGCCGAATTTGACGGTTCTTGCCCTCTGTTATTTCCAATTGAATCCATCTTGTAGGAATGTGCTTGCGGAAACGAATTGGTGGGGTGCGTTCTGGAATGGATAAATCCGACATCAAGGAAACACGTGCGCCCACGGTAAGGTGTTCTTTGCCTTTAATCCGCAATTTCATTGGCTTCTCCATGTTCGCCAAGTCCTGCTCGTCCGGATCACCCTCAACCTGAACCCAGTAATTTTTCGGACATTTCGATGCGGGATCGGTTAGCGCACTCCGATAACGCATGTCGTTGGTCAGCATCAACAATCCTTCAGAATCACGGTCCAATCGCCCCACAGGCCAGACATCGTTGGGCAAACCGAGCCCAAGCGATGCAATGCCCGGGTGTCCAGCTTCATCCGTGAATTGGCTGAGCACACCGTACGGCTTGTTCAGGGCGAAGTATCGAAACATCAATCCATCCAATCCGCGACAAAAACATTCGTATTGCGGGTGCGCCCGTTATTGCGGTTGCTCGAAAAAGCGATACGCTTACCATCTGGGGAGAACATCGGAAATGAGTCGAAAGCATTGTCAAAAGTCACCTGTTCCAAGCCAGTTCCGTCGATATTAATTTTAAAAATATTGAACGGGAAAGCGCCCGTTTTGTGATTGCTCGAAAACAGGACAGATTCACCACTGGGGTGGAAGAATGGCGCCCAATTGGCTCCACCTAAATCCGTCAATTGACGCATTTCGGAACCATCCACGTTTGCGATGTACAGCTCCATTGCTGTCGGTTCGACGAGGCCTTTGGCCAACAATGAGGTGTAATGCTCAACCTCAGCTTTGCTTCGCGGTCGGCTTGCGCGCCAAATCAATTTGGTGCCATCTGGAGAGAAGAACGCACCTCCATCGTAACCCAATTCATCTGTGATTTGTACCACATCGCTTCCATCCAAATTGCACGTGTACAATTCCAAATCCCCACTGCGCGTGCTCGTAAAGACCATGCGATCACCGTTGGGGCTGATGGTTGCTTCCGCATCATATCCGGGCTCAAATGTGATTTGTTGAAGTGAATCCCCAGAGAGCGACGCCGTGAAAATGTCGTAACTCGGGTAAATGGGCCACACATATTCACCATTTGGCCCACGTGGCGGAACTTCAGGGCAAGCGTCATTCGCCAAATGTGTAGAAGCGAAAACAACTCGTTCATCACCAGGCATAAAATACGCACACGTTGTTCTGCCTAGTCCATTTGAAATGCGATTGAGTCCGGAATTGGCAAACGTGGAATCGTTGCCCAAATCCATCCAATAGATCTGATCACAGGCTGCGCCCCAGGCAGGGTTTGTCGCTTGAAAGACCAACTTATCGCTTCCGAAAGACCAATAAGCTTCGGCATTGTCGCCACCAAAAGTCAACTGCCGCATGTTCCGCAGGTGGTGCTCCTCGTCATACTTCAAGGTGTCCAACGATTCGTCGTAGGCATCCGACATAGATCCCTCGGATTGGGAGGAGCGTTCTCCACATGAGATGAGCACGCCACTTAAAATAATGAGCGAGATGTAGTTGAATTTCATTTGCTTAACCGAATTTTGCGCGAAAATACCGCGAAATGAAACTGTCTTTTGGCCCAAAATGTCACGAATTTGTCCTTTTCAGCACAGTCGCTGCACTGCTACTTCTCACTGTCTCTGGTTGTGGTAATTCCTCTTCCAGTGCTACTGGGTCATCTCAGTACATGCGCGACGTGGTGACCGCATTGACCGATTCCACGATGGAAGGGAGGGAAACGGGAACACCTGGAGAAGCCAAAGCCGCCTCATACATCAGCCAGTCCTTTGCTGCGTTGGGGTTGAACCCACAAGGTGAAGAAGGGCCCATGCAATCATTCAGCTACAAACCCCATCCGCCGATGCAAATTCACGGCACTGGAGATTCAACTCATCTCGGCATGGCGTTGGTAAAGGAGATTATAGGTACCAATGTCTTGTACAGTCAATCGAATGATCAAAAGCCCTTTTGGGGCATCGTTGGGGCGCATTATGATCACTTGGGCTATGGGGACGAGAATTCTTTATTTCGCGGTGAACCGACGATCCACTTTGGAGCTGACGATAACGCTTCTGGAGTTGCGGGCATGCTAGAATTGGCAAAACGCTTCAGCAACAATGCCCCAGGTCACTCTGTGTTGTACGCCGCGTTTTCAGGAGAAGAAAAAGGACTTTGGGGATCCAATCATTATTGTGAGTCTCCGACGATTCCCTTGGATTCTGTTCGATACATGATCAATTTTGACATGATTGGACGAATGCGTGGAGATACCTTGGCTGTTTACGGCACAGGCACTTCACCCGGTTGGATGGACTTATTGGAAAGTTGTAATGAGGATTCATTGGTTCTTGTTCCCAGCGAAAGCGGTGTTGGCCCCAGTGATCACACCAGTTTTTACCTAGAAGATATCCCCGTATTGCACTTCTTCACCGGTCAACATCCCGACTACCACAAGCCCACGGATACAGCCGACAAAATCAATGAAGAAGGCATGCGGAAAATTGTTGACTTTGTGGATCGTATTATTCGAAAACTAAACGATGAACCTTCTTGGTTATTCACTGCAACGAAAGATCAAGATGAAGACAGTACGCCTCGATTTAATGTCACTCTTGGAGTCATCCCTGATTACCTTTTTTCCGGCACAGGTATGCGAATTGATGGCGTAACCGAAGATCGGCCTGCTTTCAATGCCGGCATGATTCGCGGCGACATTGTCACCTATATTGATACCATTGAGGTCATTGACATGATGTCCTACATGACCGCTTTGTCACAATTTGAAGAAGGACAAACGTCGCAAGTACAAATTAAGCGAGATGGCAAACTCCAAACTTTGAACGTACTTTGGGATTAACATCAAAACTGACATTACATGTGAATTCATCGCTCCCTTTGGGAGAGGAAAGTCCAGACAACACAGAGCGCCGCACTTCTCGAAAGGAAGGGGGCTTCGTGAAAGCGAGGTCCACAGAAAGTGCTACAGAAATTTATACCGCCGATGGCTTAGGCACAGGTAAGGGTGAAAAGGTGAGGTAAGAGCTCACCAGCTTTGAAGTGATTCAAAGGCTTTGGAAAACCTTGTGGGTTGCAAGACCATGTACACTAACGTCCGAGAGCTGCTCGCTCAAGTTAGGGGGTAGGTTGCTCAGATAAATGATGAATCGCTTTTGCGAACAGAATCTGGCTTACGTCATGTCAATGTCATAAAAACAGGTGAAAGGCTGGGCAACGGCTTTTTCCCTGTTTTTTTCTGTTTTTTTTATGCACTATTGGTATATTCGCCGCAAACCTGCACGGATGAATTTGAACACGAAAGACATGGCAGAGATTGCCAAATATTATGCAGAAGAGAAATTACGACTCTCTTCAAAGCTCAAGCACATTGATGCCATTTTAAGAAAAATAAGCGGCGATAACATCGATGCCGAATCAGGTGTCATTTTGACCAAAAGAGGGGATAAAGCAAAAAAACGTGGTCCCAAGAGTGTCTGGGGGAAATTCATTCTCGATTGCTTGGAAGAAAAGAATCACCCATTGAGTTATCGTGATTTGATGGATTTGGCGATGGAAAAGAACAACTTAGACAAGAGCAAGTTTCAGAGTATCCGTGCAAGCATCTTGAATAGTGCATTTCGCCTTCGTGCCATACAAGGTAAAATCACCACAGTCGGAGAAGAGGGCAAAAAAGAGAAATTTCTTGTTATGACCAAATGGCTGAATCCAAAGGGTGTGTTGAATGGGAATCATGCCCAATGGCTACGTAAAGAAATGAACTTTAATCCTGCTCCAGTGGACATGGACGAATTACCTAAACCGAAATACGAGGAGGATTTGTAATCCAGTCAATTTAATTCGGATAGATTATAAAAAAGGGAGGTTGAAACCTCCCTTTTTTTATTCCGTCGCTATCATGTTAACCCATAAACGGGTAAGCATATTCCGTTGGTGGCACAAAGGTTTCTTTGATGGTACGCGCACTCGTCCATCGCCACAAGTTCAAAACACTTCCCGCTTTATCGTTCGTACCAGATCCACGAGCACCCCCGAATGGCTGTTGGCCAACGGCTGCTCCTGTAGGTTTATCATTGATGTAGAAATTCCCAGCAGCATGCTCCAGCCGCTTGGTCACGTGATCAATTACCAGGCGATCTTTTGCAAAAATCGCACCTGTTAAAGCATACTCGCTTGTCGAGTCCACCAAATCCATGGTTTCTTCAAATGCAACATCAGGGTATACATATACAGTCAAGACCGGCCCAAAAATTTCCTCTACCATGGTTTTTGATTTTGGATTGGTCGTTACTGCAACGGTTGGCTCTACAAAATATCCCTTCGACTTATCTGCTTTTCCTCCAGCGATAATTTCAACTTCATCGGAATCAGCCAAGCCACTTAAGTACCCTTGAATCTTATCAAACGACCGTTCGTCAATCACGGCGGTGACAAAGTTCTCAAACTGCTCTGGCGAGCCCATTTTAAGCTCATTCACACAAGCAATCAACTTTTCCTTAATCGCTGGCCACAGACTCTCTGGAAGGTAAGCGCGACTTGCAGCACTACATTTTTGACCTTGAAATTCGAATGCACCGCGAACCAAACCGGTAACAACCTCGTCGACATGAGCAGAGGCGTGAGCCAAAACGAAATCCTTTCCACCGGTCTCGCCCACTATGCGTGGATAGCTCTTGTACCGGGCAATGTTTTTGCCGATTTCTGTCCATAAATGACGGAAAACTCCTGTCGAGCCGGTAAAGTGTAATCCGGCGAAATCTGGATGATTGAAAACGACATCACCGGCTACCGGACCATCACATGTTACCATGTTGATGACACCGTCTGGCAGACCTGCCTCTTTAAATACCTCCATGATCACTTGGGCTGAATACACTTGAGAATCAGCAGGTTTCCATACGATTACATTGCCCATGAGAGCAGGAGCTGCACACAAATTCGCGGCAATTGCTGTGAAGTTGAATGGGGTGATGGCAAAAACAAATCCTTCCAACCCACGGTATTCCATCCGATTCCAAATACCATCCTGGCTATCGGGTTGGACCGACTGGATTTCCTGCATGAAATGGGCATTAAAACGCAAAAAATCAATCAACTCACATGCTGCGTCAATTTCAGCTTGAAAGATGTTCTTCGATTGAGCAAGCATGGTGGCCGCATTGATTTTTGCCCGAAAAGGGCCAGCGAGCAAATCGGCAGCTTTGAGGAATATGGCAGCTCGTTCATTCCAGGGCAAGGCAGCCCAAGCAGGTCGAGCTTCAAGAGCGGCATCAATTGCCGCCTTCACGTGGTCGGCCTCGCCATAATTAAAATGTCCAAGCACATGCTGATGGTCGTGTGGGGGTGACATCGGGCGCTTATCGTTCGTTCTCACTTCGTTTCCGCCAATGTACATGGGCACATCAATCGCATTTTGAGCATACATCTCGCGGTACTTAGCTAGCACTTCCTCTCGTTCGGGCGTACCAGGAGCATAGCTTAAAACCGGCTCATTAATGGGATAAGGGATATTGAAATTACCTGTGGACATTTTTCGTGATTTTTGTTCAATTCAATGTGCAAAGCTAATTCATTGAAAGGCAGCGAGAGCCTTAAGAGCCCTTAACTTCGACGCTAGCACCACAAGCATAAATATTCGTCAAGATGATCAGCTTCACGCATGCCAAGTCAATCAAGCCCTTTGGATTGGTTCTTTTGCTCAGCATTTTTTCCTCTGCTGCTGCGCAGGGTCCTGAATGGTCAGAAAAAGATTTATCCAGATCTGTCCATCGTGCGGAACAGACCTTTCAAGCTGGAGAAATGAGTAGAGCTTACGGCCTATTCGCTCATTTAGTTAGTGTAGCAAGTGATCGAGCTTTTTTGCACTTTCGATTCGGAGCAACATGCACATACACCACTCGACGCTTAAATGAGGCAGAAGAACACTTGAAGATTGCTCGGGAACTTGGAATTATGGAAACCGAACACGCTTCAGAATGGCATTATTACATGGGGCGTCTTCGGCATATGAAATACGAGTTTGATGAAGCACGCGTCCACCTTCGATTGGCCATTGACACGGAAGATTCACAAGAGGCGTGGCTCGACGATGCCAAATTGCGTTATGGTCAATGCGACAACCAAACTAATTTTCCTGAGCAATACGTGGAGCTCAATTCAAAAGAGGTATTGATTTCGCATTCCAAAGATTTTTTCAGGCTCTATGAAATGCCTGTAAATGAAGGCCGCCTGCTTGTTGTTCCCAATCAATTGATCAGTAAGGAAGACAAAAAGCGAGGCTATGAATCTCAGCTTCATTGGCTTCCTGGTAAACGATTTGCCTACTTTTCGAGCTATGGAAAAGATGGAGACTCTGGACTAGATATCTACCGCGTAGGAGTTGACGGCTTCGGTGAATATGGCGAACCTGTCAAAATGCCAGCACCCATTAATTCTGATTTTGATGACTGTGCACCGATATGCGTCCCAGGTGATCCGAAAAGCAAAGGAGAGGACCGTTTGTATTTCTCCAGTTCGCGTCCCGAGAGCATTGGAGGCTTCGATATTTTCACTGTCGATGGATCTTTCACGGATGACGAGATTGTCGTTCACAATGAAGCCTCAGCGAGGCAACTTCCATTTGAAGTCAATTCTGCATCCAATGAATTTCTGTTTTTTGAGAATCAAACAACAGGTGAAGCTTGGTTAACAACCAATCGAAACCAAGACTTTGAGGGCCAAGAAGTTTGGCGTTTTGACCCTTCCTGGAGACCCATCAGCCCAATCGGTATCACGCTGCAAAACGGTGAAGTTAACCACGCAGGTCAAGTCACCCTTTCTTCTGTGAACGGCCATGAAATTTTTGAATTGCAACTTGAGCCAGGTGAAACAGCGGACATCCTCTTGCAAAGTGATACAGATTTCATTCTCAACTGGGAATCCCAAGATGGGAAGTCTATGAAAGAAGAACTCATTCGCTTGCCACTGAATTGGACGCAATCTGTTTTGGCCAATCCCTTAGTGCTTTCCTCAGAAGCTTCGAATCTCCTGCAAAATCAAATCGATGAAAACACATCGATAGTCCAACGAAACTTGAATTGGACAGAGCGAGCCATCGCCAGTCGGGTGTTTTCAAATCATTTTGCTGAAGCGCTTCCAGGTGAAGTTCTGGCTCATCTCCGCAGCGCCCAATTAAATGAAATCAGCATTGAAAAAGTACTGCAAGCCGCCTCCAAAAAATCTGAGGATGGTACGGAAGAACAATCGCCACCCAAATGGATGATAAGGGCGATGCAAGAAGCCGAACTGATGGTCCCTGGTGATCCGACTCCACAAACGGTTTATCATGCACGTGCAGCAGCCTTGCAAATCCAGTCACAAATGGAAAAAGCACAGTGCTGGGACGCACCGGGTGCAGATGAATGGAAAATCCAAGCCGCCATTGCACGCTACGGCGAACCTTCTATTGCCGTATTGTCCGACGAAACGAGGGAGCTCCGCAAAACCACCGAAAATGAGCGGGACCTCTGGGAAGATTGGTACCGATCGGTTTACGACTATATGCGCACCATGGGAGTGGAGTCAGAAGACTGGAACATCATGTTGGCCTACTTTGATGCCCAACGCCAATCGTTTAATGGTGCCGTGGTGCATGCAGAGGATATGTTTCGGCGTATCGATTCTCACTTGCGCTACGAGCGATGGCTGGCAGAAGCATTGCCGATGAACGTACCGAGTTTCAAAGAAGGACTCATTGAATTGGTTACCCATTCTTCCGAGGCACACACAGCCATGATCGCCGCAGCCAAAGCAATTACTGAAGGCAATGAATACGTTGATGCGTCAACCACGCTCCACACCGTGCTTTGGGATGACATCACAGAGAACATCGTCAATCTTCAGAGCATGGGGATTTACAGTTTAAATGGCATGGAAGATGCCCAGTCATGGTTTTTACGTTCAGGCGGAATCATGGATGACATTGCCGATTTAACAGTTCCAAAGAAGCGCCTTTCGAAAGGGCAACAGGCCATCGGTCTTGCTTGGGAAACGTACCATGCGGGAGCCCAACATTATGACCGTGTATTGCAAGAAGCTCAAATGAGCCCGGGCCAATGGTGGAGAAACTTTAGACCCGCTGATAACAGCTTGACCAAATCAAATGCAGCAGACGCTTATGAGGGTTACGCTTTGTTTGAATCCAACGATGATAACATTCTTGATCAAGCTAATCAATACCAAAGTGAGTTGGACATCATTCGATCCACTCCAATGGAAGACCATCGTCACATTGAATCGATGAAAAATGCATTGGTCATGCGCTCAAACATTGCTAGTGAAATGACCGCTCTCTTTGGTGGAGAAGGACGAGCAGAAGGTGTGATGGCCGTGCGGAGAATAAATTCGTCATCAATTACGAGCGAATCTATGCCTGCAAAACCAGTGGAGTCCAATAGCAACCTGTCCGTTACGGTTGCCGAAAACTCTGCTTCTCTCGAGGGGGTCAATGAAAATCCTGCGTTAGAATCAGGCCATACCCAATTAACGATTCAAATAGGTGCATTTTTAAACGAGCCAGACTTTTCTGGCGTTGCAAACAGCTCCAGTATTTTCAAATTGAATTCCAGCGGTCCATACACGAAATATGCCATGGGCATCTATGAATCCAGAGCAGATGCGCTTTCTGCATTGGAAAAAATTCGCGATTGGGCTCCTGATGCTTTCCTTAGGTTGCATCATGCGACCGAAACTCCTTTGAAATCGCCTTCAACATCCGTTGAATCGAAGAGTCTTGAAAGAATAAGAACACCCAAAAAATCAATCAAGGAAGCACCTTCGATTATTACCGAAGCAACGATTCCGAAAAACAAGCAGTTTCATGTCCACATCATGGAGTACAACGAAGTTTTAAAACCCACGGAAGTGGCCAAGCTCTTGCGTTTGGGTAATGTTATTCCGCTCAAAACAACTCGACTTGCCAACAAAACTGTTTATTACACACACGCATATGGCACCATCGAAGAAGCAAAGGCAGCGCTTGAAATTTGTTTGCAACAAGGATACTCCGATGCAGAAATTGAAGTGGTTTATTGAACCGGTCGCATTGCTGAGTGCACTGGTAATCGTTTTAATTGCTGGCAAGGCTAACGCTCAGAATTTGGTCATCAATGAAGTATTGGCGAGTAATTCGAGCGTGGACTACGATGATTTTTTTCAATTTGAGGATTGGCTTGAGATTTACAATGGAGGAGGAATTCAAAACCTCGCAGGTTTTTACTTAAGTGATGACCCTGATACATTGGACAAGTGGATGTTTCCATCAACCAATGCAGGCCTGACTACAATTCTTCCAGGTGGACATTTAAGAATTTGGTGTGACAACGACGAACAACAAGGAGAAGACCATACGAATTTCAAAATTAGTGGTGAAGGAGAGAGCTTGTTTTTGGTGGATATGGATGGACAAACCATCATAGATAGCATCACCATTGGCCTGCAACAAAATGACATTTCATACGGAAGATCGTGCGATGGCTGCGCTGATTGGCAGTTTTTCAATGTGCCTACGCCCGAAGCCCCAAATTCCGATTCAGCACTTCCAACGGCTGTCCTTTTCATCAACGAATACCAACCAACTAATTTAAGTACCGTTTTCGATAATGGTTTCTTGTTTCCAGCTTGGGTTGAAATCTTCAATCCCAATGACTTTCAGGTGAATCTCGCCGGTTACACGTTGTCAGGGACCAATGGGAGCCATACTTTCTTGAATTCCACTCCGTGGCTCACAACCATTGAAGCCAATAACCATCAAATATTTTGGCTCGATGGAAACCCATCCCTTGGAGCTAATCACTTGAGTCTGCTCCCGACTGGAATCGACCAATTAAGTTTAGAAGGACCAGACGAAACGTTGGTTGACCTCATTGATTGGAATGAATCTTTGCCGACTGACCTGAGCTATGGGCGTGTTTCAGACGGATCTACTGCATGGATCGAATTCACAACTCCTACGCCTCGAGTTACGAATTCCCTGCAAATTATTCTGCCCGAACCGATTGTCATTAACGAAGTGCAAAGCGACAACTTCATTACCTATCCTGATAATGCAGGAGAATATGAAGATTGGATCGAGTTGTACAACCCAACCAATAGCGCTGTCAATCTCGCCGGTTATTATCTCACTGACCGTTTAGATCTACCTATGAAGTGGCAGTTCCCCGAAGAACTCGGTGATTCTACTGTTATTCAACCAGGAGCATACATGATGTTGTTTGCTGATGAAAATGGATCCGAAGGCTGGAATCACCTCAATTTTAAGCTCAGCTCACTTGGAGAACCTCTTGCACTGCGCTCTCCTGATGGTTTTACCGTAGCTGATTCCTTGTTCATTCCCGAACTTAGTCCAGATCGATCGTGGGGCAGAGTTTACGATGCTGGAACACCTTGGATTTTATTCAATCTCCCCACACCCAATGCCTCAAACGGGCCCGTTTCGATATCCGAAATGACCATGGATCCCGCCGTTGATATAAACCTATATCCCAACCCAGTTGCTGCAGGCCAACCCGTCTTTACAGGATCGAAGGGAGCATTGTACTCTTCCAAAGGCAACATTTGTAGACAATGGAACCAAGCCGCTTGGCATCATGCACCCGTAAACGCAGGCTTGTACATTTTCATCGATGCAACGACTGGGAAATCTAAAAAATTGATCGTCAACGATTAAGGAAATCAAGTATTTCCCGGAGAATTCTGCAGACTTAAACAAGTATTCCCTACTTTTGCCACCGCAAAATGCCGTTGGGACACGGCTAGTATCCATTCTTCTGCATTCCGTCCCATTGCAGAATACAAACACCCTGGGAAGCTATGAGCGAAGAAACCCAGCAACCGGAAGAGCAGTCCGAAAACCAAACTGCTCCACAAGCAGAAAACACTGCTGAAACCCCGAAAGTCGAAGAAACAACCGCAGAGGAAGCCACTCCAGCAAAAGATGAAGTTGCTGAGGCTCAAGCCGAAAAGCCCGTGGTTGAGCAAGAAGTCATCACCGAACGCCCTGCATTTGCAGAGCCAGGTGAATTCGATTGGGATGCATTCGAAGCGGACGTAGACGATTACAACAAAGAAGATCGCGCTGCACTCGAAACCACCTATGAAAATTCTCTGAATCTAATCAAAGAGAAGGAAGTGGTAGACGGTACAGTAGTCGCCATCACCAAAAAGGAAGTTGTAGTCAACATTGGTTACAAGTCGGAGGGCATCGTAAACGCGAGTGAATTCCGATACAATCCAGACCTTAAAGAGGGTGACGTGGTGCCAATCTTTATTGAGCGCCAAGAAGATAAAAACGGACAGTTGGTCGTTTCTCACCGCACAGCACGGATTTTCAGCGCTTGGGATAAAATCAACGAGGCCAAAGAGAAAGACATGATCATCCAGGGCGATGTGAAATGCCGAACAAAAGGCGGACTCATCGTGGATGTGTTTGGCATCGAGGCGTTCCTGCCCGGTTCCCAAGTCGATGTGAAGCCCATTCGTGATTTCGACGTGTACGTTGGAAAACAAATGGATTTCAAAGTCGTCAAAATCAACCAAGAGTTCAAGAATGTCGTGGTTTCCCACAAAGCACTCATTGAAGCTGAGTTGGAAGAGCAAAAACGCGTTATTATCGGTGGCCTGGAGAAAGGCCAGGTGTTGGAAGGAACCGTCAAGAATATCACGTCATATGGTGTCTTTGTCGACTTGGGTGGAATCGATGGCTTGGTGCACATCACCGATATGTCTTGGGGACGTGTGAATCACCCTGAAGAGTTGGTGGAACTTGACCAGAAACTCAATGTCGTTATTTTGGATTTTGACGATGACAAGAAGCGTATTGCCTTGGGCATGAAGCAACTCACATCGCACCCATGGGATTCAATGACGGAGGAATTGGTAGAAGGTGGCCGAATCAAAGGTAAAGTTGTGGTTATTGCCGATTATGGTGCATTCGTTGAAATCGCTCCTGGTGTTGAAGGCCTCTTGCACGTTTCTGAAATGTCATGGTCACAGCACTTACGAAGCGCTCAAGATTTCTTAAGTGTAGGAGATGACATCGAATGCGTCATTTTGAACATCGACCGCGAAGAGCGCAAGATGTCCCTCGGACTGAAGCAATTGAAGCAAGATCCTTGGGCGGAGATTGACCAACGGTACCCAGTGAACTCCAAGCAAAAAGGAATCGTACGAAATTTCACCAATTTCGGACTGTTTGTTGAACTTGAAGAAGGAATTGACGGACTCGTTCACATCTCAGATTTGAGCTGGTCTAAGAAAATCAAGCACCCATCTGAATTCTGCAGCGTCGGTGATGAAATCGAAGTTGTGGTGTTGGAACTGGACAAAGAAAACCGACGCATGAGCCTAGGCCACAAGCAGTTGGAAGAGAATCCATGGGAAGTCTTCGAAACCATTTTTGCAGTGGGATCCAAGCATGCTGGAACAGTCGTAAAAGTCGACGGCAACCAAGCACTCGTCGCCTTGCCTTACGGATTGGAAGGTTCTTGCCACGTAAAGCATCTTAACAAAGAAGACGGCAGTGCTGTTGCTGTTGAAGAGACTGCAGACTTTGTCGTTCTTGAGTTCAACCGCAATGCCAAGCGCATTACGGTAAGCCACACGCGAACATTCGAAGAAGCACCTCAAGCTGCTGAACCAACAAAAGAACGCAAGCAACGTTCTGGTGGTGGAAGCAACCGAATGATGAACGAAGTCAACGCGAGCGTTGAGCGAAGCACCTTCGGAGATTTGGATGTATTGAGCGCCTTAAAAGAACAAATGGACGGTTCTCCTGAGGACGAAGCGAAAGCTGAAAAAGCGCCCAAAAAGAAAGCAGCTCCAAAGAAAAAGGCAAAAGAAGTAGAAGCGGAAGCAAAGCCTGAGGAGGTGGAAACAGAGGATGGTGCTGAAGAAAAGAAGGCTGAGGAAAAGCCAAAGGCAAAAAAAGCACCTGCGAAAAAAGCAGCTGCCAAGAAGCCAGCAGCGAAAAAGACCACAGCTAAAGCAAAGAAAGATGCGCCAAGTGAAGAAAAGGATTCTTCTGAAGCTTAATCATTCATTGTACTGACGATGAAAAAAGGGAAACGAAATCGTTTCCCTTTTTCTTTGGTCTTATCTTTGCCAACGATGGTTTCTCAGGTCTTGATGGATGAAGCGCTATTTGAGCGCGTAGTTGACCGGCTAACGCACCAGTTGTTAGAACACCACGATTTTTCCAATTCGGATCTTGTTGGTTTGCAGCCACGTGGATATTGGCTCGCTCAAATCATCCAAAAACGATTGCAAGAACTGCTTCCTGGGCAATCCATCAATTGCGGCGCATTGGACGCAACGTTTCATCGAGACGATTTTCGACGACGCGAAAAGCCGATCTCGCCGTCTTCGACGCACATGCCATTTTTGGTGGAAAACCGACATGTCATTCTCGTGGATGATGTGCTGTTCACGGGGCGCACAATTCGAGCTGGTTTGGATGCTTTGTTAGCACATGGCCGTCCTGAATCTGTCAAGCTCCTGGTACTTGTCGATAGGCGATTTCAAAGAGAGCTTCCGATTGAACCGCAATACATTGGCAAAACCATCGATAGCATTGACTATCAGTATGTGCAGGTCAATAAAAATGTCACGAATGAGGCTTGCCAAGTTATACTTCTCAACGAAAAACCTGCATGAATAAGCTTTCGGTTCGACATCTTACAGGAATTCGAGGATTGCTCGAAAACGATGTTGAGTTGATATTCCAGGCCGCCAAGGAGTTCAAGGAAGTCATCAATCGGCCTATCAAAAAGGTCCCATCATTAAGGGATTTAACCATCGCCAATCTGTTTTTTGAAAACTCAACGAGGACAAGGTTGTCTTTTGAACTCGCCGAAAAACGATTGAGCGCCGATGTGGTAAATTTTTCTGCTGGAAGCAGTTCGGTCAAAAAAGGCGAAACGTTGGTCGACACGGTCAACAACATCTTAGCCATGAAGGTTGATTTGGTCGTGATGCGCCATCCGCATCCAGGAGCTCCCGCATTCTTATCCCAAAAAGTTGATACCATCGTAGTGAATGCTGGTGACGGCACGCACGAACACCCCACCCAGGCCCTGCTTGACGCTTTCAGTTTGCAGGAACGATTGGGAGACTTGTCGAACAAGAACATTGCCATCATAGGAGACATTCGCCATTCTCGCGTGGCCATTAGCAACATTTTGTGCCTCAAGCTCTTAGGGGCAAATGTCCGAGTGTGTGGACCCAAAACGCTCATCCCAAAACACATTGGAGCAATGGGTGTTGAAGTAAGTCACAATCTTGATGAAACCTTGGCATGGTGTGATGTCGCCAACATGCTGCGTATTCAGCTCGAACGCCAAGACGAAGGAGCGGTCCCGTATTTTCCTTCCCTACGCGAATATGCCAACGCATATGGATTGAACCGAGAGCGATTAGATCAATTGGACAAACCCATCACGATCATGCATCCTGGGCCGATCAATCGAGGGGTAGAGATTACCAGTGACGTGGCAGACAGCGAGCACGCCATCATTTTGAACCAAGTTGAAAACGGCGTTGCGGTGCGTATGGCCGTGTTGTATTTGCTCGCTTCGAATAAATGATTCATTCGAAGATTCAATTATATTTACCGCATACATTCGATTCATGAAGTTCTCTACCGAAATCCGCGAAAAAATCGCCATTGTCAAGTCCCATGTTGAAAAGCTAGATGCACTGCATGCCCCTGAGTTAAAAGGGGAACTGGTCCGGATTGCAAAAGAAGGAACGGTGCACATGGTGCTCGACCTGAGTGAATCTCGCTATTGTGATAGCTCCGGATTGAGTGCGGTGCTCATTGGCAACCGATTGTGCCGTGATGCCGAAGGAAGTTTCGTATTGACAGGACTTCAACCTTCTGTAGAAAAATTGGTGCAAATCAGCCAATTGGATAAGGTGCTTAAAATCGTCCCTACTGCTTCTGAAGGATTTGACCTTTTGGTCATGGAAATCACTGAATCCGAATTGGGATCCGAAAACGAAGAAGCCTAACACTTAATTATTACAAAATGCGCTACCTCTCTATCCTTCTCAGCTTTGTTCTGGCAAGCAGTGCCGTTGCTCAATGTGAACCCGATTTTGATTTTGGCACAGCCGAGTGGGGGGCTTCACCAGATCCTGCTGCGGGAGAGCAATTTGACACAGCATACGTTGATGTTCCTTACTTCGACGTTTTTCATGTGTTGGTTCCAACAGATGCATCAGCCATTGACCCAATGTTCACCTTACCATTGGACTCGGTCATCCTTGTTAACGTGATGTTGGTTGATACCGTTTCTCTGGACACATTGAGTTTACAGGATGTCGGTTTGGATATCATTTGCAACAACCAAGAATCTTCTCCGAACCCCTGTACGTTAATTTCAGGAGACCAATATTGCGCTTCTCTCGAGGGCACGCCCACCACAGGCGGGGTGTTCCAAATGACCCTCGAAGTACAAGCATGGGTTACGGTATTTGGTGTGGGGGTAGCCCAACCCTATGTTTTCAGCGGTTACATACTGGATATCGTTGGAGAATCATCAACCAACGGAGTTGCTGCTGCAACATCACAAAACTGGATGATGTATCCGAATCCTGTGGACGAGCAACTAACTCTGCAAGGTTTGTCTGATCAGTCCATCGTCCGTGTATTCAATCTCGCGGGACAAGAGATGCAAGTTGTATCAAACCAGCAAGCAGGCGCTTTTCGTTCGCTTTCAACAACTGATTGGCCAGAAGGAATCTATTTCGTTGTTGCTGAAAGTTCTGAGAACGTAATGACGCAACGACTGCTCGTGCAGCACTAAGATCACAGGGTACTTTGCAGTTTGAAATAGTCATCCTCGGATGCGGAGCTGCAGTGCCCACCTTGAGGCATGTACCTACTGCACAGGCCATCAATTGGCATGGCAGATGGTTTCTAATCGACGCAGGAGAGGGGGTTCAACTTGGATTGAGAAAAAATTCCATCCCTTTTCACAAAATTGAGGCAATTTTCATTTCGCACATGCACGGCGATCACGTCTTGGGATTACCAGGATTGCTCGGAAGCATGAGTTTATTGGGTCGAAAAAACCCGATCAACATCATTGGACCGTATGAACTTCAGGCATTTCTTATGAATTCGCTAAGGGCAACTTCAACGCATCTGGCTTTTGAATTAATATTCAGGTCACCTTCGGAAGGAGTCACCATCGAACCCGTTCATACTTGGGAAGAATGCTCTATTTGTTCATTCCCAGTCAAACATCGCATTTCTGCATTCGGATACATTTTCCTATTTGAGCCAAGCATTCGAAACATCCGTCGCGAAAGCATTGTGCTTGAAAATTTAAGCCGAGATGAAATCGTTGCGCTGAAGAAGGGGGAGACGGTTTATCGTGAAAACGGAAAGGTGCTCAATCCTGACGATCATTGTCTTCCAATAAAGCCCTCAAAAAAATACGTTTACAGCGGAGACACCTCACCGTGTGACTCCCTGAGGCAAGCCGCGCAAAACGCCGATGTCTTGTATCATGAAGCGACGTTTCTTCACGAATTGGCTCAAACGGCCAAGGCAACCGGGCACTCTACTGCGCGCCAAGCGGGAATTTTGGCTCAAGAAACCAGCGTTAAAACGTTGATTATCGGGCATTTTTCCTCTCGTTACAAGAACGATACCATCTTGTTAAACGAAGCACGGCAATTTTGCACGAGTGTAATCGCGGCGAATGAAAATCTTAGGATTTCTCTTTGATTGCAAAAAGCCCCCAATTGTTATTTGGAACGGTTCTTAATAACTAAGTTTGCACTTGAATGAGTAAGCAAATCGTCATCGCTGACAGCAGCCCCGTATTTCGATACGGCCTGAGCCAAATCTTGGAAGGCAATGACGAATTCGACGTTGTAAAGCAATTTGAATCAGGCGCCCAGTTGACGGAATGGCTTGCGAAACATTCGAGTGATCTGATCATTATTGATTGCTTAGCACCTGGTTTTAGCGTTGATGACGTTCTCACTTGTCAACGCCTGAATCCTGGCGTAAAAATGCTCGCCATAACATCTTCACACAGTGGCCAAAGCATCGTTCATGCCCTGCGAGCGGGCATTACAAGCTATGTCAAGAAGGATTGCAGTATGGAAGAGGTCATGGATGCGATTTACGAAACCAGCCGCGGTGGAACTTTTTTTTGCGGACAAATACTCGCCGCCATTGAGTCGGAAAGCATCGAAATCAATGAATTGGAATTGGCTGACACAAGTTGCGATCCAATCCTGCTGACAGAGCGTGAAATTGAAGTGTTAACGCTAATCTCGGAAGGGCTGACCAACGTTCAAATCGCGGAGAAACTATTTCTATCCAGCCACACGGTGAATACCCATCGAAAGAACATCATGCAAAAACTGCGTGTTAATAACACCGCCTCTATGGTTATGTATGCCGTAAAATCTGGATTTGTGAGTCCCAATCGATTCTTATTCCATCAATAGTTAAAACAGTCCAAAACTATCGTGTCATTTGGACAATGGTGCAGAAAAAGCGACCTTTGCACAGCCGCATACGCAAGAAGCTGACCCTAATGATGATAGAAACTTCACCCTTTTTTGATATTCACAAAACAGAAACATCGCGCAAAGACCAAGTTGATTTTAACAACTTGGAATTCGGTCGCGTGTTTTCGGATCATCTTTTTTTGATGGAATACGAAAATGGGGCATGGCAACGAGGCATCATTGAACCCTATGGTCCCTTTACCATGAGCCCAGCCTCCATGGTTTTTCATTACGGCCAAGCCATTTTTGAAGGAATGAAGGCGTATCGCATGGCAGATGGATCCGTCTCACTCTTTCGACCAGGCAAGAATATTCAGCGATTCAACAAGTCCGCAGAGCGAATGTGCATGCCAGAAGTGCCTGAAGATGTCTTCATGGAAGCACTGGCAGCCCTTGTAGAATTGGACAAAGCTTGGGTTCCAGATGGAGAGGAATCTTCCCTTTACATTCGACCGTTCATGGTGGCTACAGATGCATATGTTGGCGTAAAAGCCAGCGATAAATACGCATTTTCCATTTTCACTTGTCCTGTAGGCGCTTATTACAAAGGCAACGTGAGAGTGAAAGTGGAACGTAAGTTTACACGAGCTACCCCAGGAGGAACTGGATATGCAAAAGCGGCTGGTAACTACGCTGGCTCTTTGTATCCGTCCAAATTGGCGAGAGAGGAGGGGTATGACCAATTGCTCTGGACTGATGCCGTATCACACGAATACATTGAAGAAAGTGGCACCATGAACGCCATGTTCGTAATGAATGGAACATTGGTTTCGCCAGCGACCTCAGACACCATTCTAGATGGCGTAACGCGTGATTCAGTCATTCAACTCGCTAAAGATTTGAACATCCCAGTTGAAATTCGACGATTGGGGGTTGAAGAATTGAAAGAAGGGCTTGCCAGTGGAAAAATTACCGAAGCTTTTGGAGTAGGAACTGCGGCAACTATCAAATCAATCGCGGAAATTGGGATTGATGGAATCAACTATCCACTGGTGGATGTAGACAAAGCAGACGGATTGGCCCATCGGTTACTTCAAGAATTGGATGGAATTCGAAGGGGCAAAATAGCAGATCGTCACGGTTGGAACATCACTGTATGAAAATTGCTTTGAAGTGAGGTTTCTCGAAATTTCTAGACGCTTCATCGTTAGTGCGCTTTTTCTTGTCTCTAGCGGTCACATACTGGCCCAGACACGCTACCTAACTTTTGGCACAGGTGCTACACCCATGGTCCTCTCAGGGGACTACCGTGCACTCGGATGGAATCCGGCTCAGATGACGTTCTCACCACTCAATAAACCTGAATGGAAATCGGCAGCCGGTGGAATCGAATTCGGAGCTCGATTGAGTTCATCTGTTTTTGAACGCTCCGAAATCTGGGACGATTTACTGAACCGAAACAACGACGAGGCAAGCAGCTGGACGACCGAACAATGGAATGATTACGCCGATCTTTTAGGCAACGAATCCTTTGCTCTAAACGTTGATATCCTTACAGCTGCGACCGCAAAACAATGGAGAAATTGGGCCTTTGCATATTCCAATACGCAACACATCCAAGGCGAAGCGTATTTCGATCAACAACCCATCGATCTGCTCGTCCAAGGCGGTTCTTCCAACTGGATCAACGCTTTTGACCTCTTGCTGACGGCTTCAGGCGACACCATACCGAATACTGGTGATTTCACCTTGGATGAGTTGATGAGTTTTATTGGTGGAATCGAGTTGGATGGAGATGCAATCATCGGGAACATCTTGCAGGATACAAGACTTGGATTCTCATGGCATCGCAGCCATAGCATGGGAATTTCCAAGGCCTGGAAAATCGGGGAAATCGCATTGCATACGGGCATCTCTGGAAGGCTGTTACTCGGGAACGGGTATTTCAGCATTCAAAACACAGATGGCGAATTGGATGCATTTGGAGCTTTTTCCAATGGATTTGGTTTTGATCAATTGGCCACATTAGACCCCGGTAACGCAAACTTGACTGACGTTGCTCGCTTGTGGGGACCTGTTGGGCAAGGTTGGGGATTGGACATTGGAGGGGTAGTTGAATTCTCGGACGGCATTTGGGTGTCAGCAGCCGTTTCTGATTTGGGTCAAATGGAGTGGAGGGGGGAACGTTATTCGTTTGCAACCTCTTTAGGAAGTTGGCAAACCCCGGTAGCCAACCCAGAAAACATGGCCGAAATCCTTATCGGAGCGATGACACCTTCGACGTGGTTTGAAGCCGCTGAAACAGAAACCCGAATCGTGCCGAACGGTGCAACCTTTCAACTTGGCGCTGGGATAAAACTCAGTAAACTATTGCTACTCGCAGGTGAGGTTGCTTTTGACAACCCTGAACTTTTGGGAAATTCAGGAACGAGAATGGGGGTGAGTGCAGTTTTCCAACCCGTCCCTCTTCTTCGCTTGGATGTGGGCTTGAGCAAATGGGGGGATGAAACTTATCGTGTTCCCGGTGGTTTAATGATCAGAACAGGTCAACGAGGATTCGAATGCGGCATTCAAGCTACAGACATACAAGCCTTATGGAAAACGTCACAACCAGAAATTGGTTTCCGGGCTGTGGCCATGCGTTGGGTTTGGTAATCGCTTGTTTTCTCGTCTTTTGCTTTGCCACAAATGTTGCCGTTGCCCAACCGTCAAAAGCTCAAGCCCCAAACATGGAACGAAAAGAAGTGATTACACTCGGTGCAGGATGTTTTTGGTGCGTCGAAGCCGTCTTTGAGTCAATCAATGGCGTTTTAACTGCAGAATCTGGGTACATGGGCGGTCACATCAAAAATCCTGCTTACCGAGAAGTTTGCACTGGACGAACCGGTCATGCGGAAGTAGTCCAAGTCTCCTTCAACCCAGAAATCGTTTCATTGGAAACCCTACTGAACGTATTTTTCGCCACCCACGATCCAACCACGCTAAATCGTCAAGGCGCTGACGCAGGCACACAGTATCGCTCTGCTATCTTTTGGCATCAAGCAGATCAATTGGAAGTCGCAAAGACAACATTAGCCTCGTGCCAACAGAATATTGACAAGACCATCGTTACGGAAATCACTGAAGCCAGTGCGTTTTACGCTGCAGAAGATTACCACCAAGCTTACTTCGAATTGAACGGCGAAGCACCCTATTGCAAGGCGGTTATTCAACCGAAAATGAGCAAATTCAGAAAAGAATTCCAGTCAATCTTAAAATTTGACTAACGACGCTCAGTCCTCAGCTTCCGCTTCTTCAATCAATTGATCGAGCAGGCGCTCGATTTCCTCTAACTCCGCTTCGGTGATGTCCTTCTCGAGTTTCGCCTGCTTTTTCAAGTACCGGTACATCGCACTTTTCTTAATTTCGATAGCAACGTAAACGGTATAAGAACCATCATCGGATAAATACTTTTCAGAACCTAGGATGCGCATATCCGCCAACTTTGTACTCGTAATTTCACGAGCCAACGTTTCAAATCGCGTCATGGCTTCATCCACGTGTTCCCCAGTCGTATTGCGCTGGTAATCATCAGTAACCACTTCAAAATAACTCTGAACCTGCTGGGCCAGTTGTTGACGTGCGCGCATTTCAGCTTGACTTTGTGCAACAGCGTCCATTTTGCTTGAGCCATTGCCCGTACCGCGATAGTAGCGTTTATTTGACTCATACTTTGACCCTGAAAAAGGTTCCTTAACGGCCTGCCCCAATGGGTTCGAAGCGCACGAAATAAAGAAAACAGCGAATGCCAGTAGACGCGAAAAATGCAACAAGGTCGTTCTCATCGGGGTCTTAGATTGATTTGTCCCAAATATGCGAATGTCGTGCCAAACTTCGCATTAAATTTGTTTCGACCTTACACCAATGAAAGTTCTGCCCCAGTCGCTTCAAGATAGAATCGCGCACTACATGCTGCGGAAGACCAGGGGATATGACCGGGAGAAAAAAGGCGTCAACTTACGGGGAGCAGAGCAAATCTTGCTGGTTTATGCTGAGACCAACGAAGCAAGGTTTAAGCTGGTCAAGGATATCGCGATTTACCTCAAGAAAGAGTACGGTATAAAGCGCATCATGCGCTTGGCTTATGTGGATGTTGAAGAAAAATCCGTCCCATCTTGGCACATGCGAAAATTGGAATCAGATTTCTTCTGCAAATCCGATTTGAATTGGCAGGGGAGGCCAATAAGGAATGTTCAAGCGATTCTCAATACACCGTATGATATCTTGATTCAATTGGATCCGGACACGCATGTGGCGCTCGATTATTTTGTAGCTCACTCACATGCCAAAATGAAAGTAGCGAACCATTCTGAGGCTCGTTCACATGATTTTGACATCTTGCTTCCCGCTAAAGAAGGGGACAGCTGGAAACAGAGGAATCATCGAATCATTGAATTCCTATCCGAATCTCCGTTAACATGAATCGCTCAATGAACTTGAATGGATTGGGGGTGAACTTGGTCACGCCTTTCAATATGGCGGGAGAAATCGATTTTCCGGCATTGGAGCGGCTCGTACGGCACATTCGTTCTTCACGCATCAATTACATGGTCATCAATGGCAGCGCCTCTGAAGCTGCCTTGTTAAGCCTTGAAGAACAAATAAGGATCTTAGATTTTGTCTCCGAAATCAACGATAAAACCAAGCCGTTGATAGGAGGCATTCCGGGCGGAGCCACTCGAGCAAGTGTTCAACGGATTTCAGGATTCAACCGGCGGGATTTACAAGCTATTTATTGCGACGAACCTTCACCACTAGCTTCTTCGCCATCGGGCTTTATTGGTCATTATCGTTCCGTAGCACAGGCTTCACCGCTGCCCATTATCATCGAACACAAAAGTGGAATTCTGGGGTCAAATACCGCAGAAGCGTTGCTTACATTGGCTCACGAACCGAATATTGCAGGGGTGGTGGAATCGACTGGGGATGTTGCCTTACACGGCGAATTGATTCGGAAAAAGCCGAAGAACTTTTTCGTCTTGAGCGGGCGAGATGTCATGGCACTTCCCTTGATGTCAATGGGTGCAGACGGCATCGTTTCTACCATTGCCAATGCTTTTCCTACAGATTGCAGCCGGATGATGGACCAAATGGAATTCGGAAATTTCCAAGACGCACGAACCATGCATCACACTTTGGCTCCCTTGTTGCGTATCCTGGAAACGGAAGGTGTACCTACGGGCATCAAAGCCATGTTGAATCACTTCCAACGCATGGAACATTTAGTTCGATTGCCGAACACGCCTGTGTCCGACGAAATGAAGGCCGCGTTGTACCGAGAATTAGCGGAACTTCCGCAATCGATGGTTGAAAACGTGATGAGTCCAGCTTAGACTACTGGTGATGCCAATCGCATCACTTCCTCCACGCGCGCTTCAATGGCTTGAGCGTTAAGTCCATATTTCTCCATCAGTTGAGCCGGTGTTCCGCTTTCTCCAAATGAATCTTCAACAGCCACTTGCAACATGGGAGCTGGAGCATTCGACGCTAATAACTGGGCAACCAATGCACCCAAACCACCCGTGCGTTGATGTTCCTCGGCAACTACGACAGAACCGGTGCGCTTCACGGAATCCAGAATGGTCTTACCGTCCAATGGCTTGATCGTGTGGATGTTGATCACTTCGGCACGGATTCCTCTGCTTTCCAAACGCTGACTTGCCATCAATGCTTCCCAAACCAAATGACCTGTCGCGACGATTGTGACATCATTTCCTTCAGTCAAAACCTGAGCCTTACCAATTTCAAAAGGCGCATCAGGCTTCATGAAAACCGGAACCTTCGGCCGGCCAAATCGAAGGTAGACTGGCCCCTGGTGGTCCGCTACAGCTTTCGTCGCTTGTTTCGTTTGTTCAAAATCTGCGGTACAGATTACTGTCATGTGCGGCAACATCGCCATCATCCCAATGTCTTCGAGGATTTGATGTGTCGCACCATCTTCTCCCAAGGTCAAGCCCGCGTGTGAAGCGCAAATCTTGACGTTTTTACCAGAGTAAGCAATCGACTGTCGAATTTGATCGTATACCCGTCCGGTTGAAAAATTCGCAAACGTTCCTGTAAAAGGAATTTTTCCTCCAATGGTCATACCCGCTGCAAGGCCCATCATGTTCGCCTCTGCAATGCCCACTTGGAAAAACCGATCAGGAAATGCCTTCTGAAAAGCCCCCATTTTCAATGACCCTGTCAAATCAGCGCACAGCGCCACAACTGCATCATTTGCTTGTCCCGCAGCCAAGAGACCTTCACCAAAGCCGCTGCGTGTATCCTTGGATTCAGTGGGAGTCAAAGATTGGATGAATCGAGAATTAACCATTTAAAGAGAGATGAGATGTTTGACCTGAGCGAATGCTGAAAGACTTCAAAACTGAATATTCAATGGATTTCGATGCCCGAGAGCGAAAGGTAATCGTATAATCTCCGGGCTGCAATAAATATCGTCCTGTTGGATTGCCAATTCCTTCCGCCCACTGATACACCGTACGTCCCTCATTGTCTATTATGGATCCAAAACCTGTGGATGCGGCATCCAACTGCAGGTATCCAGGTTGAGGAATACTCACTTCCAAAGATTCATCTTCCTTAACCTCTATTCCCGATAGAAGTGATGGAGGATAAGTGGGAAAATAAAAATCGTAAGTGCCGACCAACAATTTTACAGCCTCATTGACGGGCACAGTTACCAACGGCTCCAAATCTCCGGGTCTATGCACTGAAACTGGAAGATCACCGTAAGGATTGCGTTCACCTCGGGCAAACTGAGGAGTCACCATGCCTTGGCCTGCATTTTCAAATCGGACGTGATTGTGCTTTCGAGGGGTGAATCGAATGCCATCCCGATGAAGCGGGGGAATGGTGTGAACGGTAATGGCATAAGTCGGAACTGGATCTACCCCGATCGTATCAGGTTCCCCAGCCAAACCCAATGTGTGTACAAACCGGTCGAGCCGTTCTCCTGTATTGGAATTGAAGACGCTCACCGGGACGTTTGTCACCGTTGCATTGCCATCTCCATCGATCAAATCAATTTCATATGAAGTGTCCAACATGGCTTGCTCGATGACAATGTCCAACACTTCCTTAAATGTCTCAGGATCCGAGGCGTCATAGAAGTGCCCCACGCATTGAAAGGTGGCTTTGTAAGCATCTTCCAATCCAATTCCGATGATGAAGGGTTTCACAATGATGCCTTGATCTTGCAACATCCTGGACACAGCACAAGGATCTTCATCGCACGCCTCTATGCCATCGGTAATGAGTACGATAACCTTCCTGGCGTCTTCCTGCGAAAAATCGTCAGCGGTTCTCTCCAAAGAGCGAGCAATCGGCGTGGTACCGCGAGCTTGGATTTTCTTTAAGGCATTTTGGATCAGCAAATTGTTGCCATGCGCAAGGGGGACCACAAGCTCCGTGTCATCGCAATCTTGCTCCCCTTGAATAAATTTGGTTTGGTGGCCATAAACCCGCAGTCCCAATTTCAATCCGGGTATACCGTAGAGCGCTCCCAACGATTCCGAAAGCAATTGTGTTGCAACCTCTATTTTCCGTTTGCCTTGCCAGTAGGCATTCATACTGTTCGATGCATCAAAAACGAACAAAATGTGCGTATTCGCTTCCCATTCCTCTGTTGGCTCCTGAGCTTGGACTGAAACTGCATAAAAGCTCATAGCAAAAACCAGCGCAATGGAACGCTGTACGAGCTTCAATGGAAAAGAGAAAGCTGACATCAGGCTTGCCAATCAGTAATCAGCCAGACTAGAATGCAATTGGTTGAGTGCTGAACTCAATTGGTCGTCATTGGGCGCGATACCGTGCCATTCATGCGTGCCTTCCATGAAATCAACGCCTTTCCCCATTTCAGTGCGCATCAATATTACCGTCGGCTTCCCAGATCCTCGATTTGATTTGGCTTGATTGATAGCGTTCCTTAAGGCATCAAAATCATGTCCATCACACGAAAGCACGTGCCAATTAAAAGCCTCCCATTTAGCCTGGAGATTTCCAAGACTCATGACATTTTCTGTGGAACCATCAATCTGTTGACCGTTGCAATCCACGAAACTGATGAGGTTATCCACGCGGTGATGAGGAGCATACATTGCAGCCTCCCAGATTTGTCCCTCCTGAAGCTCGCCATCCCCATGCAGCGAAAAAACCCAGGTATCCTCACCATTCAATCGTTTCGTCTGCGCCGCACCGATCGCTGCAGAAAGTCCCTGTCCCAAGGAGCCCGATGCGATGCGTATTCCCGGCAGTCCCTCCTCAGTGGCGGGATGACCTTGAAGTCGGGTGTTCAATTTTCTGAAGGTGGCCAATTCTTCCACAGAAAAATAACCGCGGCGTGCTAGAACTGAATACCAAACGGGGCTGATGTGACCGTTAGAAAGGAAAAATACATCTTCTCCCAAGGCATCCATATCGAATGAATCGGGGTTGATTTTCATGGTCTCGAAATAGAGCAACGTCAGCAAATCTGCACATCCAAGGCTTCCACCAGGATGACCAGATGCTGCTCCGTGCACCATGCGCACAATGTCGCGTCGAACTTGTGATGCGATTTGAATCAATTCGTGAGAATCCATGTTTTGGGCTGTTCAATGAGTACGAGTACAAAGCTACCTCAGAACGCAAGCTTGCTCGGTGCATTGTTGAGAAAGTGTTAAAAGCAATTGCACGCATCGGCTTACCTTCGCCCTTCGAATTAATTCTGAATCATGGCCCTGAAATGTGGAATAGTGGGACTCCCGAATGTGGGCAAGTCCACCTTGTTTAATTGCCTTTCCAACGCGAAGGCCCAAAGCGCGAATTTTCCGTTTTGCACCATCGAGCCCAATGTGGGGGTCATCACCGTTCCAGACGTTCGATTGAATAAACTCGCTGAATTGGTGAAACCGCAAAATGTTATACCCACTACGGTGGAAATCGTTGACATTGCGGGCCTAGTTAAAGGAGCCAGTCAAGGTGAAGGACTCGGAAATAAATTCCTTGGTAACATCCGAGAAACGGATGCCATTTTGCATGTGTTGCGGTGTTTTGATGACGGAAATGTGGTTCACGTGGATGGCAGTGTTGATCCCATTCGCGATAAAGAAGTCATCGACATGGAACTTCAATTGAAGGACCTCGAAACCGTACAAACCCGAGCGACCAAAGTCAAAAAGGCTGCGCAAACAGGGGACAAGGAAGCCGCTAAATCGTATGGCTTTTACGAAAAGGTCATCACCGTTTTGGAATCAGGTCAGTCTGCTCGTTCGTTGTCCCTTGAGGATTCAGAAGTACCAATGATGAAGGAACTGCAATTGCTCACAGCCAAACCTGTCATGTATGTGTGCAATGTAGACGAGGGTTCGGTCATTGGTGGAAATGCTCATGTGGAACGCGTCCAAGCAGCAGCGACCAGCGAAGGAGCTGCTGTGATGATTATTGGAGCGGCAATCGAGGCCGATATAGCCGAATTGGACGATGCTGAAGAGCGGCAAATGTTCTTGGCAGATTTGGGATTGGAAGAAGCCGGTGTGGCCAAGCTCATCCGCAAGGCTTATGAACTTTTAGATTTACAGACGTATTTCACGGCGGGAGAAAAAGAAGTTCGAGCATGGACTTTTCGCCAAGGATACAAAGCACCTCAGGCTGCAGGAATCATTCACACAGACTTTCAGAAAGGGTTTATTCGAGCCGAAGTGATGGGGTATGATGACTTCGTCCAATATGGTTCAGAGGCTGCGGTAAAGGAAGCGGGAAAATTGAGCGTTGAAGGCAAGGAATATTTGGTTCAAGACGGCGACATCATGCACTTCCGTTTTAATGTGTAAATCCAATGGGAAAGCACACCTTATACGCGGTTTTGGTCCTTATGATTTCGAGTTGTATTCAACCTGATACAAATAATTTTGAGCTTAACGAAATGCCTGAATCGGTTGTCGCAAAACTGACCGCACAGCAAAACGCCTGGAACAGTGGAGACATCAAGGCTTTTATGGAAATTGCTTATTGGAAGGATGACGCATTGATTTTCATTGGCAGCAAAGGTCCCACTTACGGCTTTGACGCCACCTTGACCAATTATGAGAAAAGTTACCCCGATGCGCAGGCGATGGGTACCCTCAAATTCGAACTTTTGGACTGGCGATCTTTGGGCACGAACCATGGATTGATGGTTGGCAGTTGGGCTTTGTCACGAAAAGGAGATCTTGAAGATCTACAAGGGCATTTCAGTTTGACGTGGGAGTGCCAAGAAGGGAATTGGGTTATCATAGCCGATCACAGCAGCTAAGCCATGTCATTGGAGGCACCATTGATGCTGATTCTGGCCATCACGGCTTTGACATCGTGGCAAGCGTTCAACAGGCCACCGTTGATTGATCAATTCATTCTGCATCCTTACCGCGTAAAGCACGAAAATCAATGGTATCGATTGATTTCACATGCATTCATCCACGCCAATTTCACCCACTTGGCCCTCAATTTATTTGTGCTCTGGCAATTTGGGCTTGTGGTTCAGAACTACTTCATGTACACCGATGCGGAGCCTCTTATTCCATTGCCAGGTTCCTACAATTTTTTCATGCTGTATACAGGCGGCATATTATTTGCGGCCATTCCAGCCATGATTAAGCATGCAGAAAACCCTTCATACCGAAGCCTCGGAGCTAGTGGAGCTGTATCGGCCGTATTGATTTGTTACATCCTGCTCTTTCCTACGGCCAAACTGCTGCTCTTCTTTGTCATCCCCATGCCGGCGTTCTTGGCTGGAGCGCTATTCTTCCTATACGAGCATCAAATGGGCAAGAGGGGAGGAACCGGTATTGCACATGATGCCCACTTGTGGGGAGGCATCTACGGATTGCTATTCACATTCGCTTCGGACCAACAGGTAGGTCATCGATTCCTGCAAGAAACGATGAACTATTTCAACTTTTAATCCAAGGGTTTACCGATCACACGGAATAAATCTTCATTGTCCTTTTTCATGAAGTATTGCTCTCGTGCAAATCGTTCTAAGCGACTTGGATCGGATGAAAGAGCGTTGAGTTGGGCTGAAGTTGCTGCTATTTCCCGTTCGTAGTGCTCCACCTGATTTCTGAGCTGCACCAGTGTTCTTTGGCTTTTGAACAGGTAAATCAAATCGATTTCCGAAATGAACGTGACCCAAACCAAGGCAAAAACAGCGGTGACGACGTAGCGGTTTTTAAAACCGGTCAAAAACCCTTGAAACCCCCTATTTGTCATCTTCATCAGAAGCTGGCTCTTCCGTCGTTAAATCCTCTTCTAGCGCCTCATTGGCACCTTCTGGCATGGACAAGAAGCCACCCTTGACTACCGAGATTTTCAACGCCTTATCACCTTTTTTGTAGTCAGCCTTTAGCAAATCGCCTTCCTCGATGTGCGCATTGATGATTTCCTCAGCGAATGGATCTTCAATGTGCTTCTGAATCGCCCGCTTTAGAGGACGTGCACCATACTTTTCATCATATCCTTCTTCAACCAAGAAATCTTTCGCCTTCTTCGTCACGTCGATGCCATAACCAAGTCCTTCAATGCGGTCCACCAAAGCACTCAATTCCAAATCGATAATGGAATGAATGTGATCTCGATCCAGGCTCTTGAACACGACCACGTCATCGATTCGATTCAAGAATTCTGGACTGAACGCGCGCTTCAAGGCTGTTTGAATGACCGAATCGCGATTGGCATTTTCATTTTCAGTTCGAGCAGAGGTTCCGAAACCCACTCCTGTACCAAATTCAGCCAACTGACGGGCACCAATGTTCGAAGTCATGATGATGATGGTGTTGCGGAAGTCAATTTTCCTTCCCAAGCTGTCCGTCATTTGACCATCATCCAACGCTTGCAGAAGCAAGTTGAATACATCGGGATGCGCTTTTTCAATTTCATCAAGCAGTACAATGGAGTAGGGGTGGCGACGCACCTTTTCTGTCAATTGTCCTCCTTCCTCATAGCCAACATAGCCTGGAGGCGCTCCGACCAAACGGCTGATGGCAAACTTCTCCATGTATTCAGACATGTCGATACGAATCAAAGATTCTTCCGAATCGAACATGAAGCGTGCAAGCACCTTCGCCAACTGCGTCTTTCCCACGCCAGTGGGGCCCAAAAAGATGAACGAACCAATCGGCTTATTGGGATCCTTCAATCCTGCTCGATTGCGCTTTATCGCTCGCGCTACGCGAACAATGGCATCATCTTGACCGATTACTTTCCCTTGCAGGTCATCGTTCATTCGCGCCAATCGGCCTGATTCCTTTTCGGCAATGCGCTGAACGGGAATTCCTGTCATCATACCCACCACATCACCAACATGGTCCACGGTTACCGTGACCCGTTTGTTCTTGCTGTCTTCTTCCCATTGGGCTTTGGCACGATCGAGCTTTTCATTCAATGTCCGCTCCGTATCGCGCAGTCTCGCTGCTTCTTCATAGCGCTGTGACCGAACGACTCGAACTTTTTCATCTTTGATTTTCTCGATTTCTTCTTCAATGTCCACAATTTCTTGAGGGACGTGAATGTTGTTCAAGTGCACCCGGGATCCTACTTCGTCCATGGCGTCAATGGCCTTGTCCGGTAAATGGCGATCTGTGATGTAACGTGCTGTCAAATTGACACAAGCTTCAATGGCCTCGTTAGTGTAAGCCACGCTGTGATGTTCCTCGTACTTATCCTTGATGTTGTTGAGGATCTGAATCGTCTCTTCAATTGAAGTAGGCTCAACCAAAACTTTTTGGAACCGACGTTCCAATGCGCCGTCTTTTTCAATGTGTTGGCGGTATTCATCAAGTGTGGTTGCACCAATGCATTGGATTTCACCTCGTGCCAGAGCCGGTTTGAACATATTCGAAGCGTCCAAACTTCCGCTTGCGCCGCCCGCACCAACAATGGTGTGAATTTCATCAATGAACAGAATCACATCGGGAGATTTCTCCAGTTCGTTCATGACCGCCTTCATGCGTTCTTCAAATTGACCACGATACTTGGTGCCTGCCACGAGCGAGGCCACATCCAGGGTGACGATGCGCTTGTTGAACAATACGCGGCTCACTTTTTTCTCTACAATGCGCAATGCAAGACCCTCTGCAATAGCGGACTTTCCAACTCCCGGCTCCCCAATGAGAATGGGGTTGTTTTTCTTTCTGCGGGATAAAATCTGCGACACCCGCTCAATTTCTTTCTGTCTCCCGACAATCGCGTCAAGTCGACCTTCCTCCGCCATTTTGGTTAAATCCCGACCAAAATTATCCAGCACAGGTGTTTTGCTTTTGGGATCCACCTTCCGAGCAGAAGAACCTCCTCCAATGGAATCTGAACTGCCCTCATCATCTTCTCCGTAATCTGTTGATTCAGCACGCGGACTCGATGGCGCTTCTGTTGCGCCTTCACCCTGAATCATAGACTCATATTCTTCTTTGGCTACATCATAGTCAATGTTAAAGGCGGAGAGCGCTTTGGTGGCGACATTGTCTTCGTCTTTCAGAATGCTCAAAAGGAGATGCTCCGTCCCGATCAAACTGGACTTGAAAATTTTCGCTTCGAGGTAGGTAATTTTCAAAATCTTCTCAGCCTGTTTCACAAGGGGGATGTTCCCTGCACCCACTGATGCTCCAGCAGTGGGTCGAATGCTACCTTCCAGTACTTTACGGAGCTTTTGAAGATCGACATTCAATCCCTCCAGCATGCGCACGGCTGTGCCTTCTCCTTCCCGGATGATCCCCAATAAAAGGTGTTCCACACCAATATAATTGTGGCCCAATCGCAGTGCTTCTTCACGGCTGTATGTAATTACATCTTTGACCCGCGGTGAAAATTTCGCATCCATGCTCTGATAACTCTTTAGATTCTCGATTCTTGCGATTCGCCAGTTCCATTCAAGGATGACAAATACGACGTTTCTAAACTACAACCCCATAATGTCAAACATCTTGCCAACAATATGGTTTATTCACATCTCATTGGGGAGATTTGTGGGTAATTGAGGCTGCGCACACCTTACATACAGCGCATTCCCGCTGTATTTTCGTTAGGCGAAAGAATGAGGGGCGAAAAGAACCAATTTAGGAATCACTGACACGATGGCAGAAGGAGAAAAGATCGTCCAGATCAACATTGCAGAAGAAATGAAGTCGGCCTACATCGATTATTCGATGTCGGTCATTGTATCCCGGGCACTTCCAGATGCACGCGACGGATTGAAGCCTGTTCACCGACGTGTTCTTTACGGAATGTTGGATTTAGGCGTTTTATCGAACCGGGCGTACAAGAAGAGCGCAAGAATTGTAGGTGAGGTCTTGGGTAAATACCACCCTCACGGAGACAGTTCGGTTTACGATACGATGGTGCGTATGGCACAAGACTGGTCCTTGCGCTATCCAATGGTCGATGGCCAGGGAAACTTCGGTTCCATTGATGGAGACAACCCAGCCGCCATGCGTTACACCGAGGCGCGCTTGCGAAAGGTCGCTGAAGAAATGTTGGATGATTTGGACAAGGAGACCGTGGATTTCCGGCCAAATTTTGATGAGAGCCTCTCCGAGCCTACCGTGCTACCTTCCAAGATTCCCAATTTGTTGGTCAATGGAGCTTCCGGTATTGCGGTGGGCATGGCAACCAACATGCCTCCACACAATTTGAGCGAGGTAGTCGACGGTGCAGTAGCCTACATTCAAAACAACGACATCACCGTGGACGAATTGATGGAGTTTGTGAAAGCCCCAGACTTTCCCACGGGCGGCATCATCCATGGGGTAGAAGGGGTTCACGAGGCTTTCCATACGGGACGAGGACGTGTCGTAGTAAGAGGAAGGGCACGAATCGAAGAGACGAAAACAGGTCGTGAGGTCATCATCGTGGAAGAAATTCCTTACCTGGTCAACAAGGCCGACATGGTGCGCAAAACTGCTGAACTGGTCAACGATAAGAAGATTGAAGGCATTTCAGAAATTCGAGACGAGTCCGATCGGAAGGGAATGCGCGTTGTTTATGAGATCAAACGCGATGCTATGGCATCCGTCGTGTTAAACAAACTGTACAAGTATACGGCTCTACAAAGCTCATTTTCAGTTAATAACATCTGCTTGGTCAAAGGCCGACCACAGTTGCTAAATTTGAAAGGCCTCATTTCAAATTTTGTTGAGCATCGTCACGAAGTGGTGACGCGACGAACGGAATTTGATCTAAGAAAAGCACAAGAAAGAGCGCACATCTTACAAGGTCTGATTATTGCCATTGATAACCTTGATGAAGTCATCGAATTGATTCGTGCGAGTGCTACGCCGGAAGAAGCACGCACAAACTTGATGTCGAAGTTTGAGTTGTCAGAATTGCAATCACGAGCGATTCTCGATATGCGATTGCAAAAGCTCACAGGTCTTGAGCGGGATAAATTACGAGCGGAATACGATGAACTGCTCGCGACCATTGCCGACTTAGAGGACATTTTAGCCCGTGTAGAGCGTCGGATGGAAATCATCACTGCAGAATTGGTTGACGTCAAGGAGCGTTATGGAGATGATCGAAGAAGTGACATCGAGTTCAGCAGTGCTGACGTCCGCATGGAAGACTTGATTGCCGATGAGCAGGTGGTTGTGAGCATCAGCCACGCAGGCTACATCAAGCGCACACGACTCGCGGATTATCGATCGCAAAGTCGGGGAGGTGTAGGTTCGAAGGGAGCTACCACACGCGACGAGGATTTCGTGGAACACATCTTTACAGCGACCAACCACAACTGGCTGCTCATTTTCACCGCCAACGGTCGGTGCTTTTGGATGCGTATTTTCGAAGTGCCAGAAGGTTCAAAAACGTCGAAAGGTCGTGCCATCCAAAACCTGATTCAAATTGAATCTGATGATAAAGTACTCGCATACATTCCCGTCCAGGATTTGAAAGACGAAGAGTACGCAAACAACAATTTCGTCGTTTTGGCAACGCGCAAAGGGTTGATCAAAAAAACCACGCTCGCTGCCTACTCCCGGCCAAGATCCAACGGGATCAATGCCATCACCATCCGTGAAAACGACGAACTCTTGACGGCTCGATTGACCAACGGTGATAACGAAATCATCATTGGAAAGAAATCCGGAAAAGCCATTCGATTCCACGAAAGCACGGCCCGTGCCGTTGGCCGCACCGCCATGGGCGTGAAGGGGGTAACGCTTGAAAGTGCTGATGACGAGGTGATTGGCATGGTTTGCGTAAGAGGAGCAGACTCTGAAATCTTGGTCGTCTCCGAAAACGGATACGGCAAACGATCTGCAGTGGAAGATTACCGAATCACGAACCGAGGCGGAAAAGGGGTGAAAACCTTAAGCGTCACAGATAAAACGGGTCCGCTCATCAGCATTCTTAATGTCACCGATGAAGATGATTTGATGATCATCAACCGATCAGGCATCACCATTCGCACGGGAGTGGAAGAGTTGCGGGTCATGGGCCGCGCAACGCAAGGAGTAAGGCTCATCACCCTGCGTGGAGACGATCAAATCGCCTCCGTGTGCCGAGTTCCAAAGGGCGACGATGAAGAATTACCAGAGGGCGAAGGAGGAGAGGCTCCTGAAGCGAATGATTCGCAACCATCACTTGAAAACAACGCTCCTTCGGAAGAATAATCAATCGCAGTCCTTTTCTTGAAAACAACGCTCCTTCGGAAGAATAATCAATCGCAGTCCTTTTCTGGCATTACTTTTGCCGAAACTTTGAAGCAGAAACCACAGGATTCCATGAAACACTTTATTGCACTCGCATTCGCTGCACTCACTACCGTGGCAGTAGGACAAAAGCAAGTCGTATCGGCCTACAACGCCAATAAATCTGGCGATTATGTAGCGGCTGCAGGTTACATCGAAGAAGCAATTACGATAGAAAAAGCCGCCATCAAAGACAAAACGTGGCGCTATAGAGGTGAGATTTATCTCAACATCGCAACCGACAGTGCTTTATCCGCACAATACCCACGTGCGTTATGGACCGCAATGGAATCCTACACGAAAGCGAAAGAATTGGATGTAAAGGGAAGCTATGAGCGTGAAATCATTACTGGTTTGGGATTGGTACAAACCACTGCTGGAAATCAAGGAATCAATGATTACACGGCGGAAAACTATGAAAGCGCAGCGTCCAAATTCGATTTGAGCGCTGATGTCGCTGGCATGTTTGACGTTATCGACACCATGGCGATCTTCAATGCAGCACTGTGCTACGAAAAGTCCAACAACGTTGATATGGCCGTAGCACGTTACAAAACGTGTGGTAGCCACGGTTACCAAGTACCGAACGTGTATCTGTTTGTTGCCAACTTGCTTCGACAAGCCAACCGTGTGGAAGAAGCGTTGGCTGAATTGCAATCAGCACGTGAATTGTTCCCTCGTGAGCAAAGTCTAATCATCGAAGAACTCAATATCTACTTAGAAGGCAAAGACTTTGAAAGGGCAGAAAACAACCTCAAACTTGCTGCAGAAGGTGATCCGACCAATGAAATTTTGTGGTTCAGCTTAGGCAGTGTTTACGACAACTTAGGCAAGTCTGAATTGGCGGCTGAAGCTTATTTGAAAGCATTGGAGTTGGAGAGTAGTTATTTTGATGCCAATTACAATCTCGGCGCCATGTACTTCAATGAAGCTGTAGCTGGAATCAATGCGGCCAACGACATGTGGAAGCCACGAATGACCAAAACAGAAAGCGCCAGACAAAAAGAATTGGAAGAAGCTGCAAAGGCGAAATTCATCGAGGCACGACCATACCTCGAATCAGCACATGAAACGAACCCAGAAGACATTGATACCATTCGATCCCTCCGCGATATATACGCTAGAACTGGGCAAGATGAATTGATGCTGAAAATGAGCAATTTGCTCAAGTAAGGTATCCGCAATCGTTTCTAGGGAAAGGGGCTTCGGTCCCTTTTCTTATCCAAAGCATAGTTAACATAATATTTATTATCATTCAATTGGACCTGTAATCATTTCGAATCCAATCAAATGCGAATCCTTGGTATAACGCAACATTTTTAAAAGGAAAGCCGTAAATTTGCGTCGACTTTGGAGGTTTGGCAGAGTTGGTCGATTGCACCGGTCTTGAAAACCGGCGTACCGCAAGGTACCGGGGGTTCGAATCCCTCAGCCTCCGCAAACAAAAAGCACCTGATCGGGTGCTTTTTTTGTGCCTGCTCGTATCCTTGACCGAATTAACCAGATTTCTTATATTCAACATGGCATGCAGGTAAAGTGCAACATACTCACTGGGTTTCTTTGTTTGGTCCTGGCTACAGGTGCATTTGCCCAAACTCCGCAAACCATTGACCCGCCAGAAGGCACCATCGATGGCGTCAATGTGCTTTCTGCGTCTTCCGTCATCATCCAACTTCGAGCTCCTGGCAAAGATTATGTGCATCTTCGGGGCGATTTCAATGGATTCGCCATCAATGACAATTCATTGATGCACGTTTCCGAAGATGGAAATCGGCATTGGATGCTAGTGAATGGATTAAATGGATTCCAGAATTACCGTTATCACTTCCTGATTGAAGGCATGCTTGAGGTCGGTGATCCATACACCACATTGGTTTTAGACCCGTGGAATGACCAATATATCCCGGATGATCATTATCCCAACATGCCCAATTTCCCATTCGGGCAAGCGAATTGGCCGAATGGCGTTTTCCGAACGGTTCAGACCGAATTCGATTGGACCGATGCTGGATATGTGCGACCTGCACAGGACCGATTGGTGATTTACGAGTTGCTCATTCGGGACTTTGATGAAGGTCAAACGTACCAGGATGTGGTCGATCGATTGGATTATTTAGAATGGTTGGGAATCAATGCCATTGAGTTAATGCCCGTTAGCGAATTTGATGGAAACCTCAGCTGGGGATACAATCCAAGCTTTCGCCTCGCTCCTGACAAATATTACGGAAACGGTGATTTGCTGAAATTCTTGGTCAATGAAGCGCACTCACGGGGAATGGCCGTGATCATGGACATCGTTCCTAATCACAGCTTCGGATTGGACCCCATGGTTCGCATGTATGAAAACGCAGATGGCTCCGTGGCTGAAGACAACCCTTGGTTCAATGAAATCGCCATGCACCCGTTTTCTCCCGGATACGACTTCAATCACAGTGATCCATGGACGGTGGAACATTGGAATCGTGTTTTCGATTATTGGCTTGATGAATATCACCTTGACGGTTACCGAATCGATCTTTCGAAAGGTCTGACACAAACATTCAGCGGATCCGATGTTGGCAGCTGGAATCAGTATGACCAAGGCCGAATCGATATTTTGTTCAATTATGCAAACACCATTTGGGACAATCACCCAGGCGTTTACCTCATTCTCGAACATCTCGGCGGAAACGACGAAGAAACTGTGCTGGCAAATGGTGGTTTCATGCTCTGGGGAAAAATGACTTATGCCTATACCCAATCAACGCTGGGTTATGGCGCAGATATCAGCTGGAGCGTTTGGACTCAAAGGGGCTGGAATTGGCCAAATTTGGTGACCTATTTTGAAAGTCACGACGAGCAGCGTTTTGCTCATGAAATCCAGGCTTATGGCGCCTCGGAGGGTAACTATAACGTCCAGGAATTCGAAACAGCCATGCATCGCATTGCCCTTGCAAATGCCTTTCTTTTGACGACCCCCGGACCAAAAATGATGTGGCAACAAGGTGAATTGGGATATGATCTCAACATATTCGATTGTGGGAATGGGTATTTTGAGGAGTCCTGTAAACTGAATGAAAAGCCTGCCTTATGGGAATACTTGGACGTTCCAGCTAGGCGACAATTGGTCAAAAGAATCGCAGCCCTAGCAAAGCTGAAAACCGAACAGCCCGTGTTCAATACGTGGGATTTTGATATTGACTTCGGAGGTGATGGCAAGCGACTCCAACTCTACTCCCCCACTCAAAACGCAGTCATCATCGGGAATTTTGCCACCCACGGAATCAGTCTCGTTCCGGGATTTCCATACGCGGGCACGTGGTATGATTATTTCACAGGTGAAGCGATTGTCGAGAACAACCTTTCGAATGCGTGGTACCTCGAACCCGGAGAATTCCGAGTACTTCTCGACACCCCATTGCCTGTTCCAGATACCGATCCCAATACGCCCTTGATTATTGACACGGGCTGCACGGATCCGTCAGCGACGAATTATGATCCAGAGGCTCTAGGCGACGATGGAAGCTGTTTGTATGCCGTCACATTGACCTTGGACCTTGGAGACACGCTCGCGAATCCGTCAGGCGTTCATGTGGCCGGAAATTTCCAAGGTTGGGATCCCGGTGCCACTCCGATGATTTCAGATGCCAACGGAATCTGGTCGGTCATTGTCGAATGGCAAATGAACACCAACTACGAATACAAGTTCATCAATGGCAACGCTTGGGGTCAAGATGAAGGCGTGCCTGAAGCCTGTGGAGCGCCCAATGGACTCGGGGGATTCAATCGAATGTGGTCGTTCGATTCCATTGAGGGTGCTTCACCAGAAACGGTATGTTGGTCCAGTTGCACAAGCTGTAGTGTTCCCGACCCCGACGATGTTGGCGCAGCGTTTTGCGGTCCGGGCACTGCTTGGGATGCGGCCCTTCAGCTTTGCGTGGGAACGCTGGAGGAGGACAATTGTCCGGAGGATATTGATGGAGACGGCGAAATCGCAGTGACCGATTTACTCGCCCTCCTATCTTCATTTGGAGCGAGTTGTCCGACGAATTGATCCAACAAGTCAACCTTTTTATTGCACATGTTGTTGTTCCTGTGTGACAGTGATTTTCGGGTATTCAATCTGATGGGAAATCAGGCGACCAACTGGTCAGACGAATCCCGAATTGAAGTTGCAAATTGGCCTGCTGGCACCTACATCTTTCAAAGTCGCACAGGCGAA
>Ga0181574_10000173_pt1 | contig 58441 bp, 54 predicted proteins | sample 101ome_24_FD_145600 | JGI IMG/M metagenome (GOLD analysis project Ga0181574, IMG submission 145600) | Coastal salt marsh microbial communities from the Groves Creek Marsh, Skidaway Island, Georgia - 101410AT metaG (spades assembly) | ecosystem: Environmental > Aquatic > Marine > Intertidal zone... | reverse complement strand
GAATCAGTGGCGCTAGTCCTCGTGGAGAATCCCGTTCTCGCATTCGACCGCATCATCAAGGAATTTGGAGTCGAGCCTCCCGCATTTGAAGCCGGAGTTCACGAAGCCGCGTGGGTTGATCCGTCCGCTGAGGTTGATCCAGCCGAAGTCAGCGTGCTTCCCAGCGCGAGCGTGCTGACTGGGGCCAAAATCGGCAAAGGAACGCGAATTGGCGCCGGTACTGTCGTCGGGGAAAATGCTGTTATCGGAGAAGACTGTGAAATTGGCCCCAACGTTTCCATTCGCGAAGGATGTATTCTCGGAGATCGTGTCATCGTGCATCCAGGTGTCGTGATCGGCGGAGACGGATTCGGATTTGAATTCGTTGAAGGCCGGCACAAAAAGATCGATCAGCTTGGAATCGTCCGCGTGGAAAACGACGTCGAAATCGGTGCCTCGACTACGATTGATCGCGCCCGCTTCGGCGAGACCGTGATCGGCGAAGGAACCAAAATCGATAATCAGGTTCAGATCGCGCACAACGTAGTCATCGGAAAACACTGTATCATCGTCGCCCAGGTCGGCATTTCCGGGAGTACTCGCATCGGGAACTACGTGACCCTTGCCGCGCAAACCGGAGTAGCTGGACATCTCAACATCGCTGATCAAACGACATGCGGAGGGCGCTCCGGCGTCATTGCTTCCATCGACGAACCCGGGGGCACTTACTTTGGCTATCCGGCCAAGCCGCTAAAAGAAAACCGGCGCGAGAGCATGTGGCTTAAGCAACTCGGTGGCTTGATCAAGCGTGTCAAGGCACTCGAGAAAAAGTTGGGGATGTAGAGGCTGCTGTTTCTTCAGGAAGTGAATCCTCCCAACTTCCGTTGCCTCTGTGCGATTCGCGTGATGAATATCCATCCGAGAACGCAGGCAGCACCCACTTGTCGCCATTGGGGCAATAGATCCGACTTCAGATGAACCTCGCCGGTGACGGCGCAGCGAGCCATGTCACCGCTGAAATCACACTGGTCGAACCTCGTCCATTCTGCCATTCCGTCTCTCCAGACAAGCGTATCGTCCGAAATCGAACCTGAGCGAGAAAGCTCCGGAGGTTATCTTGAGAAACCAGTCCTTCCCGATTTCCAAAAACCGCATATTACCATTCTTCCATGCCAAGAGGTTTCGACAGGAACCCATTCAGGTAGAGCAAAAAGTGGGGCTCAACCCTGTCTGGTCAGGTATGCAACAGAGTTGGGTGCCAGAGATAACAGGGTTGGGGCAGGTTGAAGTTGCCCCCTTGGCAAAAGGCTTGCCTCACAAATCCACTATCTCCCCCGGCTGTGGGATCACGATTTGGCTTTTGGGCAACCTCGGTTGCAGTTCCTTCTGGAACCAGGCTCTCGCTGGCTCATCGCCGTGAACGAGAATAACGGTTTCTGGATCGCGGCTTACGGCATAGTCGGCAATTTGCTCGCGTGGGGAATGACCACTGAAATCGAAGCGGCCGACCTGGCATTGAATCGGAGTTTCGTGTGCATGGCCCTTGCTCAACTGAACCTGGCCACCCTGTCCCGCAGCAAGGATTTTGCCTCCGGGTGTCTCACTGTCAGCGTAGCCGACGAAAAGCAGGGCGTGATCAGGTTCCGAGAGAATGCGCCTTGCGAAGCGATTCGAAACGGTGTGCTCCGACATCATTCCGCTGGAGAGAGCATAGATTCGGCCCCGGTGAAACTCCGGTTCGCGATGTCCGCGCGGAAGAATTTCGAGATCTTCAAAGTCTTTGAGGATTTCGAAGTGACGATGGTCTCGGGTTTCGAGGTCGGCAAAGCGATCCGCGATGCTCGACATGCGTGTGCTGAGCCCGCCGATGTGGACGGGAACGTGGGGGATGACGCCTTCGTGCCGCAACTCGTGTAGCATGAAGAGAAGTTCCTGCGTCTTTCCGAAAGCAAAAACAGGAATGAGCACAGCCCCGTTGTTGGCGATGGTGTTCGCAATCGTTTCACCGAGTCTGCGTTTCTCTGCTTCGCGAGTGTAGCCTGGCTCGCGGGGGTGCCCACCGCGAGTGGTTTCAATGATCAAGGTGTCGACCTTATCTACCGGAAACTCCGCTGCGCGGGTCATGGTCTGATTCTCGAAATGCACATCGCCGGTGTAGAAAATCTTCTTTCCTCGCCATTCCATCTGGATCCCCACGGCGCCGAGGACGTGGCCTGCGGGAAAGAACTCACATTCGACGCGGTCGATGTGGCCAATCGAGAATACTTCGCCCGGTTCGCGAGTGAACCAGAGCCGCTCAAATTCGTCGATTTTGCTATGGGTGTAAAGAGGGTAGGCCGGTTCATTGAGTTCCCGCTTCTGGGACTTCATGACATTCACTGAATTGTGAAGGAGGGCAGAACCGCTTTCTTTGGTTGGCTTCGTCATCGCAACGGCCGCGGTGATTTGTTGCCGCATCAGGACGGGCAATCCGCCGATGTGGTCGAGGTGCGGGTGGCTCACAAAAATGGCATCGACGGAATCGGGTTCAACTTTTTCAAAGAGCGGCAGAGTATCCGTGCCCGTATGTTTCGGGTGCGTTCCGGCATCGAGAACGACGCGGGTCTCACCAAAGTCGAGAAGATACGAGTTTGCCCCGATGTCGGGAAAACGCGCGAGGTTTTGAAAGCGAATCATCACAATGAGAGCCGTCGAAGCTGGTGCACGATTCTATTCCCCGCCACGTTTCTTTTTTTCTCGGGCTTCGAGAAAAAATGTCTTCAGCAACGTCTTGGAATCTTCCTCGAGCACGCCTTGTGTTACTTCGCTGAAATGATTCAGGGTTGGTTGCTGGAGTAAATTAATGAAGCCGCCTGCCGCTCCACCTTTTTCATCGGCGCATCCGAAAATGACCCGACGAATACGGCAATGTACGATCGCTCCAGCGCACATGGGGCAGGGCTCCTTGGTCACGTAGAGATCACAGTCGGTGAGCCGCCAGTCGCCGAGCGCTTCCTCGGCCTGCGTCAGCGCGAGCATTTCGGCGTGTGCCGTAGCGTCTCGTAGCGTTTCGACCTGGTTATGGGACCTAGCGAGGATGGAGCCGTCGCGAACGATGACGGCCCCTACGGGGACTTCTTCGGCAAGGTAGGCCTTTTGTGCCTGTCGCATTGCCTGACCCATAAAGAAGGTATCGCTGGCGAGATCGATGATGGGCGTTTCCTCTGCGTTTTCTTCCTTACCTTCGGGAAGGTCGTCTGAAATTTCCTGAACCATACTGTTATTTTGAAACTTTTCCGGATGCCACGTTGCGGATCGCCGGAAGCGTATAGATAATGCGGTTGAAATGAGTGACTGCAACACACGAATCATTGCGCCGTCTGTTCTAGCTTCCGATTGGGGGCAGGTTGGTGCGGAGGTGAAACGAGCTGACAAAGCTGGTGCCGACTGGATCCATCTGGACGTGATGGATGGTCACTTCGTAGAAAACATTTCCTTCGGTCCACAGTTTGTATCTGCAGTGCGCCCTCATACCGAACTCACGCTGGATGTGCATTTGATGATCACGCACCCGGACAAGTATTTAGAAGAATTTGTCAAAGCCGGGTCCGATCGGATCACCGTGCATGTTGAATCGGACCATGACGTCTCCGCTACGCTCGCGGCGATTGGCGAGGCGGGTTGTGGAAGAGGGTTGGCTCTGAATCCGGCTACACCATTTGAAGAAGTTCTACCGTTCCTCGATCAAATCGATCTGCTTCTCGTCATGACAGTCGTGCCCGGATTTGGCGGACAGTCTTTTATGGCGGAGGAAACAATGCCCAAGGTCGCCGCAGCGAGCGCGTATCGCGACGAGCATGGCCTCGAATATCACATCGAAGTCGATGGCGGTATTGATGCGGAAACGGTTCATATCGCTGGAAAATACGGCTCTAATGTCATGGTTGCCGGGACAGCTCTCTACGGGAAAGACGATATGGCGGGAGCGATTCAGCAGATGCGTGAATAGAACGGAAGTATGCCCGACGAAGTTTACAGCGTTTCCGATATCACGGCGGACATCCGTGGCAGCTTGGAAGATCAGTTCTCCGGCATCTGGGTCGAGGGCGAGATCAGCAATCATAGACTGCCGGTATCCGGGCATCATTATTTCACGCTGAAGGATTCCTTTGCCCAGTTGAGTTGCGTTCTCTTTCGCGGGGCGGCTGCAAAACTGCCGATGACCCTGAAGGATGGAATGCAGGTCCAGATTCGGGGCAATATCTCCGTCTACGAAGCGCGGGGGCAATACCAGCTGATCGCGCAAACGGTGCAGGCCAAAGGTGCAGGAGATCTCCAGGCGAAATTCGAGGAACTCAAACGCAAACTGGAAGCAGAAGGTCTTTTTGATTCGGAAAAGAAAAAACCACTGCCACCTTTTCCCAAGACGATTGGGATCGTGACCTCTCCTACCGGCGCTGCAATTCGGGATATGGTGAATGTCTTTGCCCGAAGGGCGCCATGGGTGAAATTGCTTATTCATCCAGCGCGGGTTCAGGGCGATGAAGCAGCCGGGGAAATCGTTGAGGGCATCCAGGTGCTGGAAAAAGCGGAAGGATTTTCACGACCAGATTTGATTATCGTCGCGCGCGGCGGAGGCAGTATCGAAGACCTCTGGTCATTCAATGAAGAAATCGTGGCTCGGGCAATTGCCGATTGTTCTATTCCGGTGATGTCAGGCGTCGGTCACGAGATTGATTTCACGATTGCCGACTTTGTGGCCGATAGACGCGAGCCGACTCCCAGTGCTGCTGCAGAGAATGCGACGCCGGATGGAACGGCATTGTATCGGCATTTGAGCGTGATTTCTGACGCCTTGGATTCGCGGACGGTCAATGCTTTCGGGCGATTGAAGAAAGAGGTTCTGTCGCTCAAGCGAGAGCTGGACGCCCATCAGCCGCGTCGTCGCATTCAATCCCGAATTCAGACACTTGATTTTCTCGGTGAGAAACTCGATCACATTCTCGACGTCCGTCTTTCATCCGCGAAAGCAGATCTTCAATCGGTTGGTCGTGCCTGGTCTGCGATCCGGCCAGAGCGTGTCAGTTCCCTGGGGCGGGAACGACTTCAGCTCGTGAACTGCAGACTCAAGGAGGTCACGCCTTCTCGAATCCGAGATGGGAGAAAGAATATTGAGGCTTTGGGAGCAATGCTGCAGTCGCTGAGCCCCGATGCCACCGTAAAACGTGGCTTCTCGCTAACGCTGGATTCCGATGGAAATCCGATCACAAAAATCAGTGAAGTGAAAAAAGGCGATCATATCACGACAAAGCTATCCGACGGGTCGATTGAAAGCACGGTCGACTGACAGGTCGCGATACGCTGGAATGTCTGGAATTGCCGTAAATGCGTTTCACAATCTTCCTGTTTCAGGGTTGAGCTATTCAGCCGATTGGGGTATCACAGCCTTCCCGTTTCGCGGTTGGGTTTTTTGGAAAATATTGGAATCAATCTATTCGTTCCGGTGTTTGATCCGTCAACACCCGCCAGCGATAGCTGCCAGTTCACTCGCAGTTGGGTTAAACACGCAAGCATGAACCACCTAACGAACCACAAGACTCGGGCATTTCTTCGTCCGGTCGCCGCTGCTTTTCTCGCATTCTCGTTCCTATCGGGGAGTGGTTTTTCGCAGGATAACAACGCGGATAATCCTGACAATGAACCTCGTCAGGCTCCGTCACAGCTGCAGCGGCCAGAGGGACAACGTGGGCCTGGTGGTCCCATCGGTGACCGCGTCAGCCTTCAGTTTCCGCTGAACCCAGTGAACGACATTCTCAGCATTTATGAGCGGCTCATCGAGAAACCGATCGTAAAAGACAGTTCTATTTTTGAGGGGCCGCAGGTCAGCCTCGTTACCCCGACTGAAGTTTCGAAAAGCGAGGCCATTCGGCTGATTGAGGCGGCACTGCTGGTGAATGGTTATGTTCTCGTGGCTGAGCCTGAGGAAGAAAGCGTGAAAATTCTTCTCGGTGGCGCACGTCAGGGTGGGGGCAGTCCTTCTTTCAGTGAGGGTGTCGTCATTTACACGGATCCTTCCGCACTGCCAGATGGTGAGTCACTCGTCGGTTTCTTCATGGACCTGGAGTTCATCGACCCCGAGGACGCCGCGACGATTTTTGGAAATCACATCGTGATGAATGAGTTTGGACGTATCACGCCGGTTTCGAATCCTCAGGGCCTGCTCATCACGGAAACAACGCCTATTGTTCGCCAGTTGATTCGACTCCGTATGATCATTGACCATCCGGTTTCCGATGCACCGCTCATTACCGAATTTGTGAACTTGGAATATGCTGAGGCAAACGTAGTCGCTCAGGTCATTCAAGCTGCGATGGATGCGAGAATGGAAGAGCGGCAGAGGCAAAGTGAGCAGCGGGGCACTGTTTCCGGACAGCAGCGCCAGCAACAAGGAGGTGACCAGAATCGGAGTCAGCAACAGCAGGGCAACAGTCGAAGTAACGGGAGTAACAACGGATCCGCTGGTGTTGGCACAGCCGAACAGCCTGCCGCTCAGCTGATTCCAGACGACCGGCTCAATCGAATCATGGTAGTCGCATCGCCTTCCGATGCTGCTTACATTTTGCAGCTGATTAATGAGTTTGATCAGCCGATTGACTCCAAGGACCCGATCGAGAGAAAGCTGCGCTACGTGAAGGCAAACGACATCCTTCCTGTCATTGTCGACATTCTCCAGGACACCGGCACAGGTCAGACCCAACTTCCCGGCGGTCGTCAGATTCAGAGCCGTCCAACACCCGTCACTTCCTCACAGTTGGCCACTCTTACCGGTACGAACCGTGCCGCACAGAACAACCAGAACCGCACTCAACAAGGCGCAGGGGCGGAAGAAATTGCAGGCAGGTCCGATCAGATCGCTTTTCCTGTAGATGAAGTTGCACCCATTTCTGTTCTCGTTGGAAAGACGCGCATTATTGCAGATCGCGTTTCGAATTCTATTATTGTAATGGGGACGCATCAGGCGGAAAAGGTTGTCCTCGATATGATTGATCGGCTTGATCGCAAACCTGTTCAGGTCTATCTCGCTACCGTGATCGGGGAGATGACGCTGGGCGACGATGTGCAGTTTGGAGTGGACTACCTCCAACAGTTCGTTCCATGGGAAAACAATCATCCCAATGCAGGTGGCTTTTCTGGTGGTTTGATCAATGGGCGCAGCGACATCATCGGGGCTACCAACACCACGGGAAATATTGCGGACATGTCCGACATGTTAGTGACGACTCCGTTTGGACCGACGACCGGCTTGGGATTATATGGCCAATTTGGTCAGTCACTTGACGTGGTCATTACGGCGCTCGAAACAACGAACCGCTTTACGGTTCTTTCCCGTCCCGTCGTTTACACTCAGAATGGAAAGCGAGCCGAGATCACATCGGGGCAGGAAATTCCTTATGCGGCAAGTTCGGTTTCTGATACAACTAACCCGAATTCGATACGATCGACCACGGAGTTTAAAGATGTCGTATTGAAACTCGAAGTTCTTCCGACAATCAACGAAGACGGTGAAGTGACTCTCGACATCGTGCAGGTTAACGACCGGGTGGTTTCAACGGCTGTTATCGATCAGAGCGAAGTCCCCGTGATTGGGAAACAGGAACTCAATACTACGGTGACAGTTGCGAATCGTACTACGATCGTTCTCGGCGGTTTGATTTCGGAGTCGGAAAATGAAGTGGATTCCGGTATCCCGTTCATCAAGGATCTGCCCTTAATTGGGCATGCTGCGAGAAATAAGAACAGCACAAAGAGTCGTTCCGAGCTGATGATTTTTATTCAACCCGTTGTTGTAGGTGACAATCAGGAAGCCGTTACGGTAAGCTACGACGAGGATGTGCGATCTGATGTGGGTGAAGCAGCGGCTGAAGTTTTTCCAGAGCCAGGCACCCCGACGATTCGTCATCGTGCCGAGGTTGTTCGCGACGCCGAGGCAGAAGACAGCCCTCTCAAGAAGTTTGGACAAAGATTGTTCGGCAAAAAACCTTCGCCCCGCCAGCCTGCTCTAGCTGAGTAATTAGAGTGATCGGACAGGCTTGAATAGAAAAGCCTGACGCAATCCGCAGTTTGAGTTGGTCCGGTCGCGCGGCAAATGAGTTAAACCAAACGTCGTTCTCTAATTATGGAAACTATACTACCGTAGCGTTCCGTTTATGAAGAATGCATCGCTGATATTATCACCACTATTTTGCGTTACTTCTTCTTGGTCTCAAATTTCTCCGAGAGTAGAAAACACGTCTCCTAATATGCCGGCAGAGATGTTTTCCTCTGTGGTTTATGAGTCGGAAAATATTAACCCGGGAGAAATTGGGCACCCTATGGCTTTGGTCTCTGCCCCTCGGTACGATCGGCTGTTTGTCGTTGATCGGATGGGGATTGTCAGAGTAATTGATGATCTGAATTCTCCCTCACCGTTAGTATTCCTCGATATCAGCGACAGAGTCGAAAGTGATTTCCCGGAGGAGGGGCTTCTCCGATTAACTTTCCACTCCAAATTTACACTATTGGATTAAAACACGAGATTTTGCCCATTTTTCGACAAGGAAGGGCGGTTTGATCCCCCGTTTCCTCGTGTGCTGTTAGTGAGGCGAGGATACAGATCAGTCCCGTTGGCAGTGGAAGAGAGGATCCCGAGCATGGGATGGTGACAAGGGGAGGAGCTTTATAAAGCACGCAGTCTGCCGCATCAGGCAGTGTTTCCCTAGTCAAAAATGGACATATTTCAAGTCCATCGGAATGCAAGTGGATCAGCTTGCCAGTGCCTGCTCTTTCTTCGGAAGGTGTTGCAGGGCTTTCTCAACGGCTGCATCGGCTGTGACACCGTGCTTTTCACGGAGAATGTCCACTCTGCCGTGCTCGACGAACTCGTCGGGCCAGCCGATACGTTCGACGCGTGTATTGATTCCGGCGTCGTGCAGGTGTTCGATCACGGCAGCTCCAAAGCCGTTGTGAAGAACGTGATCTTCGAAGGTCATGATCACGGGACACTTTTCCGCAAAGCTCTCGATGCAAGCCCCGTCGAGTGGCTTGATCCAGCGCGGATTGATCAGGGCAACCGAGTAACCCATTTCTTCGAGGCGTTCTTTCGTCTCAACAGCGATCTCATAGAGATGGCCGAGACCAAAAAGAGCGATGTCGGCGCCGTTGGAAACGACTTCAGCTTTTCCAATTTCCAGAAGCTTCGGTTCTTCTTTCAGCTCGACTCCCATACCGGCTCCCCGTGGGTAACGAATCGCAATCGGGCCGTCATCGTAATTCGCCATCGTCCAGAGCATGTCGATAAACTCGTCTTCATCTTTCGGCTGCATGAAGACCCAGTTTGGAATGTGTCGCATGAAGCCAATGTCAAAGAGACCATGGTGGGTGGGGCCGTCGTCTCCACTGAGTCCGGCGCGATCCATGCAGAGGCGAACAGGTAGATTCTGAATCCCGATATCGTGCACGGCCATGTCATAGGCGCGCTGGAAGAAGGTCGAATAGATCGTCAGGAAAGGCTTCAGTCCCTGAACGGCCTGTCCACAGGCGAAAAGAGCGGCGTGTTCCTCTGCGATTCCGACATCGTAGTAACGCTCTGGAACTTGCTTCTGAAATCCGACGAGTCCGGTTCCACTAGGCATAGCGGCAGTGACGGCGACGATTTTTTCGTCTTCGACGGCGAATTTTCCGAGGTGCTCTCCGTAGAGTTGAGAGAAAGTTGGCGTGCCACCTGGAAGGGTTTCTCCGGTCTCGGTCTTGTAGGGGCCGAGTCCGTGGAACTTCATGGGGTTCGCTTTCGCAGGCTCGTAGCCGCGTCCTTTTTCCGTGATGATATGGAGTATTACGGGCTCTTCCTGATCCTTGAGGAAATCAAAGGTATTCACGAGCAGGTCAAGATCGTGACCGTCGATTGGGCCGTAGTAGTGAATCCCGAATTTTTCAAAGAGAACGTTAGGGAAAAGAAGGTTCTTGGCTCCCCGCTCGACTCGCTGTGCAATGTTGCGAGCTCCTTTACCGACGAGTTTCTCGACAAAGTCGGCCGCCTTCTCGTGAATGTGAGAATAGGTCGAGCTGGTCTGAAGTGCATGGAAGTATTTCGCGATGGCTCCGACGTTCCGGTCGATTGACCACTCATTGTCATTGAGAACGAGAATGAACCGCTTCGTTGTCTCAGCAATGTTGTTGAGAGCTTCAAAGGTTGGCCCGCAGGTGAAGGCGGCATCCCCGGCGACAGCAACGACGTGGTCATCCTTTCCAAGAACGTCACGGGCAGATGCCATACCAAGGGCCGCCGACACAGCTGTTCCAGCGTGGCCGGCTCCGTAGCAATCATGCTCACTTTCGGTACGCAGCAGGAAACCGTTCAGACCTTCGTAGGTGCGAATGGTGTGAATCTGGTCCCAACGCCCCGTGAGCATCTTGTGGACGTATCCCTGGTGGCTGACGTCGAATACGAACTTGTCGTCAGGTGTATTGAAAATCCGATGCAGAGCAATCGTCAGTTCGACGACGCCGAGATTAGGTCCGAGGTGACCTCCCGTTTTCGCGAGTGAAGAAATTAGGGTGCGCCGAATATTTTCTGCCAGCTTGGGCAGATCTTCGATCGGAAGCTTTTTGAGATCGTCGGCATTGTCGACTTTCGGCAAATCTTCCGTGGGGATGTCGGGAAATTCAAAAGAGTTCTCCATTTTCGTCAGGGGTATCCTCTTCAGTGTCGGAGGATGAATCGGTAGTGTTAGGAGTAGGGGATGCCTCGTCATCGAACGGTTCCACTACGGATTCTCCGTTTCGATTCTTTCGTATCATTTCGATACGTCCCTCCGCTGCATCGAGGCGCTTGGAACAAAGCCGAGAAAGGCGAGTGCCGTTCTCGTAGTTGCTGATGAGTTCCTCCAGCGGCATTTGCTCGGACTCCATTTCGCCGACTAGCTCCTCGAGTTGAGCGAGTGCGTCTTCAAAAGAAAGATCTGACTCTTCGTCGGAAGAATCACTCTGAGAGGTTTTTGGCATGAAGGGAAAGGATGGTGACGAAAGGAAAATTCGCACCTTCTATTTCTGCGATGGGATCGGCCCGAGTTCAAGCCGTTTGTGGCCCATGTCGTGTTGTTTTCGGCAGAGAATCCCAACTTTATTTCTTCCTCTTCTTCAAAGACTGAATGTAGAGAATGATGGAATCGATCTCGTGATCTTTCAGGACTCCCAGGTAAGAGGGCATTCCGACACCCGTTTTTGCGGTTTCGAAGCCCTCGGCGACCCGTCGTCCTGGATCGAGAATGGATTCGCGGAGATAGGTTTCGTCGACCGACTTAATGAATGAGCCGTCGGTAAAGGTGCGGTGGGAACCCCACAGTCCGATCCACGGAGGACCGACAGCGACCTGTGCTCCTTCGGCATTGGTTGCTGCGGGGACGGGAATACCCTTTTCTCCGGTGGCGTGACAGGCTATACAACCGTAACGAAGCGAGGTGTCTTTTCCAAGTTGAGCAGTCGGTTTGATTGTTGTAGCGATGCCCGTGAGGATTTTCGGCGGAGTCAGGTCGACCTCATCGTCGGCAAATCCCATCGCTGTCAGGTCGAGTTTTGCGAGTTCGCTTGTGGTGAGGTAAGCACTGTCGACTTGAGTTGAGTCAGCTACCGGCAAGCGATAGGTGATTCGCAAGGAATGGGAGGGCTGCATTGTGACAAGGCCCAAGAAAAGTGATTTCTTGTCTTTCGATAACTTCGCGCTGGCGACGCCGACTGACTCCTGGCCGGGCTTGCCGTCGAGTTTGAAATTTCCGGAACCGTAATTGTGGGTCTGTTCGTAGTTCCAGCGATCGACTGAGTAGCGACCGAGATCGGATGCTAAATCTTCAGAAAGTGGATGGTCGAAAGTAAGAAGGACCCCGCGTTTTCCGGCGGTGATTTGGGTGGGAAGCCAAGATTGCTTGTCTCCAGGGCGAACGCGAAACAAGCCGCTGACTCGTTCACCCGAAGTTCCCCAGATTTCAAAACCTGTGGTGTAGAGTCGGCCATCCTGAGGATGTATCCGGCCTTTCAGAATCCCTGCTGGAAATCCCGAGAGAATGGGGACTACGGCTCCCTGGTTTCGATTTTCGTCGAGATAAACGCGAAAGATTTCAGGTCGATTGTAGCCGATGTGAACTAGTTGCTGGTTAAGCAGGCCCATGTTGGCTCCATTTTTCATCCAGACCTGCGAGGCACCGGATTGATTGATAAAATGGGGAATCCAGATTTCGGGAGGAGCAATGGGGTCGGGATGGACTGCTTTGTCCTTCAGCTTCGCAGGCTGAAAGCCGTAGTATTTGCCGCGCTCGATTCGATAGATGGGGGTCGCCGGTTTCCAATGCCCCTGTTGATCGCTGGAAGTGAGAATTCCCGACTCAGGATCATAGCCGATGTAAGGCTGACGAAGTCCTGTTGCAATCACTTCGTAGGAGCGGCCGTCCGGAGCGACCTGGACAATCGTTCCGTTGGCGATACCCCGGGTCGATCCAACCTGGCCGCCCTTTGCGAGAAAGAATCCACCTTTTCCATCGGCGACCATGTCCATGGCGAACTCGCGAGTCTCGGCAGTTTGCGGAACGATGTTGGAGAAGTTTTCATACCAGTCGGCCTCGCCGTTTCCATCGCTGTCGATGAGGCATACGATGCCGTTTCGGTCTGAAACGTAGATTTTCTCGTCGACGACGCAGACGGTTTTAGGCTCATGGAGGCCAGAGGCAAAGCGTGTCCAGGTCGCTGTCTGACTTCCTTCTTTGATTCCTTCGGCGATCCAGACATCACCGTCGAATGTGCAGAAAGCGGCTCGTCCATCGGGGAAAAAGTCGAAGCCGCCAAGGCGAATGTTGCGTCTCCAAGGATTCGGATCTGGCAAAGGCAGATCGTCGAAAGTGAAGGCCGTGTCGTTGTCTCCGTTGATGGGGGTGCCGGTGGTGACGGGCTCCTTCCAGAGTTTTTTTGGAGCATTCGGTTCGGGTGATGTTTTTTCGACTGAGAGTTCGCAGCCGGGGATAGAGCGGTGAAAAATTTCCTTCTCAAATGTAACTGCTCGACACATTTTCCCCTTCTTCATCTCCAGCCGTTCGCTAACAGGCTGTCCACCGACTTCAAATTCGAGTTGGACGCCGTTGGCGAGGAGTCGGATTCCGGAGAAACGACCGATCTCGGCGGGTAGTGGGCCGAGTCCGATTTCGCCTTCTTCCGCTCCATTTTGCGTGCGAGGATCGGCATCCAGGTCGCTCTTTTTGGCAGCCCAACCTGGAAGAGCCGGTGATACATAGATGGGAGTTCCAATCGGTTTTGGCAGCGACTTTTGTCCGGAGGGAGCTTTCCGATTGGGTAGGCGATAGCTACCCGGTGCCATGCCATCCATCGTCAGATACTCGCCGCCATCGTTTGCTTTCCAAATCAAGGACCACCGGAGTAGATCGGGGTCGAAGCAGCCATAATGATCCCCTCCGAGCTTTACGATAATGCCTCGCGGCGTCAAATTTGTCGGCTCCGGGTTTTCCCCGAACTCGCGAGCATCTAGGGTTTGGGTGAAAAATGGGAAATCGTCCTCAACAAATGAACCATAGGGCGACTCGAGTTTGAGATGGGCAGTTTGCTGTGCGGGGCACGGCAGGGCAAAAGAGAAGATCGAAGAGCAGATAAAAAGCGCACGTTTCATAAAAAACTCCGATCAAATTGCGCGAAAAGGTGATGAGAGGCAATAGCGCGTACTTGCCTTGGGGAAACTATCGTTCAACAATGGGTGGGATGGGGTTTCCCTGGACATATCTATTGCTTTTCCTTAGCGTTTCTCTTGCGAGCTCGGTGAAAGCGCAGCAACTGTGTTCTTTTTTCTCACTGCCTCCAGCGATGAAGGAGGTCTACGGTGAGGCTGTTGTGCATCAGAAGCCTGCTCAGGTGGGGGAAGCTCAGTCAGCGAGAATTCGCGGTGCAGGATGTTATGTTCCACGGCGGGGAATCATTCCGGCGCGACATCGGGCGCACATTACAGTGAGGGGGGACATTACCGCGGACGAGCTCGCGGCTATTCTCCTGAACGATTTCTATTCCCGGGTGCTCTCGTTACGAAAGCGTTCCTGGCATGAGCGCCGACTCGAGCTTGCCGAGTTTGTGCCAATTTCGGAGGAAGCTTTCATTAAGTTGGGCAGTCGTAGACTAATAAAAGGGAAATCTGGAGTTCCGTGGTTTGATGCCTGGTGGGCTATACGGATGGGGCTTCCCCAAACCCCTGACCGCTCGCATCACTTGGTAATCATTTGTCTGAAGCATGACCATGATGGGAAGAAATACTCGTTTGGACATTTTTGTTTTGCCCTGCGAAAGCGGGGAGGTGATGCGCAAGGCGATGTCGTTTTCGACTTTCGAGCTCCTTGGTATGAGGACCGCACTCCGACCCTTATCGAGGGCATGAATTCGGGTAGCAAGCTCGAACCGATCACCGGACATACAGCGAATTTTTACGACTGGCTCTACACGCAGACTTCCTACCGCAATTGCTTCGTCGAGATGTGGTTTCTCCCTGTGAGCCGTGAGCAGGCTACCGTGCTTCGATACTTCGACGAGGAAATTGAGCCGCACGACGCTAAGGAGTTCAGAGGGATTCGTAAGAATTGCGCTTCGCTAGGGATGGCATTTGTCGACAGGCTCGGGCCGATTTCAGAGCCCATATCGCTTGGGATGGGGCTCGCTGATATTCCCACAAAGACGGCGGATCGAATCGTTGAAGAAAGGGGAGGAGAGTTTCCTTTTTTTCAGCTGGAAAACAACACGCAAGAGAGTGGGCGCGAGCCGACAGCAAAGTCGCAAATCCACCGTGCTCAGCCTTCGCGCGAAGCGTCCCGAAGTTTCCGGAAATTGCGAGCAGCGGCGGGAATCAACTAAGTTAGTAAACCCGATTCCGGTGCATTCGGAGGGATTCCAGTTCGACTGGTTTGCCGCTGCTTTTGACACGGCTGGTCGATCACCCGAGCAAGCCTGTAACGAGGCTTGGATTGATGCCGATTGCGATCACTGCGATGATCATCACGATCATGGCGGTGCGGGCGATTTTCCCGACAATGATCGGAGAGTTATCGACGCTCTGTTTCCTGCCATCAGGTTCGGAGAGATACATCGAAGCGGCGATTTTCAGGTAGTAGTAGAAACCGGCGCAGGCTCCGAGGATGGCTACGGTGAGCAGAACCCATTGTCCCTGATCGACCGCGAGTTTGAAGACGAAAAGCTTGCCCCAGAATCCTGCGGTCAGGGGAATGCCAGCGAGCGACGCCATTGAGACTAGCGTTGCCCCTGCGAGAAAGGGGGAGCGCTTTGCGAGGCCGCTGTAGGCGTCGAAGGTTTCGTCGACGATTGTCTTTCGTACTGTCGACATGACAAGAAACGCGAGCAGTGTCATGACGAGATACGCCCCGAGATAGAAGGCTATAACGGTTGTGGGAGTAAGTGATTCTCCCCCTCCCTTTGTGGGTGCGCAAGCCAGCGCAGTGAAAAGGAAACCGGCATGGGCGACGCTGGAGTATGCAAGCAAACGCTTGAAGTTCATCTGAGGAATCGCGGCGAAGTTTCCGATGAGAAGCGTCAGAATAGCGATGGCTGCGAGAGCAGTTGCCACTTTGTCTGAAAGTGCTTCGCTTCCGAGGAATGGGTCGACAAGTCGAAGGAGGACGAGAAAGCCGGCTGCTTTTGAGCCAACGGAAAGGAAAGCCGTGATCGGAGTCGGTGCTCCCTGATAGACATCAGGAATCCAGAAGTGGAACGGTGCCCCGCCTACTTTGAAAGCGAGTGCTACGAGAATGAGTCCGAAAGCAAAGAGCGCTCCGAGCTGATTCACATCGGGAGAGGCCAGGGCGGCGCTAATTTCCGAGAGTTGCATCGATCCGGTTACTCCGTAGAGCCAGGCAAATCCGTAAACGAGAAAGCCGGTCGATAGGGCACCAAGGATGAGGTATTTCACACCTGCCTCGAGCGAGCCGACGTTACGCCGCAGGTAGGTAACCATGATGTAAAAGGCGATCGTGACTGTTTCCAGCGAAACAAAAATGCTCACCAGATTCGTTGCGGAAGCCATCCACATCAGCCCAGCGCAGGCGAAAAGAGGCAGAGCAAAAAATTCACCAAGGCCTGCCTGCGGATGGGCGCCGGGTTCTGGATCCGCAGTCTGGTCGACAACAACAGGGCTGTAGTCGTAGGCCATGATGAGAACAACAAGTGTACAAAGAACAGCGATCCCTTTGAAGAACAGGGCCATGCGATCATCAGGCGCGTAAAACTGCCAGAAAGGGCTATCTGTCGACGCAGGAGCCTCGACACGAAAGAGGAGACCGAATACCACGACGAGACCGAGCATACCGATCCAGGCGAGAGTGCGCTTGTCCTCCAACTTCACGAAGGCATCGACCATGAGAATTAGAAGTCCTAGAGCGACGACGATGATTTCCAGAATGTAAGCGGGCATTTTTTGGAAAGGAGTGGAGAAGTAGAAGGGGAAACAATCGTAGCAAACAAGGTCAGGTCAGGGACTCAACAGGGTTAGGTCTTCGATGTGACAGGGTTAGGTCAGCCGTGGGTGGTCAGAAAAATTCCTTCGACGGCAGGACGGATAAATTGGTTCAGGATCTCGGGAACAAACCCGACGAGTAGAAGTGTAACGAGAAGCAACAGAACGGGAATCCGGCAGGCCCAGCTCATGTCGGCGGGGGCGGCAGCTTTTTCCAGCTTCTCACCATAGAAAAGGGACCGATAGGCGCGCAGCATGTAGACGGCGGAAATGACGACACCCCAGAGCGCGATGATCGTTGTCCACTGGAACCAGCCGAGGCTGGCATTGCCGGCCTGGAACGCTCCGAAGAAAACGGCAACCTCGGCGGCGAAGTTTGCGAAGCCGGGAAGGCCCGCCGAAGCAAAAGCCGCAAATCCAAAGAGGAGACCCAGTTTGGGAAGATGCTGGGCCATTCCGCCAAGCTCATCGAAGTCAACTGTGCCAAAGCGTTCGCAGATCCATCCGCAAAGCGCGAAGAGGAGCGCGATTGAAATGCCGTGGGCGAACATCAGGAGGACGGCACCGCCGACTCCGATGTGGTTGGCTGCGGCGATTCCAAGGAAGACGTATCCCATGTGCATCACGCTTGAGTAACCGAGCATGCGATCGAGTTTCTTCTGCGCAATAGTGACTAGCCCGATGTAAATGATGTTTCCGAGAAGGAGAACGAGCAGCACGTTCGTCAGTGCCTGCATTCCTTCCGGCAGCATGGGCATCGCGATTCGGATCAAGCCGTAAAGGCCGAATTTTTTCAGTACACCGGCGTGCAGCATCGTGACTGGTGTCGGGGCCGAGGCGTATGCGGGAGCAGCCCAGCTGTGGAAGGGGAAAAGCGAGACGAGGATGCCGAATCCAACGAGGAGCATTCCGAAGATCCAAATCTGTTTTCCTGCTGCGATTGCCGTTTCAGGAGCTTTTGCCAGAGCTACTACTTCTTCGATATTGAAAGTGTCTGCGCCGACTCCGGTCAGTGCGAGGATGAGTCCTGCAAGGAGAACCAGGCTGCCAACTCCGAGGTAGATGGTGATTGTCCACGCGGTGCGAACGCGGTTCTCCCCGTGACCGAAAAGGCCGATCATCAGGAAGGTTGGGATGAGAGCCAACTCGTGGAAAGCGTAGATAAAGAAAATATCGGTCGAACAGAAAGCACCAATCGCTCCGCCACCGATGAGGAGCAGGGACAGGTAATAAATCTTGGAGCTGCCTTTGATCTTCGATTCCTGGGGGGCAACCCACACGGCTGCCATCATCACAATCGTCGCGAGTAGAAGCAGGACGAGGCTGATTCCGTCGAGGCCAAAGGAAAGCGCCAGCTTGGGAAAGCCGGGGATATTGAGCAGGTCACGGGCTGATTCGAATTGAAAACCACCTTCTTCCGTGATCTTGAACTGAACGGCGAGAACTAGGCTAAGCACCAGAGTGATTGCGGCGGCTCCAAAAGCGGTGATTCGCGCCGGAGATCCGAGAACGATCGCTACTGCGGCGATGATCGGGAGAAATACGATGAGTTCGAGCATGCTCAGATCGAGTTACAGTGAAAATTTACAGAAGGAGAAAAAGGATCAGTCCGATCACGGCGACTCCGAAGAAAAAGGCGTAGGTCTGCACGTTTCCAATTTGGAAAGAGCGAAAGAAGGTCCCGGCGGCAAGTGCTCCAAGCGCAGGGAAGCGAGCCATGATGGGATCGACGATGAAACGATCCGCTATATCAAGAAAGGCGGCAATGGCGTCCTGGAAAACGGCGACGATTCCGCGATACATTTCATCGATGTAAAACTTGTCCCGGAACAGCGGAATCGAAATCGGGTCTGAGTCTTTGCCAATGTAGAGCTTGAAGGCGGCGGCGACTCCTACGAGGAGTCCAACGAGAGAAAGGATCGCGGTAAGCCCGAAGTGACTGAAGAGGTGGCCCGGATCGGCGTGCCCTTGCGCGAGCAGCCCGCTCGCAACGGGATTGTAGGCTGAGACGATCGCCATGACCGCAAGAATTGCCAATGGGATCCACATAATTGCTCCCACTTCTTTGGCATGGTCGGCGTCGTCGGTGCGGGCCTTGCCGGTGAATGCGACGATAATGAGACGCGTCATGTAGAAAGGCGTAAGGAAAGCGACGATAATTCCGCAGACGTAGGCAAACCAGGCCCCCTCGTGATGAGCGGCTTCGAGGATTGCCTCCTTACTCCAGAATCCACTGGTGAACGGAACGGCGATCAGAGCAGCGGTTCCAATTGCAAAGGTCCAGAAGGTGATCGGCATCTTCTTTTTCAACCCACCCATATCCCAGATGTCTTGGCGGTGATGGCAGGCGTAAATGACGGCGCCGGATCCAAGGAAGAGAAGGGCTTTGAAAAACGCGTGAGTGTAGAGGTGGAACATCCCCGCTTCTGAACCGTGGTGAATGCCCTGTGCCATGACCATGTAACCAAGCTGTGACAGGGTGGAATAGGCGAGGATCCGCTTAATGTCGTTCTGTTGCAGGGCCATCAGCGCGGCGATCACTGCAGTGATGGCACCGATCGTTGCGATGACTGAGGCGGCGACTTCAGTGACTTCGATGAGAAAGCCAACGCGAGCGAGCATGAAAACACCGGCAGCGACCATCGTAGCAGCGTGGATGAGTGCAGAAACAGGAGTCGGGCCCTCCATTGCATCGGGAAGCCAGACGTGAAGAGGAACTTGAGCTGACTTTCCAATCGCGCCGCAGAAGAGGGCGATCACGGCGACGTTGAGCAGAGTCATGTTAGTAACTCCGCCGACAGCTTCCTTGATCTGGTCAAAGTAGAAGGAACCGGTCAGCATCCAGACGAGGAGGATGCCGATCATGAATCCGAAATCGCCGATACGGTTGGTGAGAAACGCCTTCTTGGCAGCTTCGGCTGCGGAGCTCTTCTGATACCAGTGGCCGATGAGAATGTAGGAACTGACACCAACCAACTCCCAGAAGATGAACATCATCACGAGGTTGTCGGCGAGGACGATGCCCGTCATTGAGAACATGAAGAGCGAAAGCCCCGCAAAGTAGCGGGCTTTGCCTTCGTCTTCTTTCATGTAGGCCAGCGAGAAAAGGTGCACGAGAAAACCGATCGAGGTAACGATGAGCATCATTCCCCGGCTCAATTCATCGAGTGAAAATCCAATCTCCACGAGAAAGTCATCGCCAAGGCGGAGCCATGGAAATGCCTCTACCTCGCCGACTCCACCGCGTGCGAGCCCGATGCAGAGAAAAAAGGTAATCGCTGCGGAACCGGTCGAGAGCAGCGAGCTGAGTCCGGACCAACGTTTCAGTCCAAGCAAGATGGCTGCGGCCACGAGAAGGGGCAACAGAAGAACGGTCCAGGCTGACATGTTGGGGTCCATGGGAAACAAAGCGGTCGGAAAATCAGAACTTCATCGAATTGATCTTCGTCACATCCGTGGTTTCACGGGATCGGAAGAGAGCGACGATAATTGCGAGGCCCACGGCAACCTCGGCGGCTGCTACGGTAATGATGAAGAAAAGGAGAACGTGGCCTTCGTAGGCGGGTTGACCGTCCTGCACGTTGAAGCGGGAAAACGCGACGAGCGTGAGGTTGGCGGCAGCGAGCATCAGCTCGAGGCACATGAAAATAACGATGAGGTTGCGACGGATTAGAACGCCGGCGAGTCCGATAGCAAAGAGCACTCCGCTGACGAAGAGAAAGTGATTCAGGGTGAGGGCGGTGTCCATGAAACAAGCAGTGGTGCAGTCGGGTTATCTTAATTGCTTCTTACTCAGAACAACGGCGCCAACGGTGGCGACGAGCAGGAGCACGGCGACGATGAGAACAGGGAACCAGTATTGGCCGAAAAGGAGCTCACCAATTCGGTGAACATCCGTATTTCCAGAGCCTTCGACGGGAGTGAGTTCTGGGAAAGAGGCATCACCGATGCCACTGCGCTTCAGCACGGTCAATACGAGGAGGGTGACTCCACCCGCGATGCCAGCTGCTCCGAGCGAAGCGATGAACGGATGGGCTCGTTTCTCTTCCACTTCTACATCGAGAAGCATGATGATGAAAAGGAACAGCACCATGATCGCTCCGGCGTAGACAAGGATCTGGAGAATTCCAACCAGATAGGCATCGAGTTGGATGAAAAGAGCAGCCAGTCCGAGGAAGGAAACGATCATCGCGAAGGCCGATGAAACCGGGTTCTTGTTCAAGACAACCCCGATTCCGCCGACAAGGGCGAGGGCGGCGAATATGTAAAAAAGGAACGTCATTGTGTCTGGCAATCTGGGAAGAAGGCTCGGGATATCAGATCTTGGTGATTGGATTTTGGTATTCTGATTTAGGTGATGAGATGCTCGGCGTAACTAGTATCCAATTTCTAAAATCCAATATCTCGTCGTTTCACTTAAGCTCGTTCCACTTATTGACGAGTCCCTCACGGACACCACCAATCTCATATAGTCGTTCCTTATCGTGCACCATTTCTTCCCGACTTGTTCCGGTGATGGCGTAGTCTTTGCGGAGATAGATAGCCTGTTCGGGGCAGACTTCTTCGCAGAGCCCACAGTAAATGCAGCGGATCATGTCGATGTCGAACTCGTTGGGTCGCTTTTCGACTTTGGCCCACTTGTCGTCTGATGGAATTTCCTCGGGCTTGATCGTAATGGCGCGGGGAGGGCAAATGAACTCACAGAGCTGGCAGGCGACACAGCGTTCGCGTCCCTGCTCGTCGGTGACGAGGGCGGGAGCTCCGCGGTAGTGCTCTGGGAGTTGATCATCCCATTTTTCCTCTGGATACTGCATCGTCACCTTCTCCTTTCGGGTCAGAATACGGAAAAGGTGGCCGAGTGTTATCCGCATGCCCTGAGCTAGCGCGGGGAGGTAGAGATACTCCCACCACTTCAGTTTCGGACGTTTTAAGATGATGGCCATGTTAGTATTTCAGGAAAAATTAGGATGCGCTGTTGAACCACCACAGTAGGGCAGCGGTGAGAACGACGTTGAAAAGGGCAATTTCGAAGAAGAAAATCCAGCCGAGACGCATCAGCTGGTCGTAGCGGAAACGAGGAAGGGTCCAGCGAACAACGATAAAGAAAAGAATCAGGACAATCACCTTGGTGAAGAAGGTTGCGATGTGGATGAGGCCATGCCACCAGGGAACTTCAGCATCGATGCTTTCCGGTGTGAGCAAGCCAAAGGGAAGGCTCCATCCGCCAAGGAACAGAGTCACAGCGAGCCCTGATCCAATAATCATCGCGGCGTATTCCCCGAGGAAAAAGAGCGCGAATTTCATCGAGCTGTATTCCGTATGGTATCCGGCAACGAGCTCCGTTTCACATTCCGGAAGGTCAAAGGGTAGGCGATTGGTCTCCGCAAACATCGACGTCATGAAAATGATGAAGGAGATGAAGATCGGAATCGTGATGATCCATCCCTGAACGCTGAGGCTTTCTCCCCAGAGCGGAAGAAGTGCCCAACCGTTTTCCGCCTGAAACTGAACGATACGTCCGAGATTCAGTTCTCCGTAGATCATCAGAAGTGGCACGATCGAAAGACCGAGTGATATCTCGTAGGAGATCATCTGGCACGTTGAGCGAACGCCGCCGAAGAAAGGGTATTTGGAATTGGAAGCCCAACCTGCGAGAACGATTCCGTAGACGGAAAGGGAGGCGACGGCGAATACAAAGAGAGGGCCAACATTGAGGTCAGCGATGACCATTTTTTCTCCGAAGAGCTGGCTTCCGAAAGGAAGAACGGCGCAGGTGACGAGGGCGGGCACCATGACGAGAGCAGGGGCGAGCCAGAAGTAACCTTTGCGAACGTGGCTTGGAGTGAAGTCCTCTTTGAGGAGGAACTTGATTCCGTCAGCAACGGCCTGAAGTAGGCCGAAGGGGCCAACCCGGTTTGGTCCGACCCGGTCCTGAATCGCAGCACTGACGCGACGCTCGGCCCAAACCGACATGGCAACGAGCGGCAGCGTCGTGAGGAACACGAACACTACGATCTTAATCGTTGCAGCTATGATGAGATGCCAATCCATGGAAATTCAGGGTCAGCCTACGATGAGGCCTTTTTCTTTGCGCTCCTTCTCCCGCTCAAGAAGAGGGATGGTTTCTCCAGTTTCGATGAGTGGAATGCCCAGATCTCCAATCTGACCCCAGGAGAGGCCGGAAAATTCGGAAACTTCCGTAGCGAGTTGCTTGAAAATGTCGGTTGCGGAGTAAATGCCGTTTCCTCCACCAGTCGCCTGGATCAGATCACGAACGATCTCCCAAGGCTCAAGTGTTTGCCCAGGGCCATCGACTGCTTTGTTGAGTCGCTGAAGGCGGCCGGTGACGTTCACCATTGTTCCGGTTTTCTCCGCCCAACATGCTCCCGGGAGGACGACATCAGCGAGGTCTGCCGTCGAGTTCGCGAGAGAGTAGGAGTTGAGGAAGAAGTCGAGACCCGCCAGCAGCGCGGCGCTGAAACCGGCGTCTTCGACGAGATTTTCCTGAAGGCAAAGCAGTGCCTTGATTCGGCCCTGCTCGATGCCCTCTTTGATCGCCCCAAGCTGGGAGCCGGGATCGTCGAGTCCGAGAACTAGCTTCACTCCGTTCGTATTCGGATTGCGATCGGCGGAAATGAGGTATCCATCTGCTTCGCCGCTGCGAGGAACCGTGTCGACGTGACCGGCATCGAGATGCTTCACAAGGCGGTTCGTCATGAGAAGTTCCTCGTTGGTCATCCGCGCAGAGGCAATTATAGCAATTTCTCCGCCGGAAAGTCCGGAAAGTTTATCAGCGGTAGTCGCGAGAGCTTCTTGCCACGTGGCCTGGCGGTGCTTTTCACCGTCGCGAACGAGTGGCTCGGTGAGCCGGGACTCGCTTTCGATCCAGTGGTAACTGAGGCGGTGCGAGTCAGGCATCCAGTCGGAATTGACGTCGTTGTTCTGACGCGGTGTGATGCGGTAAATTTTTTCCTCACGGCTGTAAACCGTTATGTTGCAGCCAGTCGCACAGTTGGGGTCGATTGTCTTGGTTTCCTTCATAAACCAGACTCGCATCTGGAAGCGGAAGTCGTTGGACGTTAACGCCCCAACGGGACAGATGTCGACCGTGTTCAGGGAGTAGTTGTTCGCCAGTTCGCGGCCTGGAAAAACTGTGAGGACGGTGTGGCTGCCTCGATCGGTGAAGCCGAGCACTGGATCATCGGCAATTTCATCGGTGAACCGAATGCAGCGGCTGCACATGATGCATCGCTCGTCGTCGAGGCGAATGCGCGGGCCGACCTCGACGTTTTTCGGCTTTTTCACCTTCTGCTCACGGAAGCGGGACTCGCCGTTGCCGTGCTCAACGCTGAATTCCTGGAGCGAGCATTCTCCAGCCTGATCGCAGATCGGGCAGTCGAGGGGATGATTGGCGAGAAGGAGTTCCATCACCCCCTGACGACACTCTTCTGTCATCTCGCTCTCAGTGCGGATGCCCATGTTCGGAGCGATCGTGTTAGCGCAGGCAATTGCCGGGCGTGGAATCCACGAAATGGGGACGTGTCCGTCCTCATCCGGTTCAGGAGGATCTTCTCCCGGGCGTGGCCGAGGGGGCATGCCCATTTCTACGAGACACATGCGGCAATTACCGGGTGATGTGAGCTTCGGGTGGTAGCAGTAATGAGGGACTTCGACGCCAGCCTGACGGCAAGCTTCGATCATGCGGGTGCCCTTTGGGAAAGAATGCCACTCCCCGTTGATCTGGACGTCTATGAGATCGTTTTGTTCTTCGCTCATCCCAGGTTGGCGGCGGCGGTTACGGCCTCCGCATTGAGAAGTTCACCTTCGAGTTCCGGATTCGTATCCGAGACGAGTTCGTCACGGAATTTGTCGATAAAGCTTTCGGTCGGCCAGGAGCAAGCCTCGCCGAACGCACAGATTGTGCGACCGTCGATATTGCGGGCGACGTTGTCGAGCGTGTCGATGTCGGAAGGCGAAGCCTTGCCAGCGACGACACGGTCAGTGATTTTCTTCATCCAAAGCGATCCCTCGCGGCACGGTGTGCACTGTCCGCAGGATTCGTGGGCGTAAAAATTGTTGATGTTGTTCAGCACCCAGCTGATCGAACGACTGTCGTCGATGACGATCACTCCGCCCGAGCCGGCCATCGATCCGCAGGCTGCGAGAGTATCGAAATCCATAGGGATATCCCAGATCGTTAGCTTGCGAGCATCGTCGCCGCGACCTACTGTAAAAACCTCATCGGCTCGGAGGACCTTGGCAGATGATCCGCCGGGAATGACTGCTTTCAACGAGCGCCCTTCATTGAGTCCGCCGCAGATATCATTGATCAGCTCGCCCATGGTGACGGTGCCAACTTCGACCTCGTAGTAACCGGGCTTTTTCACGTCTCCGCTGACGCAAAGGATTCGTGTTCCGGTATTGTTTGGCGTTCCAATCTTGGACCACTCTTCACCACCCACTTCGAGAATGTGCTTCACGTGGCAAAGAGTCTCGACGTTGTTCACGATCGTCGGGCAGAGGTAAAGGCCCATCGCTGCCGGAAAATAAGGTGGCTTGATTCGTGGGTAGGGTCGCTTGCCCTCGAGAGATTCGATCAGTCCGGTTTCCTCACCGCAGATGTAAGCTCCGGCACCGCGGTGAACGTAGATTTCAAGATCGAAACCGCTGCCAAGGACATTCTTTCCTAGGTAGCCCTTTTCGTGAGCTTCCTCGATGGCCTTTTCCAGGGTTTGAGCGCCTTCGGGAAACTCTTCCCGAATGTAGATGTATGCGAGATTCGCTCCGACCGCGAAGCAGGCGATCGCCATTCCCTCGATCAGCTGGTGCGGATCCTGATGAATGATGTAGCGGTCTTTGAAGGTGCCTGGCTCGGACTCGTCCGCATTGCAGATCAGGTAGACTGGCTTATCGTTGTTCTGTGGGAGAAAGCCCCACTTCACACCAGCAGGGAATCCGGCACCTCCGCGCCCGCGAAGACCCGCCTTTTTTACCTCGTCGGTAATCGCGCCGGGCTCCATGCCAACAGCTTTCTTGAGCTGATCGTAGCCGCCTTCGGTTTCATACATTGCAAGAGATGTGTCCCAACCCTCGCGATCCACGTTTTTGAAAACGATTCGTCGCTCCTTGGGATGGGGCTCTTTTCCTTCTTGGTAAATGGCACTCATTTGTGGCGGCAAAAAGCTTACTTGTATTGCTTGAGAAGTCCGTCGACGTCGCTAACGGCTTCGTGAAAATCATCGTTCACCAGGCAAACTGGGCCCGTCCCGCAAGAGGCGAGACATTCGGCGAACTCGATACTGAATTTTCCATCGGGACTGACCGCGATCGGGTCGTGATGAGTCACCCCAGAACGGTCGATGCCCGTCTTTTCGCAGATCGACTCCATCAGCTCGTAGCTTCCCGCCATCGCGCAACTCAGGGTGCGGCAAACGCGAACGTGATACTTGCCGGGAGCGGACTGGCGAAAGCCCGGGTAAAAAGTGACCACCTCAAGAACCTTGATCGGCTCGAGTTCCAACTTGGAAGCAGTCCACTCGATCGCCTCTTCATCGATGAAGCCAAAATGATGCTGCAGCGCGTGCAATACTGGCAAGACTGCCGATCGCTTGCTCACCGGGTAATGGGTGATGCGTTCGTCGACTTCTTTTTCCAGTTCGGTAGGAATGTCCAGTGACATGGTGAAAAAAGGGGGAAGGAATCAGCGGTCGCACTCTCCCATTACGAAATCGAGACTTCCGAGCACGGCAACAGTGTCGCTCATGAGGCAGCCCTCGAGCAGTTTCGGGAGGATGCTGAGATTGACAAATGAAGGGGCGCGAATTTTGAGGCGATATGGAACGCCTCCGCCCTTGGAGTGAATGTAAAAACCGAGTTCGCCCTTCGGATTCTCTGCTCCGAAGTAGACTTCGCCAGCTGGTGCGTCGAGCCCTTCAGTGACGAGGATGAAGTGGTGGATGAGTTCCTCCATGCTCATGAGGACACGATCTTTTTCGGGAAGCTTCTGTTTGCTGTCCGCAACATTGATCGGGCCATCGGGTAAATCGGCGAGAGCCTGGCGGAGAATGCTGGTGCTCTGTCGCATTTCTTCCATGCGAACGAGATAGCGGTCGTAGCTATCCCCGACTGTGCCGACCGGAATGTCGAAATCGAATCGCTTATAATCGAGGTAGGGGTTTGCTTTGCGGACGTCGTGCTCGACTCCAGAGCCACGAAGATTTGGGCCGCTGAGCCCATAGGCAATCGCGTCTTCCTTCGAAATGACACCGACTTCCCGGGTTCGGTCGAGAAAGATCTTGTTGCGAGTCAGGAGTGTGTCGACCTCGTCGAGGCATTTCAGGAGATCTTCGCAAAAAGTCGAAAGGTTGTCCGTGAATCCTTCGGGAAGATCGCGGATCTGACCGCCGACGCGCGTGTAGCTTGTCGTGAAGCGCGCTCCAGTAAGCTGCTCGCAGAGATTGTAGATCGTTTCCCGCTGCGTGAAGGTGTAGAGGAAAACCGTCATCGCCCCGACATCCATTGCATAAGCACCGAGTCCGAGAAGGTGGGCGGAGATGCGAGCCATCTCGCAGCAGATCGTTCGGATCGTCTGTCCCCTGGCGGGGAGTTCCCAACCCATCAGTTTTTCTACAGCCAGCGCGTAAGCGACATTATTAGCGAGCGGAGCCAAGTAATCGAGCCGGTCCGTGTAGGGCACGAACTGGTTGTATTGCATGTTCTCTGCGATCTTCTCATCGCCGCGGTGGAGAAAGCCTACATCGGGGTCTGCTTTGGTGATTGTTTCGCCATCCAACTCCAAGATGAGGCGAAGCACACCGTGAGTAGCCGGGTGGGAAGGCCCCATGTTGAGAACGAGTTTTTCGCCGACAAGGTCTTCCGTTGTCTGCTGATAACCTTCCATCTCCGCACCGGCGACGCGGGCAGCGGTGTCGTGGATTTCGAGCTCTCTCGTTTCAGTGGCCATGTCAGGTGTTTCAGTTCGCGGAGACGCTGAGAAGTTACGCCCCGTCCGCTTCATTGGGTTTCGAGTATCGGTGCGCCGTTTTCAGGTTTCAAGGCGAGTTTGTGAAAAATTTCACAAAGTCTGAGGGCAGGCACGCTTGCCAGATCTCATCGCATATTCCCGTTCACCGAATCAAAGAGGCTAAGGTAACCGATCTGACAGGGTAGGATGGTCGACTGAACAAGGGGCAGGCGACCCTTTTAGGGATTAATAATCAATAAACCCGAATGAAATAATCCGGGGTAGAATGATTTGGAGATTTATTCGATTCTTGGGAGGCGATTGCTGCCAATTTCTTTAGCCATGAAACCCTTGACACGCTTGAGCTAAGCCGCTTGTATCGTATGAGCGAACTTCGAAAATTCCGTCGGGTGATTGCTCGATATGGGCTCGAAACCGTTATTAAAGATACTGCTAGAATGGAACAAGAATTTCACATTCATTGAATAGTAGAAAACTGCCAACTATACCAAAAATATCATGTCAGAAGCAAAAGGACTAAATCGGCCGGTGAAACTGAAAAGCGATCTAGCAAAATTATTGGGAGCTGCTGAACTGCCAAGAACGGAAATCACTAAGAAACTGTGGGACTACATCAAATCGAATAAGCTCCAGACCAAAACGGAAAATGGGAAACCCGAGAATGCTGGAAAATACATCGTTGCAGACGCGGCATTACTTCCGGTTTTTCGAAACACCAAATCCACCAGCAAATCAGGAAAACTGACGGACCTGACGAATCTCAAGGAAGGCGAAACAATCGGCATGATGCAGATGGCAGCCGTTGTGGGTGCAAACGTCGAGTAGGCTTGCTGCTGGTGATGAATTCGTGATTGTTTCTACGATCTCTACAATCAAAGAAAGAATCCTCACCATTTCATGCTGCCACGCCCCACCTGTGCCTCGATTGCGAAGGTGGGTATGGTTTGATTGTGGAAGTGGTGCTGGCGCGCCGTCTGCGGTGATTGTCGGCTGATGCTCGGCGTTCTCCCAAGAATGGCGGGCACTATCGAAATTGTGGTTGGATTGCTTTCAGTTGCCCATCCAGTGGGGATTGTTGGGAAGGGGGTGCAGAAGTGTGCGTCGGAAGAAGATATGGCAGAATGGAGGCGCTTTCTTTTTCCGATAGGAGCCTTAATCACGGTAGTAGGAGGCAATCCAGGTCTCCAGTTGGGACAGCCATGAATGAAGAAGATTACCTCGAAACCATAAAGGGCTCTATCTACCCGAGGTTTTACTCCACAGAGGTATTCGCAAATGGTTTTCTTGCGCCTTCCCAACAATCTTGACATACCCCGATCCGCTGCCGAAACTTTACGGCGATGAAACACTCTCCCTCCCTCCTCGCGGTTCTGCTCATCGCTTCGTTCTCTCTGCTTGGTTCTGCTGATGCCAAAGAAACGGTTTCGATTACGGACAAAGCTTCGGGCAAGTCGATCGATGTTGTCATCAAGAGCGTTGACGGTGGCGTTGTGAAATTTGAAACTCCGAGTGGAGGAAGCTTCGAACTTCCGGCGAGCAGGCTGACTCCAGACAGCATTGAGAGAATCAAAAAACATCTTTCGGCGTCGCAGTCGACACCGGCTCCAGCCTCTGCGCCCGTCGAAGGCGCGGGAAAGATCAACGAGCTGGTCGGGCACGAGCTGTTCGGAAGTTCCAGTTCAATCTGGCAGGAGAATGCTGCCGAAGTGGCAAAGCGCCTCAGCCTTCGGGTCGAAAGTGAGAAAGCCAATTCCAGCAGTTATCGCCTCTACACAAAAATGGATTATCAGTTTCTAGGCGCGCATCCCTACTGCGTTACGCTCTATGGTGGTGAGGGAGCAAAGCCGGATAGCTTTTCCCTAGTCTTTGCCAATAAGGGGGACTTTGGAAGTCAGCTGGGAGTGGGGGAGGACCACTTCAAAACGATGTATCCCGACAAGAAACCTCCGGGAGACCTGAACGAAGCGATTGAATTCGACGCGGAGATGATTTCAGGATCTCTGAAAAAAGCACTCGGGGAACCGGCCGAGCAATACTACGGCGAGAAAGAGGACAAGCGGAAAGTGAAGCGCTGGGATTTGGGCGACCACGCATTTCTCCTTTCGAGCCTCGAGGATGAATACACGAGTCTGCTTATTGTGCCGACGGCAAATGCCGATGCCGAGGGCAAGGTTGACTTCGTGGTCGATTCTGATTTCAAAAAGATCCAGATCGAGAACGTGAAAAAGGAAGCCAACGGCGATGTCTGGATCGACAACATCCCGATGGTTGATCAGGGGCCGAAAGGATACTGTGCGCCTGCTACGTTCGAGCGGGCGATGCGCTACATGCTCGTCCCGGCCGATATGTATCTGCTCGCGACGGCCGCAACTGCTCCAGGAGGAGGAACCAATACCACGAAGTTGTCGGAAGACTGCAAGCGGATCGTGCGAAGCAAGGCGCGGCGGATCAAGGAGCTTGAACTTCACGAAGATTTTGAGATCAAAACGGTGAAGCGTTACATCGACAAAGGCGTCCCCGTTCTCTGGCAAATGCGAAGCCTCAGTCAGTACAATGAAGTGGCGAACAAGCGAACCAAGGAGCGGGAGGAGGTCGATGATTTTTCCACCTGGGCCTCCGAGATTCAATCAGAAGCTGAGCAGGTGGCTCCCCAGCTTTCTGCCTCTGCCAATTACCACATCTGCATGGTGATCGGATACAACGAGGAGACCAACGAAGTCGCGGTGAGCGATTCCTGGGGGCCTCGCTACGAGTTGCGTTGGGTTCATTTGGATATTGCGAAAGCTGTCACTAGCCGTGGCGGATTTGTGATCGATTTCTAGTTCTTTGAGCACGTGGTGGAGAGTGCCGCTAAGGCTCAAGCTCTCTTATGCGTTATAAAAGCACGGCTTGTTTGTAGTCGTCCCCTTGCCCCATATCCCGGAAGCTCAAACCATGGAAAAAGAAGAAACCTATCGAGCAGGCGACTCCAGTGCTGAAATGGAGGAGAAGAAGAATCCGCTGACCACCGTAATTGTTGGTGCGCTAGGCTTGTTCTCCGCAGTTTTTCTATTGAACCCGGGTTTTGGTGCTCTTTTTGAAATACCTGACAATATTCCTGTCATCGGAAACTTGGATGAAGCCGCCGCTGCTGCGATACTCATCAGCTGTCTCGCCTACTTTGGAGTTGACATCGGCTCCATCTTTGGCCGGAAGAAAAAGGAAAAAGAAGAAGACTGCGTCATCGATGTCGAGGTAAAGGATCAGTAGATTCGAGCCTCATTCGAAACGCACTTTCGCGAGGTAGATGCATGTCTTCTCCTCGTGCGAGGAATAGTAGCTGATCCACAGCATATCGTCTTTCCAGACGAGTCCGGGATAGCTCGTGTCGCCGCCACTCGGCAGTTTGAGGCATTCAGTCAGCGTCGCCTTATCCGGGTCGACCCACGAGAGCGAGGTTCGCGTGCCACCTTTGAGGAGACGTGTTACGGCAAGGATGCGCCCGTCGGGCAAGCGAATCATGTTCGGTCCGCCGATGCGTTCATTCATCTGCTGCCAAGTCCACTGGTCGTAGGGAGCCTTCGATTTTCCCAGATATGCCAGCTTGTTTCCGGTTTCATAGCGGAAAAGGCAAAGGGCTGAACCGTCTTCATTGAAGAGTATGCTGTCTTCGCCCGCTCCGTTGGGCAGATTGACTGTGTCGATGAGCGATTCGTAATTTTTGCCATCATCGCTTCGATAAAATCGCACGATGCGTTGATCCCGATCCCGGTCCGTTCGGTATCCCATCGAGTAGGCTTCGCTGTTGTGCCATTGCGCTCGCCAGAGCCAGAATCCGGGATCGCCAATCGGGTTTTCCCGGCTCCATGTTTTTCCATCGTCTTCGGAGAACCACGAAAACGAGTGATAGCGGATTGGTTTTTCCGCCTGCATCCCGGCTCCGTTCAGCATCAGCTTGCCGTCAGGCGTCACGGAGATTTTGGCGTCGCGAAGATCTTCAATCGGATGAGTTACCAGGGCGAGAGATTCCCAGTTTTTCCCATCTTCCGAGGTGATGACCCGGAGCGATCCGTCGGGAGAAACGTGTTTGCTGCCCTCGCGAAAGACGCAAAGCCATTTCCCCTTGTGAAAAAGCAGGTCAGTGAATGCGTTGTGCGGAGCCTTGTCCCAGATTCGTTGTACCGAAACCAACTTCGGCGTGGTTTCAGCAACGGCGGGGCAGAGAGGGAGAAAAACAAGCAGGGCGATTGTTCGAATGGGAACGTTCATGTCCTCGAAGGCTGCCCAAACCCTCGGGATCGGTCGATTTTTGAATCCCCGGAATCGCGTGAAATCCGGTTGACCACGGGGCCGATCCAGCCTATCGATACCGCCCTCCTCAATCGGAGGGCACTTTCAACTCATCCGAGGAAATATCATGCGCAAACGCAGAAAGACCCAAAAGACGAATATGACACGGCCACGCAAGAGCGGCGCAGCGAGAAATCGCCGTCGCCTCGAACAGCGCCGTCGTCTCGTAGCACTTGGTATGGACGAAGCAGAAGTCAACCAGCTGACTTCTCGCGAGGTCCTCACACTGCTCAAGCATCCGAAGAAAGTCGAAGCAGCGAATAGCTAGTTCGGCCTCTTTGGTCTTCTATCCCTAACGATCTGGTGAGGGAGCTTTTGTTCCGGATTTTTTTCCGGGCTAACACGTAAACCGCCCTCGTGGCGGTTTCGTCATATACATCTGTCGCGAAAAATGACGAAACTGTCATCGCGACATGGGGAGTTCCTTCATGACTGGGGGGGATGGTGGCGTCGTAAGAGAAAGCCGGCTTGGAAAAATCGGCCTCACTGGAAACGAAGAACCTGAACCCAAATCGGAACATCATGAAAATCCAAACCTCCCTCCTGCTTCTCCTCATCGGACTAGGCACCACAACCACGGCTCGACAGCCCGATCGTCGACCCGCTGGAATCCCTACGAGCCGATCCTGATCGGACATGACAGACATTGAGCTTGTCACTCTTCGATTCCTGTCGTGAACTTCGGGTATGAAATTTCGATTCGCTCTTCTTTTCCTTTTCACTCCGCTCCTGTCTTTCGGTGAAGGACAGATTGGGGAGTCGCCGAAGTTTGTTCCGTCGAAAACGAATTCGGAGGAATCGTATCTCGTTCAGCAATCGAAAGACGGCGTTCTCTTGCTGACGCCGAACGAAGCATTTTATCCTCAGCTTGGTCTGAAAGCGGCGGGATCAGCATCCGGCGAAGACTTTCGCGGTCTCAATGGCGGTAATCAGTTCGCTCACATCGAAGGTTGGGATGAGGGGGAAGAGGCCGAGTGGGGGGTCTTGTTTGCCGGGGCCGGTAAATTTGAAGTAGCTTTGGAGGCAAGTGGAGGGCGTTTTTCTCTGGTGGTTGGTGATGCTCCGCCGAAGCGCTTGTCAGGTCAGGCAACGGAGTTCGAGGTGAGCGAAGCCGGCCCGGTTTCGATTCGCCTGCGAGGCGAAGATTCCGGAGGCAAGGTCGAAGCGGTTCGTTTGTCAGGTCCAGCGGTAGAAGGTGCCGCCATCATTCGCAAGCGCTGGCGCCCGGCTGCAGCGCATACGAAATTCTCGAGTTCCCGAGGTCCAGAAAAGGTGCGTCTCTGGATTATGGAGATGGATGCGGTCCCGGGTGATCTCGCTTTCTACAGTCCGATCACGACACCTTTTGGCTACTATGGGCCGACCTGGAAAGCCGATGGAACGGTGAACTCTGGATTCAATTTTTCGCTGTGGTCATTCGGTAGAGGGAAGCCGGAACCGCCGGTTGAGCAGTTGTCTCATCTCATCGCGATCGGAAATCCCGATGCGAGCTTCGGTGGGTTTGATCACGAAGGCACCGGGGTGAAAATTCGCGACTGGGAACCTCTCGACGGTCGGCAGGGGCAACGTCAGGCGCTGGCTCTGCGAGTTGAGCCGGGGGAGAAATATGATACCTATCACTCCTACTTTTTCGCCACCGATGAGAAGCGCTGGAGACTTTTTGGTTCGGGAAAGAAGTGGAACAAAGGCAAGCCGATTGAGAATCTCTGGGTCGGGAGTTTTGTCGAAGTTCCCGGGCCTCCTCCTGTCCAGCGGACGGGACTCTACGAGCGGACGATGCGATACCGGGGCTGGGTCATGGACGAAGGCGGAAAATGGTATACGCTCGATCAAATGCAGAACGGCAACGTCGACAAGGAGAGCGGATTGACTCATACGGATCGCGGAATGACCGAAGACGGATGGTTCTACATGACGACAGGTGGATGGGTTTTTCGGAATCCGCCGAACCGGGGCAAAGCTGTGAAGCTCTCGGCAAGCGGTGGTCGCCCCGACGTTGATTATCTTGATCCCGAGGATTTGGAATTCCTGCAGGGAGTTCCGTCTTCGGTCGAAGTGACGAATATCGAGAGACGCCTTGATAAGGCGAGGGTGACATTTCAGATCGATGGCGTGGGAGATGACGCCGAGTTGTTCGCTTATCACGGAACCAAAGAGGGGCTCACATTTGTCGACCGGTGGTCCGGGAGCATGAAGGTTTCCAATCCCCGCGAAGGGGAAAACCAGATCGTGATCGAGGGCGTCGACTCAGCATCTCCGCTCCACGTTCGTGTGTTTCTGAAAAACGAAGAGGGACAGTTCTGGTCCAGAGAAACGAAGGTTGCAGGGAAGTAATCTCGAGTGCGGAGAAACTTTTTTGCAGTGGCGAGGTTTCTTCCTTTCATGAAACCTACCATTTGTGCGGCAGGGCTGGTCGCCTTTCTTTCCTTCACGACTGTCGCGGAATCCCGGGAGGGAAAAGCGACTTCAGGCCTGCTCTTCGAGCCGAAAGACGAAGCGTGCAGCCGCGCCGTTCCGTTAAAGGAGTATCTCCCCAAGGCAGAATTACCCTGTCCCGTTGTTCTCTTTTCTCTCTCGACTTTGTTCTCGGACGCGTATCTGAAGGGCGATTCGGATGCGAAATCGAAGCTGCAGTCCGAAGCCGCTCGTGGCGAGGCGGGCCTAGTGGAAGGCGATATCTGGGAGTGGAAGTAGGGAAAAGAATCGCGCAATAGAGCAAATTGCGCGATTTGGAGACTGAAGCCAGATTCTGCCATGAAGCTAGGCTTGATTGTTGCAGGGATCCTCATCACCCAGTCTGTTTCGGCAATGGATTGGCCGAACTGGCGTGGTCCGAATTTTGATGGAAAGTCGACAGAGTCGATTCCCGATGCCTTGCCTGACGAGCTGCGGATTCTCTGGACCACAGAGGTGGGAACGGGCTTCTCATCTTTCTCCGTCGCGAATGGTCGGGTATTAACGATGGGAAATGCGAATGATCGAGACACGGTCTGGTGCCTCGATGCGAAGACGGGGAAGGTGATTTGGCAACATGATTACGACTGCGCGCTTGATCCGCTCTACTACGAGGGCGGTCCTGGATCGACTCCGACCGTGCAGGGCGGCAGCGTTTTCACATTGAGCAAGAAAGGCCACGCTTTTTGTCTCGACGAGAAAACCGGAGAGGTGATCTGGTCTCGAAACCTGGTGGAGGATCACGATTTAAAACTGCCCGAGTGGAGCTTCGCCGGATCGGCATTTATCGACGGGGATCGCGTTCTTTTTTCTGCCGGCCGCCAGGGTATTGCGCTTTCGCGTAAAACAGGGAAAACGCTCTGGCTTCACGATTCGGATACAGCGGGCTATTCCACGATTGTTCCTTACCTGAATCAAAAAGCGCTCCAGGGATTTCTCTATTTTTCGGCGAAATCTCTCATGTCCCTTAACCCGTCTGATGGTCGGATCTTGTGGGAGCATCCTTCGAAGTCAAGCCGCGATGTCAACGCTGCCGATCCTATCGTGGTTGATCGAGATATTATTGTTTCATCAAGTTCCGGAACGGAAAGGTTGCGCATCGTGGATGGCAGTGCCCCCGAAGTGGTCTGGAAGCAGCACGATTTGAAATGGTATTTTAATCCCGGCGTTTTGATTGGGGATCACCTTTATTCTCTCCACGGAACGACCCATCGCCCGACGGAACTCACCTGCACGGAGGTAAAAACCGGGGACACGGTGTGGGCAGAGGAAGATTTCGGAAGCGGAGGTCTGATCGCAGCTGGGGAAAACATCATCGTATTTGATCTCGGCACCCTGAGCATTTTTCCAGCCGACCCGACTGGCTTTCGCCCGCGCTTGAAACAGAAGATTCTTGAAGGTAAATGCTGGACGGCTCCGGTTCTATCGCACGGAACCGTCTTCTGTCGCAATGCAGAAGGAAAAGTCGCAGCCGTTTCGCTCAGTGCCGACTAACTCCCATAGTCGTCACCATTAAGACTGTTTGCGACGCTGTCGAGCCAGGCTTCTAGACCCTTTTGCATTTCGGCGACGATCTCGGGGTGCTCCTTAGCGACATCGTGCTTTTCTCTCGGATCCGTCGTCAAATTGAATAGTTCCCATTTCACCTTCTGGCCTTCCATCATGGAAAAGCGGTGGAGTTTCCAGTCGCCAGAAATCCAGGCGGAGTGGCCGGGGTAAACTCCTTCGGGGAAATACTGGCGGGGCACTTTTTCGACGCGCTTGGTGACGCGGCGGACCTTTTTGTCACTCCAGTTCTCCAGCTTGGGTAGGACCTTGCTGACCGGCCCGACCGGATTGGTGAATTGACCGGGAATGTTGGCATTCCAGAACCCAAGGGGACTGGGCCGAAGGTCGACATCTCCTTCAACTAAGGAAGCGAGACTGATTCCATCCTGAACCGGGAGAGATAGATCCTCTACCCCCGCAAGATCAAGCAGGGTTGGAAAAATGTCGACGGTCGAGCAGCGAACCGGAGTGCTCTTGGGTGCCGAAATTACAGCTGGCCATTCGAGGATCGCGGGAACACGCAGGCCTCCTTCATAGACATTGTGCTTTCCGCCGCGGGCTCCGCCCGAGCTACCGACCTTTTTGAGCGCTCCGTTGTCGCTCATGAACCAGAGGATCGTGTTTTGACGAATACCGATTCGATCCAGTCCATTTCGCAAGCGTCCAAAGGCCCGGTCGATTCCTGTTACCTCTCCAAGAAACTCCCGCATTTTTTTGGGCTGTCCCTGATAAAGCGCCGCATCTTCCGGGGCGGCGCGGTGCGGGTAGTGGGGGGAGCCAAACCAAACAACCGCGAAAATAGGAACCTCTCCACTCGCGGTTTCTTCGATCCATTCCAGTGCCGCGTCGACAGCAATCTCGCTGCTTTCTCCATCGATGCGGACCTGTTTTCCCTCGTCGCTCATCACCGGATTGTTGTCGTAAAAGTTGGGAGCACTGAACCAGCGATCGAAGCCGTTCTTCCCAGGATTCACCGGGCTGTCGGCCCGGACCGATCCGAGATGCCATTTCCCAAAATGTCCCGTCGAGTATCCGGCTCGCTTTAGGGTTTCAGCGATCGTCACTTCCTGCGGTCGAATGGGGTGCCCCCAACTGAAAACCCCCATGCGATTCGGGTGACGACCGGTGAGCACGCTCGCCCGGGTGGGTGAGCAGGAGGGCGCTGCCGCGTAAAAATTATCAAAGCGAAGTCCCTTGGCAGCAGCAGCATCCAGATTTGGAGTCTGGAGATGGGGATGCCCGTTGTAACCGACATCACCCCATCCCTGATCGTCGGACATTACCAATACGATGTGTGGGCGATCAGTCGTTTCAGCAGCAGCTTGGAGCGGCGAGAAAGTCGCAATAGATAGCAATGCAGCCGACAAAACGGCAGGCCATGGAAATGAGGATTTCACGGGGACGATGGAAAACTCGTATCGCCCCTATTCTTTTCGTTAAACAAGGGAAAGCAAGCGAAATGGCAAACCAGGGAGAGTTGTTCGGGACGTGTTTTTGCAAATTTCTTGCGTTTACAAATCGAACTCTTTTCTGCAAATTACTTGCAACACTCCTCACTGCAATGAAACACAAAATTCTCCTAAGTCTCTTTGCCTCAGCTGTCCTCTCGATTTCGCTATCAGCAACTGCTGCGGACAAGCCGCTCGTCTACGTTCCGGTTGAACCGTATCAGTGGTTGTTCGAACGAATTGGAGGCGACCATATTGAAGTTGCTGCCATCGTCGAGAAAGGGGAGGATTGTCACGACTATTCGCCTTCCCCCAGGAAACTGGCTCGTATTGCGAAGGCAAACCTCCTCTTTTCCGGCGACCTTGGATTCGAAGGAAATTTCTTTGTAAAAGTTGGGGACGGAATAGACGCGCCGAAAGAGCTCAGCCTGCTTGAGGGTCTCGAACTGTTGGAAGGCAGCTGCGCGGAATGTCATGACCACAATCACGCCCACGAAGAACATGAGCATGAAGCGGAGGAAACCGCGAAGAAAGAGGAAGATCATCATGACCACGATCACGGTGAGCTGAAAGATCCTCATGTCTGGCTTTCTCCGGCATTGTTGAAAAAGCAGGCCGATACCGTCGCAAATATCCTCAAAGATTTTACCCCCGCAGAAGCCAATGGCGATATCAAGGACAACGTGAAACAGCTCCATGCCGATCTCGATGCCGTCGATAAAGACTTGCGGAAAGCCCTCGCTCCACACAAAGGAAAAACCTTCTATGTCTATCACGGAGCCTTTGCCTACTTTGCTGACGCCTATGGGCTGGAGCAAAAAGCGATTGAAGTCAGCGGGCGCAATCCCACTCCGAAGCAGCTCGCTAGCATCGCGAAGCAGGCCAAGGAAGACAGAGTCGACATTATTTTCGTGCAGCCGCAGTTTGACCAGTCCAGTGCCGAATCACTCGCCGAAACGATTGGCGGAACGGTCAAAGAACTCGACCCGCTCGAGAAAGATGTCCTCGCCAACCTGCGAGCGATTGGAGACGTCATCGCCGGTGAGGCGAAGTAGTCGATCGAGTCGATTCAACCCTGTTGAATTAAGGTCCTAACAGGGTTAGGTGTGTGAGTTAACCCTGTTAAATTACTAGTTGTCTAACCGAGTCACAACCATAGTCGAGTGTCGCGATCTTTCCTTTCGCTATGGAAAACCATTGGTGTTGGAAGATGTCTCTTTCACGGTTCCTGAACGTGAGTCGCTTTGTGTGATCGGTCCGAACGGGGGCGGGAAGTCGACTTTGATGAAATTGCTCCTCGGGCTGCTTGAGCCGACTGCTGGGGCGATCAGTATTCTGGGAATGTCTGCTGTCAAGGCGCGCCGTGATATCGGCTATGTTCCGCAGGCAATACGTTTCGATCCGCTCTTTCCGATCAGCGCACTCGACATTGTCCTGATGGGGCGGCTCGACCGGCTCAAGCTCGGTGTGTTTTCGGGAAAGTGCAAAAGGGCTGCCGAGGCGGCTCTCGATGAAGTGGGGCTTGCCGATATTGCGCATCGACCGTTTTCTGATTTATCTGGAGGACAGCGGCAGCGAGTTCTCATTGCCCGCGCCCTTGCCTGTGAACCGAAGCTGCTTTTGCTCGACGAGCCGACCGCGAATATTGACCTCTCGGTGGAAGAGGCGTTGCTCGATTCTCTCGAATTGCTTCGCGAAAAAATGACTATCCTGCTCGTCACCCACGACCTCGATCTGGTTTCGCGAATTGGTGACTCCGTGCTCTGCGTAAACCACCGGATTCATCGTCACAACCTGCCGCTCTCAGGGGAGACGATTCGCGAAATCTACAGCGGTGCACGTCGTGTTGAGCACGACCGACGAACCCGTCACATTCAGGGAGATCACTCCGCCTGTGAACATGAGTGAATTCATCGAAGCCGTCCAGACGATCCCGTTGATCCGCTACGCTTTGCTCGCAGGGATCGTATCCAGCCTGATCTTCGGAGTTGTCGGATCATTTGTTGTGACGCGACGAATCGGATACATTGCGGCAGCAATTGCGCACGGTATGCTCGGCGGCATTGGAGCGGCGATTTTCTTCGGAAGGAAATTCGACATAGCCTGGCTCACTCCGACGGTCGGGGCTGTGGTATCGTCGCTCATATTTGCCGGGATTATCGGATGGGTCAGCCTGCGGGCGCGCGAACGAGAAGACACGATTATTGGAGCGATCTGGGCCTTTGGTATGGCAGCGGGGATTCTCTTTATCCAGTATGCTCCGGGAAAAAATGTGAATCTGGAGAGCTTTCTCCTCGGTAACATTCTCCTGACCTCGAAGAGTGATGTTATCGCGACGGTTGTTCTCGGAGTGATCGTCCTTACGCTCGTTGGTCTGTTTTACCACAAACTCGTCGCGGTGTGTTTCGATGAAGAATTTGCCGGTCTTCGAGGTGTTTCGTCTCAGATGTATTTTCTACTCCTTCTCGCGATCACAGCATTGAGTATGGTTTTGCTAGTGCGCGTCGCCGGGATTGTGTTGTCACTCGCGCTTCTTGTTCTTCCGGCGGCAACTGCCTCTCGGTTTTTCCGACGACTATGGCTGATCATTCTCGTCTCGATTGTGCTTTCGCTATTCTATAACACCGGTGGTCTCATCGCCAGCTTTCAGCTCGATACGCTGACAGGACCGTTCATCGTGATCATCGCTTCGGTGGTCTACGGACTGACGTTCCTGGTGAAGAGGAAGGGTGCGTAGCTCTTCACACCTTGCGATAGTGTGCTTCTCGCCCCTGTCCGCAAAGGCGGACCAACCCGGCGGCGAAGGGTTCTGTGAACTTTACCTTCACCGTGTTGCGGTTGGCGCCGAGTGCTTCGAGTGCTTCGGCAACGGTTAATGTGTTGCGTTGCTGCAACTCTGTCAGCATTTTCTCCGCGAGATAAGCTGTAGCATCTCGTTTGTCGGCGCAATCTGCGGTGGGTAAGAGATTTTCATACCAAACATGTCCATTGTTACCCAATTGTATCCATTTTTATCTGGAAATATCCTTTTATCACTTCGAATCAGCGCGTTTCCTTCAATTTCCGATCGAGGAAAAACGGGGCAAACGGCACGAGTGCGCAAAGAAAAACTAGAACGCACCAGCCAAAGGAGAGTTTGTTCCGAATCAACGCGAAAAGCAGGAACAGGCACAGCGCGACGAATAACGCTCCGTGAAGGGATCCGACGATTTGCACAGCCATTGGCATGTCGGCCATGTATTTTAGCGGCATTGCGATGCCAAGCAGAACCAGGTAGGAAACGCCGTCGGCGAGGGAAGACAGGCGAAGCCCGTCGATGAGAGAGTGGCGAAGATCGAATGACATGATCGGGATGGACAGTTACGTTGAACCGCTCTGCTATGAAACCTTCCTTTTTCCTGCTCGCAATATTTCTTCTTTCCCCATTCTCGGCGATTCATTCGGATGAGCCAGGGGCAAAGCCCGTTCCTATCATTTTCGATACAGACATCACGGGGGACGTTGATGATGTGCTCGCGCTTGCGATGCTTCACACTCTCGCGGATCGGGGGAAATGCGAAATCCTTGGAGTCACAATTTCCAAAGCGAACGATCTTGCGGCTCCCTTTGTCGATGCAGTGAACACATTCTACGGACGCCCCGATATTCCGATTGGCGTCGGCGAAAACCTGCCTCCGCGTGACAGCAAGTATCTGGCCCTGGTGAAGGAAAGAGACGGAGACGCGTTCCGCTATCCTCATGATGTTGGGATTTCTCAAGAAGCAGAGAAAGCGGTCCCGCTGATCATGCGACTGCTGGAAAACGCAGACGAAAAATCTGTCGCAATCATTCAGGTGGGCTTGGCAACCAACCTGGCTCCTCTGCTGGAAGCGGACGGGGCAACGGAACTGATCGAAGCCAAGGTCGATCACTTGTCAGTGATGGCGGGGGCGTTCGAAACAATTCGAGGTAACAATCGCTATCTGGAGGCGAATGTTCGAAATCACATCTCTTCGATGCAGGCGCTTGCTTCGAAATGGCCGGATAAAACTCCTGTAATCTGGAGCGGTTTTTCTATCGGGATCGCTGCTCCATACCCCCGCGAATCGATCGCGAATGACTTCGGCTACCTGAAGCATCACATTGTTAGAGAGTCCTACCTGCTGCACAGCGGTCCCAATCATGATCGCCCCACCTGGGATCTGACCAGTGTGCTCTACTCTGTTTTCCCAGATCGCAAGTATTTCGATCTATCTGAGCGAGGGCGAGTCAGTGTCCTCGACGATGGCTACACCCATTTCTCGCCACAGCAGGGAGTGGAGTGGGCGGGCAAAACACAGGAAACTGTCTCGAAAGAACGTGCTCGGGACCGCTATTTGAAAATGTCTCCCCAGCAGGTAGCTCGCGTGCAGGAAGCCCTCGTTCAGTTTGTGGCAGCCCCTCCGAAAGGTTAGTATCTAGACTCTGATGAATATAGAAAAGGCGACGAGTTCAGCTTTATGAGCAATGATTCAAAAGCACTGCATTGTCTCTTAAGTGAGCTAATTTCCGCCGAGCAGTGGGTGAACCCTAGTACATCAAAAATTCGCCGGAATGCGCCTTTCGTGACTGATCCATTGGTATTTCTTACTGGCTACGAAATCATGATTTTCGAAAGCCGATCTCTAATCGGCGACGAGGAATTAGAGAATTCCGTTTTTCACGACTACCTGGGATTTCAGTTTGAGGACGTGCGAAGTCTGCCGTGGCTCGATTTCGATCGATCATTGTTTATTGCCGTGAACGAAAATCCAAGAGACGATGTTGGTTTTGCTCTAGATTTTAGAACATCCTCAACTGGTCCATGAGTTGTTGCCGACGAATGGGTCGATGGTGGTTGTGTATGGAAAAGTGTTGCGTCTGCTTTTTCTAGTTTCGTATTCAGATTGGTGTTGCTTAAATCACAACCCTACGAAGACCCCACTCAGTTCGATACAAACGTATTACTATCGATGAAGGTCTGCATTTAGGTGCCCAATTTCAAGCATGCGTCAATGCCTCTCGTCCGAGGAGAATTCGTTTTCTCTCGGTTCCCCAGCGGTAGCCCGTGACGGCGCCTGTTTCGCGAATCACCCGATGGCAGGGGATCAGGTATCCGATGGGGTTTTTGCCACAGGCAGTTCCGATGGCCCTTGATGCTCCCGAGCGGCCAACTACGTCTGCAAGCCTGGAATAGGAAGTGAGACTGCCCTCGGGGATCTGAAGCAGCGCCCGCCAGACGCGGACTTGAAACGGCGTTCCCCGGACGAAAGCGATGAGTCCAGCGGAAGATCTGTTTTCGGAAAAAATGCGATCCAGCCAGGAATGGGCTTCAGCTGCGGCGCGATGGAATTTTGCATGGGGCCAGTCTGACAGAAGGCGTTCCGGAGTCTCGGTTCCGGGATTATCCTCGTGAAAAGCGAGATGGCAGATTCCACGATCCGCCCAGGCGACTGTCGCCCATCCGAAAGGCGTTTCTCCAACGCCATGCTGGATGGTGAGTTCGGCTCCGCCACTGCGTATTTCACCGGGTGTGGCGGCAACGAGGGTAGTCGTCAGATCGTGAACTCGGTCAGGCCCGGACAAACCGCTGTCGAGAGCGGCATCAAAAACGGTTTCTGAATTTCGGAGCTGTTTCTGGGCGTATTCGGTAGTGAGGCATTGCAGGAAATCTTTGGGAGTCACTCCGGCCCAACTGCGAAAAAGACGATGAAAGTGCGATTCGCTCAGCTTCACGACAGCGGCGAGTTCGGAGAGTGAAGGTTGCTCTCCGTGATGCGCGTCAAGATATCGAATCACTTTCGCGATGCGCGAGTAGTCGTCCATGCAGAGATTCTACTCGCGCAGGATGAGCGCGCCCACCCGATTCTTGCGGTCAATTTGTCAGGAAATCCCGCGCTCGGAAGCGGCCACGAAATCGATCAGCAAATCAACTTCCGGCAGACGGTTTTCTTCTTCTCGTAGCACTTCCACTGCCTCGCGGTAGTTGCGCTTTTCGCGATAGAGGACTCGTTGGGCCCTCTTGATTGCTGCGACGCTTTCTTCGGAAAAACCCCGACGGCTTAAGCCTACGGAATTGATTGCTCGAACTTTTCCCGGATTGCCATCGGCGATCATATAGGGAGGGACATCCTGGACGATCTTCGAACAACCTCCGGTGATAGCGTGAGCCCCGATGCGGCAGAACTGGTGAACGGCAGTGAGCCCTCCCATGATAGCATAGTCTCCCACCGTGACATGTCCGGCGAGGGTTCCGTTGTTCGAGAAAATGACGTGATCTCCGACGATGCAATCGTGGGCGATGTGGCTGTAGGCGAGAAAGTTTCCGTGGCTGCCAATAATCGTTTTGGACTTTGGTGCCGTTCCACGATTCACAGTGCAGAATTCGCGAAAGGTATTTCCGTTACCGACTTCGAGGTAGGTCGGTTCGCCCTCGTATTTTAAATCCTGAGAACGCTGGCCGATGGAAGCGTAGGCAAAGAAAGTGTTTTCTTTCCCGATCGTCGTCGGCCCATCGATCGTGACGTGGTTTTGCAGGCGCGATCCGTCGCCGATTTTCACTCCGGAATAAATGACGCAGTAGGGGCCGATCTCGACGTCTTCTCCGAGTTCGGCACCCGGATCAACGACGGCGGTGGGATGGATGTTGGTGGCCATTAGCGGTTTCCAAGGATGGAACGAATCCGGCGTGTGGAGTCTTAGAGAGATCGTCGATCAGACCATCAGCGCGAACTTGAGTTCGGCTTCGGAGGTCGTCTCTCCATTTACAACGCAACGGCATTTGGCGTAGCCAATATTGCGGCGAACTTTGAGTATCTCTGTCTCGATAAAGAGCGTGTCGCCAGGCATGACCGGCTTGCGGAATTTTACTTTATCGGCACTCATGAAGTAGCCGATTTTGCCCTGATTCTCCGGTTGGCGGAGTAGGGTGATGCTGGAAACCTGGGCCATCGCTTCGACCTGGAGAACGCCAGGCATGACTGGATGTCCGGGGAAGTGCCCCTGAAAAAATGGCTCGTTGATTGTGACCTGCTTCACGCCGGTGCACTTGAATTCGCCCTCGAACCCGACAATGCGATCGACCATGAGAAACGGGTAGCGGTGTGGAAGAACTTTCTGGACCTCGACGTTGTCCATCACGCCCTCTCCGGTCGGAATGTTGACCGAAGGAACCATCGACATGGTGGCAGCGAAGGTTTTGGAAAGCTTTTCCGCCATCTGCGTGTTCGGACCGTGTCCTGGCTTCACAGCGATGACGTGTCCCATGATGCGTTTTCCGCTGAGCATGAGATCACCAATGATGTCGAGAATCTTGTGGCGGGCAAATTCCTCTTTGTGACGGAGGGACTCTTTGCTCATCACGGAATCACCCTTGATTACGATCGCGTTTTCGAGGCTGCCGCCTTTGATAAGTCCTTTCTCGAGAAGTGGCTCAACATCTTCGTAGAAAACGAAGGTCCGGGCGTCGGCGATTTCTTTTTCGTAGGTCTCCGGTGTCACTTCGGTGGAGTAAAACTGCGTCATGCGCCCATCGGGACCTACCTGGGTGCAGGAAACGCGGAAGCTTTTGTCCGGGACGATGGTGATGAGAGAGCCGTTCTTCGTTTCCAGATGAATAGGCTCACGCACTTCGAAAATACTGAGAATGGCGTCCTGCTCTTCGATGCCCGCTTTTTTGATGCAATCGACGAATGGTGCCGCTGATCCGTCACCGATGGGCGGCTCGTTCGCATCCATCTCGATGATAGCATTGTCGACTCCCATTCCAACAAGCGCAGAGATGACGTGCTCGACCGTGTGCACTTTGACGGAGCCTTCCGCGAGAGTGGTAGCGCGCTCAACCGTCTGCACTTTGGACACGTGCGCATCGATGAATGGCTGATCGTCGAGATCAATGCGACGAAATTTGATCCCGTGATTGGCCGGTGCCGGCTTCATCGTAAGCGATACCTGCGCGCCAGTGTGGAGCGAAGTGCCCGTGATCGTAGCAGGAGAGGCGAGAGTTTTCTGTTTCGGAGCCGACATAATTTTCAGAGTTCCGGTAATTAGGATGGGCAACTTCTAGCTCAAATAGGAGGATAGTCCAGTGGGAATGGGGAAGCCCATACTCCTACTCTTTTTCTTATTCTTAGTCCCCATTTTCAAAAAAGAGTAAGAAGAAAAGTAAGAATAAGAGTAACAATACTGGATCGACTTGCGCCTCTACACGCCCGAATTTTCGATCATCGACGAGAACGACGACTTTCTCCTTGTCGATAAGCCGCCGCATCTCATGGTGCATCCATCGGTTCCGGGAAATCCTCCGACTTTGCTGGACGGGTTGGAAGCCCTTTGCATCTATGAACTCGCCAACGGCGGGCAGCTTTCTCTCATCAATCGTCTCGATCGGGAGACAAGCGGGATTGTCCTCGTCGCCAAACACAAGAAAGCCGCTCGGACTTTAAGCAAAGCGATGGAGCGGCGGGAATATCGCAAGTCCTATCACGCTATTGTCTGGGGTTGGCCGGATGATGATGAATTTCTTATCGATGGCCCGCTCCTGCGTCGGGGAGAGGTGGAGGAATCACCGATCTGGGTGAAGCAAATGGTGCATCCCGATGGAAAAGATTCACGGACTCGATTCCGCGTCGAGCAGCGTTTTGAAAAGACTGCTTCAAACGGTGAGCGCTTTTCGTTGCTTCAGTGTTTACCCGAAACGGGACGGATGCACCAGATTCGGGTTCATGCCCAGCACGCTGGGCATTCCATTGTCGGAGACAAAATATACGGCCCTGACGAGACCTGCTATCTGCGCTTTATCGAAACGGGCTGGACACCGGAATTGGAATCCGAACTGTTGATGAATCGTCAGGCCTTGCACGCTTCCGGCTTCGGCTGGGGGGAGCAGGAGTGGCAATGCGATTTGCCCGGCGATATGCAGAGATTTTTAGAAGGCTCTGCCGGGTGGAGTCCAACAGGGGTGGATGAAGGACCTGACCCTGTTGGGTCCTCGACCTGACCCTGTTTGGAACCGCCCAGTCGGGTCTTGGCGTTTTCTCCAAAAGCAGTCTTCGGAAATCCCCGAATTTATCGGGTGCAAATGCTGAATGCTTGCTCTAGATTCCCGCCCTTTTGCGCGGGACCGGCCTGCGCTTTTTATCCAAGTTTTTCCGATCATGAATATTACTGTCGAACGCCTCCCTGAGTGCAAGGCTCGTCTCTCTGCCGAGATTCCAGCTGATACGGTTAAAGAGACTCGCGACGCGATTGTCCAGGCCTACGCCCAGCAGGCCAAAGTTCCCGGTTTTCGTGCCGGGAAGATTCCGACTTCCGTGATCGAAAAGCGCTATGCTGAGCCAATCGAAGAGGAGCTGAAAGACCGCCTCGCCCGAAGCGCCTATGCGGAAGCGAGCCAGAAGGAAGACCTTGCAATCATCGGTATTGCACAAGTTGAGCGCGAACAGATCGAAGCAGAAGGATCCTATCTTCTCGCGGTTGAAGTCATCATCGAGCCGGAAGTCGAAATTGCCGATTACAAGGGCATTGAGGTTGAAGTTCAGAGGATGGATGTGACCGATGACATGATCGACGAGTATCTTGTCAATACCGCCAAGCGCCAGGCAATGCCTGTCGATGTTGATCGGGAAGCCAGTGAAGGCGATCTTGCTGTGGTGAATTACACCGGAACTCTCGATGGCGCGCCGTTGGCAGACGTTGTCGAGGAAGAGGCTGGTCCGCTTGCGACGGGCAAAGATCATTGGGTCGACATTCCTGAGGAAGGTGGCGAGCCGCAGGAATTCATTCCTGGGCTTACCGCTTCTGTTGTCGGCCTGAAGGCAGGAGACAAAGCGAATTTCGATTCCGATTTTGCCGAAGAATTTCCGATCGAAGCAATCGCTGGAAAGACGGTTGCTTACGAAATTGAGGTAACCCAGGTGAAGGAGCGCGAGACTCCCGAGATCAATGAAGACTTCGCGAAAGCGATTGGAGCGGAATCACTTGAGACTCTCAAAGAAAATGTCCGCGGCCAGTTCGAAGACCAGCAGGGTCGGATGAAGCAGCAGATTATCGACAACCAGATTCTCGGTCATCTTAACGAGGAGATGGCTTTTGATCTCCCTGAGCACATTGTTTTTAATGAAACGCAGCGCCAGGTGAACGAAATGGTCGGTCGAGGCTACGAGCAGGGAATGAGCGAGGGTGATATCGAACAGAATCAGGAAGACTTTCTCAAGAATGCGGAGACGCAGGCGAAGAACAATGTGAAGACAATGTTCATCCTCGATGAGATCGCAGAGAAAGAGGGGATCACGGTGAGCGACGATGAGCTCAGCCAGCGTGTTTACATGATGGCGATGCAGCAGCGCCGTCCGGTCAAGAAGGTGGCCCGGGAATTGAATCAGCAAAAAGCGTTTCCGGAAATCCGGCACGACATCCTGATCTCCAAAACGCTCGATTTTCTTCGCGAGAACGCTGTCGTGACAGAGGTTGATCCACCCGAAGATGATGCGTAAGTTTCTTGAGACCAACTCGACTAATTCGAAAAGGTCGGAACCGTTCAATCCAGCACAACCCTAGAAATACTACCTGCCATGTCTTTAGACGACGTCCAAGAGCTTTCCCCCATGCTTCCTCCTCACCTGCAGCAGCGGATCATTGATCCGGTGAAAAACGTCAGCGTGATTGAGAAAGAAGGAAATTCGATGATCCAGTTTGATCTCATTTCCCGCCTCATGAAGGATCGCATCATCTTCATCGGTGAAGGGATCAGCGACCCTCTCGCGAATTACATCATCGCCCAGATGCTTTACCTGCAGATGCAGGATCCGAACAAGGATATCAATATTTATATCAACAGCCCTGGTGGCTCCGTCACTGCTGGACTCGCGATTTACGACACGATGCAGTTCGTTACCTGCGATGTGAACACCTACTGCATGGGGATGGCTGCCAGTATGGGAGCTGTTCTCCTCACTGCAGGAACGAAGGGCAAGCGTTATGCGCTTCCCAATGCTCATATCATGATCCACCAGGTTTCCGGTGGAGCACAGGGAACAGCTTCCGACGTCGAGCGGACTGTTGAGTTTATGTATTCCTTGAAGAAGCGCCTCAATCAGATTCTGGCTCATCACACTGGAAAGACGGTCGAGGACATCGAGCGCGACGCGGATCGTGATAACTACATGCCAGCCGAAGATGCTGCCGCGTATGGTTTGATCGACAAGGTGCTCGAGAAAAACTCTGCCGATAAGTAGATCACTATCTGCTTGGCGAAACTTTGAAAAACGCTCTTCTGTTCACGCGGAAGGGCGTTTTTTTTTCGGTTGGTGCACGACTGGTGAATCGATTTTGCTGACCGAAGCTGCGGGGAAAAGAAACACTTCTCAGATTTTCGATCCGGTGCGGGGATTGATGCCCTTCATTACTGCTTCGACCTGCCTTTGCATTTCGCCTCGTGAAGGTATTTTCGGAACTTTTTTCGCCTGCGCACCTTCCTGGACTCTTGCGGCTTCGAATGGTTTTCTTTGGTAAATGATGCTGTTTTCCACTTGGGAAAATTTTCTGCGGAGAAGCAAGCGAGTCAATGAGGCAGCGACGATTTGGTGATGGTTGGAAAACGGAAACAGGTCGGTCGAAACGTAGTCTCCCATACGATTTCGGAGCCGTCCCCAAAACGCAGGGATGATGGCAAAAACGTATAGTTCGCCCTCGGGTAGATGCTCGACCAATTCGTGTTCCGAATCCGGGATGATTTCTGGAGAGATGAGCTAGTTCGTGGGCAAGGACAGGGCGGAGTTGGTCTTCGCTCAGGGATGCGAGGAGGGGCAAGCCAAAGCGAATGTAGTGTGTCGAAGGGCCGACGATCCCGAATGCGGGTCGGCTGATTGCGCTGGCGTTGAAATCCCAATCCACGAGGATCTCCAGTTTCTTTTTCTTCAGGCGCATCGGTTTGCGAAGCGTCTCGACGAGATCGTAGAGGTAAGGGAAACCCCTTCGATCAATAACGACTCCGTCCGGCAGGGGAATGCGAAGAAACAGGCATTTGATGGTGCCGAAGAGACCCAGTCCAACGAGGGCATATCCGCACCAGATGAAAATGGGGGATGCCTTGAACTCGTTGTCGTACTACAGGATTCGATTGTGGTATTTCCGGAGATTCAGCTCCATGGTGCGAGATGATAACGATTTGCTAGGCGAATGCGAGACCTTCCTAGAGGTGACGTAATGATACAGAGAAGTTGATCAAAATCACGGAAGCGTGCTTAACTGGCGCTGTGAAAAAATTATCTGTCATCATTCCGACTATCAACGAGGCGTCTCATCTCCCTGCTACGGTGAAGGCTCTTCGCAATTCGTTGGTTCACGAGGTGATCGTAGTTGATGGTGGCAGTTCGGACCGTACGGTGGAAATCGCCCGTGAGTCGGGTTGCGGTGTCATCGATTTGGAAGAGGGCGGTCGCGCCACGCAGATGAATCGTGGTGCCGAAGTTGCGACTGGTTCTCTACTGCTTTTCCTGCATGCCGACACGGTGGTTCCCTCACTTGCCCTGAAACGAATGAAGATCGCGATGTCTGGCGGTGGGGGGCTCGTTGGCGGCGGTTTTACGCGTCGCTTCGATTCTCCCTCTCGTGTATTGGCCATCACCAGCCGCCTTGCTGGGTTGCGTGGGCGGATGTTTGGAGTCTTTCTGGGAGATCAGGGGATCTTCGTGAGGAAAGACGCGTTTGATATCCTCGGTGGATACGATGAGGACGTTTCGCCAGGGGAAGATCTGGATTTCTCCGTCCGCATGCGTGCGCTTGGTAAAACAAAGCTCATTACGCCGCCGGTACTGACATCAGCACGACGTTTTGACGACGCTGGTGTGTGGACGCAGACAATGACCGATTGGAAAATCGGAAAAGAACTTTACGCGGCTGCGAAAAGCCGCTGATCTCTGCGATCAGAGATTACTTTTTCTTTTTCTTCGCTTCGCGGTCAGCTTTGCGATGGGCCTTTTTGGCCATTTCGAGAGCTTCCTTGTCGCCGTAGCGCTTGATGGAAAACTTCGCGGTGCGTCGCTTGCCGTCGGAGTCTTGCCAGGCCGCTTGCCAATACTGATATGCTTTGCCTTTGGTCGAGGTAGAAACGACGTGAGTCACGCCGGTCACGCCAGACTGCTTGATCCTGCGCTTCTTCTTTGCCGCTGAAGCCTGCTTGTACTTCGGCATTTTCGAGAGAATTTTGTCGCGATGTGAACGTGCAGCGTCGAGAGCTTTTTTCTTTCCACCGGAGGCTTTGTCGGGAAAATACTTCTGATTCGACTTCCCTTTGTGGGTGATTCGAACGTAGTAGCCGTGGTTCTTTTTATCCGGTTGATCGATCCGTGTAATTCCGTAATTCGGACGCGCAGAGGACATATAGCTGATGGGGTAAAACTAAAACAAGCAATTGAAGAGCACATTGATTACCGTTTTTCCAAAAAACCGACAAGGCAAAACGACTAATTTAGATAAAATTAGTAGGATTACCCTGCATAAAGCGCAGAATTCGATACATATCGTGAAGAATTCGACAAATTCTCCGCCTAACATGCTTCAACTTGTCGAAGTGCCTCATAGGCAACGATTCCCACCGAAGTAGCCAGGTTAAGGCTGCGTCCACGCTTCTGCGGTATGGTCAGAGATGTCCCTGAATTTTCCTCGAGAAGTGAATTCGGCAGGCCGCGGGTCTCGGGTCCGAAGACGAGATAGTCGCCGATCTTGTATTTCGCGTCCCAATAGCGGCGCTCCGATTTTGTCGTTAGGAAATATACCGCAGATTCCCTTGCGGCAGCCGCTAAACAATCTTCGAGGCTGTCCCACAGTTGAGGGTCGAGCTCTCTCCAGTAGTCGAGTCCTGCTCGCCGAAGGGAGCGGTTATCAATCGAAAACCCAAGAGGAGCAATCAAATGGAGCCGCAGCTCTGCAGCATGGCACAACCGTCCGATGTTTCCCGTATTGGGAGGAATCTCTGGTTGGTAGAGGACGACGTTCAGCATGAACGTCACAAGTTATGGAATGCGTCTCCTGCTCGGAGATGCGAATCCGATTACGCCTCGACTGGATCGACGTTCACGCGGCGACCATTGCGATCGAAGCGCACATTACCCTCGACGAGCGAGTAGATGGTGTAGTCACGGCCGAGACCGACATTCTTTCCTGGCTGCCATTTAGTTCCGCATTGGCGGAGGATGATGTTGCCGGGAATTACGGCCTCACCACCGAACTTCTTTACACCACGGCGCTTGCTGTTGCTGTCGCGTCCGTTCTTAACACTTCCCTGTCCTTTTTTATGAGCCATGACTGATTCGGGGTAAAAATATTGATTTTGATCGAGCCTTTTTAGACTGAAACGATCTCGAGACGGGTCAATTGGCGGCGATGTCCCTTGGTCTTGTGATGACCTTTACGACGCTTAAACTTGAAAGCGATCACTTTCTTGGCCCGATACTGATCTATGACCTTAGCGGTGACTTTGGCACCGTCGATGAAAGGGGCACCAACCGCTATATCGTCGCCGGCACCGGATGCGAGGACTTCCTCAAAGGTTACAGTGTCACCAACCTCGGCGTCGATTTTCTCAACGTCGATTTTGTCACCTTGTTCCACGCGGTACTGTTTTCCGCCGGTTTTGAAGATTGCGTAGGCCATCGTTTGTTTCCCTGAGTTGGAGGGCCGGGAACCTTCCACCGGTCACCTCCATCGGCAAGCGTTTTTTTAAAATGAATCGAGTGGCTGTCCTGTCTCGATTTTCCGGTTCAATCCGCCTCTTAATCGGCATTCCGGAGAATCAGGAACCCTTCGGCGTCGATTTCGGCCTCGCGAGGACCTTCCACCCACACTTTGGAGCTCTCCGGACCGCGGGTGGGATCACCGACCGGCTCGAAGCGAAGAAACATTTGTCCGTCTTCAAGTTTTGCGGCGATCCCGGGCAAAAGTCGTCCTACGGATTTTGGCAATCGACCAATCTGAACGGCGTGGCGGGGGCGCTCTTCGATGTTGGGATCGGTCCGGCTCATCGATACGACGCGGCCATCGAGGTCCCAGGCGCGAGCGAGTGGGATATCGAGCGTTTCTTCCCAATCCTCGAGATTCCACTGGTTGGCACGGCCGAAAATGATCCCGTATCGCAACGGTTTGATGCTGAGTGGTTTATCAATGGAGGAAAAGAACCTAGCGGTTCCAACGACGATGGTCGCACCCTGATCCAGAATCGCGCGCTCCATCGTGTCGAAATCTTCCTGCAGGGAAAATGAACGGGAAACAACTCGGCCTTTTGAAAAGGCCGGTGACCAGCATCCGATCGTCAGTCCGCCCGGAGAAGAAAGAGACTGCTCAGAGAAGACAACTTCATCCTGCTGCACGAAGTTGGCCGAACATACCTGGAGCGCATTGCGGTGGAGCTGACTCGCGTTCAGCAAAACCGGATCATCGCCTGGCCGTCGCACCAGCCCAACGGCTTCGCGATCATTCATGTGCTCTTTCAGGTCGAGTCTCCAAGAGGTCAGCCAGGTTGGCTCGATGAAGGCACGGATTCTCTCCATCAGTGTGATCCCCGGTCCCGAACCGGTCACGACCGACTTCAAATCGATGAAGGTTCCTTCGTCGCCATGCCAGAAATCCGTCAGGTGAGACATGAAGGCGCGGGAGGTTATTACGGTGCGAATCCCGAGAGGAGCAATAGCGTGAGCGACGGCTTCCGTTTCTCGCTGGTCGATAGTGAAAGGGAGATTTACGGGGATTTTTCCCGCGAGGGTGAGCCCGTAGTTGATCACTACAGTCATCGGTCCCGGTGGCAGTAAAATGCCGATGCGTCCCGATTCGGATTGATCCGGCGAGTCATTCATCCACCGTCTCGCCATCGCGGTAGCAAGCCCCAGAGTGTATCCGCGCGTCCAGACTCGTGGTCCGGATTTGGCGTATTCGACCAGGAAAGGCTGCCGCCGTTTTCGCTTCAATCCACGAATGAGCGCTTTTTCGATCGGCTCATCGAGGCTGCGACGTTTGGAAAAGGCCTCGATGGAAGCTTCCTGTATGCCCTGTTTGACTGACTCCGGAGTCGCTTCCTTCCCAGGGATCGGACGGCCAAAAGCCACCTGGAGCGGACAAGTACAACCGTTGGGCCGCTTCCGAAAATACCGACCGCGTTCAAAGGAAAAAATGGAGCCCCAGAGACCATCCATGTAGACCGGCACAACCGGGCAGTCTGCTTTTCGGGCAATGAGCTGGAAGCCCTTCTTGAGTTCACCCAATACACCGGTCCGGCTCAGACTTCCTTCGGGGAAAAGACAGACGACATCGCCTTCGTTCAGCGCGTCGACCGTTCGTGAGATCGCTTCCTTCGCGTGTTGAGGTCGAATGGGAATTGCTCCGAACAGTTTCAGGAACCAGCCGATCGATTTTACTTTGTTTACATAGTGATCCAGCACCACGAAGCGAACCGGGCGCGGCGATGTCAGGTAGATGATGAAGGAATCGAGATAGCTGACATGATTGCTCAGCAATAAAACGCCGCCCTCACGTGGGACGAAGCCCACACCAGTACGACGCACTCGGTAGAGCAGTTGAACCACGGGCAGCATCGTTGCCCGGAAGAACCATTGCGCGAGAAACTTCATTCAGAGGAGGAAGCATCCGTGCGCACCATCTTCGGGAGAAGAATGGCAGCGATCACGAGAAGAGGAGAGAAAACAAGCACCTGCTGGGACGCCGTCAAGCCGAGCATCTTCAAAAGAAAACCAATTCCAATAGCGACGATCCCGGAGAAGGAAGTCATCAAGTTCAGCGCTGAAATGACACGGGCACGATGAGCTTCTTCCGCTTTGTCCTGCAGCCAGGCGTTCAGTGGAACTACGTAGAATCCACTCATGAATCCGATGAAGCCCAAGCTGAGATACCATGGGAGAGAATCCACGGTAAAAAGGCCGACTCCGACGAGCCCGATCGACATGCCTACTCCACCGATGGGAGCGAGCGGAAGTTGGATTTTGTTTCGCGAAAGCACAGAGACAAAAGTGCTGCCTATCATCAATCCGCCCCCGACCCAGAAGAGCATTGTTGCGGTAGCTGTCATTCGTCCCGCGCGGGTTGCGTCGGGAAACATCTCTTTGGCGAACTGCACAAAGTTTAATCCGAGGAAATTTGCGATCAGCCAATAGCCCGTAATCAGGATCGCGGTGTTCCGTAAAACCGGTTGGCTGAACAAATAGCGGAGATGGACAAAGTGGCGAACCCAGATCCCCCTTGAGAAGGTCTCCTGTGGGTGATTCGGTGTTTTTTGAATCAGTTTTCCAATCGCCAATGCAACGATACAGGCTCCGCCGGCGCCGATCACGGGAAGGAGTGCCGCTTTCCAGCCATTATCGGGGCTGGGACCATTGAGATCGTTGTATCTGTTGAGCAGCGAATCAAACCACTGCCCTGCGAGCCACATCCCTCCCAGAATACCAACCATCGTCAGCATCGACATGAGACCGTTGGCCAGCCCCAGTTTTTTTGACCCGACCAGTTCTTTGAGGATCCCTTGTTTCGCCGGAGAGAAAAGTGTCGATTGAACTGCGAGGAGAAAATAGCCGAACACCGCGATTTCCACCGAGCGAACAGTAATCGCCGCGCCGATCAAAATGAAGAGGAGCAGCTGCAACAGCAGACAAAACCAGATCACATCTTTCTTCGAAAACCGATCCGAGAGAAAACCAGCCACCGGAGCGAGCAAGATGAAGGGCAGGGGAATCAAAGCCGCGAGGACAAATTCGATATTGTCGCCAATCGCGGAACCCGCTGCGACTGCCATCGCGAGCCCCATGAGAACGAACTTCACGAAGTTGTCGTTGAAAGCGTTCTGCGTTTGCACGAACAGGACCGCGCCCAGAGACACCCAGGAGCGTCGGGATACGGGGGGAGAAGAATCTTCAGGGGCGGACATGAGAGAGTTTGTAAACGAAATCGAATGCGAGAGCGAAAGGAATATCGGCTAGGCGTCTGTTTTCAAATGATAGAGACCGAAGGCTTGAAGAGCAGACGCCCAGCGCCCACCCCATTTCCCTTCGTAGGGACGTCGGGGAGTCATCGTGCGCCAGCCTTTTTCCAATCCCTCAGTAGCCAGACGATCGCCGGGATGAATCATGACGCCATTTTCCGCAATCGAGAGTAACGGGATGTCTGCCGAGCTGTCCGAGTAGGCCCACGAGTTGCCTAACATGTCGGCCTCGTCGGGAATCAGCTCTCGCTCGCGCATCGCGGTGATTTTTTCTCCGTGCTTGTTGTTCGGGCCGTCGATTTTCGGGAGAAACGGCATTTTTTCCTCCACCTTCATGTCCGTCCCGATGAAGTGATCGAAGCCCAGTTTTTCTGAAATGCCTGCAAGGTAAAACTCGGGACTCGCGCTGTTGAGAATGAGGATGCGCCCCTCTTCCCGATTCCGCTCGAGTTCCGCCAACACCTCGGGGTAGAGCGCTGCCTGAAAATCAGATTCCAGAAAATCGCGCACATGTTTCTCCAGGGTCTCCCGTTTCATCCCCACGAGATAGCTCGCAAAAACACGCTTCATTGTGCGCAGATTCAACAGGCGAAGAGCCGCGAAAGGGAGGCAGAGAAAAAACCAAATCAGGTAGACCCGTCGCCAGCCCTCGCGCTGCAAAACGTAATTGCAGAACAGTGCCTGCGTATCAAAAGGCAGGATGGTATGATCGAGATCAAATAATGCGTAGCCACGCGACATAAGTGAAAACGATACCGCCAGACTGGAGCTTCGCCAAGCGGCGACATTCTCGGGGCATAGATTATCCGTTGCAGACCCGGGCAATACTGCCACAATGCCCCGTAAGCGAATCGGAAGTCCGAGACCGCACCTGCCTTTTTCATGAAAGCCTACCAGATTTTCCAGGAAATGACTCCGGAGCGCGCCGAGTCCGTATTTCAGTATCTCCGCGACGAAAAGCGCGACGTTTACGGCGCCAGCCTTGCTTCCCTGGCGGCAAACCGAAAGCTCCGACCTGTTTTCATCCAGAAGAAAAAGGGAGCAGAGCAGGTTGCCTGGATGGCAAAGAACATTCGACTTCGCGGATCCGAGGAAATCGCTGAGCACGTTCTCCAGCTTTGGCTGATGCAGGCCCACAACGAAATGCTTGTCCAGTTTCTCGACGGAGTCGGTATCGAGCACGATGGTGAAGGTGCTGCCGAAGATCTTCCCGACGATCTTGATGCGAAAAAGCTCAAGAAAACCGTCGACAAATTGATCGCCGATCACGACGAAGAACTCGTCCGTATTTACCTTCACGTCTTTCAGCGCCAGCGTTCCGATGGCTTCGCCGCCCTCACCAAGCTGATCGACGAAACCCCTGCGCTACAGTTTGGAGCTGAGGAAGAACCTGCTCCAACATCAGGGCCGGAAGCTCCCATTGAGGAAGAGGCCGAGCTGGAGGTCAAGGAAGTAGAAACTTCCAAGGAAGAGTGATTCAATCCTGTTGAGTTCGCGCGAAAAACCCATTGCGCCTTTGCGCCTCTGCGTGAGACTTACCTCATGAAAAGCGCCTACGAACTTGCGATGGAACGGCTTGAGGAATCGGAGCCGGAAGTGAAGCTAACCGACGAGCAAAAAGCGGAGCTTGCCGCGATCGATGATAAGTTCAAAGCGAAGATCGCCGAGCGTGAGCTCTTTCTCGATGACCTCATACGCAAAGCCGAAATGGAAGGAAGCTTCGTGGAGCTGCCTCAACTGCAGGAACAGAAATCGAGGGAGATTTCGGCACTGAAGGACGAATGTGAGGCAGCGAAGGAAACAGCTAGAAAAGGGTAAGGGTAAAGCATCCCCTTCTCTCAAAACTCCTTCTTCAATACATTAATCTCTTTCCGGATCATTCCGCCGACGCGGTGCTTGGCTAGGTAGACCTGCGATTGGCTGACACCAAGTTCCCTTTTCACTTTGGAGACGTCCCAGTCTTTGATGACGTAGGCGTGGAAGATTTGAAACTGCTTTGGTGAAACTTGCTTTTTGACGCGCTCGATTGCGACTTCGGACAGATTGAATTTCCATTCGTTTTCCCACATCCGTTCGAGAATTTCCTCTCCATCTTCGCCCTCAAGTCGCTCGATGGTCATGGTATTGCGCTCGTCGCCGTCTCTGCCGGGAGTGCCGCCGGATTGATTCATTGCTGCTGGGTTGCGTTGCTTTTTCCGGAACTGATCGGCGATGCGCCAGCGGGTGATCTTCATCAGCCACGTCTTAAAGGAACCTTTGCCGGGGTCGTATTTCTGTCCCTTTTTCCACTGCTTCGCGACAGAGAGAACGGTTTCCTGCACGACGTCGAAGGCTTCGTCCTGCGCGAGACCCGATTTCAGCGATACGGAGTAGATCAGACGCCAGTAAGTCTGATAAAATTCATCCCACGTTTTCTGATCTTCCCAATCCGAAAGCCTCTCGATGAGGCTCATGCGGGTTTTGGCGAACTGTTCTTTGAGGTCGGATTTTTTCTCCGGTTTTTCCATCGTTTTCATATCGTATCGGGCATCCGCGATGCGGTCCAAGGTTTTCACTTGGCCATTCTACGGGGCACTTTTAGAGTTCTTTCATGATTCGTATCGGAATTATCGGATGTGGGCGCATTCTGGCTGCTCACATAGAGGGCTATCGCATTCTTCGTGAGGCGGGCGTGGACAATTTTGAGATCACCGCACTGTGCTCACGGAAAGCGGAAGATGCTCAGAGCTATGTAAAGCGCGGAGAAGGGCCGCCACAGCGAAAACCGGTTTCCGACATTCCCGAGGATCCGCTCGCGGTGGGTGATCAGTATCTTTCCGACTTTCAGCCCGATACCGAGGTCGAGGTATTCACGGACTTCCGCGACCTGATTGCTTACGACCGAGTCGATGCGATCAATGATTTTACGATTCACAGCCTGCATCACCAGATCGCCGAATTCGCTTTTGCCGCGGGCAAGCACGTCCTTTCGCAGAAGCCGCTCGCGGTCACGATGGAAGGCGCGCGTCGCATGTGTGGTCAGGCCGAGGCAGCTGGAGTTACCTTCGGCGTTTTTGAAAACCTTCGCTTTGACCAGGGAGTGCGACATCAGCATTGGGCATTCAGCGATGATGGTCCGGCTGGAGAACTCCAGATTGCAGTGATGGGAAATATTGGAACCTGGTGGGCTCCAGATTTGATTGTTGCTGAAACGCCATGGCGTCACG